>Ga0182024_10018508_pt1 | contig 12960 bp, 12 predicted proteins | sample P32metaG_FD_120480 | JGI IMG/M metagenome (GOLD analysis project Ga0182024, IMG submission 120480) | Permafrost microbial communities from Stordalen Mire, Sweden - P3-2 metaG (Illumina Assembly) | ecosystem: Environmental > Terrestrial > Soil > Wetlands > Permafrost | place: Sweden: Stordalen...
GCTGGAAGATCGCCTGAAAAAAGAAGGAAAGTTGAACATAAACGCCGACGCCATGAAGCGTTTGTCCCGCACTAGCTAGGTCCGCCCGCTTCATCGAGTAGCTTCGGGCCCGTTACCCGCTGCCGATATACTGAAATCACCTTCGAATGCGCACCATGGTGGAAGTTTCAGGAGCGTGATGGCTCGCCCGTCCCGCCGCTCGTCGGTCCTGATTGAACACTTTTGCCCGGTTTTTCACGCTTCTGAGTCCCTCAAAAATATCCGCTAAACATATATAAACAGGTGGTTTAACTATTTTAGTCAGGTTTCTTGCCTACTTCTCGCGGCTTCTATAAAATGGGGTGTATCCGCAGAGCTCGCCCCGTCGCCAGCGGGGTTCTGACCCAAGGCGAGAGTCTTCCCAACCTTGCCCGGTCACGAATCAACTGAGCGCCATCAAAAAGGAGCACTCCGATGCCGGAAAAACGGTCAAGGGCAAACAGGCTTGCGGCAGCACTCGCGTTGGGAAAAAACCGCCGAGACGACTCGAAGGCGATCGACTTTGGGGCTAGGGCGGAAAAACTGGGGACCAGGATGCATACCAAGACCACATCAGCCGGAAATGAATATCTGTGCGCCATGGAGAAGAATCAGAACGGCAAGTACAACGTCCGCGTCCGCGCCTATTTCGGGCGCGGCGGATGGTCGCTACCGGTCTATTTTCTCGCGTCATCCTTCAATGCCGCCATGAAGAAGCTGGAGGAAGCGCTGCAACTGCTTCAGAAGAATGAAGAGCGGCTCCGGTTCTGGGGTGTGGAGCGTTCCGACGACCCCGGCGTCGCCGGAGATCTTTTAAAGGAATTTGGTTTGTGGCTCGATCGCCGCAGGGAATACCCTCGAAAGGTCGCCGAAGTCAACGTGAGCCGCGAGCGTCCTGTGCCGGCGTCCATGCTGGCTCCGATCCGTCGCGTCCTCGCCGACTCAGTATCGCAGGAGCGCGTTTCGCTCGCCGCCGCCGGCGACTGACTCAAACCCTCCTTCAAATCTGTCGTCATTTAAACCTTTGCGCGGATGAGGACTTCGCCGTTGGCTACCACGGCGTCATTCAGCGATAGCTTGTAGCGATAGGAACCGGGGTTCAGTCCGGGGCGGATGGCTCCGCTCTGCAAGCGCACGCCGGGCGGGGCTTGGAAGACGTTCGACGAAAACGGGCTTCGCTGTGCGTCGAACTCAATTTTGATGTTCCCGGCGTTAGAGAACCATTCGACCTGCTCTCCGGGATCGAGCACGACCACTTCGGGAAGCACTCCTACCATCACTAGCTTTTCCGCCACGCAGCTCCTCTTTATCTTTCGCTGGATTTTTTAATTGTCGATCGGCCCGCATTCGCGTCCGAGGGTGACCTCTGCCGATTCGTCGTGTCGTGTCGCTCGCTCCTGCAACACGACGCCCGCATCGTTAATTCCGCCGTCGCTCCTGCAAACACGGCGCCCGCATCACATGGTTCCACCGGCTGCCGGCTATACGATGGCGCGGACGGCTTCTACGATATGCCGCGCGGAGATTCCGAAGGCGTCCACCAACTCTTCCGGCTTTCCTGAGTGCGGCATTTTGGTTACGGCGATGAGCTTGAACTTTGACGGTGCCACACCCACTCCCGCCAGAGCTGTCAGAACGGCTTCGCCGAGGCCGCCTTCGGGCCAGTGATCTTCGGCGGTGATTAGGCGGCCACCGGTTGCGTTGATTTGCTCGGCGATGGCTTTGCCGTCGAGCGGCTTGACGCAATAAAGGTCAATCACTCGGACGGCGATTCCTTGAGACTTCAATTCGTCTGCTGCCTTCAGGGCTTCGTGTAGAGTTACGCCCGCGCCGATCACGGTGGCTTTGTCCTGCGCGCTTTGCCTCAGAACCTTAAATCCAGGGACGGGGAACTTCTCGTCCTTGGAGTAAAGGATGGGCATCTTGGGGCGCGAAGTCCGCAGATAATTTATTCCAGCGCGCCGGGCCATGTGTTCGGTGAGGCGCTCGGTGGAAATCGCGTCGCTGGGATAAAAAACTTCGGAGCCGTGCACAGCCCGGAACATGGCGATGTCTTCGAGAGCCATCTGCGAGGGGCCGTCTTCTCCGATGGAAACGCCGCAATGCGAGCCGCACAAATTAATGTTTGCCCGGCTGATGGCGGCCATGCGCACGTTGTCATAAGCGCGGGAGAGGAAGCAGGCAAAGGTGTCGGCGAATGGGACTTTGCCGCGAGCAGCGAGTCCGACTGCAGCGCTGACCAAGTTTTGTTCCGCGATGAAGCCCTGGAAGAAATGGTCGGGATAGGCGTCCTGGAAAATTTCAGAGAAGGTGGAATTTTTCACGTCGCCGGAGATGCCTACGATATGCGGGTTCACTTTTCCCAGGCGCTTTAGCGCGAAGCCGTACGCTTCGCGGGTGGCGATGGGTTTGTCCTGCGCGTATTCGGGAGCGGGAGGCTCGGGGAAATCTGGCGGCTTAGGCAAGTCGGTGCGCCTGTAGGATTTTCCCGGGTCGGGAGGAACTACGGGCGGCGTGCCGCCCAGTTCCTTAATTGCCGCAGCGAGTTGGTCTTTCGAAAACGGCTTGCCATGCCAACCCATTTTGCCGGCCACTTCACTGAAGCCGTGGCCTTTGATAGTTCTGGCGATGATGGCCTGGGGTTGGCCCTTGGTAGCTTGCGCGCGATCGAGTGCGGCGAGGACGGCGGGAACGTCGTGGCCGTCGATTACTTCGGTGGCAAACCCTTCGGATTCAAATTTGCGGCGGTAAACTTCCATGTCGTGCTGGTACATGGTGGGATCGCTCTGGCCGAGCGCGTTGATGTCGCATATGACGGTGAGATTGTCGAGCTTGTAATGCCCGGCGAACGAGGCTGCTTCCCAGATTTGTCCTTCGGCGAGTTCGCCGTCGCCGGTGAGCACGTACACGCGAGTGGGGCTTTTGTCCATGCGTGCGCCGATGGCGAGTCCGGCGCCGACCGAAAGGCCCTGGCCGAGGGAACCGGTGGCTGCGTCCACTCCATGAATGAGAGGGGTGGGATGGCCTTCAAGTTCGCTGGTGAGCTGGCGGAGAGTCATCACGCGCGAGACGGGAAAAACTCCAGCTTCGGCCAGCGCAGAATATAGAAGCGGGGCGGCGTGGCCTTTGGAGAGGACGAAGCGGTCGCCGTCGTTGGAGTTGGCATCCTTGGGATCAAACTTCATGGCGTAAAAGAAAACTCCGGCGGCGAGTTCCGCGGCGGACATGCAGGAAGTAGGGTGGCCCGAGCCGGCGGCGGTGGTGGACATCATCGAGTAAATACTGAGCAGCCGTGCTTTTTCTTTAATGTTGGCGATGGTGGCGGCGGACGGCGCGGTGGTGGGGCTAGCGCTCATGATGGCTCCTTTTCGTATTGTGCCTTCAGCGGGATTTTACCTTGTTCGGAGGCGTCCCGCGAGGCAGATTCTTTTTTGCGCTGGGCGTCTGGTGCGGCGCGAAATCTGTCGCGAGATTGCAAAACCTTAGATGCAAATCTAGAACCGGTTAGAGAGGGTTTAATCATTTCTTTTCTGCAACTTCTGTTTTTGATCCAGAACCGGTTAGAAATGCGATTTTGCGAACTAAATTCTTCGGCAAAAAACGGTCCCGGCATGCTGGTCAGAAGTGCAATTCTAGTTTCGGTGAGAAATTGTGCGACGCTGCAAGTGGTTGTGGCCCCGGGTAGAAATTTCCCTATGCTTTGTTTTGAGTAAGTTACGTCGCATTCTATATTTTGTGCAGAACCGGGTAGAAATGGCAGAAATCCTTTGTCAAAACGGCTCCGAATTTGCCGATCACTTGGAGAAAAATGGCGAGTTGGATGGTGGGAAATGGGCGGAACAATGGTGGCCGTTCTTCGTTCGCCGCTCGCTGCGTCGAGTTTTTCTGCGCTGCACATAGCTCCATTTCCAGCCTAACATACGATGCAAATCTCACACGCGGTGGACGAATTGCAAACCGTTTTAGGAGTGGGGGTTAGGAGGGGCAATTCCAAAATGGGAAACTGCGATTATGAGATTGCCTTTTGCGCGGACAGGCTTGCGGTCCCTAAAGCGGCGATTCGTAGAGCGTAGTTATTGGGCACTACTTTGCTCACCGCAAACCGACCTGCAGCGATTCAGCTGAATTGCGTTCGTTGACTTGGGTTGGGGGCCAACCTAAGATGAGCGCACATGCCGGACTCCTCTCCCCTGATCGGCCGCACCATTTCCCACTACCGAATCGTAGAAAAGCTGGGGGCCGGGGGCATGGGCGAAGTCTACCGCGCGCGGGACGAACGATTAAAACGCGATGTCGCGCTGAAAATCCTGCGACAGGGCTCTAAGACCAGTTCCACCGCGCAGAAGGATCTGTTTCGCGAGGCGCAGTCCGCGTCGGCTTTAAACGATCCGCATATATGCACGATCTACGAAGTGGGCGAAGACGGAGACGATCACTTCATTGTGATGGAGCTGGTCGAGGGCAAGGCGCTCAATTTACTTATTCCCGCAGGAGGCATGCGGCCGGAGCTGGTGGTGCGTTATGGATCTCAGATCGCCGCCGCGCTGGCGCATGCGCACGATCATGGCATCGTCCATCGCGACATCAAAACAGCCAATGTGGTAATCACGCCAGCCGGACAAGCGAAAGTTTTGGATTTTGGTCTTGCCAGATTTTATAGCGACACGGAACTAGTGGATGCGACTCGCTCCAACGAATCAGCCGCCACCGCCAATGCTGTTGTGGGCACGCTTCCGTATATCGCGCCGGAAATTCTGCGCGGCGAACAAGCCAGCGCGCGTAGTGATATATGGTCGCTGGGAGTAACGCTGTTTGAAATGTGCACAGGCAATCGACCGTTCCGCGGCAATACCGGATTCGAACTTACTTCCGGAATACTTCGCGAGCCGCTTCCGCCCCTTCCAGCACAAGTTCCTGCTGGATTGCGAACGGTCATCGAACGTTGCCTGGAGAAAGAGCCAGGCCACCGATACCAGCGGGCGGGCGAGATTTGCGCGGCATTAGAAGCTGTGCAAACGCGGCAGGAGGCTTCTTCTTCGTCCTCGGCGGTTCCGCCTTTGGCGATTCCATCCTCCGGCGCACCTGTAATTTCCGCAAAACGAAATCCGTGGATTCCGGGCATCATCGCGCTGGCTGTTGTAATCGTTCTTGCTGTTGCTTTATTTGCCGCCAACGTAGGCGGGTTGCGCCTTAGAATTTTTCATGGCGCACCGGCTGCAGGTATTCAATCGCTTGCTGTGTTGCCGCTTGAGAATCTTTCCGGAGATGCGCAACAGCAATATTTCGCCGACGGCATGACCGAAGAACTAACCACTGCGTTGTCGCAGGTCAGCTCCTTGCGCGTGGTCTCGCGCACCTCCGCGATGCGCTATAAGGGAACGCAGAAGTCGGTTCCGCAGATTGCGCGAGAGCTGAACGTGGACGCCGTGGTGGAAGGCTCGGTTGAACGCGAAGGCGATCGCGTTCGCATTACCGCGCAACTGATACAGGGTCCCAGCGACACGCACCTTTGGGCCAAGGGTTACGAGCGCGATTTGCGCGATTCGCTTCGTCTGCAGGACGAAGTAGCCCAGGCCATTGTGGGTGAGATTCAGTTGAAGCTCACTCCACAGGAACAGGCCCACTTTGCGCATGACGAGAGTGTTGATCCGGAAGCGCACGAAGATTATCTTCGCGGCCTGTTCCACTTGAACATGCGAAACGGGCCTGACGAACGGCGGGCTATCGAACTGTTTCAATCCGCCATCAACAAAGATCCGTCCTACGCGGCCGCCTACGCTGCATTGGCGGATTCTTATCGGGCGCTCATCTTCAACAGCAATGTCGCTCCAGCGGAAGTTGCTCCGCTTTCGATGGCTGCGGCCAGGCGCGCCTTGGAGCTCGACGACCATCTCGCGGAAGCCCACGTTTGCCTGGCTAGCGGCTTGGTCGATTACGACTGGGACTGGAAGGGGGCAGAGAGGGAATATCAAACGGCGCTAGGGCTAAACCCAAATTCCGCGCTGGCGCATTCCACCTATGCACATTTCCTGCGTCAAGAGGGAAGGCTTGAAGAATCGATTCGCGAAGGGCAACGCGGAATCGAACTCGATCCGGTGTCCGCATCAGCAAGTTTCATGGTCTCGCAATCTCTTTATGAGGCTCGGCGTTACGATGAGGCAATCTCCGAATTACACAAGTCCTTGGAGCTCGAACCGCGCTTTTGGCCTGCGCATGTGTATCTCGGCAAGACTCTAGCTGAACAGCGACATTTCCCCGAAGCCCTCGAAGAATTGAAGGCGACGGGGAATTTTACGGCGGAACCACTCGCCACGATGGGTTACGTTTACGGGCGCATGGAACGCGCTGCGGATGCCCGCAAGGTGCTCGCGGACTTACAGACCCAGTCGAAGACTGTTTATATTGCGCCGAGCATGTTTGCGAGGGTCTATATCGGACTCGGTGACAAGGACCAGGTATTTGCTTGGCTGGAAAAAGGTTACCAGCAGCACGATTTCTGGCTTACGTTTTTAACGGGCGAACCTATGTACGACACGTTGCGCTCCGATCCTCGTTTCCAAGAACTTGTGCGCCGAATCGGCTTTCCGCGGTAGCCACCGGAAGTTGCAACTCTCCTTTTGGACCGCTAGCAAAATCGCCGCCTGTTCGAAGGGCCAGCGTGACTGATTGGAGTAGTACCGTCCCGCTGCGCGGCTTTGCGCGTCTGCGCTGTGGCCTACTGGGTGTGAGGCCACGCCCGCCAGCCGCCCTTTTGACAGGTACCTTCGACAAAGGAGCACGTATGAGAAAAATTCTTCAGGTTGTCGCGATTGTGCTTTTTGTGGTTCCAATTTCTCTGACGCTGGGGGCGCAACAAGCCGCGGCGCAAGGGCCGGCGGGATCGGGTGCGGCCGCTGCGGCGCAGGATGGGTCGCATTCGCTGAACCCGATCAAGTGGGTGAAGAAGGATTCGAAGAATTCCGTTGATGCGTCCGGAAACAGAAGCGACGCAGAGAAAAAGCTTACTCCCGGGCTGCGGGCGCAGGGGCTGTTGGCCGCTAACGCTACAGCTACTGAAGCGTGTGAGCCGTTCCTGGAGTTGGTTGAATGCCTTGCTGTGATGCACGCCAGCCACAATCTCGGAGTGGATTTCAATTGCCTTCGCGCTGATTCAACGGGTGTGCACACCAGCGCGGATATATCCGGATGCAAGGTTGCTGACGGAGAGAAGGCTCAGGGGCTGAACAAGGCCATCCATCAACTGAAGCCGGATGCCAATGCCAAGCAAGCCACGAAGGACGCTGAGCAGCAGGCCAAGGACGATCTGAAAGCGATCGGCGGATAGCGAGGATTCGGAAAGTCACAGCGCGTGCGAGCGGCCGCGAGCCAACTCGCGATAACTTTTGGGCGGCTTGAGTTCCGGCGCGTCCACCACAGTCGTTGGAAAAAATCAAAAAAAACCGGGAGGCGACTTTGCCTCCCGGCTTGGTTGAGTGGACTCTCGGTTAATTCTGCTGCGAATTAGCGAGGGCGCTAGTTTTTGCCGTCGTGCTTGTCCTTGTGAATCTCCTTGCTGGTCTTGTTCTGTTCCTTATTTACTTGTTTCTTTTCCGCGGGAGTCAGCTTGCCGCCGTTGGCTTCGCGGTCAGACTTAACTTGCTTGTTGATGTGCTGCTCCTGCTTTTCGACATGGGCCGTTTCGCCCGGCGTCATTTTGCCGCTTTCAACGCCATTGCCGATGCGGCGCTGCTGGTTCTCGGCACGTTCTCCCACTTTGCTCATCGCAGGATTTGCTGGACGCCCGTGATTCGCCGAGGCGAAATTGGATTTGTCCGTGCTGGCCGTGCGTTCGTGCGACATTTGTTCGGAGGTTGGTTCCACGTGATGCTCGCTCGCGGCTGCGCGCTCTTCCGCCGTTGCCGTTGCGGTGGTTCCGCCGGGGCCACCGTTGAAGCTGGCGCGGCTGCCCACGCTAGTGGTGACCACTGTGCGGTTGACGAAAGTATTGTGGACCACTGTGGTATCCACGTGAACTACCGCGGTGTTATACGCGAAGTGCCCGCCGCGCCATTCACCGCCAACAAATCCCACTCCACCATAACCGAATCTGTAATTCACGCCGCCGTAGAATCCGACGTGCGGGCCCCAGTATCCGGCATGAAATCCATACACGCCGCCGGCGAAGCCCCAGTATCCGGGAGTCCACAACAAGCCCGCACTCGGCGGGGCCACCCATACGCCGGGCACCCAGTAGTAATCGTCATTGGCATAAGACCAATAACCGGGCGTCCAGAGATAGCCTTCAACGGGGCAAGCCGGTTGAACGTAAACGGGAATTGCCGGAGGCGCCACTCGAACCGAAATGCCTATCGCGATTTGCGCCGAAGCAGAAGTCGACACAAAGGCGATTCCTAACGGCAGACAAAGAGCAAAAAGAAATACTCGAACGAATATCAGCTTACGCATTGCGAATTCCTCCCTTTGAATAACTGATGCTCAACCTGGTTGAGCGCTAATGCTATTTGTAAGAGTGCCCTGAGACTTTAACGCGCTCGATCCTTGCTATATCTAACACCGAAATCAGAAGAAGGTTTCGAGCTGGCCGGGCAGTTTCAGGCTTGTCTATTCCTGAATTCAATAATTATAGGGGCCGAGAAAAAAGGCGGAAATCGCGATGTGGGAAAGTACTAGCAGAGTCAGTTAACAGCGTTCTACGCTAATGATAAGTGGAGGCTTACAAGAACTGTGGGGATCGCCGCTCGACACAGAACCTGTCCGTGTGAACACTCGGACGCTGGAACCTCCGGACAGTGCGAGAAACCCAAGAAAGCCGGCGATCGGGGCGTTGCGGGACTTGGCGCGCTGCTCACGAGAGGGCGAATCGGAGGTCAGCGACGCGAGGTTCCTTTTTGTGCGACGGAACGCGGCGAGAGGATGGCGTCGGTGACGCGGGCTACTTGGACCATTTCGGCTACGTCGTGGACACGCACGATGTGAGCGCCTTGCAAGATGCTGGCGGCGACTGTTGCGGCGGTGCCCCAGATGCGGTCGTCGGCTTCTGAGGCTTGTTGAGATTGGGTGCGTAGAATGTGGGCGATGAAACTTTTTCTGGACGTGGCGACTAAGAGCGGGTAGCCCAGTCTGGAGAGTTCGGGAAGGCGACTGAGCAGTTCTAGATTTTGCGCGTAGTTTTTGCCGAAACCGATGCCGGGATCGATGATGATCTGTGTTTTTGCCACGCCTGCGCTTCGCGCGACCGCAATTGCATGGCGGAGGCCGGTCAGAACGTCGCGGATCACGTCTTTCGCGAATGGGCGTTTTTGCATGGTGCGCGGTTCGCCGCGCATGTGCATCAGGATTAGCGGAAGCTTGCGACGGCGCGCTACTTCGGCGATGCGGGGATCGTTTTGCAAGGCGGTGACGTCGTTTAGGATTTTGGCGCCGGCGGCTGCGGCGGCTTCTGCGACTTCGGACTTGCTGGTGTCCACCGAAATTGGGATTTGGATTTTGCCTCGCAGCTTTTCCAAGACAGGAAGTATTCGCTGAAGTTCTTCTTTCGCAGAAACACCTTTTGAGCCGGGCCTGGTGGATTCGCCTCCGAGGTCGAGGAGGTCGGCGCCGGCGCGTTCTATTTCCAGCGCTCGCGCTACGGCTGCGTCTGTGTCGAGGAAAAGTCCGCCGTCGGAAAAACTGTCGGGCGTGACGTTGAGGACGCCCATGACCAGTGTGCGCTCGCCTAGCAACAGCGTTCGGGAAGGCAAGCGCAACTTGAATTTACGGCGGCGGAACATGGGACACATTCAATCACGGACGAACAAAAACGCCACGATATTTTGGAGTGTTAACCCGCCGACTTGTGGCACGCGGCTAGGGCGTGGCGCGAGCGTAATAGCCGGGACGGGTGACGACATTTACGCCGGCGTGCCCTACGACTTCGACTCGCAGAGAGTGCCAGGTCGGGCGAGTGGCAGAATTTTGCGGAGGCGCGAATCCGAGGGTGTATTCGGCGCGAACTCTGCGAGCGATCTCGCGAAATGTGTCGGTGAGCGTGTCGGCTTCACGCAGGAAATAGAGCTGGCCTCCTGCGCGGCGTACGAGATCTGCGAGATACAACGTGTAGGCGGGGATTTTCAGATCACGCGCGTCACCGGTTAGAAGGGTTTGCGCGGAATGCGCGGCGAGCCAGGTGGGCGTCATCCCTTTTGGGCGGCTTTGGGTAGAGACAGCGAAGGCTTGGATGTCTTGCGCGGCGAGGGAGCGCGCGACGTCGTCGAAAGTGAGGCGATTGTTTGGCGATCCCGGACGCGGAGACGCTGTGACCGGATCCAAGGTGAGGCCGAGGCCGCTGTCCTGGCCGTCGGTGAGAAGGACGATGGCTTTGCGGCCGGTGCGTCCGGCAAAAAGTTCGTGTGCCACGAGAAAAATGGATTGATAAATGTTGGAGCCGCCGGTGTCGCCAAAAAGCTGACGGACATTGATGCGCGAGATTGCCTGGCGAATGAGTCCCCAATCATTTGAGAAAGGGAGCAAGAGATAAGTGTGCGCGGAGAAATCGACGACGGCGACTTGGTCGGCGGGGGTTAGGCCGTCCACAAGCGCGCGAGCTGCGGCCTTCATCTCATCGCTTTGCGGCAGGACGCTGGGGCTGGCGTCGATAATCAGGGCGATGGTCGCGGGCTGCGTGGAAGCGTCGAAATAGGTGATGGGCTGCTCCACGCCGTCGTCGAAGATACGGAAATTCTCGCGAGATAGACCGGTGAGAGCGGCGCTGGCGGCGTCGGTTACGCTGCAGGTTACCGGAACGAGGGGCGTTTCAACGCGAATGGCATTTGTGGGCGATTCAGTTTTTTTTATGGAGGCTTTCTCGGAATTTGCTTACGTGATCGTCTTCAGCTCGCCGGTAGCCGGATCGCGTTCTAAGGAAACGCCGGAATCGAGGATGCGCGGGCGGGCGAGTTTCGTCTTTTGGGAAGTCTGCGAGCGCAGATTGGCTGGCGCCAGAAACAACGAGAGCACTGCCAGTGTGAAAACGAAAGGTGCAGAAGGGTGATGGCGAACGAAGCTGATTTTTTTCGGAGCGAAGTCAAGGCTCATCTAAGGGCGGACTTAATCGAGGTCGAAATCGCGCAGGGGTTTTTCGATGGGGCCGTCTTTGGCTTTCTTCAGTCCTTCGGCGAATTTGCGAGCGAGCACATCTTCTTTTGATTTTTCCGCTTCTACCGAGGCGCGAAACTTTGCTTCGACGGCTTCGGTTTGCGCGCGCAGGAGGCGTGCGGTGTCGTCCAGGTCAACAGAAGATGGCGGCCTGGGAGGTGGAACGTGGGAAAGCACGGCGCCGAGTTCGCGATCGATATTGAGCTTAGCCCGGCAGCAGGGGCATTCCACTTCGAAGGTGTCTGCGGAATTTTTCGCCATGCTTTATTTTACGCCCATTTTCGAACATTGGTGCAAGGGCGTGGTGTGGCCATTCCGGACCTAGCTTCTAGTTTCAGCGCTGAGGCCCGTGGCCTCGGGAAAACCAGCACAGCGGCCCGTTGAGCGGGCTGACGCCGGCTGGGTTGCCATTTGAATCACTCCTGCCCGCTAGGCCAGTAGACTTTCCGCGGAGGACTTATCTAGAGTGGAGATTGATTGAAACTCCCTTCAGGTACGCCGGTAAATTCGAATGACCGAAAAAGTGCTGAGTGCGACAAAGCCCGATGCAATCGCTGATTTCAAAGAAGGCGTAAGCTTGCTCAAGAACGGGTACGCGCAGAGGGCGCTCCCGCGTTTGCGGCGGGCATTCGAATGTGAAAAGCGGAATCCCTACTACCTTTCGTTTCTGGGATTGTGCGTTGCCCGGGCTGAACGCAAGTGGGACCAAGCTTCCGAGCTTTGCGAAATCGCGGTACAGCTGAAACGCAGCGAAGCGCAGTTCCATCTCAACTTGGCTGAGGTCTACCAACTGGCCGGAAGGCGCTCCAAAGCGATCGAAACGCTGGATGCGGCGCTGGAGCGATTCAGCGATGACGAGCGGGTGAAACGTGCGAGAAGCCGAGTGGAAAAGCGCCGGACCCCGGTGCTGTCTTTCCTGGACCGCGATAACGTGTTGAACCGGGAGCTCGGCAAGCTGCGGCATCGCGCATTGAAACGCAGCGGGAAAGAGTAAACCGTTCTACCGCGGCTTCGGTGGGCGCGTCAAGGTTTGCATCACCACACAATACTCCTCCGCCTTTGCTCGCAATACCTTCCTTTTGTTCCAGCGTTGCGTTTGCCGCGGCAATATCGAAATTGAAGACGAACGCCCTCCCGACCGACAGGCACGTCCTCCGCAGAAGGCCGCAATGAGTCTTTCATAAAAACCTCATTTTTTGTGCGGAGGCTGTTTTTCGGGGCTAGCATCCTGTGGGATAGTGATATTTTGAGGGGTGGAGCAGCCATGCTGAACGAGTTGACGATTTCGAGCTTCAGAGCCAGCCTGCTGGGCGGCCTGGTCGAGCCAGGCGACCCGAGTTACGAAACGTTTCGCAAGGTATTCAACGGAATGATCGACCGGCATCCGCGCCTGATTGCGCGTTGCGCCGATGTGGCCGACGTGATGGCGGCGGTGAACTTCGGCCGCGAGCAGAAGCTGCTGGTGGCCATTCGCGGCGGCGGGCACAACGCGGGCGGCTTGGGAGTGTGGGATGACGGATTGGTGATCGATCTTTCAGCGATGAACTACGTTCGGGTGGACCCGAAAAAGAAGACCGTGCTGTGCGGCGGCGGAGCGCTGTGGCGCGATGTGGATCATGCGACGCACGCGTTCGGCCTCGCCATTCCATCGGGCATCATTTCGACAACCGGGGTAGCCGGACTGACGTTGGGCGGCGGAATCGGATACTTGACGAGGCGGTACGGCCTGACTATCGACAACCTGCTAGGGGTCGAAATGGTGCTAGCCGACGGGCGATTCGTTACCGCCAGTGCCAAGGAAAATGCCGA
>Ga0182024_10018509_pt1 | contig 12959 bp, 11 predicted proteins | sample P32metaG_FD_120480 | JGI IMG/M metagenome (GOLD analysis project Ga0182024, IMG submission 120480) | Permafrost microbial communities from Stordalen Mire, Sweden - P3-2 metaG (Illumina Assembly) | ecosystem: Environmental > Terrestrial > Soil > Wetlands > Permafrost | place: Sweden: Stordalen...
ACGAACTGGCCGCCCTTGCAGCGCTGGATCGGCGTTGCCACCGAGACTTTGCCGCCGAATTCATACGGCTTGTGGGGCCAAAACTCGCGTTACGAGTGGTGCAGATTCTGGGACAGGCTCAGGTCAACCCAGGACTCTACTTATCGCCGGATGATATTTGGGGGTCACGTCAACTTTTTTCTATTTATCCACATCAATAATCCCGCCATTGGGACGAATTTCCGCGACATCTCCCGAAATTGGGATCTTAATGTGCGGCTCCGCATAAGTAACCGACAAGATATCAATGACTTGCGAGTAAGTGCCTTTGGCATGCCCTTTGCTCTGACTCAGAGGCCACCTGTCGAGAGAACATGCCAGATTTTCAAATCCCCATAAGCGATCAAAATCGGAGACGTAACTGGAACCGTGTGCGGTGGGCCGTTCTCATTGCTCTCGTTTCGGCTTCAATTGTTGGAGTCGCGGTTCTTCTTCCCTCGGGACCTTCCGTTGCCCGGGACAGTCTGGTTATCGCAACAGTGCAATTTGGCACATTCGAGGTTCGGGTGCAGGCACCCGGTACGTTACAACCCCGCGACGAACGGCTCGTCACTGCTGCGGTTCCGGGGACCGTTGCCACTGTTCTAGTACAGCCCGGCGATTCAGTGCGTTCCGATAGTATGCTGATCCAACTAGCTAACCCTCATTTGCTTTCCGACGTGGTTTCGGCGAATTCAGCTCTTGTGGACGCTAAGGCTACGCTAGTCGCTACCGACGCGGCTATCGATGACACACGCCTGACTATGGAAGGAGAGCTGGCGAGCCAAGAGGCTGATGCTCAGAAAGCCGCCTTGCGAGCGCAGGTGGAGCGAGGCCTCGAGGATGAGGAAGTTATCGCAGCGCTCGACTATCAGAGCACAGTGCTTGACGCTGTGACCGCACGCCAACAGGTCAGATTGACCGTTGAGAGGCTCGAAGCGTTCAAAGAAAGCGCAAAGGCACAGGAGGCTGCGCAACAGGCGCTGGTATCGGCTGCTGCCACGGCACTGAATGAAGCCCAGCAAAATGTACTCGGTCTCGAAGTAATGGCCGGACAGGCCGGCGTTGTGCAGACCGTAGCAGTTTCGCCAGGCCAGACCCTGGATGTTGGCGCCCCGATCGCGAAAGTGGCAAGTCTAACCGATTTGAAAGCCGTGCTCGATGTCGATCCAAGTTATGCCGGCGAAATTGAGCGTGGTCAGACTGCGACAATTCAGTTAAACGACACTGCACAAAGCAAAATTTCTGGAGTGGTCACGCGGATCTCGCCGTCAGTGGAGAATGGGAGCGTTGAGGTCGACGCGCAACTACCTATGCCGCTTCCAACAGGCACCCGACCGGATCTCGATGTGGTAGGCAATATCGATGTCACTACGATTCAACACACACTATCGGTGGCCACCCCGGTAGGCGTCACAGCCAACAGTTATTCGAAAATCTACAAACTTAACGATAACGGCAGGCAAGCGAAGGAAGTGGCGGTGCAGCTCGGCGCCGCCTCGGCCACCGCGATTCAGATTCTGTCCGGTTTGCAGCCGGACGACGAGATCATAGTGTCTGATACAGGCAGCTTCGGAAGTAAACCGACGATCCGTATCCAATGAAACATGTAATTCTTGGAACCATGCTGCTTGTGCTACCAACTACATCGGCGCCCGCAGACACGTTGTGGCAGGCATGGCAGGCGGCGCGTGCCAACGATCCAGCATATGAGACGGCAAGCGCTCAGCTCAGCGCGGCCGCGACAACACGGCCGACTGCGCTTGCGGCGCTCTTACCGCATTTCGTTATCGCAGCTGGCGCCGGTCCCCAGACACAGTACCTCTCCCAGCCCCAGCTTGATGGTCTGGGCTTCGAGCCAGTGACCGAACACGAACATATTGGTGTTTCCACTTGGCAGGTGACACTGAATCAGACGCTCTTCAACTGGGGAGCACTTAAGACCTATCAGGCCGCCGATTCTAGCGTACAATCCGCGGCGGCGACGTACCAGGCTACACTTGAGAGCCTTACTGTGACCGTGGTAACTGACTATGTGGCTGTGCTCGCCGCAGAAGCTGACCTCGCCTCGTTGCGCGCGGCCGCTAAGGGATTTGCGGCACAATTCCGCGATGCAGAAGCACTATACCGCGCTGGTATGGCGGGTGTAATTGGCGCTGATGAGGCAGGCGCAGCCTATCAGGCGATCCAAATACAAGTAATCCAGGCCCAGGCAAATCTCATAGCAGCGCGTGAGACATTGGCTACCCTTACTGGCGATGTTGGTCTGGAACCTAGCGGCAATCTTCCGCAGACTGTGGCACTACCATCTTTGGACACTATGGACGATTGGCTTGCGCGAGCACAATCGGGCAACCCCACTTTAGCTGCCGCAGAGCTCATGGTCGCTGCTGACTCTGATCTGGTTTCAGCAGCGAAGGGTTCTTATCTGCCGAATATTTCGCTGCAATTGCAACACAATAATGCGGCACAAGGCGGCACAGCCGATTTTACATTGCCGGGCCAAAACTTTGCCGGTTCTGGTAATATGGTGCAGCAGGATAACTCCGTGACCGTGCAGATGACGTGGAACGTGTTTGACGGGGGCGCTACACGGGCAGCTGTAGATCAGGCGCAGGCGGTGCAGGACCAGGCTGTCGGAAATGCAGCGACGGCCCGCCTTGCGGTGGTTAGGATGGTTCGTACTGATTATTATGCGCTCATCTTGGATAATGACCGTCTGAAGGTGGCGAACGACGCCTCAAACGTTGCTGCGCAGGCGGTTCAGTCGGCGACCGCGGGTGTTCGCGCAGGGTTGATCAGTGAGAGTGACCTGATCGCGGATCGCCAGCTTTTACTCTCCGCGCAAATCGCGACGCACGCAGCTGTTGTCGCAATAATAAATGACGTGACTGGTCTCGCTCAGGCCGCAGGCAGCGCCACGCCGTCACTGGTGCAGACTATCTCCAGCGCACTTTCTACGTCTTAAATAGAACAGGAGCCATGACAATGACTGAATCTTCACTTATCGAAGTTGTCGATCTCAAAAAAATCTATCGTACAGATCAAGTGGAAACGCATGCGCTGGCGGGTGTCGATCTAAGCGTCGCGCGAGGAGAATATGTCGCCGTAACGGGGCCTTCAGGTTGTGGGAAATCTTCGCTGATGGCGATTCTTGGGTTGCTCGACAATCCTTCCAGCGGCGCCTACCGCCTGGCCGGTCAAGACACCGCGACCCTGCGTGAAAGTGACCGCGCTGCGTTCCGGAACCGCCATATTGGCTTCGTTTTTCAGTCATTCAACCTGATCGGCGATCTAACGGTGGCGGAAAATGTTGAACTCCCTCTGGTGTATCGAGGCGGCTTAAGCAAAGTCGATAGATTGCGCCGGGCAAATACGATTCTCTCCGAGATTGGGATTGGGCATCGAGCGAATCACTTTCCCTCTCAACTTTCTGGCGGTCAACAGCAGCGCGTCGCGATTGCCCGAGCATTGGTGACGGAGCCGGATATTATCCTTGCCGATGAGCCCACGGGTAATCTCGACACACGTGCTGGAGAATCTGTATTGCAGCTCCTTGAGGAGTTGAACACGCAAAAGGGTGCTACCATCCTGATGGTCACTCATGATATGCAATATGCCCGCCGCGCGCGCCGAATCGTGCTACTTTCCGATGGCCAGGTGGTCGATGACGGTTCTGACAAAAGAATGGTGACGTTGCACGGAGAATCTAACGCTCCAATTCATTTTAGTACGGGATCATAATGATGGGCGGATCTTTTTTCCTTGACGCGGCGATCGCATGGCGTGACCTGATTCGCCGACCCTTCTACTCGGTCGCAACAATGGTGATGTTATCATTGGCTCTGGCGGCAAATGCGACCGCCTTTGGCATATTTTATGGTTACGATATTAAACCTCTTCCCTACTCAGATTCGTCACGGGTCATGGTAGTCAGGCAAATGATTCCAAAGCTCGGCTTATTCAATCCGACTACCTCGGCCGATTTCTATCGGGGGATTGTAGGCTCGCTACCTTCTGTCGAGGCAGCTGGGCTTTGGGCTTACGGTGGGTCGGTCGTCACGACAATCGACAACAAACCATGCCAGGTCGATGTGGCGGCAGCGACCCCGTCATTCTTCATAACGCTTGGGGTTCAACCTGTGATTGGCAAATTGCCCGATAGGTTGTCAGGAGAGGCGGGTGGCCCGCTCGAGGCGATGATTTCTTACGGGTTTTGGAAAGGCGCCTATAACGGTAGGTTGGATGTATTAGGTCAGCTGATCCCGGTGAACGGCGCGAACTATCGAATCGTTGGTGTCCTCCCTCAGGGTTATGGCTTCCTCAATCAAACCGATATCCTAACATCGATGGCACCTCCGAGCACGGGAATACCAGCAACAAGTGTGAACAATTTTATGCCTGTGAGGTTGGCGCAAGGTGTGTCACTCGAGGCGTTCGACAATCAGCTTGCCACCGTGTTGCCAAGACTGGAACAACAAGAACCGGTTGAACAGGGTGTAAATTTTCAAACAGTAGGTGTCACTCTGGATGCTAAGCCGATACGCTCCGTGATTTTGGACTCAGCCGAAATCGGTAGTATTCCGATCTTGTTACAGGGCACTGCTTTGTTCCTGCTGGTGTTGGCGATTGCGAATGCTGCCAACCTGGCTTTGGTCCGAAACGGGGCAAGGTTGCAGGACTTCGCTCTCCGGCGGCTACTTGGAGCGGGACGCGCTGAGCTTTTGCGCATGTTTCTCATGGGACAACTGCCGATTTTGATCGGTTCCGTCGCCATTGGATCTTTCCTGGGCTGGCTCGCATTGCGCACGCTTTCCAGCTACTCCAATGTTTTTGAGGTTCCGCCGCTCGACATCGCAGCCGGTTGGCCGATCTACATATTCGTACTTGTCGTAGCAGTGATTTCGATCGTTCTCGTGACCCTCGCTCCAGTATGGCAAATATCGGCGCAGCGCCTGACGGGAGGTCTTGGACAGGGAACCAAATCGACGATGACAAAAGCCTCACGGCGAGCCCAAACCGCATTGGGAGTATTGCAAGTCGCGCTGGCCACTTCGCTACTTATCGGTAGCGCCATGCTATCATTGAGTTTTTATTTTCTTTTGATGCAGCCTCTCGGTTTCCATCCTGAAGGCCGCGTCATCGCCTCGGTATTGCTGCCCTCAAGCCAAAATAACTCGGCCGCACTGGAAGCTGCGGTCACTGCTGTCGGAAACCTATCGACCACCAAATCGGCCGGAGGCGTCGCATTCTCATCATATCCGTTTAGCCAGGAGCAAGCGACCATGCCTCTTTCCGGTACCGGGGCATCCGCTCAGCCGCAAACGGCCGGAATGGTTCCGGTAACCGACGGTTATTTCAAAGCTATGGGAATCACGATCGCCTATGGGGCGGACTTCGACCCCGCTGCTTTTGTTGGTTCAGGCAAGGACGAGGTTATTATAACTCCGGATCTTGCCAGCGCCTTATTCGGGCGGACCGACGTCGTTGGCCAAATGGTGAAAATTGTCAACCTCAATTGCCAAGTCGTCGGTGTGACGAACCCTGTGCTTTGGGATTCGACGCCTCAGAAAGGTGTAAGTGGCGCAGTTTTTGTGCCTGCGAGAACGATTATGAGTGCCTTTCCGTTCGTTAACTTTGGGGGAGCAACGGTCATCGCTAATATGGCAGGGTCGGGCCAGGCGGCGAGAACGTCGGTAGAGTCGGCAGTTGAAAATGCGGTACCTGGATCCGTGGTTATTTCCGTCGATCCATACCATCAGGTCATCGCCACATATAATGGGTTGCGGGCTGTCGCGGCCGGCCTTGTCTCTGGCTTTGCCACGCTTGCTCTGATCCTGGCGGCAATCGGCGTTTATGCCGTCAATGCGTTCATTGCGCGGGCACGCTTGCCTGAATTTGGGATGCGAGCCATGCTCGGCGCATCGCCTAGCCGGCTTCTTCGTCTAGCGCTGACGGATGCGGCGTGGCTTTTGGTATTTGGGCTAGGAAGTGGCGCTGTTGGAGGGTATCTTCTTGTTCATGCCATGTCGCCACTCCTGTTCCAGACCGGGTCCGACGCACCGCTTGTTTTCGCGGTCTGCCTTTCGGCAATCGCCGCCATCGTTCTCGCGGCCGCATGGCCCCCGGCAGCGCGTGCGGCGAATTCGTCCGTGAAAACCCTGTTGGATTCGCCTTGAAGCCGAGAGATCAAGCCATGGCCGAAGATGACAGCTGAGGAGCGCTCCACTCGAAGCAGAATCCTGATCGCCGACGATCAGGACGATATTCGCGCGGCACTTGCAATGGTGCTTCTTGCCGAAGGGTACGAGACCGTTGGTGCTGCCTCGCCGGCGGAAACGCTACTGCTGCTGGGGCGGGGTCATTGGGACGCGCTTCTCCTTGACCTGAATTTTTGTACCGACACCACGTCGGGCGATGAGGGGATGGCGCTCCTGGCCAGACTGACTAAAATCGATCCGGCGTTACCGGTCATTGTGCTTACTGGTTGGGGTACCATTGATCTGGCGCTTCGCGCCATGCGCCTAGGGGCAGCGGATTTTATCGAGAAGCCTTGGGAAAATACCCGACTGCTCAGCATTCTTCGCAATCAACTTGCTTTATTCTCCGCGCGCGGCACCGTAACCGAACTCCTCGGCAAGCCTCAAACTGGCAAAATCCTTTATCAGTCCCGCGCTATGGGCTCGGTAATGACGAAGCTTGCAAAGATTGCGGCCACGGATGTCATGGTGCTGATTTCCGGCGAGAGCGGGACGGGTAAGGGAGCGTTGGCCAAGGCCATCGTCACAGCGTCGCGACGGGCAGATGCGGCTTTCATTCAAACAGATATGGGAGCAATTCCAGAAGGACTGATCGAGAGCACGTTGTTCGGCCACGCGCGTGGCGCATTTACCGACGCTCGATCGTCACGTCCCGGCCAGTTCGAAATTGCTCATCGTGGTACTCTTTTTTTGGATGAAATCGGGAATGCGAGCGCTTCCGTTCAATCTCGCCTGCTCACAGTGCTTGAATCCGGACAGGTCACGCGCGTTGGCGAGGATAGGCCGAGGGCGGTGGACGTCCGGCTGATAGCTGCCACCAATGCGAACCTGGAGGCACGTATTGCCGCAGGGGGATTCCGGAATGACCTTTATTTCCGTCTTAATACGGTGGAAATCGTGCTGCCTCCTCTCCGTGACAGACCGGAAGATATTCCGTTGCTTGCAAAACATTTTCTAATCGCTCAAGCACGCCGGCATAATCGTGAAGTTAGCGATTTTACGCCAGAGGCGAGTGCCGCCCTGGCCGCGTACCCGTGGCCGGGCAATGTTCGAGAGCTTGCTCACGTTGTTGAAAGGGCCGTTTTATTTACTGAAAATGGGCTAGTGCGTCCGGCCGATTTACAGTTACCGGTGCCTGCCAGTCCGCAGTTCGAAAAGATGACGCTGGATCAAGCGGAGCGCTATCTCATTCAGCATGCCTTGGCGGCAGCAGATGGCGACGCCGAAGCGGCGGCCCGCCGATTAGGTCTTTCACGCAGTGCGTTCTATAGGCGCCTAACCAGACTCAAGGATTGAGTAAAAGGACAAAACAACTTGGGACAAAGGCGCTTTCTGTAGAGAGTGTGCAACGGTTGTGCGCGACACACGCATTAATTCGGTGAACTTGCTTTCATGAATGGTACCATTGTTTGGTTCTCTCTACTGTTACTCGGCGCATTTGGCCTGGGATATGGCACGGCGTGGCTGCGTGCAATTCGTGACTACCGCCAGCTCGCGGCTCTGCTCCTTGGGCTCCGCGATGGTGATTTCAGCCTGCGCGCCGCGAAGGCACGAGGCGCCCGCGGCGAGTCATATGCCGCTTTCAATGCTCTCGCGGACGAAATGACTGGAAATCGAAGGGCCGGAATCGAATCGGATGCGTTGCTCGGAAAGCTGCTTGCCGCGCTAGATTTGGCGATCTTTGTGATAGGATCGCGTGGTACAATTGTCGGCGCGAACCAAGCGGCGGAGGCGCTGCTGAACACCGAGATCGAAAAGCTGATCGATACACCTCCGGCAGCGCACGGGATTGGCGAGTGGCTCAACCTGACAATGCCCAATCAGTTCGAAACTACGCTGCCAGGTGGAGACGGTCCTTGGGAAGTGAGGCGACTTCAATTTCGTCGTGCCGGCCGGGACCATCTGATGCTTGTGGCAAGTGATTTGTCCCGGGCGTTGAGGTCCGAAGAGCGCAGGGTTTGGCGAGGACTAATTCGTGTTCTGAGCCACGAGACAGGAAATTCACTAGGTCCCATTCAGGCAATCGCAGAAACTTTGCTAAGCACTCTAGACCCTTCCGCGCCAGGGCATCAGCGGGAGGGGCTTGCCTTAATTGAGCGGAGGGCCCGCGGCCTCGCCATGTTCATACGACGCTATGCAGATTTGGCGCGACTACCACCACCAATCTTCGAGACTGTACCGCTCACGCCGCTAATCCGCCGAGTTGCAGCGCTTGAGTCTAGGCTTTCCGTGAGCGTTGACGTCCGCCAGGCGGCTATTCTCCAAGCCGATCCTGCCCAACTCGAACAAGCTCTTATCAATCTCATCCGGAACGCAGCAGACGCGACATTAGATGAGAGTGTAATTCAATGCAACGGAACCGTAACGATCCGTCTCTCGGTCGAGCTGAACAAAACGATAATTGATATCATCGATGATGGACCCGGGCTGCCTAAGACCGAAAATCTCTTTGTTCCGGGCTTCACCACAAAAAAGGGAGGTAGTGGCATCGGACTTGTGCTTGCGCGGGAGGTTATCGAAGCTCACGGTGGCACACTTACTTTGAAAGTACGGTCCGACTGTCATGGAGCTATTGCACGAATTTATCTGCCATGCCTTGAATATCGGTGAATTTACTCCGCAGCTCCTTCTGCCCGACTGCTGCTAATGTGGAATCATGCCGGGAACGACCCGGGGAGATTCCCAAAGGCTGCGCCGGCACGGAACGAAGACCCATTCACAATTCCGTTAGCGCGACCGGCGTCTCGACGTACTCGTTCAGTATGTACAGCACCGTTGAGCATGACACATACCGAATCTCCGCCAGCAATTGGTAGCCAGGTGAATGATAGAAGCGCTTGGCAATCTCTGAAGACCCAAATTCTAGAATCACCACGCGCTTGCGGTCATTCGGACTGCCTTCCATGAGTTCGTAGTCGAAGCCTCGGACGACGAAGCGACCGCCAAACTCGGCGATGAGTGCAGGCACCCTCGCCATATACTCCTTGAATGCGTCGGCGTTGTGAACATCGACTATTGCCAAAAGGTAGCCTTTTTTCAGTTGGTCCATGAAGATCTCCATTGCAATGTTTCGTACTGTTGGGAAACTGTTTGCACCCTGGCGCGAATGAAACTCGACAGGATATTGCGCGCTCTTGGTCCAGATGAACGTCTTGGGATCGGCGTTTTGGCTAGCGATGTATTCGTCGATGGGCGTCATGAGGGGGGGCGTAAGCTGGTAATTTAGTCCGACATGGACGCTCGTTGGTCAGGTCGCAGAAAACTACTCTCGCGGATTCTGCCCCGGAATCAAGGCCTTAGTTAGGCGCAGATTGAACCTCGGCTGATCTCCATATCACCACCAATGCGATCAGCAAAACAATTACCCTCTTTTATCTTTCCCTAATAACGGCTCTCAGTCAACGCTCTGATAATCCAAATTATTGACTCCATTACAAGCCCTCTTTGGGAACGGTTCCCAACTCACTTCTGAAACGAGACGACAAGAGAGCTCAAGGCACGTGATGGTAAATTTTCGCGCCACACTAACGACTTGCTCTGCAATGAAAGAGTACTGAGCCGTTTTAGCAGAACCGACAAGCAAATTTGCACCTGCATTCGGGCGAGATGTGCTCCGAAGCAGAAATGATGCCCCCACCCAAAGGATAGATGTCGGTTATTATCTCGAAACGGCTTAAAGGACTCGGCTTCTGTAAAGCGCGAGGGATCGCGATTACCGGCAGCTAAGATGACCAGGACCATCTGTCCTTCTGTCATTATAGCGGAACCGATTCGCAGCGTTTTGCCCTTTGGCACAATCCTGCTGGTGTATTGCGTAGGGGGTTCATAGCGTAAAAGCTCCTCAACAAAACTTTGAGGAACCTCTGGTTCTTTTCGTAGGACATCCATCAAGTCCGGATCTCTCAAAATAAGCATCATTCCACTTGATATAAGGCTACTTACGGTCTCATTTCCGGCAACGAGCACAAGGATACAGTTTGCCACGTATTCGTCTAGGCTAATTTGGCCATCACTTAAAACCGATTGCGACAGAGATTGAATTACTCCATAATTCTGACCTGCCGGGCAATTGTGTTGGACCGCGGAAAAATATCTTACCAATTCGGTGGCGCTGTCCATTAGAGAGTTAGAAGTTGCTTCGGAATAATGCGTATTACCCAATACTTGAGCGAACTCCGACGCCAATGTTCGAAGTTTCATGTGGTGCTCTTTGGGCGCTCCCAGAAGCTCGGCAATAACCATGGCTGGTAATCTTGAAGAAAAGTGCGACACTATATCTATTTCACCGGTCGGTGGCAGCTCATCGATCAATGCGGATACGAAATCAACAATCCGTGCTCCAAAACTTTCGACATGGTCTGAACGAAACGCAGAAGCAAAACCCTGCTTAAGTCTATTATGTTCAGGAGGGTCCACATTTAGCATTTGCCTCCGGAGGATATCCGCAAGTGGTTCAAGCTCCTCGAATCCCGATCGAGTAAATAGGCCGGGCTTGGGCGCTCTCGCGGACGAGAGATGTCGTAGGGCTTCAACGCAATCATCATAGCGTGTTACAATCCAAGCCCGAAGAAGCGGATCCCAAAGAACGTTATTACGCTCCCGCATTTTCCGGTAGAGGGGATATGGATTACATAACACGCCTGGGTCGAGTAATGAAGAAAGACTCAGGGTTTCGTCACGGCCCATGATCAAAAGTTCCTTTCGCCGCTTAATTAGCGTACTTTGCAATGAACAGGCCAGCGTAAAATAGCTCATGAACTGTCTTGCAATGTTTGATGCACAACTGAGAAGATCCGCAGGGTCATTTAAGTAAATCCAGAATGACGGAATAGGGCTGCACGAGAAGGGTTGAAGATAGAGGCGACTACCGTATTATCAGGAAACAAACTTATCCACCAAGAATAGTGTAGTTTAACAATGAGTATTATGCCGAAACTTCTTGCAATGCGCAAATTTTCATCTTACGTTTAGGCGTTGTATACTCCGAATGCGACATGGGGGTTATTTTATGAGCAATCCGTTCGAGTCATCTTCTGGAACATTCCTAGTACTTGTTAATGAAGAGCGTCAGTTTTCACTGTGGCCTTCGTTTGCTCCTGTGCCCGATGGGTGGGAGCTCCAGTACGGTCCAAAAGAACGGCTGGAATGCATGGCGCATATTGAGAAGAGTTGGACCGACATGCGGCCCAACAGTCTCCAAATCGAAATGGCAAGGTAAGACTTGAGTAATTTCAAAAGTGTGAGAAAAGTTCTCTGAGTCTTTTGTCTGTTTAGCTGTTTTTTTATGCTTAGACTATTTCAATCCGGCGCTTGGCTGCTTGTATAGTGGTTGGAGTCGTGTGACCCTGCCTGCTTGTTTCATTTGTGGAAGGTTTTACGAATTAATGCTAAGTCTAGTTGCATTGAATCGGGGACACTTTGGGGTGTTTCTGTAAACGGAATGAATATATGTCAGCGATCTCCTGCGTAAGGAGGCAGTTTATATTCGACCGTTAGAATAAACCGGCGGTGCAGCTAAACCCGTTCTAAATGGAATGGGATTTAGCGGGACGTGGTAGGCAATCAATTATTCGAACCGCTCGGAGTAGGTTCCTGCATGAGTTTATGTTCTAGCCGCGGGTTTGATTTCTTTCTCGAACGTCAATGGGTTGCCTCCATTGCTCCAGACGGCTGCCATGTCGACGGAGGTCGCATCATCGAGTTGAAACCGAGCGGGTACCTACAAGAGGAAGCTTTGATTCGCGCTGCGATGTCGAAACGGCAAAGAGAATTTCGATCGGGACGTCATTTTGCTCGGAAACTTCTGGGAAGTTTGGGGTATTGCGCAACTGAAATTTTGGCGCGACCGGACGGTGATCCGATTTGGCCAGTCGGAACTTGTGGTTCGATCGCGCACTCAGGTGAATTGGTTTTGGTTATCGTTGGTGAGACGGGTTTTTTCCAAGGAATAGGGATAGACTTGGAGGTTGATTTCGTAGTTGATCCAGAATTTAGATCGCTTGTTTGCAGGCCAGAGGAAATACTACAGCAAGGGAAGTTTTTGCAGCGAGGATTAAACATTGCAAAATTTTGCTTCGTGGCGAAAGAAGCCTTTTATAAGGCCATTTTTCCTACATCAAGAAGATTTTTGAACTTCGACCAAGTATATGTTCATTTTGATCTAGATACCAATTCATTCAAGTGTTACGTTGAGGATGTCGAGGGTTGTAATTCACTACGTAGAGCTGAGGGTTGTGGTTATTTCTCATTCACCGAGCGGTCGTTGCTCGCAGCATTTTTTATTCCGGCATAATTGATCAGAGTTTCCTTAAATCGAAATTAGCATGCTGATGAAAAGGCAATAGGGTTCCCTGCGTGGATATACAAACTATAAGGGCCCGCATAGTCACTGTGCGCATTATCGGGAAATGCCGTTCGGGAGAGTAAAGACTCTTAACTTGATAGGCGTTTCTTTCGCGAGAAGTTGGAGGTGTTTATGCAAGATGGCTCTCTTTTAAACGGTGGGTCGACCAGCGAGATGAGCCGTCAGCTGGCCTACTGGCAGGAGCATCTTTCCGGGTTGCCGGAGCGGATCGACCTGCCGTTTGACCGGCCGCGGCCGGCTGTCGCCAGCTATGCGGGCGATCACGTGCCGCTGCTGGTCGAAGCCGATCTGCATGCCAGGCTTCTGCGTCTCGCGCG
>Ga0182024_10018510_pt1 | contig 12959 bp, 10 predicted proteins | sample P32metaG_FD_120480 | JGI IMG/M metagenome (GOLD analysis project Ga0182024, IMG submission 120480) | Permafrost microbial communities from Stordalen Mire, Sweden - P3-2 metaG (Illumina Assembly) | ecosystem: Environmental > Terrestrial > Soil > Wetlands > Permafrost | place: Sweden: Stordalen...
CCCCGCCTGACACCCCCGAGCCCGGGGTGCAATGACCACCGGTGCCGGAGTCGCGGGCGAGCCGCAGCGCGGCCACCCGCCACTACGTGCGCTGGTGATCGTGGCGACCGTCGCCATCTGTGCCGGCCTGGGGATCGGGTTGGCGGTACACGCCCTGCGGGGACACAGCGGTGGCGCCCCGGCGAAGCTGAGCGGCATGCAGGTCGCAGCCGGCAGTGGCGAGCGGATCGTGCGGATGCGCCACGGCCTCTACGGTGTAGCCACATGGGCCGTCGGCGCCCATCCCGCGCCTCAGATCAACACCCTGGTCGACCAGCACGGTCAGCGCTTCGCATTGACCTCGCTGCACGGGCGCACGGTGGCTCTGGTCTTCTTCGATTCGCACTGCCGTCAGGCCTGCCCGCTGGAAGGACATGCGCTCGCACGAGCCGAGTTGGCGCTGCCGGCCGCCCAGCGCCCGGTGCTGGTGGCGGTCAGCGTCAACCCGGCCGACACACGCCGGAGCGTCGCCACCGCCATCCGCGAGTGGGGACTGGCGAAGGTCGCCCCGTGGTACTGGCTGATGGGCAAGAAGGCCAGGCTCGCCCCCGTCTGGCGGGCCTACCACATCCAGGTCACGCCTCCGATTGACGGCGACATCCAGCACACCGAGGCGCTCTACCTGATCGACCGCGAGGGCGACATCCGGTCTGCGTACCTGTGGCCGTTCGCCGACCATTTTGTCACCAGCGATCTACGGACGCTGGCAAAGCGGACCGTCAAGGCCTAGGCGATGGCGACCGTCGTCTCAGGGACACCGGCGCAGCGAGAGCTTGTCGCCGACGCACAGCGGGAGCTTTTCGTCGATAGCTCAGCCGGGACAATCCCCGCCGTCTGGCGTGACTACCTGACGCTGACGAAGCCGCGCGTGATGTCGCTGCTGGTGCTCACGGCGTTGTGCGCGATGACCGCCGCTTCCGCCGGCGCCCCGAGCGTCAGTGGCCTGCTGGCGCTGACCGTCGGCGGCTGCTTCGCCTGCGGTGGCGCGAGCGCCTTCAACCACGTGCTCGACCGCGACATCGACCGCATGATGGGCGCGCGCACCGCCAACCGGCCGGTGGCTGCCGGCCGCATTCGGCCGCGCGACGCCGTGATCTTCGCGGTCGCACTGTGCCTGCTCTCGTTCGCGTTGATGTGGACGCTCGACAACCTGCTCGCGGCGGTCCTGGCCGTAGCCGGCGGCACTTTCTACGTCGTCGTCTACACGCTCGGACTCAAGCGCCGCACCTCGGCGAACATCGTGATCGGCGGCGCCGCTGGAGCCTTCCCGGCACTGTCCGGATGGGCCGCCGCGCACGGCAGCCTCGGGGTCGGTGCGTGGTACCTGTTCGCGATCGTGGTGGTCTGGACGCCACCGCACTTCTGGTCGCTGGCGATGCTTCTGCGCCAGCAGTACGAGGACGCTGACATCCCGATGCTGCCCGTCGTCAAGGGCGACCCTCACACGGCGCTTCAGATCCTGGTGTACTCGCTGGGGCTTGCGGCGATCACGCTGGTGCCGGGCGTGACCGGCGTGTTCAGCGCGTCCTACCTGGTCGGCGCCGTGTTGCTGGGCGCTGTGTTCTGCGGCTTCGCGTGGCGTCTGTGGCGCGAGCCGAACCGCTCGCACGCCGCACACCTGTTCCACTTCTCGCTGCTGTACCTGGCGTTGCTGTTCGCGGCCGTCGCCGTGGACGCCGTCGTGCGGTAATAGGCACCACCGCGAGGGCGCGCCCGGCGCCAGGCGGGGCTGAGCTCCGAGCTCAACGCCAGCCGTGGCTGATCGGAGCGCCTTGCGGGAAGCTCTGCGCCTCGTCGGCGTGAATCACGTGCATCACCGCGTTGATCAGCGCGAGGTGCGTGAAGGCCTGCGGGAAGTTGCCGAGATGGCGACCGGTGCGAGGGTCGATCTCCTCGGCGTAGAGCCCTAGCGGAGAGGCGTAGCCGAGGAGGCGCTCGCACAGTTCGCGCGCACGCGTGAGCTCGCCGATCTCGGCCAGCGCCGAGACCAGCCAGAACGAGCAGATCAGGAAGGTGCCCTCACGGCCGTTGAGGCCATCGTCGGTCTCCTCCGTCCGGTAGCGGAGCACCAGTCCGTTCTCCGTGAGCTCGTCAGCGATCGCCATCACGGTTGAGCGCACGCGCGGATCGTCGGGCGGCAGGAAGCGCAGGAGCGGGATCAGGAGCAGCGCCCCATCCAGAGAGTCGGTCTCGTAATGCTGGACGAACACGCCGCGCTCGTCGACGCCGTGCTCGCAGATGTCGGCATGGATCTCGTCGGCGGCGGCCTGCCAGCGCTTGGCGAGCTCCCAGTCCTCACGAATCTCGGCCAGCCGGGCGCCGCGATCGCACGCGACCCAGCAGAAGATCTTCGACGAGGTGAAGTGCTTGGGCTCGCCGCGCACCTCCCAGATACCGCGGTCGGGCTCGCGCCAGTTCTTGATCGCCATCTCCACCTGGCGGCTGAGGATCGGCCACACGCGCTCGTCCAGCGAGTCACGCGAGCGCGTATGGAGGTACATGGAATCGAGCAGCGCGCCCCAGACGTCGTGCTGGTTCTGACGGTAGGCGTCATTGCCGATCCGCACCGGCCGGGCGCCCTCGTAGCCGCCGAGGTGGTCGAGCGTCTGCTCGTCGAGGCTGAGCTCGCCACCCGGGCCGTACATGACCTGCAGATCGTCCTGACCGCCGGCGACGTCGGCGATGAAGTAGAAGAAGTCGTTGGCCTCCCAGTCGAAACCGAGCGTGTAGAGCGCCCACAGCATGAACGTCGAGTCGCGGATCCAGCTGTAGCGGTAGTCCCAGTTGCGCTCGCCCTGAGGCGTCTCCGGCAGCGAGGTGGTAGCGGCGGCGATCAGCGCCCCGGTAGGTGCGTAGGTGAGCCCCTTGAGCGTCAGCGCGCTGCGCTGCAGGTGCGTGCGCCAGGGATGATCGGGGAACGTGCCGCGGTCAACCCAATGCTGCCAGTGGTGCGCGGTCCACACCTGGCGTGCGTACGCCTCGTCGAAGTCCTGGGGCGGCGCGTGCTCCGACCAGTACAGCGCGGCGTACACCTGCTCGCCCTCCTTCATGCGGTGGCGAGCGGTTGCGCGCGGCCCCTCGAACCCGATCCGCAGGTCGGTGCGGAGCCCCAGCTTGATGTCCGAGCCCGGGGCGGTGGCGGTGCCCTCGCTGTAGCCCGAGTTTGTGTACTCCCAGTGGACCTGCTTGCTCCCGTACTCGAAGACCGGCTCGCAGTCCATCACGATCTCCACCTGGCCGTTGACGCAACGGATCGTGCGCAACAGCACGTGGTCGGCGTCGTAGTCCGTGGGAGCGCGGCGGTGCGTGCCCGACCGATCATCCTCGTGGTGCCAGCCGCCAACCAGCAGCGCGTCGCGCACGATGATCCAGCCGGCGCCGGTGCCCCAGCTGGTCTCGAGCACCATCGTCCCTGGCAGATACCTGCGCGCCGCCGGCACGCTGACCCCGGAAGGGCCGAACCGGAACGCGCCCGCGTCACGATCGAGCAGCGCACCGAACACGCTCGGGGAATCGATCCGCGGCAGGCACAGCCACTCGATCGCACCTCCGGGGGCCACCAGCGCGGTGGTCTCGCAGTCGGACAGGAATCCGTACTCCGCGATCGGCGGGAACGGGCTGCCGCCGAGCAGCGGCGACGGCGCGGAGTTGCGCATCCCCGTCATCGGGCCGAGCTGAGGCGAAAGCGGCTCCGCCTGGGTTGGGCTGTCGAACGGTTCGTTCATGGCTTGTTCATCGGCAGTTTTCGCCTGGTCCTCAGATGATGCAACAAAGCGTTAATCGTTCCAGACGGTCAGGCGGCGCCCCTGACGCGTCATCATGGAAGCGTATGAGCATAGGAGGCGGAGGTATGGGAGCGATGCATGGCGCCGGAGGCAGCGGCGCCATGCGCCAGTTCCGCAACTCCAAGAAAGAGCCGCCTGGGCTGATGGACCCGTCCCGCGAGCGCGACGGGCGACGGATCGTGGGCCTGTTCAAGCCGTATCACAAGCGGCTCGGCGTGGTGCTGGCGTTGATCGTGTTCTCCTCGGGGATCAGCATGCTGAACCCGTTCCTGATCAAATGGGCGCTGGACGACGGGCTCTTGAAGCGCAACGACACGATCCTGACCGAGACGGTCCTCGGGATGATTGGGGTCGCCGTCGTCTCGCAGGCGACGAGCGTCTGGCAGACCTACATCTCGAACGCTGTCGGCCAGCAGGTGATGCATGACCTGCGCGCCGCCGTCTATCACCGCCTGCAGCAGATGTCGCTCGCATTCTTCACGCGCACGCGCACCGGTGAGGTGCAGTCACGGATCTCCAACGACATCGGCGGGCTGGACAACGTCATCACCAGCACCGCGACGACGATCGCTTCGAATGTCACCACCGTGATCGGCGCGGTCGTCGCAATGTGCATCTTGAACTGGCACCTGGCAGTGATCTCGCTGATCTTCGTGCCGCCGTCGGTCTGGTTGACGCGCAAGGTCGGGAAAATCCGCCGCCGGATCACCACCGAGCAACAGCGGCGGCTCGCCGACATGAGCGCGCTGGTGGCCGAGTCGCTCTCGGTGTCAGGGATCATGCTCGGCAAGACGATGGGGCGTGGCGACGACCTCGCCGACCGCTTCACGGGTGAGTCCAAGGACATCGCCGATCTGGAGGTGCGCTCGCGCATGGCGGGCCGCTGGACGATGGCTTCGATCCAGTTCGTCTTCTCGGTGCTTCCGGCGCTGATCTACTGGTTCGCGGGGCAGTCGTTCGTCGGTACGTCGATTTCGATCGGGGTCGTGGTGGCGTTCACGACGCTGCAGACACGGCTGCTGTTCCCGATCCAGTCGCTGCTCGGCGCAGGCGCCGACGTCGAGGCGTCGCTGGCGCTGTTCGACCGAATCTTCGAATACATCGACCTGCCGATCGACATCGTCGAGGCCGAGCACCCGGTGGTGCTCAACCCGGCGAACGTGGTCGGGGAGGTGCGGTTTGACGGCGTGTCGTTCCGCTATGGCGGTCCCGACGGCCAGCGGGCCGACGGGACCAGCTGGACGGTCCACGACATCGACCTGGTGGTGCCGGCGGGGACGCGGACGGCGATCGTGGGGGAGACCGGTGCCGGGAAGACGACGCTCGGCTACCTCGTCGCGCGACTGTACGAGCCGCAGCGGGGGCGGATCACGATCGACGGCGTCGACATCCGTCAGGCGAGCCTCGACTCGCTGGCGGCGACCGTGGGGGTCGTGTCGCAGGAGACCTACCTGCTCCACGCGAGCGTGCGCGAGAACCTGCGCTTCGCGCGACCAGAGGCCAGCGACCGTGAGATCGAGGACGCCGCGCGAACTGCGCAGATCCACGACCTGGTCGCCTCGTTGCCCGACGGCTACGACACGATCGTGGGGGAGCGCGGGTATCGCTTCTCCGGCGGGGAGAAGCAGCGCATGGCGATCGCGCGCACGGTGCTGCGCAACCCGCCCGTTCTGATCTTCGACGAGGCGACCTCTTCTTTGGACACGCAGACCGAGGCGGCGGTACAGGCCGAGCTCGAGCGGCTCTCGGAGGGACGTACGACGATCACGATCGCGCACCGTCTGTCTACCGTGCGTGACGCGGACCAGATCGTGGTGCTGGACGAGGGGTCGATCGTGGAGCGCGGTACCCACGAGGAGCTGCTCGAGCGAGGTGGTCTTTACGCCAATTTGGTGAGTCGCGACGTGGCGGAGGAGCCCGCGGGGGGTTAATCGAGGGTTCGTCACGCCTCTACTTCCATATGCGGAAGCTATGGCGGGAGGAAGCGTTCAGAGCGGTGGTGAGGCGGCAGCATGGGCGCATCTCGTGGGCGCAGCTCAAGCGTTTTGAGGTGCCGGATGCGACGATCTCGCGTTGGACCAAGGCCGGCTACCTAACCCGTGTCCTCCCCAAGGTCTACGCGGTCGGCCACACCGCTCCGAGTCGCGATGCCGACCTCTGGGCCGCCGTGCTCTACGCCGGGCCTGGCACGATGCTCTCGTACGCTTCAGCCGCCCACCACCGGACGCTCATCATCTACGCGCCCGACGTGATCCATGTCTCGACTCCTCGCAAGAAGGCCAAGTCGATCTCGGGAGTGGTCCAGGTCCACACGGAGCGCAACCTGGCGCGCTCGACGCACGAGGGCATCCCGACCACCACGATCGCCCAGACGGTGCTTGACCTCGCCGCCAACACAGGCAACTTCAAGCTCGTGCGCCGCGCGCTCGCAGTGCTCGACTACCGGGACGAGCTCGATCTCACGGCGCTCGAGGCGATCTGCGGGAAGGGGCGCCCGGGTAGCAAAGCGCTCAGAACGGCGCTCGAAGTCCACCAGCCGGCGCTCGCGTACACCAACGGTCAGCTCGAGGTGGCCTTCCTCTACCTCTGTGAGCGCTTCGATCTACCGGTCCCGAGGTTCAACGTCTGGATGTATGGCTTCCCAGTCGACGCATACTGGCCGGATCACAGCCTGATCGTCGAGGTCGACGGCAGCGGCAACCATTCAAGCGCGGCGCAGCTCCGCAGCGACCGCCGCAAGGAACTCACACTCCGCGCTCATGGCCACAGAGTCGTTCGCTACGGCTGGGACCTCGTGAGGAACGCCTCTGTGGAGGTGGCCGCTGACCTGGCGCGCCACGGCGTCGGGTAGCTGTACCTGCACGCTGACGCGTCGGCGGGCCGTCACCGGGGTGGGCGAGCGCGGGGTCGCCCGGCGCTCAGGGTGCCGTCGGGCCGGGAAGCGGCCTGCGGACGCTGCGCCCCTCGACCCGCAGGTGCGGTAGGCGTCGCTCCAGCCAGACCGGCATGTGCCAGTTGGCCTTCCCGATCAGCAGCATCAGCGCGGGCACGACGACGGAGCGCACAATCACGGCGTCGAGCAGCACGGCGCTGGCCAGGCCGATCCCGAACATCTCGATGATCCGCTGGCCGCCGAGCACGAATGCCGCGAACACCAGGACCATGATCGCGGCGGCCGCAGTGATCGTCTTGCCGGTGGCGGCGAGCCCGTGGGTGACGGCCTCGCGGTTGTCCTCGCGGCGGTGCCACTCCTCGTACATGCGGCTGACGAGGAAGACCTCGTAGTCCATAGATAGCCCGAACAGGATCGGGAACATCAGGACCGGCACGAACGCCTCGATCGGTCCGGGTGTGATCCCGATCAGCTTGCCGAACCAGCCGAACTGGAACACGGCGGTGACGACTCCGAGCGAGGCGGCCGTCGACAGGAGGTTCATCAGGGCGGCGGCGAGCGGGACCACGAGCGATCGGAACACGACCATCAGCAGCAGTGAGGAGACCAGCACGACGATCCCCACGAACAGCGGCAGCTTGGCCGTCAACACGCTCGCGAAGTCAGCGAAGGTCGCGGTCTGGCCGCCGACGAGCACGTTGATGCGGCTGTGCGCCGTCGTCAGCGGGATCACGTCGCTGCGGAGCGTGTTCAGCAGCGTGGTGGTCGAGGCGGCTTGCGGCGAGCCGTCGGGGTAGACCTGCGCCAGCGCGGCGCCCGGATGCCCGTCGTGGCCGGGCATGAACGTCGGGCCGGCGACGCTGCGGACATCCGCGGTGTGGGCCACGGCACGAGTGACGGCCGTGAAGGCCGCGCGATCGCGCGCCGAGGCGACGGTTGCGACGAGTTGCAACGGTCCGTTGTAACCCGGTCCGAAACCCTTGGCGAGGAGCGCATAGGCCTGATGGGTGGTGGTCGAGGCCGGATCGGAGCTCGCGTCGGCGGAGCCGAGCCGCATCGAGAAGAACGGGACCGCGCACAGAAGCATCACGCACGTCGCAACCGCGGCGAACAGCGCGGGCCGACGGGCGAGCCAGTCGGTCCAGCGCCGCCACAGCGGCGACTCGTCGTTTGTGCAGAGCGCTTTTGCGGCGATCGCGCGTCGATCGCCGCGGCGCAGCACCCGACCGCCGAACAGCGACAGCAGCGCGGGCGTCAGCGTCAACGCGCCGATCACCGTGAAAGCGACGATGATCGCCGCGGCCACCGCGACGCCGTAGAGGAATGAAACGCCGAGCAGCACCATGCCGAGCATCGCCACGCAGACGATCGCGCCGGCGAACATCACGGCGCGGCCCGAGGTGTCGAGCGCCTCCACGACCGCCTCCTCGCGCTCGAGCCCGCGCAGCATGCCCTGCCGGTAGCGGGTGACGATGAATAGCGCGTAGTCGACTCCGACCCCGAGCCCGATCAGCATCGCCAGCTCGCTCGAGAAGGAGGCCATCCCCATCACGTTCGACAGCAGGCCGACCAGCGCGATGCCGGTGCCGAGCGCAAAGCCGGCAGCAAGCAGCGTCAGCAGCATCGCCGGCAGCGTCCCGAAAACGAGCAGCAGCACAACCCCGGCGGCGGCGAAACCCAGTGGGAGGCCGGTGGACGGACTCGAGGGGTTGCCGTCCTCGGCCACCTGGCCGTCCGCCGCGAACGTCACGCCCCTGCCGGAGGCGGCCTGGATCATCGTGTCGTAGCCGCTCTCCTCGCGCCCGGAGATCGTGGAGGCGGGGACGTTGAAGGTGACCGTCGCGAACGCGACCTGACCGGACTGCGAAATCTGCGCGGACCCGGATGACGCGTACGGCGACCCGATCTCCGTCACGTGCGGCAGGCGCGCGACCCTTGCGAGCAGGCGTTCCATGCGCGCCTTCACGGCGGCGTCGGTGACACGGCCGTGGTCGGTGGCGACGACCAGCCGGTCGACGTCGCCCGAGACCTTCGGCGCGGCGCGCTGCAGCAGGCTCATCGCCTGGAAGCTCTGAGTCTGAGGAAGGCTGAAGTTGTCCTGGTAGTTGCTGCCGACGCCGCGCACAGCGAGGTTCGCGCCGACGATCGCGACCACCCACAGAGCGACGACGAGCAGGCGGTGCCTGTAGCACCAGCGTGCCGCTGCTCGCATCACACTGAGTGTGTCGGCACTTACATAAGAGGGCTTGAAGGAATCGCCCCAGATGGCCGGAACCAGGCGATCCCTAACCTATTGACAATGACCTCTCCCATCTCAGCCACGCTCTACAGCGACCCCGCCTGCCCGTTCGGCTACTCCGAGAATCCCGCGCTGCGGGTGATCGAGTGGCGCTACGGCAACCAGATCGACTGGCGGCTCGTGCTCGTCGGCCTCAGCGAAGACACCTCACGCTACGAATCGAACGGCTATACGCCGCTCCGCCAGGCGCAGGGCGGGATCCGGTTCCGCGACCAGTGGGGGATGCCGTTCGCGTTCAAGGTGAAGCCGCGGCTGGCCGCCTCCTCCCGCGCCTGCCGGGCGGTGATCGCCGCACGTCGCGAGTGGCCGGGCAGCGAGTGGGCGGTGTTCCGTGCGCTGCAGATCGCAAACTTCACCACGCCGCTGCTACTCGATGAGGACGATCAGCTGCGTGAGTTGCTGAGCGTGGCCGAGGGCGTCGACGCCGACCGCATCGTCAGCCTGATCGACGCGCCTGAGGTGATCGCCGAGTACGAGCAGGACAAGGCCGAGACCCGCACGGCCGCCGGCTCGCCGACCGAGTTCCAGGGCAAGGCCGGCAACAGCGACGGCCAGGTTCGCTACACGGCGCCCTCAGTCGTTTTCAAGCGCAACGCCGACGGCCTGCGACTCGAGGCAGGCGGCATGCAGACCGTCGAGGCTTACGACGTGCTGGTCGCAAACCTCGACCCGACGCTCGACCGCAAGGCGCCGCCCGAGGATCCCGCGGAGTTGCTCGAGCACTTCCCGCTCGGGCTCACCACCCAGGAGGTCACGCTGCTTTTGACCCACGGAAACGACCTGCCTGATCGGACCGGCACCGAGCGCGCGCTGCTGGCGCTCGTCGCCGACGGCCGCGCCGAGCGCCAGGCGCTCGGTGGCGACGCGCTGTGGACCGTGCCGGGCGGGCAGCGAGTGCCGTCGCTAGCGCTCGAAGACGAGCGGCAGGCGGTCTAACCCGTAGATCCCCGACGGGGTGCCGAACTCCGGCTTCCCGTCGGGCGTGATCGTCGTGACGTTTTCGGCCAGGTGGATGAGGCCCTCCTGGATCTCGGCGCGGGCGAGGTTCGCGCCGACGCAGTAATGGATGCCGGCTCCGAAGGTGAGCACGCGCGCGCCGTAGCGCGGCGCCGTGATGTCGAACGCATCCGGGTTCTCTACGCCGTCGCGGTTCGCGTGCCAGGAGCTGACGAGGATCACCGTGTTCTCCGGGAAGGTCACGTCGCGGTACTGGATCTCACTCGTGGTCACGCGCGCGGTGAACGGCGTGATCGGCTCGTAGCGCAGCGCCTCGTCGGTCACGTTCGGCGCCAGCTCGTGCGGGCGCTCGCGCAACAGCGCCCACTGATCGGGGTGTTGCGTGAGCATCCGGATCGCATGCGCGAGCTGGCTCTGGCTAGTGTCGACGCCGCCCAACAGGATGCTGAAGATCAGGTTTCGCAGTTCGTCGTGGTTGAGCTTGTCGCCGGCCTCCTCGGCCTGGATCAGATCGGTGATGAGGTTCTCGCCGGGTTCGGCGCGGCGGGTCTCGATCAGTGCGTCGATGTAGGCGTAGCAGTCGACGACGCCCTGCTCGATCTCTGCGAGCACCGTCGGGTTCATCAGGCTCGCGGGATCGAACTGGCGCTGGATCAGGTTCGACCAGTAGTGCAGCTTGGGCGCGTCCTCGCTCGGGGCGCCGAGCACGTGCGCAATCACGCGGGAGGTGTAGGGCTTGGCGAAATCACCGATGAACTCGACCTCGCCCGACGCCGGCAGTGAGGCCATGAGCGTGCTGAGAATGTCGCGGATCGCAGGACGGTACGTGTCGACGCGGCGCGGCGCCAGGGCCGGATTGACGAGGCCGCGCAGACGCCGGTGGTCGTCGCCGTGGCGCGTGATCAGGTTCTTTGAGATCTCCTCATACAGCGGCCCGGTTGTGACATTGAAAAGCGCCGCCAGGGTCATCGACGGGAACATCACCTCCCGGGAACGCAGGAAGTACTCGCCCGACTCGCGGTCGAGCGTGACAAAGCCGAACGGGCAGGCGGCGAGCCAGCCGTCATGGCCAGCGACCGCGGCCATCGTCTCCTGATAGAGGGGGCCGCGGAGCTCCTCGTCGAGGGTGTTGATGATCGGGAGCTCAAGTTCGGTTACGAGCGTCACGTCTCAGGCGTTCCTTTGTCAGATTCGGCGACCGGGATCCTTGATCGCGCGAGCGAGCTTCTCAGATCCACGGATTGGTGGCCAACTCCCGCGCGACGGCCTCGGTCACGTGCAGCGCTTGGGCGACGGTCCTGTAGTCGATGTTGTCTGGCGTGTCGGAGGGGAGGTGGTAGTTCGAGAGCGCCTTGTGGCGGTCGATCGACACCAGCGTCGCGGTTGGGTAACGGGCGTGGCTGGGGATCACGGCGTCGGTTGAGTTGCGGGCGCGCATGCCACGGCGCAGCGGCGCGCCCGACTGGTCGGCGACGCGTGCGATCAGGTCGCGGAAGCGACGGTCGAAGTAATCCTCCATGATCACCGGCCCCTCGCCCTCGCACATCGCGAGGATCGGAGAGCCGACGGTGTCGAGATTCAAGAACCAGGTCCGGTCCCGGGGCAGCGTCGGGAAGTGGCGCTCGGCGAAAGAGTTGATACCGCCCTGGATCACCTCCTCGGCGCCGCATGAGACGAGCATCACGCGCAGGCCGTGGATCGGCTCGTCGCGCAGCCGTTCGGCGAGCGCGACCAGCACCGCCACGGCGGTCAGGTTGTCGTTGGCGCCGGGCACGGTCGCGCTTGTGGCGATGTCGGCCATCGTCGCGGTCGTGACGGCGGCGATCGCGGTGCCCAGTGCGATCAACGATCGCCGACGCCGCGTGGCCCCGATCGCGACCGCCGCGGGTCCGGCCAGCACCAGCCACCACAGCGGGAACGAGGTGTCGAGTCGCTCCACCAGGCCGGGGAACTCGTGCGCTAGCCAGGCCTGGAAGCGGTCATCGAAGATCACGCCGGTGGCCGCGGCGTCGTGGTGGGCCATCACCACGAGCGTGCGGCCGGCGTCGTGATCGCCGGCGATCCCGACGACGTTCTGCGTCGGCAGCGGCTTCGTCAGGCGGCGGAAGACGCGGCGGGTGTTGGCGACATCGTCGGCGATCGCCGCGCCCGCGAGCAAGGCGGCCACGCCGCCGGCCAGGCGGCCTCGCTCGTGGAGGCTCACCACACCCGCCAGCGTGGTGACCGCCGCCAGCGCCCCGATCGGCTTGGCGTAGCCGTCGTGGAACTCGGCGTCCTCGACCTCCGCGTCGCAGCCCGCCTCGCGCAGGGGCTGCGCGATCCAGGTGGCGGCCTGCGCCTCACCGATTGAGCCGGGACGCCGCTCGAGCGGCGCGAGCTGCTCGATCACCTCGGGTAGCGCCGGGTGGATCGAAGGAGTGGCCATCGGCGGAGACGGTAGCGAGCCGGCCTCCGAGAGGGGCCCGGCGCCGGACGTAGAATCGAGAGAGATGCCGTCGCCGTTCATGAACATCGCCGTGGCGCGCGCCGCCGAGCGGCTGCCGATGCTCAGGCGCCTTCCACTGGCGCGGCTCGTGATCCTCGCCGAGGTCGCGATGCTGGCCAAGGATCACTTCGAGCGGCTCACACCGCCCGAGCGCCGCAGGCTCGTGATCCTGGTCAGGCACGCCAGGGGGCGACCCAGCCACCTGTCCGACCGTGAGCGCGGCGAGCTCGAGAAGCTGATCGCGAAGGTCGAGCCGAAGGTCTTCGCCTCCCACGCGGTCGAGAAGTTCTCGCCGCTCCCGACGAAGCGGCGCCCGAAGTAGACGGGAACGCGACGGGAGGAGCGCGAGCCGCTCGGGCGGGCCTGAGCCCGCCGCCGTCGCTCAGTCCGTGATCCGAATGTGCCCCGGCTGAGCCGCGACCCGGTCGAGCCAGGCACGGATCCACGGGTAGGGCTCGAGGTCGAAGCCGCCCTCATGCGCGACGTGCGTATAGCCGTAGA
>Ga0182024_10018511_pt1 | contig 12958 bp, 9 predicted proteins | sample P32metaG_FD_120480 | JGI IMG/M metagenome (GOLD analysis project Ga0182024, IMG submission 120480) | Permafrost microbial communities from Stordalen Mire, Sweden - P3-2 metaG (Illumina Assembly) | ecosystem: Environmental > Terrestrial > Soil > Wetlands > Permafrost | place: Sweden: Stordalen...
ACATAAATCATTGCCGAGGCTGAAATCGATGCTCCGATAATACTCCTGGCGTTCTTGGCCTTCTTTGTCCATGTTTGGAGGCCTTGGTGGTATTCTTCCGCTCGATTTGAGGCCTGTTGACTACTTGTCGCTGAAGCTAAAATGCCTGTAGCATTTTCTGCAGGTACTTCAGGCTTCTTTTCCGTTCCGTCTACTAATTCCCAGAGGTCCTCCTTATACAATATCAAGCGGAGTTGTTGTGACCAACTGCGGTAGTTGGCTCCGGTGAGTTTATCAACATTGTAAGTGGAGGATCTTGTCTTGTCTGAAACCATTGATGGCGGTAGTATTGATGTTAATTAATCGATAACTTGAATTTGTGGACTTGTTTCGATCGTTCTTGATGTGCCAATTAAGCCGTAATGTCAATAGGTACTGGTAGCTTAAGAGCAGATCGGGCTCCTAACCTGGGGTACGTATACTGGCCCCACGGAAATCCAAAGATAAGCCCATTCTTCTTGATTGGTCGACCGTGCTGCACGGTGATTGCCACGTGCATACGGCGAAGATGCTGCCGATAACGTCCTTTGTAGAAGGTCTGGCGCAACAGGCGCAATAGAAGCTAAAAATAGCAGCACAACGAGCAATAAAGTTGGGGTCACCCGCGGCGCTCCCAATAAGTACAGTTTGAAACCGGGAAGTCGCGAAGATAATAATTGTAACAATAATGACATGTGACAGCCAGTATACGTGACATAATCCGCCATGTCTCCAGCAGCCGTGGCGTGGTCAGATGCAGGCTTTGCCTCGCGATCGTCGATCCTCAATATTAATTGCGATTGGCACGCGGAATATCTGACCATCCACTTCCGATCGCGATACAGCGACAATAGAGCAGACTGGCTGTGCAGAAGCTGCTAGTCCTGACACACCCGTGTTCCGCCCTTATTTGATGAGCCACTTTGGCGTTACTACCGGAAAATCGCGCACGGTTGTAACTTTATTCAGTGACAATGCTGATTTAAACTTTTCCTGTCCTCGCCCCCTGGATTCTGAAATTGCCCCCGTTTCAAACGCCAACGCTGAAAGCCCCCCTTAACTTCGTTTCCCTGTGCTCCGCCCCCCGATGACTCGTACCAGAACTTTCCATGACGCCATTGATGCGCAACTGCGTGGACTTAAATAAAGTGGTGCAACGGGCCTAGTCGGAGTAACTTCTAAGACTGACTGACTTGGGAGAATGTCTTACGAACGATGGAGAGAAGATCACAGACACGCAGCACCGGGACCTCCCCACGGGACCGACTCCTTGGAACCTCTTCTTCCCAAATCACGCCATGGAACACACATCACGATGTCCTCAAAGAGCTTGGCGACCCCTTCCGATATGTTGAGCACCTGTGCCCGGGACTATCTCAACTGGTTCAGTGCAAAACAACTCGATCCGCAAGCCCGTTACGATCTAATGACGACTCCTATTGCCGACAAGGATAAAATCGATCGCGAGGTGGACCTCCTTCGAGTTGCTCGATCGCTTTGTCCGGATTTGAAAGTCAATATAAAGGAATCGGATATTGGCTGGAATGAGGATGTCAACACGGTGTTCCTATTGCTTCACCTTACGGGGAAACATACCGGGTATCTATGCCCCGCCTAGTGGTTTATTGACTTTATAGACAGGTGAAAGGCATCGCACCTACCTTTCGTGATGTCAAAGTCAAAGCAAGTGTGTTTATCAGGGTATGAGATATCTTCTTTACGTTCTTAGCTGACGGTGGTAGGTGGACGGTAGGAGTGGTAGGTTTAAGGATGTTGGGTTCATTTTCGAGGAGGATCTGTTTTCGAGACAGATTGGACTTAAGAGAGGGGCCCTTCGTGAGATCAAGCCGCCAACACCGCCGAGGTGATATTCAGGGATGCCGCCGTCCTTCGTTTGGGGTGGACTTGAATGATGGGACGACAACAGTAGGTAGGTAGTTAGATATTTATGGCTGTCTGAATACAGCGTTCAATGGAAAAGGGTAAAGGCGTTTGCCTTCCCACCTGAGTATACTTAAAATTGTGCGAACTTTCAATCGTTGACTAACCAATACTTAACGGACAGTCGTCTTGCATATCAATATATATCCCCTTGTCATCTTCATCTCTTTCAAATTCCTATTCCTCCTTGTTGAATCCCTCAGCATCATCGAGATCCGGAAACACAGCAGCCAGCCCAGTCCTTCGAAAATCAACCTGAACAACCGATTCTCTAGGCGACCCAACCCGATTCTCCAAATCCATGCGCCTCCCTCTCGGATTCGGCATACAAGCCTTCGCCGAGCCCTCCATAAATGTGATAATCCCCAGAACCAGCGGAATCAACTGTCCTGGCTTAGACAGATCGCTCGTAGGAGCTAATCCATTGTACTCGATTATCTTTTCGACGCCTGCAATCGTCAGGGCGAGGAGACTGAGTCCGAGGAAACAGCGACCAAGGCGGATCCACCGATCCCCTTTTTGGAGTTTGTGGGCTCGTTCGGAGGGCGTTGTGTCGGCAGTTATACCATGCAATGCGTTCCAGAATTTATCTGTCCAGGCATGACATTTGACTAACAACGACAGAGATTGAAGTCTCATGAACCAATCGGAAACCTTTCTGAGAGAGCCGCTCCATAGTGTTTCCAGTCGCGGGCTTCGCGGTTCCTGCTCCGCTGAGAAATGATTCTCCGAAATCTCATCTTTCTCTTGTTTTCCTTGTGTCCAAGCACGAAACCTCGTCGCTCCCAATTTGAGATACGAAGCGATTTGGAACGGCAACATCAAAGCACACAGACAACTGTAAATAAGCAGCACAATCCTAAACCCTCCCGCAATATCCAAAGGGGCAAATAACCAAACCAAATTGGCTGTATGAAGCGTCGGTAACTCGGCATACAATGTCGCAAAGAACCACAGAAACAAGATATCCTGCCAAATCACTGAGACAGCGGTGAACAAGAACGCAATCCCACCGGTCTTTTTCCCGGTTTCGTTGATCGCAGCGGATCTCGCTGTACCGTAGGCGTTGATAAGGGATAGAACGAGCCACGTTTCGCAGGGGCTGATTGATTTTTGAGATACGAGGGAGGTTAAGGAGGCGAGGAGAGAGACACAGACGGCGGCGGAGAGCAGTTTGATGCCGACACGGGAACCGTGGTGGGAACGGAGGCATGAAAGAAGCATCCCGGAAACTTGGAGGTAGGCGCTTATACGGATGCCGAGGCCGTAGAGATCGCTGGCGGCGTCGGGATTGCCGTTTTGTCGTCGGGTATGGAGGCTGGTTGAAGTGCTGAGGGAAATTCTAAGCTGTTGCGCTCCTGATGCCATCGAGGAAACGTGCATAACGAAGAACGCGAGGAAGAGAAGGATCATTATCCTGGTGGCCATGGCCTTGAATCCGGGACAAGAAGACTCGTGACTGTGAATATTGTAAGAGGGGAAACGGCAGTTCAGAGGGCGATGCGTCAAGGGAAGAGTGCAACAACGCTAGATATATAAGCAGCGGCTTGAGGAGGGGCGCGAGAGGGGCGTGAACAGCCATTTATGTGGCAAGCGCGACGTCGCTTTAGCCCGCCTTCTCCGTTATGCCGGCTTAGCCAATGGTACATGGATTCAGGAACCTAAAGCGTGAGCCGTCGTTCAAGCCTAAACACGAACCTAGCAGAAAACTTTGAGAGGCTGTTTTGACGCGGCTGGACAGATTAAAGTTGAAAGGTAACTTAGTTTGGCCAGCCATCGGAAATCCTGTGAAAGAGCCTTTCCGACAGGTGACCAAAAGCTCATTAGCGGCTGGCCAGAAAGTTTATTCGAGAGGACCGTGCTCGATGCGAAGGGTGCTTTGAATCTCAGATTATCACAGCCCCTTTAATGCTAAACGGGCAGCTTCCCAAGTGCAAGGGAAACCAACCCTTCTAGGCGGATAGGATAGCGATTCAAAACATTTAACCCACTTTGTCCCTCTTTTCCCAGCCTAAGTACAGTACAGGTATACATACACACATGATTTGGAGCCGATCGCAAAAGTCTCCCCACTAGGAAATAGACACTGTTTTTCCAACCATCCTGTGCCCCAACCAATCCTTACCCCGTACCTTTCCATGCCTTTCTTTCTCCTCCTATGTCTCCTGCGCACAATGAATTTCAAATGTGGCTTTGCTTAGGATATTGAAATAAGTGATATCCGGTGTCTGACCCTTCGGTATTGAGATGCTGCATTTCGAGTTTTGCTTCAAAAAGGCCGCGACGAATGTCTTCACCATCATCAACCCAACTCCCTGTCCAGGACAACGTCGAGGACCCTTTCCAAAGGGCATGAAACAGCCGGATCCTACGATCACCGAACTATCAGGAAGGAATCGCGCTGGATCAAATTTATCCAACCCTTCCCATTGGCGGTCCAATTCTGATTTCCAGGACGTCTCATTCTGATGCAATGCATGGATACAAGGAACGATTCTTGTTCCGGCTTTGATTGTATAGGATCGCCCGTCCAAAGATAGGTCAAAGTCGTCGACGGCACAGTTGTTGATCAATGACCCGGGTGGTTCGAAGCGAAGAGTCTCACAGATCAAGGCATGTAGCTTTTCAGAACCTGCCAAGGACGTGTACATCGATGAAGGGTCAGCCATAAATGATCTGATGTCCTCGAGAATCGCTTCTCTCCAACTTGAATTGTCGGGTTGAAGAATATGCCAGAGTGACCCCATTGTCGTGGATTTGACAGTATCAAGCCCCGCAACCGTGGCTGTGACCAGATCATCTCGAGTCATATCCAAGGGTATACCGAGTTTTGCATTAGTCCTCTGGACGCTTTCCGAAACACTGCCGTTCTCCGGATGGGCCAACATCGAATCCATTTCCTTCCGCAATACGCCGATATTGTAAGTGAGTCGACGAGCCTCTCTGGTTACTGGTAGCACCGCCAAGGGGGAATAAACTCTATTCCAAAACTTTCCAGAGTAAAACCGCAGGTCGGTAAACGTTTGGTTCAACGCCGTCATGAATGGAAGGTACTTCATCTTATCGTTGGAGTCGAATACATTTACGTAGCGATTGACGTTTTCTTTGCCCCAGATAAACTCTCCACTCGTCTCTCTTGTCCAATGATTCAACAACTCGCGTACGTTGATCACTCGACCCGTTCCATCCGCAACGCCCAACAGATTGAGAGCCTCCTCAGCTTGCCTATTTGCAACAACATACAACCGTTTCATATCGTTCAAGGATCGCGTCAACGAGGCCTTCCGTTCTTTGAACAGGTACTGTGAGTAAGGTGTAAAGGTAATTGCATGCGGACTCAACCGACCGAAGGAGAACAGGGCAGGTGTTTTGCGATCGACATGCGTTCCGGTTCTTTGAATCAATTTCTCGCATAACTCGGCGCTCGTGCCGTAAAGTTGAATTGAAAACCCGCGAATCGTTCCAACGAGATCGGTGCATCGTTCAGTATATAGCCAATCGTGGCTTTTATTCTTTTGACGGAGCTCAGATACTCGCAGTTCCGCGCCGATGATCGCATGGCAGTCGCGCACGAACAGGACTCCTTGGCGCTCATAGTAACGACGTAGGAGGTAAATGCGAACGACACATACCCAAAAGGCGGAAACTGAGGCAAGGAAACCCACTGCGGCAAGCAGGTAAGACAGTGACAAATTGGCCACTGAAAAGGCCATGAGAGGTACCGTAAAGCGAAAGGGGAAATTTAAAGAATCTGGCCCCCGCGCGGAGTCTATATGTAGTAATAGCCTTATCTTGGTCCGAGATACCATTTCCCAATGCGGGCCATGTGACCATCATTATAACCCGTTCTTACTTCTCATAAATTTCAACTTTATTCTCGGTTCGAACTCGCTACTAGTACTACTCAGGGCAAATTGGTATGTCTTCTCGGCAAACGTCTCATCTGAAGCCCGCATTTGACACTGAAGCACCACAACTGTCGATACTTGGTGTACTGTATCAAGGGAAAGGGCTTCCCAAAATGTTGTATCGATATCGGGTACAATCCCCCGGCCCTCGGCCCCCACCGTCCTTCACATGATAATCCATAATCTCGAAGAATAGGCTTCTTGCGACTTCCGCTTTTAGCCAATCGTCATCTCACGTTGCGGAAGCACAGTACACTGGCGCTACAAATAAAATTACGAAACAAAGTCACGCGACATCTTCGAAAATAATATCAGTGATCTGTTCCGATCGAGCTCCGAGGGCGGAACCCTCCCCGGTATCACCAGCTGCTATGACACCACTTGCACTGAACGCAGATGCTGTTAAAGTTAAGTATACAAAAACTCAAGGGGAAGTCAGGAACCCCTCTGAGCTTGCTTTTGGACGTACATTTACAGGTATGTATCGGAAGGTTTTGTAGTAACCTTTGGACCACATGTTAGTTATAGAATGGACGGCGGAGCAAGGATGGGGGACACCAATTATTCAACCCTACCAGAACTTGAGCCTCGACCCTGCCGCGAGTATTTTCCATTTCGCAATTCAATGTTTTGAAGGGATGAAAGCTTACAAGGTAAAATATCGTATTGCCTCCCTTATCGCAGGACAAAGAGGGTCGAACACGGCTATTTCGCCCTGAAAAGTCCATGGAACGATTCAACCGTTCAGCATCCCGAGTTTCCTTGCCTGTATACGTACCCTTTTTAAATAATACTCACGTTCAGAATTTCGACGGAAGTGAGCTTCTCAAGCTCATTGCACGGCTCCTAGAGATCGATGATCGATATATCCCACAGGGGAGGGGGTACGCACTTTACATCCGACCTGTTCTAATCGGAACACGATCGTCACTGGCCATGGAACCAGCCGATTCGGCACTTTTATATGTAATAGCTTCACCCGTCGGACCGTACTATCGCGAGGGACTAAAGGCAATTCGTCTAATGGCCAAGCGAGACGCAGTGCGTGCATGGCCCGGAGGTGCGGGATTCGCCAAAATTAGTGCAAATTACGGGCCTTGCATCTTACCTCTTCTCGAAGCGACTCAGAGTGGATACAACCAAAACTTGTGGTACCGCCCTCCTTCCTATTATTTGTTCTGATTTGATACGAAGGCTTTTTGGAGAAGAGGAATATATCACCGAGACGGGAACAATGAATATATTCATTGCCTGGATTCTCGGAAATGGTCAGAAGGAATTAGTGACTCCTCCCTTGGACGATACAATTTTAGCGGGCTTGACGCGAGACTCGATCCTTGTACTCGCGCGAGAGAGGTTAAGTAGTCAAGGCTGGAAAATCTCAAAACGGCGGATCAAAATATCGGAGCTCAGGAACGCGGCGGACGAAGGGCGGTTGCTGGAGGTCTTTGGAACGGGCACTTCGGGGACTATTGCCCCTGTTCGAGCAATAAGTTATGATGGGAAAGACATTCAACTTTGTTTTCCGCCCGGAAAGGAGATTGGGCCGGTTGCAGAATGTTTGAAAGGGTGGATCGAGGAAATTCAATACGGAGACGCACCAGAGCATCCTTGGAGCGTTGTGATATAGAAGGGTGGCTGCATCATGCATATGCAAAAGCTGACTTTGAACTTGGTTCGCAATATAGGAGACAACCTATGCCGTGACTGCGACCAAACCTCGAGGTTTCAAGATGTTAGATAAGTAGGATCACAGGGCGGACTCCCAAATTTTAAATACTTAATTGAATGAAGTTCCGCTCCGTTACGGTCAAAGGAGACGTCGGGAAATCTGGCACCCCACTGGTCGGCTAATGTACATAACTCATGATCAGCATTGCGAAATCCTAGCGACTAAGCCTGTGCTTCAGATGAGTAGGTTTCGCATTGCCACACTCCTTATCGCCCTCGGGAAAAAAATCTCAAATGAAAGCGGAAGTTTATTTATTTCACAGAATAAATTGATAAGAGGCAACCAGTGGGGGCAGAGACAAGGTTTACGAACGCGGCATCTCATTCAAAACGGGACTGGGGCATACGCAAGGCCAAGTTGCATTAAGCTCGCGCCGGCCATTGGCGAAATAAGTGGCGTGTTTTCTATTAGCGCGGAAGAGCGATAAGTACCCCACGCCCTTATTCTGTATCTACACATCTTACGTTGTCACCAGCCGAGTCTTCCATACAGTGGGTCGCATCCGAAGTCTAATTATTTCTATATTGGGCGCCGAGTTCGGAGAGATTCAACTGTGAGAATCGTAACACCGGCCAAACTGTTAATTGCGCACCAAACGCAATCGAATCGATTTGATGAACTCAGAGTGAAGGCAACGTAATACCATACATCCGAATCGACTTGAATTTTGAACCAGGGCTTATTTACAAAGGTATGTCATGTGCGTTTTGCGTATATTGCGCACAATAAGGTTAAGCGTGGGGGTCAAGAATTCGGACGACGATTTAATTGGTTCATCATGTTCGCTATGCACCGCCACGTCGGATGATTGTTGGACTAGTGGCAACTTTCTTTTTTGAGTTCTTCGCTTGGGCCCCCTGCAGTGCCGCCCCCAGCGTTTTCAGCAAATTGTTTTCATTTGCCAAGTTTATGACCCGTGAAGCTTAAAAATGATTGCCTATAGCTAACAGCCACAGATGCAGGAAAAAACATGTGCAACCCAGGGTCCGCATTGTTCGAACCAACCCCGTTGCGGATATAAATGCGCTGGTCCCATCGTCCAGGATCCAAGCCCATCCGATGGAACTTAAGGAATCTCGTCCACTTGCTCGCTCCCTCGGACGACTCCCGTCTACGGATCGGTTGACGAATGGGTTCGGTTCGTCTCCGCACCACGATTCGCCACACTACGACGCCGAGAGAGACATGGCAGAAGCTGATTCTCACCACAAGGAAGCTAGACGATTCAAGAAGCGCCAAACCCAGATGATGGCATTAGGTACAGACTCACGATAAGAAGTCGCTGACGTTTGATAGGGATCACGATTGGCACCGGTGTCTTTTACGACATTGGCTTTTACCTCCAAGAGGCAGGTCCCGTATCTTTGCTACTCAGCTTTATCATCGTCGCGACAGTCGTATACAGTATTTTGGTACATTGAGTCTCTTTCCACTCGTTCCTAACAGTAGATTACGCTTGGCGAAATGGTGGCTTTATTGCCTCTTGGCGGAGCATTGTTTTCACTTGCAGAGAGATTTTGGCTTCCGGGAATCGTATGTTCCCCGACGGTGTTGCTGATAAAGTCCTTTGCTTGCTCCTGGCTATATGCCTTTGCATGGTCGGTCGATGTGGCGAACAAAGCCGTGTCCTTTGGAATCCTAATGAACTATTGGGTCCAAGACATGTCTCCCTATCTCTGGCTGGGAATCTTTTTGATTCTTCCGCTCCTATTCAATCTCCTCAATGTGCAAAGAATCGGAGAAATCGAATTTGTTCTCACGTCAATTAAAATCCTTACACTTGTCGGGCTCGTGATATTAGGCCTGGTAATCATTAGCGGGGGGACAAGGGAAACGGCACTGTTAGGCACAGATGCAAACTACTACCCTGTTCCCTGCAATGAAACGGTCATCGGGAACTGCCTTTCTGCACCTGGATTTGATTGTACCATCCCTTCGAAACAAGCGCTGACGTTAGATTGGAAAGAGTCCTCCTTCAAAGGCATATTGACCACTGGCGCCGCAGGCAAAGTCGCAGCCTTCTGGGATTGCTTTGTCGTTGCGGTGTTCGCATATGTGGGAATCGAAACACTGGGTATAACGGCATGGGAAACCGAGTGTCCACGAAAATCAATCCCACAAGCAGTTCGTCGAGTTTCCAACCGAATAACCATTTACTACATTGCCGCGGTGTTTGTCATAGGTCTCACCGTTTCGTCCAACGATCCTCTACTTCTACTGCCAACTGCGCCAAATCCACAGACACCTGGTAGGATTTATCCAGGTGCGTTTATCATCATGGCTGAGCGCGCAGGTCTCCCCGTCGTCGCTCATATTATCAATGCCGTCATGATTTTGGCGGTCCTATCCGCTGCCACCGCGGATATATACGTTACGGTATGTCCTCCACTGAGCGATGAGGTTGACTGAGCAGAGTCGATGCTTGTATGCTATGGCTTTTCTTGGATTCACGGGGAGTGACACTAGACTGACCAAGTTACTCAAAAAACGATCCAAGTTGGAAGTCCCGTGGGTTGCAGTTTTGTTTTCGGCAATTCCGGGTGTCTTCGCTTTCATGACGGGAAGCAGCGAACTGAGTGCCCCGCCGCAAACCGTCCATCTTCAAGCAACTCTTAACTGATGTATAGATCTTCATTTTCCTTTTACAACTGAATTGCATCCCGCTATTTCTGTCCTGGGGTATTATCTGTGCAACTTATATATACTTCAAAAGAGCAATCGATGACGACCATCCAGCAGTCGTAAAAGAAGCGCAATCTCCCCTGCAACCATATCTCGCGTACTGGGTGCTCTTCTGGTCAGTCATTGTGGGTGGGTATCCATATGCGTCAACGCTCACAGTAGTCACTTTCCAAGGATTCCGAATTGTTTTGGGCCCGAGTATCGGTGCAATTAACTGGGCGTTACAACTGGCCTCCTATGTACCCCTTCTATCTTTTTTGATATTGCTTTTCATCTCTCGTTGGATTTTGGGACCCCCTGCACTTCAAGTTAAAGAACTAGGGATCGACGAGGCGCTGCGCGGACAATCTTCCATGGTTATTCCCGTGGAGGCCGAAAGAAATCCCTGGAGGCGGGTAGGAAAGGCAATCTTAGATTTTATGTAGCTATGAACATTGAGAACATTGAGATAGTGCGTATCCTAATTAAGTTTTCGAAATAGTCTTCGTTGTTTGGCAGTCCGAGTCTTACCATTTGCCAGTCAGATTTAGTTTTTTCATGGATATTCGCAAGGATTTTCAGCCGATCTATGCCACTCGAACATGTGAGCTTGCAAGAGACCCTAGATGTAAACTATTTTCACTTATGTACCGGTGATATACCTCTCCGTTCAAGATGTACAACCTGTCCCCCCTCCGTGTGAATCGAGAAGCCATGGAGCTTTTGCAATATACTGTTGAGATTGGGATATCAAGCGGTCGAGGCCGGTCATCGGGGGAAGGGAAGTTAGATGGGTAGGGGTGCTGTATGAAGAATGCTCTCCCTACCGTGAGCTACAGCTTCCCAATTCAAGTTTATTCACCCTTGTTATCCACTTGAACCACAGCATTGAAATGATTCGTGTCTGTCATGGTTGTTATGGAGTTACTCTGACCAAAGTCAGTTCTCTGCGGAATCGCCGCCAGTGTGTCGATCGTTGGGAATTGACACCAAGTCGCCGAATTCGACAGTTTAGAGCCTATCGACCATACAAGATATTTATCGTGTAGACTACCAAGTAAGAAAAAGCTGCGACGAGAGGTCAATACAATGCAGCTCCTGTTATACCATTGTCAGAGCCACGTTCCTCCGGATTTTCGGGTAATGTCTGAACTTCCAAGGGAACTCCTACCTTTTCCCATTGATCGTCTATCTTTCTTACAAATCTGATCTCGGACCTTCCGAGCTGACATTCATTGGTGTAAATGGCGACCCGATTTCCATCAGTAGATATCGTCAGACCGCAGTGTATTCGGTAACGACCATCCCAAGTGATAATCCGAGAGGGATTTAAACAACAAGAAAAGTCGAAATCAACAAGTGAATATATCCTCAGTTCCTGAGTTCGAGGTTTTGTAACGAGCGCCAACAACATATCTCCCCCCGGTGAAAGCAACAACTTTCGAACCGTGCCACCAACGTCATCGCAACAAACAAGTTTACCCGCGTGGTCTCCGACCGCTGTAAACACTTCGATCCGGTTCTCCGCTCCAATAAAGACATAGGTATTGCTCATCACAACCGGAACTTCTCCTTTATGTTTCCTTTTTTTGGAGTAAACGATAGCCAGTTTACAGGACGTCTGACTTACGATGAAGGCGGTGGATTTGTTGAGGAGGGCGATTAATTCGGTGTTGGGGGAGATTGCCGTCCAAAGGACTTTCTCGAATTTGGCAGGAAGGAGTTTTCTGAGGTCGATAGTTTCGAAGTGCTTCTTATATACAAGGAAGGGCGTTTCCAATGTTTCAAGATGAAGATTTAGAGATCGCTCCGAGGACGGTGATTGCGGTATTGACGGTATGGGCCTCCGAGATTCGGAGGGACTGGCCATGGAGATGGGAAACGCTTGGACAGGGTCCGGGGTCACCGATTCCTGCAATACCTCGGGAGCGGGTATTGATCTTGCGTTCGCGTCAAGGTGATCTGAAATCTCAGCCGGTGCTTCAGTCGGAGTGGTCTGCTTGACTCCTGCAATGTTCAAACCCATATTAGTGTGGAGATAAGGGGCGTAGTGCATAGTTAGACAGGTAAGCAGCAGTTGCTGGTTTATCATAATGTCCTGCTTGAATGTCGCCAACTGCTTCGCCTTCGAGGTGACATGTCGCTTAATCCTCCCCAATACAGTCCTAGTATTGATAGTACCGGGCAGTACCTCCCTCCATAACATCAAAATATTTTCACTGCTCGCGATAACCTTTTCGATATACGGCCGAATGTGCTCATTGTAACCCGGGATGTCTCTAATGGGTTCTTCGATAATCTTCCGGATCAGGGGCAGTTGTTCTTCAAGTAGTTCGATTTTGTTGCGGTCCTGTTCGATTTTGCCGTCGACTGATCTGACGTCGTCGATGAATCGTATAATTTTGGAGACGGCCGCGATACCGACGGGGACCACGGACAGAGCGAAACCGGCGACAGCCATGATTGTGGTATGGAAATGGCGGGATACCTTAGGGGCGGCTATTCGGTATAAAAAACGGACATATTCGGAATATATTACCTTCGGAATTTTCATGTCTTACGTGTTGATCCCACCGGCTAGTGAATAGCGAACACGGAGGCTACATACCTTTTTAGACGCCAATCAACTCTAGCGATCCGCAGTTGCTCCTGTTATTGGCGCTTACTAATTAGCGTGCTACGTGGGGGCAGCTGGGTC
>Ga0182024_10018512_pt1 | contig 12958 bp, 9 predicted proteins | sample P32metaG_FD_120480 | JGI IMG/M metagenome (GOLD analysis project Ga0182024, IMG submission 120480) | Permafrost microbial communities from Stordalen Mire, Sweden - P3-2 metaG (Illumina Assembly) | ecosystem: Environmental > Terrestrial > Soil > Wetlands > Permafrost | place: Sweden: Stordalen...
AGGAGGAATTCCCCTATGCCTGAAGAACCCGATCTGAGCCCGCAAGAAGAGGAGATCCTCAACCGAAATATCCGCAATCGCGTAGAGGCCAAAAAACAAGTACGTGCGAGTGAGGAGCGGTCAGAAGAAAATGGGGAGCACGCTGATTATTCGGTTGTTATTGCCCAATTCGAGCGGCTTGTGAGTGCGTCGTTTGCATTCCTTGAGCACGATTACGGCTACACACGCCATCCGACAAGGTCGTGTGACCTAAACGAACCCCGCGACGCATCGGTTTCCATTCGGTATCGCGGCGATACCATTAGCGTGCAAATTGGGATGTCCGTTGTGGGGGCCGGGATAGCCTTGATGTTTCGAAATGAGAAATGGGCAGATACGCCCCACGAGCGGGTTAAGTCGGTATATCTGGATTCAGTTGTTCAATTCCGCTCTGCTGGCAAGGCAAAGCCATTGTTGGATGAACTAACGTCATCGCGCAGGAAATACTGGCCTGAAGGGTTTCTGATAGAAAAAATGGAGTTGGCAATCGAGAAGTTGGCGGAAATGGTACGGCGATACGCTCTTGACATTGTTGAAGGCAATTTTGCCTGCTTCAGTGAAATCGTTGCTGCCGACAGGTTAGCGAAACGATAAGGAGGATCGCTCGATGGCCGCCAATTTGAAGGCCTCTACCACGCCATTCGTCTTAACGAGGAAGCCTAAGCATCATGTTCCCCGCCACTCGTCTTCGCCGTCTGCGTCAGCAACCGATCCTGCGCAACCTCGTTCGTGAAACGACGCTGTCGGCCCAGGACTTCATTCTGCCGATGTTCGTTCGCCCCGGCCAGGGTATTCGCAAGGAAATCGCGTCCATGCCGGGTAACTTCCAGCTCAGCGTCGATCGGCTGATCGAGGAAGTCGGCGCCGCGGCCGAGCTGGGCATCGAGGCGTTCATGCTCTTCGGCATCCCCGCGACCAAGGACGCCGAGGGTTCCAGCGCCTGGGCCGATGACGGCATCGTGCAAGAGGCCCTGCGCGGTCTGCGGCAAGCCTATCCGAACATCCTGCTCATCACCGATGAATGCTTCTGCGAATACACCGATCACGGCCATTGCGGCGTGCTGACGGAAGAGCGCGGCAAGAAGGACGTCGATAACGACGCCACGCTCATGAACCTGGTGCAGCAGTGCGTGAGCCATGCCCAGGCCGGCGTCGATCTCGTGGCGCCGAGCGGCATGATGGACGGCATGGTGCAAGCGATCCGCCGGGGCCTGGACGATGAAGGCTTTCAATCGCTGCCGATCATGAGCTACTCGGCCAAGTACGCTTCGGGCTTCTACGGCCCCTTCCGCGACGCCGCCGAGTCGCCGCCGCAGTTCGGCGACCGCTCCAGCTACCAGATGGACCCCGCCAACAGCGACGAAGCCCTGCGCGAGGTGGCCCTGGACGTCGAAGAAGGGGCCGACATTGTCATGGTCAAGCCGGCGTTGTCCTACCTCGACATCATTCGGCGCGTCAAGGATCGCTTTGCCATGCCCCTGGCCGCATACAACGTCTCGGGAGAATTCGCCATGGTCAAGGCCGCCGCCCAGAAAGGCTGGATCGATGAACGGCGCGTGACGCTCGAGATCCTGATGAGCATCAAGCGGGCCGGGGCGGATATGATATTGACGTATCATGCGATGGATGCGGCCAGGTGGCTCAAATAGAGTTAAGAAACCGAACCTGTTTCGTCATCCATAACAGCCCATCCCATTTCGGAGGCGCGAACCATGGCACGTTCCTCGGCAATAACAGCTCTGGCAATCCTCATCCTGGCCGTGGGTCTCGCCCACGCTGGCGGCGAAAAGGCCAAGGATCTCAACATCCAGGGCACATTCAACGACAAGGATCCGCGCGACGCCCAGCGGGGCGGCCCAAGTCAGACCCATATCGTCAAGCTGAAGGCGGGCCAGGCCTACGTCATCGACATGATCAGCAAGGATCTGGATTCCTACTTGCGTCTGCTCGATCCGAAGGACAATCAACTGGACGAGGACGACGACTCGGGCGGCATGCTCAACTCGCGCATCCGCTTCAACTGTCCGAAGGACGGCGACTACAAGATCGTCTGCACCACCTTCGCCGCGAACATGTCCGGCAGTTACACGCTGACCATGAAGATCGGCCCGCCCCTGCCGAAGCAGGTCAGCGCTCACGCCCTGCTGCTGGACAAGGCTGCGCCCGACTTCAAGGCGGACTTCGCCGTGGCCGGCCAACCCGGCAAGCTCGCCGATTTCAAGGGCAAGGTTGTGCTCATGTACTTCTGGGAAGTCCGTTCGAGCCCGTCGCTCGCTCTGCTGCCGATCCTGAACGGCTGGCACAAGGCCCACAAGGACGACGGCCTGGCCGTGCTCGGCGTCACCTATTACCCCTCCGACATCGGCCAAAAGCTCGGCCTGGACAAGGAGACCGGCAAGACCGTCACCGTCCAGCAAGCCGACCGGCAATCCGATCGGGCCTTGCTGGCCGCCTTCGCGGCCCATCACAAGCTCGAACATCCGCTGCTGGTGCTGCCCAAGGAAGACGCCGTGACCGCGTTCGATGCTTACGCGGTGAACGGGCTGCCGCAGATGGTGGTCATCGACCGCAAGGGCATGATTCGCAAGATCGATCTGGGCGGGGCGGCGAGCGGTGAAGTGGAAAACGAAATCAAGAAGCTGCTCGCGGAGAAGTAGCAACTAGGACAGGCCGCCTGCACGCCGCGGGGTGAGGTACTCCGAACCCCGCGGGTATAACCCGCGGGGTTCGGAGTACCTCACCCCGCGGCGTGAGCGTCATTTCCCAATGCTCGCAAAGTACCACTCCAGCGATTGCCTCACGCCCTCCTGAATCGGCACCCGCGGCTGCCACCCAAGTTGCTCGCGCGCCTTGGCGACGCTGTAGTGCGGCGCCCGGCCAATGAGATAAAGAGCCCGGCGCGTCACCGCCGGCGGCTTCGATCGACGCAGCAGCCGGGCGAAGCATTCCTGCACAAAAGCGAAACGATGGGCCAATCCGTACGGCACATGTTTGTGGACGCGCGGCAGCTTCAGGGCGTCGGTCATGGTGTTGAGCAGATCGACCTGCTTCACTTCGCCGCGGCTGCAGAGGTTGTACGCCTGCCCACGCGCTTGCGGCAGATTGGCGGCCAGGATCGCTCCCGCCGCCACGTCGCCCACGTAGATGATGTTCAGCAGGTTGTCGCCGCTGCCGAGGATCATCGCCTTGCCCTGCTGCAGCGCATTGACCACGCGCGGGATGGTGATGCGATCGCGAGGCCCATAGATCCAGCTCGGCCTGACCACGGTCACGTCCTGCCCAAATTCCCAGACGATGTTCTCTGCCAGCAGCTTGGCTCGCGGGTAGTAATCCCAGAGCCAAAACTTGTTTCCCAGCTTCGTGGTTTCGGTGATTTCCTGCCCCGGCGGCAGCTTGTGATGACCATAGACCGAAATGGAGCTGACGTGCAGCAGCCTGGGCACTTTCTCGGCCCGGCATGCGTCCAGCAGATTGCGGGCACCGGCGACCGCTTCATCAGCGAACGCCTTCCACGGCCCCCAATCGCTGACACGCGCCGCACAGTTATAGACGACGTCGGCCCCCGCGAACAGCTTGCGGAGTGCTGATGCATCGGCCATGTCGCCGGGAACGATTTCGACGCCGATCTGCTCGAGAAAGCGCGCGTCGCTGCCGGGCCGAGCCAAAGCGCGCACCCGCTCACCGGCGGCCCGCAGTTGCTCCGCGATGTGGCTGCCGAGCTGTCCGGTCGCTCCGGTGACGGCGTTCAGCTTGGCGCTAGCAGAAATTGTTTCCATGTTGGGAGAGTATAGGTGCCCGGGTGAGGGCGCGACAAGGTGGCATCACTTCTTCTTAGGCAGCGGAAACTGCATGATGTTCAGCCCATCCGCCCCGATGTGATGATCCAGCAAGTCGAGCCGGCCCGTCTGACGCATCTGCGCGTAGAGCCGGGTGATCTCTTCTTGCCAAAGCACCCGCAGATAATCGTCGGGGTCCTTGCCTTTGAGCGTCTGGTATTGCTCGAAGCGTTTGCGGAAGTTGGCCGCCTCGGCCTGGGCGGATAGCTGCTGCTCGAGGACGTAGGATGAAGTTCGGCGTTCGATTTGAAAAACCTCCGCCTCGGTTGTGCGTTTGCGGGCGTCGGCACGCTGCTCGGCCTCGTACTTGCGCGTCTGGATGTGCGTGTGCTCCTCGGCCACGGCGTCGAAGTCCTTGCTCACCTGCCGCGGCGGATTCAGCATCGGCACGCTCGCCTGTTCGATCTGGATGCCAAGCTGATAGTCCTTGATCCATTCCTGAACGCGTTCGACCAGGAACTCGCGCAGAGCGGTCTTGCCTTGCAAGAGCACATCATCGACGCGATGCCCGGCCAACCATTCCGCGAGGGCCGATTCCGTGGCCCGGGCGATCAGCGCTTCGGTGCGCCGTTCGCCGTTGAGCACGAAGTTTTCGACCTCCGCCTCGATGACGCGATAGTTGATCTCCGCCCGCACATTCACCAGGTTGTGGTCGCCCGTCAGCAACTGTCCCGGCGGCAGCGAGGGGCTGTCGTCGTCCGTCTCCTTGCCGACGAAGCCGACGATCACCGTTCGCACCTGGCTCACCTTGACACGATCGATCCGGTCAATGCCCCAGGGCCAGCTCAGGTTCAGCCCGGCCCCCGGCTTGTCGGCCAGCACCTTGCCGAAGCGGCGCACCACCGCCCGCTCCCCCGGCTGCACGAACGTGATGCTCGTCGCCAGGGTGCCGATCAGCAGCAGGACCAGGCCAATCTTCAGCAGGAGGCGAAACATGGTCACTTCCCTCCCTTGGGCGCCGGCGGCACCGGCATGGGCCCGACCGAGTTGCCCAGACGCGGCGGCTGAAACAGGAGGTCAAACAGCCCCCGATGTGTCGAGAGCAGCAGCACCGTGCGGTTGTCGCTGAGGATGCTCTGCAGCTTCTCCATCTCCTTCAAATAGGCGTAAAACTTCGGTTCCAGGCTGTGGGCCTCGTTGCGGATGGCGATGGCTTCCCGATCGGCGTGGCCCTTGAGCAGCTCTTCCTGGAAGCGGGCCTCGGCCAGGATCTTGCGGGCCTCTTCCTCCGATTGGCTGCCGATGTTCTGCGCCTTGAGCTTGCCCTCTTCCTGGTACTCGGCCGCTTTCTTCTGCCGTTCGCTCTTGATGCGGTTGAAGATGGCGTCGCGCGTCTTTTCCAGGTAGTTGAAGCGGCGCAGGCGAATGTCCACCAGATCGATCCCGTATTCCGTTTGCACCTGGCCCTTGAGATTGGCGAGGAACTTCGCGTGCCATTTTTCCATGGTGTCGTTGATGCGGGCCTCGTTGGTGTTGACGATATCGTCCATGTTCATCTTGCCGAACGACGAGCCGAGGTGCCCGTTGATGGTCGTCGCCAGGATCGCCTGGGCCTTGTCCGGCGTGCCGATCCGGCGAATGAAGCGGTCCACGGCTTCCTCGTCGCTGATCTTCCAGACGACGTACGCTTCAATGGAGAGCGTCTTATCCACGGTTTTGCCTTCCGAATCGGGAAAGAGATGCTCGCTCGGCTGCAAATCGAACTGCTGGATCCGGCGATCAAGCCGTTGCACGACCTGGATCGGCCAGGGCCAGCCGATGTGCAGGCCGGCGCCGCCGCTCGCTCCATCGAAGGTTTCGGTGTGTCGGCCGAGCACGGTGATGTACGCGAACTCGGCGGCGTCCACGGTGTAGACGCAGAGACGGATGATCACGAAGATCAGGATCACCGATGAGGTGGTTAGCAGGCTACGCATGGTAAATTTCCCTCAAGTAGGCACACACCGTAGCCGCGTTCGTGAGAACGCGGGTGAGTGTCGTCAGTTCCTACGACTCTCCCCGCGTTCTCACGAACGCGGCTACGTTCACGGTTCGTCGTCCTCTTTCCGCTGCTGCTTCGCCGGTACCGGCCGTTCTTGCGGGAAGAAGATCGGCGGCGGCCGCAGCGATTCGGGATCGATCAGCATGAACGTTCGCTGCCCGGGCACTTTGTCCGAATCGATAAGCACCAGGTCGCGGCCGACCAATGCCTTGCTGACGCCGTCCCAGAAGATGCGGAAATCGACCAGCGACGGTTGCAGCGCTCGATACCTTTCCACACGCTTGTGAAACGCCTCCATCGACGGCGATTCCTGCCCCTTCAGCACGGCGTCAAGCGAATCCATGCGCAGGGCCAACTCGGTGCCGAAGCTAAGTTCGCTGCGGGCCTTGACAAGGGCCGCGAACCTCGCATATTCGCGTCGGGCCTCGGTCACCCTCTCGGTTTTCACGGCCCGGGCCACCGCGAGCTTGCGAATACCGTCCGCCTCGGCGCCCTTGATCTTCTTGATGGCGTCTTTCTGGGCCTCGTTGATCGAGCGGTCGCGATCCTCCATGGCCTTGGCGACCTCGTAGTATTCGCCGACCACCTCGGCCGGGGGATGCAGATCGAGCAGCGACAGGCCCACGATCTCGATGCCGAAGTTCTGGGCGTGCAATTCCTGGCAACGCTTTTGGAGCCGAGCCAGCACGTCTTCCTGAAGCTTGCCTCGCTGCAGTGTCAAGAGGCCCAAAAATGGCCGGCCCGCGATGGTGGCGCGCAAAACCGATTCCGTTGTGGCCCGCAGCAGTTCCGGGGCGTCGCTTACCTCGAAGAGATACACCTGGGCGTTGACGACTTTAAAGCGAACGATCGCCTGCACATCGATCAGGTTGCCCTCGCCGGTGATCATCAGCGATTCCTTGGGCAGCCGGCCCTCACGGCGATGGGCGCTCGACCACGTAAGCGCCGACATGGATCGGGTCAGGTCGCTGCTCTCGCGGTAGCCGACCTCGACGGTTTGAATGTTCAGTGACACGCGGACGACGTCCTCGATCGGCCAGGGCCAGCGCCAGTACCAGCCCGGCTCCAGATTGGCCTGCGGATCGCCGAACCGGCGCAGCACGGCCACTTCATCCGGTGCGATGATCGTCACGCCAGACCACGCCCAGACGACGAAGAACGCGATGCTTCCCGTGGTCACGATGCCGCGCCAGCGATGCTCGAACCAGTGCAGATATTCGCCGATGTCGAGGTGCTTTTCGAGCCAGTCGTCGATTCGCCGCCAGCGTGGGCTTTCGCCAATACGCTCGAACCAGAGCAGCCGCATGGCATTGAGCAGCACCGCCAGCGAGCCGATCTGGTGATAGATCACCGCGGCGAGCGGCGATTGCTCATACCAGCCCGGCGCCGCGAACAACGGCCAAAGCCAGGCGGTGACGATGATACCTATGGCGTTGAAGACGAAGGCGAACCAGATAATGTTTTGCCGGATGATGCGCACCGTTTGCCGCGAAAGGCGCACCAGCAGCGGGATCGGTTTGAGAGTACCGCCCATCAGGATCACGTCGCCGGCCTCCGCGGCGATATCGGTGCCGCCGCCGATCGCGAGGCCGACGTCGGCCTGTGCGAGGGCCGGGGCGTCGTTGATGCCATCGCCGACCATGGCGGTGCAACGGCTGGCGAGCGGGGCGCGTAAGCCCCCTGATTCGCGAGCGGTTTCCTCCGGGGGCTTACGCCCCCGGCTCGCCAAGATCCACTCCGCTTTCTGCTGCGGCAACAGTTCGGCATGGATCGCGGTGAAGCCGAGGTCGTCGGCCAGGGAGTGAGCGGCGGCGGCGCGGTCGCCGGTCAGCAGAACGATCTCCTCCACGCCGAGGCTTCGCAGCTCGGCCAGGACTTCGCCGGCTTCCGGCCGCAGGCGATCGCGAGCGCCGATGCCGCCGAGAATGACGCCGTCCTTCGCGACCAGCAGCGGGGTTTGGCCGACGGCGTCGAAGCTTTCGATCAGGGCCAGAGCTTCAGGGCTCAGGGGGATGCTGTTTTCTTCGAGCAACCGCCGCGACCCGACCAGCAACGTAATCGCCGGGCCCCGTCCCACGTGAGTTAGCACACCGGCGCCAGGTTGAGCCTGGAAATCGATAATCGGTTCGAGCACAAGTTGGCGAGCCGCCGCCTCCTTGAGAATGAGCTGGGCCAGCGGATGTTCGCTGCCCTGCTCGGCACTGGCGGCCCAGCGGAGCAGTTCGTCCTCGCTCACGCCGCCCAGGGTGCGCACGTCGCCGAGCTCCAGGCGGCCTTCGCTGATGGTGCCGGTCTTGTCGAACGCGAAGACCTTCACCTGGGCCAGCCGTTCCAGGGCCGAGCCGCTTTTGATCAGCACCCCCGTGCCGGCCAGGCGACCGAGCGCGGCGATGACGGCCGCGGGCGTGGCCAGGATCAAGGCACACGGACAGGCGACGACCAGCACGGACAGCGTCGGATAGACGCTGCGAGCGACCGCCGCCCAAAACGCGAGCCGAATGCTGCCGGCGGGCTTGAACAATCCGGTACCGTGATAGAGCAAACCAGCCAGGAAGGTGATCAGAGCCAACCCCAGCACGACCGGCAAAAAGTAGCGAGCCAACCGATCGGCGGTGCGTTCGATGCCGGCCTTGTCCTTGAGAGCGCGGGCGGTCATCTCGATCACCTGACCCGCCACGGTGTTCGCACCCACGCAGACGGCCTCGATGGTCAGGGCCCCGGTCGAGTTCAGCGAGCCCGCCAGGATCTCGTCGCCCGGCGCCTTGTCCACCGGCATGCTTTCGCCGGTCAGGGCGCTGACGTCCACGGCCGAGCGTCCTGCCACGACGACGCCGTCCACCGGCACCTTGGCTCCGGGCTTGACGACGACGCGGTCGCCGGCCACGACCTCGCTGGTCAGGACGCGCACCTCCTTGCCGTCCCGCAGCAGCCAGCAGCGATACGGGCAAACCTCGGCGATCTTGCGAATGGCCTTGCGGGTGCGATCGAACGTGATCGCTTCGAGACATTCGCCGACCATGCCGATGACGACGACCTCGGCCGCGACGAGCGGCTCGCGAATCATGATGGCGGCGACACAGGCGATGGCCAGGGCGACGTCAGCGCCGATCTTTCCTTCGTTGAGTCCCAGCAGCGACGTGTAGACGACCCGCGCCCCGCCGATGACGGCCGCGTACCAGGCGAAGCGATACCCGAATATCTCCCGCGGCCAAACAAACGACTGCAGGCCGAGCCAGCCACCGACGAGGGGCAGCAGATCGAGAGCCATGAGCAGACCGAGCAGAGCGGTGAACAGGTAAAGGGTCAGGTTCTGCTGTTGCCCGAAGGTGGACTCGGAGTGAGAGATTTCGCGGTGCATGAGAGCCGTGGAGGAGAGCCGCTGGGGTATGCAATGATCCTAAGTCCTGGGGAGCGGTTCGTCAAGCAGCAGGCCACCCGCCGCCTTGCGAAAATCCGCCGATGCAGATACACTGAAACCATGGCGATTCCCCCACCTGCGCCGCTGACCGCCAATCAACGCGGGGCTCGCCTCGAGCGGATAATGCGCATTGCCGAACGACTCGGATTTGTCGGCATCGTGGAGTACCGCCATGTGTACAGCAAATCGGGAGGCGCTCAATACGGGCGGGCCCGTTCTCCCGATGAGGATCTACTGATTGTCTACGCGGAAGCGTTTGACAAGGACGCCGATCCGGACGAGTTCTCACTGACCGCGATCCTGGCTCACGAGCGCGGCCATCAAATACTGGCCCGCCACGCCCGAATCGCCGCACGGGTGTTGGGACGGATTTCCGACGCGGGCGAAGAAATCCTGGCTTCAGTGCTCGGATCGCTGATTTGCCAGGAGCAGGCGGATCGCGACAATCTTGCTGCCAAGGCCATCGCGGCCCTGATCGACCACGGCGAAGTTCCTGAGATAGCCGTAATGCGAATTGAGGATTTGCAAAAACTCTTCGGGGAATTGTTATGATGGGCAACAAAAAACTGGCAACCATCCGCCAGGAATTGAAAGACGCTCTGGGGAAAGACGGGCAAGACCCGATCCGCTGGCTGGAAGAGCGCATCGCCGCCGGCCGGCGTCAGGGCTCCGGGACCGAGGTGCTGGAGTCATTGAAACGCGTACTGGAAGCGGGCACGAGCACCAAACCGGGCAAACGGCGTGCGAAGGTGAAACGATAACCTGCCTGCATCCAGATTGTCGCCAGCTGATCGAGAGAAGTCTGAAGCCAATCAATGTTATCCATCACAGCTTTTCCAGATGGGCCAGCACTTGCGCCGTGGTGTAACGCTTTTCATTGGCCTGTTCCTGGCGCTGCAGGTCTTCCTCAGCGAAAATTGGCTCGGAGCGTTCGTATTCCGCTTCGCCAATCGGAATAAGGTGCGCAAGCACCGCGCCTGATTCATCGCAAAGTTCCAATTTTTGGCTGAGGTTACGCAACTTGGATTGCGTCGCCGCATCGAGCAAGACTCGCGTCATGGCTTTCCCTCTCTTCTTGGCTCACGCTTCGGGCGCGGATGACTTTGAGCGCCCTCATCTGCAAGTGTAGCGCCAATCGACCTTCCGATCAAGTGGACTGGAGTTGCTCATGGCGGGTAAAACCGGGCCGACGCCCCCGGTTCGCCATCTCTGCCACGCTTGTTCAAGAACTGCTGGCTCAGGACAATCTCTTCCACGAGACCGCCGAACCGATAGTCATCTCCTGTCAACCTGGCCTTCATCGCCGCCAGAGTTTTCCGATCCGACAGCATCAGTCCACGGCTCAGGCCGTAACCGAGCAACTTCTTGCAAAGATTATCGATATAGTCGTCCTGCCGCTTGTCGCGCAAGTAGTCGCGCAGGCCGTCGAGCCCCCGACGTTCCTTGCCATCGGGAAACGTGGCCGCGGTTTCGACGGGCCGATCGCCGAGATCCTTCGCACGGCGTTCGCCGATGGGGCCGAACCCTTCAAAGACCAGGCCGACCGCGTCGAAGCGATTATGGCAACCGGCGCACGCCTTGTCGGCGCGATGGCGTGAGAGAACCTGAGCCAACGTCAGATCGCCGAGCTTCGCTTCATCCTTCGGCAGCTCCGGGACCGTGGGCGGCGGCGCTGGAATCTGCTCGCCCAGTACCCGGCGAACCACCCAGTAGCCTCGTTTGACCGGACTGGTGCGCAGTCCCGGGGCGTTCTTGGTCAGGAACACCGCCATCGGCAGCATACCGCCGCGGCCATAAGGGCTGGCGTCCGCGACCTGGCACCAGTCGTTCGGCGTGGCGAGAGATGCAACGGCGGCGTCCGGAATGCCATAGTGTTTCGCCAGGGTGCGATTGACGAAAGTGTCCTTGCCATAAAGCACATCGAGCACCGAGCGATCGCGCTGCACCACGTCCACGAAATAGCGGAGGGGTTCTTCGTACATCGCCTGACGCAGTTCGTTGGTGAAGCTGGGGAAGCGCTGCCGATCGACGGCGTTGTGCTCCTCGAAACGGCGGATGTCGAGCCAGTTGCCCGCGAACTCGGTGGCCACGCCGCGAATCTTCGGGTCGCGCAGCATCCTCCGGGTCTGGGCCTTCAGCACCGCCGGTTTGCGCAGATCGCCCGTGGCGGCGTGAGACAATAGCTCGGCATCCGGCATGCTCGACCACAGGAAATAGCTCAACCGGCTCGCCAGCTCAAAATCGTCGAGCGGCTGCACCTTCGTGCCCGGCTCCGCTTGAACGACGCGATAACTGAACTGCGGCGACAGCAGGACCGAAGCCAGCGTGTCGCGCACAGCGTCTTCATGGCCCAGGTCGTCCTCCTTGCGAATCTTCTTGTAGAAACTGAGCACGCCGTCGCGCTGCACTGTAGTCAAAGGCCGGCGATAGGCCCGTTCGCAGAACTTGAGCAGCGCATCGAGATGGCTCGGCTCGGCGTCCAAACGAGCCTTCTCAATGGCCCGAATGTCGGCGGAGATGTTGGCGAAGTAGGTTTCGATTGCCTTGGCCGCATCGTTGGACGCGCCGTTCTTGCGAGCCTTGGCCAGGTACACCTTGGCGAGCCGGGCCATTTTCGCCTCGGAAGTGCAATCCTTGTCCTCCGAACGAGCGAAATCGAAGTCCACCTCGAACATGAAACGGGGCGGCTCGGCCCGTTCGAAGAAGATGAAGTCCTTGAACTGCCGCAGCGGCGCCAGGGTGACGAAGTTCAGCTCGTGCCAGAGCCGATCCAGCTCGGCCCGCTCGGTTGGATTGAGGATCCATTCGCACAGCGGTTGATCGTCGCGAAAGAAACCTTGCATGAGGTGAAACCCTGCCGTCAGCGGCCGGCCACGGTCAGCTTCGTTGGGATTGAAGTAGGGGCCTCGATCCGTGACGGCGAACGCGGCGGGGAAGGCCGAGCAAAACTGCTCCAGAGCGTCACGCGATTTCTTGCCGTCGCCGTCGAGGACAAAGAACTTCGCCAGGCCCGCTTCTTTCTTGACCTGCTCGGCCAGCTTCTTCAGATCGGCGACGACGTTGCCGGCATATTTTCGATGATAGGTCGCCAGCTCCCGGTTGCGCCACAGGACCATCGGCTGACTGCCCGCGGAGATGCCGCTGACGCTCAGCTTCTTGATGTCCGGCTTGAGCTGCTTGCGCAAGCGCACGGCCAGGTCGCGCATCTTCTCGGCGGCTGGGCGAATGGCGGCATTCGGCGGCGCGGGCAGCTCACGCCAGCTCTGCCGGATCGCTCCGAGCGGGCCCGTGTCGCCTTCCGTCCCGGTGAGGGCGGACCACAGCATCGAAAGATATATTGGGCTTAGTCCGGCGTTCCGGGCGAACTGATTGAGCTCTGCCTTCGGTTGGCCGAGAGCCTCGCGATGGCGAAACTTCCATGCGGCCTCGAAGTAATCCGCGTATTCGACCTGGTGGCGTTTGTAGAAGTCTATGATGCGCTGAACGCAGTACTTGTCGCGATCGGTCTCGGTGACGGCGGGGTACTGGGCGAAGACGAAACCTTCGGAGCCGCCGGGCCGTTTCCAGTCGGGGTCGTCCTTCGGCGCGGTGGGAGTTGGAGGTATCAGGACGACGTGATCCGCGACCTGCCGGGCCGCCGCCAGATACTTCTTGAACAGGGCCGGCGACATGGACAGCGATTCC
>Ga0182024_10018513_pt1 | contig 12957 bp, 9 predicted proteins | sample P32metaG_FD_120480 | JGI IMG/M metagenome (GOLD analysis project Ga0182024, IMG submission 120480) | Permafrost microbial communities from Stordalen Mire, Sweden - P3-2 metaG (Illumina Assembly) | ecosystem: Environmental > Terrestrial > Soil > Wetlands > Permafrost | place: Sweden: Stordalen...
CCGCCGCGGCGGTTGAGCGCGAGACAGCCATCCGGGCCACGGTCGAAAGTGAAATGCGCTATCGCGGCGTAGTGGAGGACCAGACCGATTTAATCTGCCGTTTCACACCGGATGGCACACTGGTGTTTGTCAATCAAGCTTACTGCCGTTTTCATGGCGGGCCGCGTGACAAACTGATCGGCTCCAATTTCTTTCGAACTTTGCCCGAGCAGGACCGAGAAATTCCGCTGGTTGACTTTGGCCGCCTGACCCCGGCCAATCCCATTCAGACTTATGACGACAAGGTGGTGGTTGGCCCGGGACAATTCATCTGGCAGCAGTGCGTGGTGCGCGCCTTGTTTGACGACGAGGAGCGAATCACGGAATTCCAGGCCGTGGTGCAGGACATCACCCGCCGCAAGCAATCGGAAGAGGCCCTCCGCCAGGGCGAAGAACGGCTCCAGGCCATTTTGCATAGCATGCCCGATGGCGTTATTATCCTGGATGAGCGTGGGTCGGTGACCTTGTTCAATCCAGCGGCGGAAAAGATTTTTCAACGCAGAGCGGCCCGGGTGCTGGAGCGGCCGGTGGATGAATTGTTCGTGGCGGCCGACCAGGAAAGGTACAAAGAATATCGAGCGGGACAGGCCGGGAAAGAGCGAGCCGCCGTCATCGAAGTCAACGCCATGCAACCCGACGGGGGGTTGCTGCCCATCGACGTTGCGGTGAGCGAAATCTCGCGCGGCGGAACGCGCCTGAGCATCGTGGTGGCGCGCGACATTTCGGCGCGCAAAAAATTGGAGGACCAATACCGCCAGTCGCAAAAGATGGAAGCGGTGGGACGGCTGGCCGGCGGCATTGCCCACGATTTCAATAATTTGATGCAGGCCATTTTGGGATATATCAATCTGCTGGACCGGCGTCTGCCGCTGGGCGACCCCAATCACGAGGCCGTCGATCAAATCCAGAAATCCCTGGCGCACGCCACTTCGCTGACCCGGCAGCTTCTGGCCTTCAGCCGCAAACAGGTGCTGACGCCAAAATTGCTGCCACTCAACACCGCGGTCTCGGACATGAACCACTTGTTGCAACGGGTCCTTGGGGAAACCATTCAATTGAAATTGAAGCTGGCTGAGCCTGTGCCCTGGATACGCGCCGACCCCGGGCAAATGGAACAAATGATCCTGAACCTGGCCATCAACGCCCGCGATGCCATGCCGCAAGGCGGCACGCTCGGCATTGAAACCAGTGTCGCTGAGTTTCGCGAAGAAACCGAGCTTTCGTCCGGGCGCATCGCTGCCGGTACCTACGCGGTTTTGAAAATTTCCGACACGGGCATCGGCATGTCGGCGGAGGTGCAGGCGCATTTGTTCGAGCCGTTCTTTACCACCAAGGGCAATGGCAAAGGCACCGGCCTGGGCCTCTCCAACGTCTATGGACTGGTCAAACAAAGCGGCGGCGAAATCAGGGTCAAAACCCAGGAGGGCCGCGGCACTACGTTCGAAATTTATCTGCCCCGATTCGACGGCAGCGTCGCCGAAGTGGAGACCCCTCAACATGCCACCCCGACGCAGACCCGCGGCACCGAGACGGTGTTGCTGGTCGAAGATGAGGAGTTGGTGCGCCTGATGCTGGTGGAAGTGCTGAAGGCCGCCGAGTACAATGTGCTTGACGCGAGGCATGGGGCCGACGCCTTGACTTTAGCCGAACATCACAAGGGGCCGATTGACCTGCTGGTGACGGACATGACCATGCCGGGTTTCAGCGGCTCCGAGCTGGCCAAACGCCTGGCCGGGCCCCGCCCCAAAATGCGCGTGCTATTTATCTCCGGTTACTCGGATGTGGAAGCGGCGCAATTGGGCAAAGTCAATCAACCCGTGCAATTTTTACAAAAGCCGTTTCATCCCGACGCCTTTTTGACCAAGACCCGCCAGATTCTGGATCAAAATGGGAAAGACGGATGCGTTTCGGCCAATTGACCGGATGACTTGACGTTGTCAGCCGGGTGGCCAACCCGAACGCTGAAGTCAAAAGCCCTTTAAACCCCACGCGAAGCGCATTTCTATTTTACCATCAAGCATTTATTTTAGCACAAAACATTTTTATTGAAATAAAACTCATTTGGCCATACAAAACACAGGAAATGACAAGGTTTGGAAGATTTGCGCCTGGGGCCGGCCGCTCCATTTGCCGGAAACGCGAAATCGCACCCTGGCTGGTTGCGAGTTCGATCTGGGTGGCTGCGGCGTCGCAAGCTCCCGCGAACCCGCCGGATGACCCTGGCATTCAAGGCCTGGAAACCAACGGGTCTAGCGCCATGGAAAAGCCGGCGGATGGGCCGGACCAGACTTGGAACTGACACGCCCAAAGTACCGTCATCGGGCAGGGTGATTTCGGTTTTCCCGCGAAGTACGATGGCCTAGCCAGTCTGAACAGCGAGGGCGAGGCTCAGGAAACAGTGACGCTGGACGTGTTTGCTGGTGTGTGGTTATGGCGTGACGCCGAGGCACACATCGACGGATTGATGTGGCAGGGCTTTGGCCTGTCCCAGACGCATGGCATCGAGGCCTTCCCCAACGGCGACGCCTACAAAGCTGGCGCCGAGAATGCCCAATTTAATGTTGCGCGCTTGTTTATCCGTCAAACCATCGGTTTGGGCGGCGCACAGGAGCCGGTGCCCGACGATCCGCTCACGCTTGCGGGCAAAGAGGACGTTTCGCGGCTGACCATCACTTTTGGCCGGTTCAGTCCCCTGGACATTTGCGACAACAACACTTACGCGAGCGACCCGCACACGCAGTTTATGAATTGGGCGATGATGGGCAACCTCGCCTGGGATTACGGACAGGATACCATTGGATACACCACCGGAATCGCCGTGGAACTAAATCAACCGAAGTGGGCGTTGCGCTACGGATTTTTCAACATGCCGGCTGTCAAGAATGGTTTCTCCGGCGACGACCAGTTTTTCATGTCGCCCCAAAGCGGAGCCTACGGCCCGTTTTTACAGGCGTGGGCCATGATGACGGAATTTGAGCGCCGTTACAGCGTCCACGCTCATCCGGGGGCGATTCGGCTTCTGGCCTGGCTCAACGAAGCGGATATGGCCAGTTACTCGGCGGCCACGGCCCTTCTGCTGGCCAACCCTGGCAATGTGGAAGGGGACATCTCAGCGGCGCGCGGCTACCGCTACAAATACGGCTTTGGGTTGAACTGGGAACAGGAAATTGCGAAGAACATCGGCATGTTTTCGCGCCTGGGCTGGAATGATGGCCACGAAGAGGCCTGGACGTTTACCGATGTTAATTGGACGGCGTCACTTGGCGTGAGCGTCAAAGGCGAAGCATGGCATCGGCCCGACGACACCTTCGGTCTTGCCGGCGTTGTGAGCGGCGCTTCGCGCCAGAACCAACAATTCCTGGAGGCAGGCGGCGTGGACATGCTCGATGGCGACGGCGCGCTGAATTACGGCTGTGAGAAAGCCCTCGAAACATACTACAACTTCAAAATCTACAAAAATCTCCACGCCACGGTGGATTACCAATTCATCACCGACCCGGCGTTTAACCGTGATCGCGGGCCGGTGTCAGTTTTCGGCGCAAGAGTCCACTGGGAATTTTGAGGAATAGCCGTCGTGCTTGACGTGGGCGCGGCAAAAAACTACTCTAAGGCTGGGTTGGTGGTCATAGCTCAATGGTAGAGTCCAAGCTTGTGGAGCTTGTTGTTGCGGGTTCGAGTCCCGTTGGCCACCCCACCCTTCCCGCCTCCCTTTGGATTGTATTCATGGATGGCTGAACTTAGTTTTGGCCTTGATGAATCGAAGCCACAGCAGTCCTACCCAGAAACCGGTCGTCGAGTCATTGACTTTGCCTGGGTTGTGCCCCGGCCAGATTTGGGTTTTGTATTTTCTCCTGTTAGCCGCAGCGGCGCTTCGGATTTATGGGGCCTTGAATGATTTGTGGCTGGATGAAATTTGGTCGTTGCAGTTGGCCGGCTCGGTTTCATCGCCCTGGCAGGTGTTCACCAAGATTCATCACGATAACAACAATTACTTGAATACCTTGTGGCTTTACCTGTGCGGGTCTCGGGGCAACTGGCCGGGATATCGCATCCCGTCCATCGCGGCGGGCATCGGAAGCGTGGCGCTGGCGGGGATGATCGGCCGCCGCCGCGATGCGCGCGCCGCCGGCTTCGCCATGGTGCTGGCCGCTTTTTCATACGTGCAGATTCTTTACTCATCGGAAGCAAGAGGGTATGCGGAGGCCGTATTTTTTTCGTTTCTGTCTTTTTATGCGCTGGAAAAATATTTGGAAAAACAGGAATGGCTGTCCGCCCTTCTCTTCTCCATCAGTTCAATTCTGGGTTTTGACTCGCACCTGATTTTTCTCAATTTCTTTTGCGCGGCCCTTCTTTGGTCGGGATGGCGGGTTATCAAACTGAGACTCGGACCCAAGCGCGCGATCCAAGCCTTGCTCGCCTGCCACGCGGCACCGGCTGTATTTTTAATGGTGCTGTATTTCGTTGATATTCGGTATCAGAAATTTGGCGGCGGAACGGAGAACGGCCCGGGTGTTTACGCGGATTCTTTCGCCTGGGTGCTGGGCGGTCCCTTGGGACGGTTCGGCGTGGTCCCAACCATCATTCTGGCCGCCGTCATTTTCATTGCCGGCATTTGGATGCTCTGGCGTAACGGGTCTGATTCGTGGATATTTTTTGTCAGCGTGATTCTGGTGGTTCCGGTCTCGCTGGCGATGATGCGCCATTCAGAAGTGCTTTACGTCAGGCATTTCATGATCGGGATGTCTTTTTTCCTGATTCTTTTCGGTTTCGTGCTGGCAATGCTTTATCGACGCGGCTGGCCAGGCCGGATCATCTGCATTTTTCTGTTGGCCGCTTATTTCATTCTCAATGGCTGGCACACGATCAGTCTTTTCAAGTATGGGCGCGGGCATTATGAGGAGGCCGCTCGCTTTATGGCTGAACACACCAAGGGGCCGGTTGTCACCATCGGGGGCGATCACGATTTTCGCATCGCGTTTGTCTTGCGATTTTACATTGCGGATGCCGTGAGAGACAAAACGGCACACTACTACCAGAACGCGCGGATAAATTCCTGGCCAAAAGGAGGCCCGGAATGGTTTGTCGCTCATAAAGAATCTTTTGAATCTCCGGTGCCCCGGGAAATGCAAATCGCCGATGGCGCGGGCAATCGCTACGAATTCGTAAAAACGTTTCCCACTGCTCCCCTCTCGGGCTTGCATTGGTTTATCTATCACAACCTGTCGCCTTCCTGGTCCCATTAACTGGTCTTGCGCGCGCGTTTCGGTTCTGGCAGATTTGAGACATGGTAACATCAAATCCATTGCTCAAACGCGCGGAGAGCTTCAGCGGGACGGCGGAAGAGACCATGAGCCTCAACGGCACCGTCAATAAAACCGGCATCCTTCTGCTCATCTGCATGGCGACAGCCGCCTATGCCTGGGTCACGCCCGAATTGCGCGGACCCGTGCTTTTTATTCCCTTGCTCGGCGGATTGGTGCTGTCGTTGGTGGGGGTTTTCAGGCCGGCGACCTCGCCCTATGTGGCCCCGCTTTATGCGGCCTGCGAAGGGCTGGTGCTGGGCGCCATTTCGGCAATGTACAACGTCAGATACCCGGGCATCGCGGCCAACGCCGTCCTGTTGACCTTTTCTGTTCTGGCGTTGTTCCTGTTTCTTTACGCCACGCGCATTGTCAAGGTGACCAGTGGGATGAAGGTGGCCATCATCGCGGCGACCGGGGGCATCCTCGTTGTTTATCTCATTGACATGGTCCTGGGCTTTTTCGGGCACGGGGTGACTTTCATCAACAGCAGCGGCCCCTTGGGCATTGGCATCAGCCTTTTTATTTGCGCCGTGGCGGCTTTCAATTTTTTCCTGGATTTCGACGCCATTGAAGGATTCATCCGTTCCGGCTCGCCCAAGTACATGGAATGGTATTCGGGTTTGGCGCTGCTCATCACATTGGTGTGGCTTTATTTGGAGATACTGCGCTTGTTGAGCAAGTTGCAGAGCAGGAGATAGTGTCCGACAGCACGGCATAATAGCCAAAATGCGGGAAGATTGGGTAAAAGTATGGCGACCCCCCGAAGAGTCGCCACGGTGACAAGATTGCACCGCGCGACTCGGGGTGTTACGGGTAATCCAGAAAAGCAATAACCAGTTGCCGCTCTGTAGCTTTTGGTGTTACCGGTTAAGCCCCCACGTCCGGGATGGGACGCTCATTGTTAAAGAAACTGACTTTGCGGCGTTTCCTTTTTGTAATTTTGTGGATGCATGTAACTTGCTCATGTACAATATATTGCAAAATGTGTTTCTTAGAAGTCATTGACTATCAGGGCTTGTTACCGTGTTTCCCGGTTCCTCGCAGTTTCGGTGGAACGAAATACGGTCACGCCCGCCTCGATCACACTCCGAATGATCGGAAAGTGGGGGGTTAAGGGCCAAGTTCCAATTATACCAGCACCCAACCGGAAAGAATGTTGCTGGTCTGTTGCTGCCGTGTTGCCGATTTTGTTGCCAACTAAGTAATTGACTATCAACCATGTAGCCGATGTTGCCGCTTTTTCGGACCTATGTATCAATCTTGCGTTTCTTGCGATTCTTCGCGGCAAATCATGCGAGAAAGGCTAAATGCTAAAGGCTGAAGTATTACAACTTCCAAGCTTTGCTGAGTTGGGCTTGGATTAAGATGGGAATAGGAAAGGAGAGGCGTTTACAACAGCTTGATTTGCATGGCGTCTTTGTCCAGGCCCTCCACCAGGCCTTCGATGCGCGCCCGACGGCGTTCCATGATGTGTTTGTCCACCACCGGATCGTAGGGCACGGGATACTGGCCGTTGTAACACGCCATACAAAACGATTCCTTGGGCAGGCCGGTCGCCCGGACCATGCCGTTCTCGGACAAATAATGCAATGAATCCGCGTTGAGATAACAGCGGATCTCGTCAATGGAATGGTTGGCCGCCATCAATTTGCTGCGGTCGGGAAAATCAATGCCATAGACGCACGGGTTCATGTGCGGCGGACAACTGACCAGCACATGCACTTCCGTGGCGCCGGCCTCCTTCAAATTATTGACACGCGCCTTGCACGTCGTTCCGCGCACAATGGAATCATCCACCACAATCACTCTTTTGCCCTTGACCAGGTCGGTGATTAAATTGAGTTTCACCCGCACATCGAAATCGCGGATCAATTGCGACGGTTGCAAAAAGCTGCGGCCCACGTAGTGATTGCGCACGAAGGCCATTTCAAAGGGAATGCCCGAGGCCAGCGAATAGCCCAGTGCCGCGCAATTGCCGCTGTCGGGCACGGGCAGCACGAGGTCGGCCTTGATGGGATGTTCCCGCGCCAGTTCGCGGCCCATTTCGACCCGGACTTTATAAACGTTGCGATTGGCGATGGTGCTGTCCGGGCGCGCGAAATAAACGTATTCAAAAATGCAAAAGGCCCGTTGCTTTTGTTCGGGAAAGGCTTGCAGACTGCGTACGCCGTTTTTGTCGATGATGACAATTTCCCCCGGTTCGATGTCGCGCACGAATTTGGCGGAGATCAAATCCAGCGCGCAACTTTCGCTGGCCAGCACCCAGGCATCACCGGCCTTGCCCAGGCAAAGCGGCCGGAATCCAAATGGATCGCGCACGCCGATCAATTCCTGCTCGGTCATAATGACTAGCGAATAAGCTCCCTCGATGCGCCGGACGGTTTGCACCAGGTTATTCTCGTTGCCATCGGGATTCGGCTGGCAAAGCAGGTGCAGGATAATTTCGCTGTCCACAGTCGTTTGGAAAATGGCGCCTTTATCCTCCAACTCTTCGCGCAATTGGGCGGCGTTGGTCAGATTGCCGTTATGGGCGATGGCCAATTGGCCGCGTTTGCTGTCGCCGGTCAGGGGTTGGGCGTTGCGCAAATGCGACGAACCGGTGGTCGAATAACGGTTATGGCCGACGGCCATGTGGCCGACGAGGTTATGCAGGATTTCGCCGTTGAAAATTTGCGAGACCAGCCCCATGCGTTTGTATTCGCGGAATTGGCGGCCGTCACAAGCGACGATGCCCGCGCTTTCCTGGCCGCGATGCTGCAAGGCGTAGAGGCCGTAATAAGTCAACTCCGCCGCGTTGGGATGCCCGTAAATCCCAAAAACGCCGCAGTAATGTTTTGGATAAAGCTGCATGAAATTAACTCCGCCCGATAATGAAACAATTTCGCTGGGAACGGCGCAAGCTCATTCGCTGTTGCCGGCGTTATTTTATGTGGCCCCGCGCCGTTCTCACGGCCCTTTCGTACGCTTCCGGCAACTTCACGGATGTTCCCCCGTCCGACCACCAGCGAGGCGTCTGGGAATAAATCCAAACGTATTCGTCGGACGTCCGCAATGCCTCCCGCACACTGGCCGCGAACACATCGGACGGGAAATAGTTCTTTGACGGGTCTTCCGCGTCCCAACCCTTTTTGCCCGAATCGAAGTCGAGCCAGAGTCCGAAGCCTGACGAAACGACGTGCTGATATTTGTCGAGGTCATGCACGATGGGCTGCACGTCCTGCTTCATGATTTTGCGTCCAGCCACGAATTGGGCAGGGGTTTTGTAACCGTAGGAAAGCTCGAAGCCATCCACAATCCGCTCGCGGCCACGAGCGGCTTCCACCATGCCGTCCAGAAACGGGGCCATTAGACCGTAAGTGCAATCGGCCAGGGGCTTTTTGCCAGCCCCGGATTCCGTCCACGGCAGCGAATAGCCAAATGTGAGGAACAGCGTGAGGCCGGGATACCCGTCGTGGAAGGCCCGCATCACCTCGCGTCCGCGCAAACGGGCTTGAGCGGCGTAAAGTTCCCAGGACTTCGTTTTGGCATCGCGCTGTTTGTGATAATTGAAAAGAGGTCCTTCATACTGTTCCGTGTCGAAAAGTATGCCCGAGCAACGAGCGGCCCGTGCCAGCCGCGCCGCCAGTTTCGCGTTGGCCACGACGGCCGCGTAGTCGTCGAACCAATCCAGCTTGGCCGGCGTGGTGTTAAAGCGGAGGAAACTGCATTTGAACCGGCCCAGCCGGACGGCCCGCGCATTGTTGAATGCGGACTGCAAATCGGCCTCCGTGAAAAATTGCGCGCCCCACCCCTGCCAGGTGAAACTGCCCTTTGTGCCGTCCGGTTTGTGGTAATCCGCGTGGAAAACGCAGCCATCAAACGGCTTCCGCTGCATCTCGGCAAGGTGAGTGCGGAGAAAAGTTGTGTCAGGCTCATCCCAGCCGAATTCAATGAGTTTTTTCCCCTTGAGATCGGCGGGTTGCCCTTGGGCCGCGAATGCGGCCACTCCGGCCAGCAAGATCAAGAACGCAAGTTTTCGCATGATGGGTTTTTAGACTGCTGAATTATCTGAGATATGGTTTCATGGGGTCGTGACGGTTTAGATATTTTGCGCGAATGACTGGAGTAAACGGTATTCGGTCATGATTGTGCGCAACGCCACCAGCAGCGCACGCACTTGCAATTCCATGGGCGCATGGTGCGGCGTTTCAAAAATGATTTCAAACGGCACCGGTTCAATTTCGCGCGGCGCGGCCAGCACGCCTTCGTAATGTTTGTAAATAATTCCGTCCCGCGCCGCAAATCCATCGATGGCCGGGCTGGTGTTGCGCGGCAGAATTTTCCCCGCTTCCAGCAGGGCGGGGCGCAACAAATTTTCCGTCAGCGTATGGCCGCGCACGAATCCGTAAAGGCCCTCGCTGGTGTCATCGGCATGAAGCTGGATCAATCCGTCAAAGTGGCGCGCGGCCAGTTCCTCTTCCAGGATTTGCACTTCCGGCTCGGGTGATTTCTTCCAAAATTCGCGGTTCAAATCCCTCCCGCGCCGCGAGCAGCGCGTGTTGTCCTCGAACCCGGTGGGATTGCAGACGGGATAGGCGTGGATGTGATAGCCGGAGGCCCACTCCGGTTGCGTGGCCAGTTCGAGCAGGAACTGAACGAGGCCCAAGGCTCCGGCCGCTTCATCCCCGTGGATCGCGCCAAAAATTCCCAGCCGAATCGGGTCCGGGCTTTTCGGGGCGCAATAGGTGAAGCACGGCAGCGTGTAGGGTTCTCCGTTGACTTCGAATGGGCCGAGAAAAGTTGCCTTTATTTCCGGCGCGCGCAGCAAGGGTTCAAAGAGCACCCGCAAAGACCGTTTGCCGGTCCGGGTGGTAATCTCATGGAGGGCGATGCTGTCCATCGCTCTCAAAATAAAGGGAAAATGAGAAAAGTGGAAGAAGGAATGGGATTGGTGGAAAGAATGGGAAACTGATTCCCCCCATTTGTCCTGGAAGTCCCATTCAGCGCGGCCGGGCCGGAAAAGTAATTGTGGACACTTATCACTTCCAGTCAAACCGAAATAGGCCGCACTCTTTTGCGGCGAAGTCGGAAATTCGGAGATGACGTCGACGCCAGGCAAAAACCGTAAATTTCTCCGCTTTTTATCACGACAATAGCCGCAACTAATTGTCAGCAAGGTAATTACGAAACGCGGGCAGTCAACTGGCCTCCGACCTCTCTGCTCTGGTAAATCGCTCCGGCAAATTCGGGTCGCATTGGGCTAGGCATGAGGCCCAATCCTTGCCCGGAACTCCGCTCCTATCAATCAGTTTAAAAAGTGAGGATTGACACCGGCATGGTACTGCACCATTTTTAACACCGAGATTTGCCCCAGATACTCCACGGTCACATTGTCACGCGCGATTTTTAGCACGCGCCGGCCGCGCACAGTATCGCCTTCCTCACAAATCTTGCCATCGAGCAAAACGGAAGGAGTATTCGGGCGCGGAAGACTTAAAAACAAGGCTTCGGCAAAAATTGGCAAAAGCTGGTCCTCCCGTCATGCTGAAGGTTTGAGAAGGCTTCCGGGATTGTCTTTCAGGACGAATCCCGCCCCATGCCCGCCCAAGTCCACGATCAATTTCTTGAGAGCGCCCCGGGCCATGGCATTGTTTGCCACGACGGAGTGGCTCAACGCCCGCAGCACCAGCGCATAATCCGGGCTCGTTGCACCCATACCGCCATCGCCTTTTCCCGCTTCAATGGTATTGCCGACACAGGTCAGGCCCTCGACATCCTCAAACCGCAGATGCGAGCATTGATATTTATCGGAGAAAAGCCCGTCCTGCGGCGCGCCGTTGCGAGAGATGATATTACCGGTCACCGTAATGCTCTTGCAGCGGCGCTCACCGTGCGGAACCAGGGCAATGGCCGGACCGCCGGCGCGGTCGAAGTAATTCCCCGTGATATTGTAATGCTCGCCGCCCTTCAAAATAATACCATGCCGCCGGTTCCATTCGATGCGGTTGGCGGTGAACGTGACGGAGGCATTTTCCTCGTAGGCGCCGATGCCGGCCTCGACGTTGGCGGAAAACCAGTTGTCCATCACAAAGCCGTCCCAACCGCGGTAACGAAGACCGTTGCCTCCGTTGAAGCAGATCATGCAGTGCCGGATGCTGAACACCCAAATCCGGGAGAGATGGATGCCATCGCCGCTAAAATTTCCGATGCGGCAACGCTCGAGGCAGAGGCAGTGCTCGTGTTTGCCGTAGTCCGGTTTGTCCAACATGATGCCATGCACATTCTTTCCCAGGCTCGCGCCATTCAGACCGAGTCCGTTGATTCGGAACCCATAAGCCCCGGTGACGTCCAGCAGACACTTGGCGGAGGCGTCTCCGAGTTGGAGGGTCGGCCCCGCGTATTCGTTGTAGCTCCAGCAGGGATTGCCGCACAAGCCCACAAAGGGCGGTATCTTCAGGGTGGAACAGAGGAAAACACCATCGGGGATAAAGACCGAGCCTCTTGTCTGCGCCGCTTTATCCAACGCCTTCTGAAGCGCGGCGGTGTTATCAGTCTTGCCATCGCCCACCGCATTAAAGTCGCGCGCATCGAGAGCATTGGTGGCTGCGCCGCCCACTGCCCCAATCATTCCGGTGACTGTTCCGCCAATGAAACTGCGCCTGGAAAACGGTTCCGGCATGGAGAAAGGTTATCTCGTGAGCGCAGGAGGAGTCAATGCAAGTATCAATTCTCACTTTTTAAACTGATTGACAGGGGGAGGTTCCGGCAAGTATCGGGCCTCATGCCTCGCCAACTGCGACGCGAATTTGCCGGATCCACATTTCGAACCTGCTCGGAACCACGAGAAAACACCATAAAGGCCCTATGAATACATCTAACACAAATACAACTGGCAAAAAACAGTCTGATACGCAAGCCCCTCCATCGCTGCCCATGGCAGCCAAGGCCAAATCCATCAAGCTGGGTTTGGATGTCCACGCCGATCTCTTGGTGGTCGTGCGCATCATCGATGGCGCGGCCCCCCAGCCGGCGCAACGGTTCGCCCCCCGGGAGTTTCTGGCCTGGTGCGCCAAACAACTGACCCTGGCTGAGAAGGTCTATACCTGTTACGAGGCCGGCCCCTTTGGCTACACCCTCCATCGGGCGCTGGAAAAAATGGGCGTGGTCAACTGCGTCGTGCGTCCGCGCGATTGGGACGAGTATGGCAAAAAGGTCAAGACCGACATAAAGGTAAAGGGGTCAGTCCCGCATAATCACATATTATTGTTTTTATTGTTTTTTCCCGCATCGCGCAGCAGGTTCGCCAAGGAACCGGCTGCACCCATGTTTAATCGTTGGGCAATCCAGTGCAAGGTCATGGTCGTCTCCTGGCGCAACCGCCGGGCCAGGCGACGCTGCGCCAGTTCCGCGACGGTCCAACGCCGCCGCTTCAGTTCCTCCGCCAGCAGTTGCTTCGCCCACGCTTCCTCTGTTTCCCGCCGCTCCTGCCCGCCGTGATAGGGCCCGCTCCGGCCCTGCATTTGCTCTAATAACGCCTGCCGAAATTCCTGGCTGCCCAAACACCAGCCACGTCGAACCGCTTTCCATTCCTGGCCCAAGTCCGCCGCCCGGCGCGCCTCCATCCGCACCGCATTTC
>Ga0182024_10018514_pt1 | contig 12955 bp, 18 predicted proteins | sample P32metaG_FD_120480 | JGI IMG/M metagenome (GOLD analysis project Ga0182024, IMG submission 120480) | Permafrost microbial communities from Stordalen Mire, Sweden - P3-2 metaG (Illumina Assembly) | ecosystem: Environmental > Terrestrial > Soil > Wetlands > Permafrost | place: Sweden: Stordalen...
AATTCGCTTCGAGACGCTGAGCTTCGCGGAAAATCGCGCCGACTGAAAGCGTGCCTGGTCGCCTGGTGCGACGCCCCGCCGTCAGACCGCCGCTAGCGTCTCGTGCGCGCGCACCACCTCGTCGAGCGCGACATAGCGCTCGCGAAACTCCGGCGGCCACCGCGTCGGGCGCCCGCTCGACAACTCGATGCATGCATATTCGATCTCGGCGCGGACAAGCGTCGCGCCACCCGCGTCGCGCCGCGCCTGAAAGCGCCTCCGAACGCGCAATTTTCCGTCGGCTGGGAGGAGCCAGGTCGCAACATGAATCCTGTCGCCCAGCACGGCGGGCCGCAGGTATGCGATCACACTGCGCAAGACTGCCATGCCTCGATCGAGTTGCAGACATTTCTCGAGCGGCAGACCGAGCGCCGCGGAATGCTCCCAGGCGGCGCGGTCGAACCAAGTCATATAGACAGCGTTGTTGACGTGATCATAGGCGTCGATGTCCGCTGGTACGACGGCGAGCAACGCGACGTAAGGCGCTGGCAGATCCCAGTCCACCCCTGCGCTCTGGCTCACCGTCCGTCCACGCCGCGCGGTGACCAGATGTTGAGGTCGCTATCGACCGCGTAATGATCGATCTTTCGCAGCTCGTCCTGGTTAAACTGCAGGTTTTTCAGCGCGCCCAGTGAGCTGCGCGGCAATTGCAAGCCACTGCGTCCGCAGCGCGCATAGGACATCCGTTGATAGCGATCGATGGCGGCGAGGTACATTGACAGTCCTTTCTATCCAAAAGAATCCGGCAGGTCGTTTGTCAAGCTGCCAGTATCCTTGATTCATTTGGATTCTACCCTCCGGAAAAGATCGACTACATCGAGTCAGACGGCAACTATGTGTCGATCCGCTGCGGCAATTCCACCTAGATCAGCAGAGATTCGATAAAGCGCCTGGCGGGTGAAGTGGCGACAAAGCGGAGGTCTTGCGCGTTCTCAAATCAGGCGCGCTGAAGCTCCGCAAGCTCCAGCTCTCGGACATGAAAAGCCTACGTATATGGTGACGCCGCGGTCGTCACGGGGCTCGATTGCGCGGAAACTTTGCGATTCGCGTCCCTAAAGGCCGCTACCCCTTCTACCGCGATATCCATAAACGAGGAAGGCAACCACGAGGGCGGCAATTATCAATCCGATCGGACCAATCCCCCAGCCCACGCCCATGCCCCAATACAAACCTCCGCCACCACCAAACAGCAATAACAGCACTACCACGAGAATAAGCAGATCCATGTTCCTCTCCTACCGGTAACAAGGTTCACATTGGAGCATGATGAGATTGATTCAGTCTGTACGCTAGCGTACCCGTGGCCTAGTTGAAACCCATCGGCGTTGGGTACGAATCACTCCGAACTCGATGTCGCTGACGGTGAGAGAGGAGCGTGTTTTTTCACGTCGGCGTTCCCGGGCCGGGTTATCCACGCAGTGATAAAAGCGATGGCCGCGGCCATCGATAACCATGTACCCGGCATCGCGCGATTGCCGGTTTCGTGGATCAGATAAGTCACGACTGCCGGGGTCGAGCCGCCAATCGTCGTCGCCAGACTGTAGGCGAGCGAGAAGCCGGCGGTTCGGACGGCGACCGGTACGATTTCGGTCAGGTGCACGACCATCGCGCCGTTGTAGCCGGCATAGATGAAGGACAACCAAAGTTCGACGATCAGCAATTTGACGAAGCTTGGCTGATCAACCAGCCAAGCCATCGCCGGATACGCGGTGAGGATTGCAATTCCCGCAAAGGTCAACAGTAGCGGTCGCCGGCCGATCCGATCGGATAGGGACCCCATGAGCGGCAGCCAGAGTAGATTCGACAGGCCGACACACAGAGTGACGAGGAGCGCGTCACTCTGCGATAGTTTGAGAACGTTCATGCCGAATGTCGGGGTATACGCCGTGATCGTATAGAACGACACGGTGGTCATCAGGACCATGGCGACGCCGGTGATCACGATCCGCCAATGGGCTAGCATGCTCGCGTAAATCTCGGTGGGGCTCGGATGGTGTTTCCGCGCCGCGAATTCCTCGGTTTCCTGAAGGGTGCGACGGATCATGTAGATGAACGGAATTATCATGCAGCCGACGATCAACGGTATACGCCAGCCCCACGCCTGCAGCACGTCGGGCGGCATCAGGTTCGATAGCGCGTAGCCGAGCACGCCCGCGAAGACCACCGCGACCTGCTGGCTGCCCGACTGCCAGGACACATAGAAACCCTTATGTCCCGGTGTTGCGATTTCGGACAGATACACCGAGACACCGCCCAACTCGACGCCGGCCGAAAAACCCTGGCATAGCCGACCCAACACCACCACGATGGGCGCGAAGAGGCCGATTGTCTCGTAGCCGGGCACCAGCGCAATCGTCAGCGTGCCCACCGACATCAGCGCCAGCGTCAGGAGCAGCCCCTTGCGCCGGCCGATATGGTCGATGTAAGCGCCGAGAAAAATCGCTCCCAATGGACGTACCATGAAACCTACAGCGAAGGTCGTCATCGAGAACATCAATGACGCGAATTCGCTGTTGGCGGGAAAATAGGCCCGACCGATCGCCGCGCTGAAATAGCCAAAGATCATGAAGTCGTACATTTCCAGAAAATTGCCGCTCGCCACGCGGAATACGGCGTGTATCTTCTCCTTGCGTTGTGCGGGATTCAGCATCTGCGGTAAATCCTTTGCCGTGGCACTCATCGGGAATACGAGACGGCCGATCGGTGAATACTCCAAGCCGGAACCGCCGGGGTGCTATGCGGCGTAGGACGGGAGATCCCCCTCGCGCCATGTGACGCGAGGGGGCCTTGCTTAGAACTTCGCCTTGAAGCCAACGTAATAGGTTCGACCGATAATGTCGTAAGTCGCCGTGTCGGTGGTGAGCGGCTGCGTGTGCAGTGCAAGATTCCTCAAGCGCCGGTCGCCCATCTTATTCAGGGCGCCGCAAGGTGTCATCACCCATCACTGACTCTTGTCCTCTACGACACTGTTGCCGCCATCTAGGACAATGAGTTGTCCAGTCAAGTACGATGCTCCGGCCGAGCACAGATAGGCGACGCAGCTCGCGACCTCGTCAGGCGTGCCGGAGCGACCGATAGGCGTCGCGATTCCCGCCCGCGCGTCGGCTTCGGGTTGGGACCCGGTCGCAATCCACCCAGGCGCGACGGCGTTCACCGTAATTCCATGGCGGCAGGATCAGGAACATGACGAAATTCGCAATTACCGTGCTCGCCGCCGTCACGCTCGTGCAACCAGCGCTGTCAGTTGCTGGCGATAAACCGACCGACTCTGGCGCAAAGCCGAATTCTTATGTCCCGCACCCTCATACGAATCACCACGTCTATGGTGCACCCATTCAGCCGGCTATCGTGGGCCACGCAAGGACTTCTCACAAGCACGCGCCGAAGAAGCGATCTTCGAGCGCCGCGAACCGCAATGCGCAGTAAACAGGCAGGGAGGCTCTGCGACTAATCGACTACGATTTTCTTTCGATTCGGTTTTTATTTTTTTGAAAATTTGAGTTGCCCCCAAAACTTCCCCCATTCACGAAAGGTAGGAAATTATAGGTCTGGGGCGCAACACAACGCACCTCCCTCCCCGAGGCAGTGTTTACCCTACCCGCGGAACTCGTAAAGCAAGGCTTCGCACTCTGGCTCCTCCAGCTCGTCGAAAGCCGCCGGCGATTTAAGATCGACGATCACGGCGCCCTCTTGCGCAAGCGCTGCGCGTGCGTCGGCGAACAACCGGGAAGTGTCGGGATGTGCCCCCTTCGCACCGGCATTGCGCCGATCCGAACACCGCGCATCCGGAACCCTTCGAGGTCGGTGCCGTGCGCGCCGAACCCAAGCGGACGCTCGGCAATGGCGGCGGCGAGTACGGCAGCGTCGGCGACCGTGCGGCACATCGCCCCTGCGGTGTCCTGGCGCGGCGAGATCGGTACGACGCCCACCGTGGGTTTTAGCCCGACGAGGCCGTTCAGGGATGAGGGGGATAAGATCGAACCATTGGTCTCGGTACCGATGGCCGCGGTGCAGAAGCTGGCAGCGGCGGCGACGGCGGAGCCGGCGCTCGAGCCGCATTCACCGTTCGGCTGATCGTCGATAACGTGTTCGATAAAACGCCTCCGTTCGCGGCGCTGGCCGGCATCCAAGCCAACTTCCTGCCTGCGACGACCTTGTACTTCTCGGGCATCATTGGACGAACGTACTTGTTGTCGGCCAATATGCACTTCTAAGACGGAGCGACGTCCCTAGCAGTGGTGAGCGGGGGCCATGGGGCCTCCGTTTCTACGCACAACGTCGTCCGGGCCCAGGAGATGTGCGATGACTTCCTTGGCAATTGCACCGGTGCGTCGTGCTGCCGACAGTCGCCCGTCGTTGACCGACTTGCGTCGCGTTTATTCATGGTCCTTTGAGAAGATTTTTGCTACAAGACAGCTATAACCAATCACCCTATGAGTGCGCGCGCCTAGTCATGTTGGCATTGCGACGATTCCTGCGTTACGTCTTTGCCTTCAGGCCGAGCAAGCATATGTTCAATGCCTTGCTGCCCCGGTCGGCCCGACGCAGGATCGCGAAAGGCTTGGACTTGGATACCGGGCCGTTGAACCGACCGATAGACGATGTCGAGTTGATACCCGTCCAGCCGGACAGCTATCTCGCCGTCTACTTCAAGCGCTACGGCACGGACGTCGGCCCCGGTGTATCGCTGTATGTGCTCGACAATGAGATTCTGCGGTTCGACTGCTTCGGCGCCGGTCGCGGCCACTATCACTCCCTCCCCTGCCTGGCACCGTTCCCGGGTACGGAGCGCATCGAATTCGATGCCGATACCGTCGAAACGCAGGTCAGTCGGTGCGTCGAAGAGATCAGCATGAACCATGCCGCGCACTTGGCCGGACATTTCCGGCGCTGTATTCGCGAGTTCCGGTTCGAACAGACGAGACTGGACGCGGCGGCTGCCAAGGCACGAGACAGAATGTTGCGTTCACACAGTGGTTATGAGCTGGCAATGGACCAGCGGCGGCGAATCCGAGGAGGACGGTGCGGTGTCCCGCATCGAGGTTGACCTCAATCGCATCGATGCCGGGACCGAGATCACCTTCACTCATGCGCGCCCCAGGACGGAGGCTTCGCGGGCGAGCCACGAACGGGGCTGGGGCGGTGCGCTCGATAAGCTCGTGGGCCGCTTCTCTATGGAGCGTATCGCTTAGACCTAAAGCAATTTCTATCGAGGAGCATACAAGATGATCACGATCTCCGCGTTCAAATGGGTTCCGGACTTTGCCCGCGGCCAAGTGCGCGACTTGCGCGCACGCTGGGCGCTGGAGGAAGCCGGGCTGCCCTACAAGACCCGCCTCCTCGAGCAGGGAGATCAGGACAAGCCGGAGTACCGTGCTCTGCAACCCTTCGGGCAGGTGCCGATCCTCGAGGAAGACGGCCTCCTGCTCTTCGAGTCCGGAGCCATCGTGCTGCACATAGGCGAGCGGAGCGAGGCGCTCCTGCCGAAGGAAGCTATCGCGCGCGCACGCGCGATGCAGTGGTTGATAGCAGCGCTCAATTCGATCGAGCCCTTCGTGATGAATGTCGCGTTGATCGATCTCTTCTACGCGCAGGAGGAGTGGGCAAAACTGCGACGCCCCGGTGCCGTGGAGTTCGTGCAGAGGCGCCTGTCGGCCCTCTCCAAGTCGCTGGGTGACAAGTCCTTTCTCGATGGCGATCGCTTTACGGCCGGCGATCTTATGATGACGACGGTCCTGCGCATCCTCAAGCACACCGACATCGTCTCCAGCGACCGGCGTCTGGCAGCGTACATCGAACGCTGCACCCTGCGGCCCGCTTTCAAACGCGCGCTCGATGCGCAGATTGGAGATTTCAAGAAAGCTGCATGAGTGGCGCAAGGTCGCGGCTTCGAGCGTCATGTGATGTTCGGCGCGGGGCATCTCTGCACTGCGCGCAGGCGAACTTGGCGTTTATTTCCGCAAAGAAGGCGTCCGAGATCGCCTTGAAGGATTTAGCATCCAGCGCGATCTTGTCCGACTTTGAGCTTCAAGATCGCTTTGGCGGTATCATATTTAATCGTGAATCGTCGCAAAAGTCGCACCAGACCTTTGGAACGGTGACCTGCTTTTTTGAGATCTCCGCCGATTCACTCTCCAGGGATATGGCGCGTCAGATCCACCGCGCTTGAGGCGTGAGCTGTTCTTCGAGCCATCCATACGCAACGCCCAGCATCGTCCTGGCATCGGCGACGCCTTTGGCGTCGCGCTCGGTCGGCGAACGGATGAGCGTAGAGAATCAACGACATACAGATTCCCTTTGAAAACTACTTAGGATTAACAAACGATTTCGGATTATCAATACAGTAACCGGCCATGCGCTATTTGAGCGAATTTCCCAGCGCATCGAGCAGGTAATTAGAGCCGTGCTCGCGTGAACCGGCATCGTCATAGCCATCTAGAAACGCTCCCTGCTCGGTCATCACGAGACGGGTATCGGTGCCTGCAGGTTTAAGTTCTAACGTGGCTAGAGAAACAGAAATTTTGCGATCGTCCAAGTGCATCTCATAGACATAGACGATCCGTTCGTCCACTACGACATCATGGTAAACGGCATCAAAGGTTGACACGACGCCAGTCGCCCAGCACCCCTTCACATGCTCGCGACCTCCGGGCCGCACATCCATCTCGCGAGCGAGCAGTGTGTAGCCGTTGCCACCCGTGAACCACTTCGCCTTGGCTGCGGGATCGGTCAGCGCCTTGAACACCTGCGCCGGAGAAGCCGGGTAGGTCCGTTCGATGCAGAACGTCGCGTGCACCACCGAGCGCGGCGAACTGCTACTTGACTTTGGCATGGGTTCCTCCTCCTTTTACGAGGGTGTTCAGATACTTGCCGAGCTGGTCGAAGTGTTGCTCCCACTCTGCACGTCGCTGGTTGATCCATTGTTCGACCAAGCTCAGTGCCTTGGGCTCGATCCTACAGGTGCGGACGCGGCCGACTTTCACGGAGCGCACGAGCCCCGAGCCTTCGAGCACCGCCAGATGCTGCATGACGGCTGGTAGCGACATCGCCAACGGCCGCGCCAATTTGCTGACCGAACTGGGCCCCCGAGTCAACTCAGCCAGAATCGCCCGGCGGGTGGAATCCGCGAGAGCTTGAAACGTCTGATCGAGCGCCGTCACTTTGTTAAGCATTTCATTAAGTATAGCGTGCTCTAATACTTAAGCAACATATTTAGCGATGTGGATCCGCCTTGACGTCGTCACGAACGCCGTGGCGCGGCGCGAACGTCAAGGCCATGCCCGTTCGGGCAAACGCGACCGCAGGGCTGACCTGAGTGACGGTGAGCATCGACTGAAGCGAGAGGCCCTCCGACGCTAACGCTGTCCATCAGTGTCCGCGTGACGTGTGCCGCCGCTTGGTACCGCCACCAATCAACACGATCAGCGATTTGCCGGCTGTCGCGAGATAGATCCGATAACCCGGACCCCAATCGATGACATATTCGCCGACAACATCGAGAGAAATTATGACTGCTAGTCCGCCAAGCCCATGACGAACGCCAAGGCGATATTAAGTCGCGCGATGTCGTTGTCCTCGAGATGGCCAACATGCCGTCCGATTCGTTCGCGCCGGATCGTGACAGGCTTGTCGGCCATCACCTGCGATCTCACTCGTAAGCCGTTCGTCTCGCTCGGATCGATCGTCACCCGAAAGTCGGGTGCGTCACTGCAGTCGGAAGTCATCTGGCAGACCACGACCGACGCATGTTCTGAGGGCAGCGCATCGGTCTGGACGATCACTGCCGGACGTGGCTTACCATAGTCGCCCGTTGCTGCAACCGTCACCACGTCGCCGCGCCTCATCGGGCATCAAATTCCGAAACTGCTTCAATCCACCCGAGAGCGTCTAACTCGCGCGATCGATCCAGGCCTGCCACCTCCTTCGCAATGCGTCTACGGACTGCCTTCGAGCGCGCATCGGGTACGATCAACCGCAACTCGCGTAGGCCGCGCGCACGACGCCGCTCACGCATGGCCTTCATTCGATCGGCCGCTAACGCCATGTGATTCTCCATCTGTAACGCGTTACAGCGTAACGCGTTACAGAACGCAAAGCAAGCCCTGGCTCGCCGTTCGACCCATTAGAGGTGTGGCTGTTAGTGGACATTCGTGGACGTTAATCGTCCCTCCGCCAGGATTATGATTGGAGGACGTATCCCCACGGTTTGTAGCCCCTCTCACACTTCGCGGCCAATCAAGCGAGCAAGCGTATCGAGCTACCAATTCGATTGGCTCGAAAATTCTTTCCATGACCGATTGAACCTGTCCGTTGTCAGCCATACTTTACTATTATACGCAATCTGCGTATAGTGATGGTGTGCGTGCTTTGTTCATCGAACTTCCAGCTTTCGAGCGATTGCGCGATACATATCTCGAGGATGAAAGTTTCCGCTCGATGCAGAACGCATTGATGGATGATCCGTCCGCCGGCGACGTCATTCAAGGGGCAGGTGGCCTGCGAAAGCTTCGCTGGACGGGACAAGCGGCGCGGCAAAGGCAAGCGTGGCGGCCTGCGAGTCATATATTTCTATTGGATCCGCGGATTGGAGTTCTGGCTATTCACTCTGTACGACAAGAACGAAGTGCGCGATTTGCCAAAAAAGGATCGGGCAACACTGGAAGGTCTCTTAAAAGCCGAATTGAAGATGAGAAAGCCGGTATGAAGAAGAAACGCAATTTGATGGCCGAGTTGAAAGAGGGCTTTGTCGCGCTGGCCGAGCACCGGACCGGTAAGCGCACTCTGCGTACGCATGTCGTTCAAACCAAAGCCACGCCGAAGATGTCGGCGAAGGAGTTGTCGGCGCTGCGTGAGCGAATGAACTTATCTCGAGCCTTATTTGCAAGGTATTTGCGGACCAACGTACGCACGCTCGAAAACTGGGAGCAAGGGCGCGCGAGTCCCAATGCGCAAGCGGCATTGTTGATTCGAATGGTCGACAGATATCCGGATACTGTCGAGAGGTTGGCGAAGATTTAGCGGGCAGCTCCGCCGGAGCAGCTTGATGTGACGCTGAATGTCACTGCACACTTTGGATACGGTCAGCGCTAGGGACGTTTCACGAAACGAGGCCAACCTCTCGTCGTCAATCGGATCAAGACTGCAAAGCAGTATGGGCGAAGGAGCCATGACCGCGGTCTCATTATCACAGGCAGAAAGACCAGGTTTACCGGCCACACATGAGCCCAACAACCGGGCCCTCTATGCGCTCAGCATCTTCCTCAGCGCGTTTCTGCTCTTCGAAGTTCAACCGCTCATCGCGAAGGAAATCCTGCCGTGGTTCGGCGGCTCGGCGGGCGTGTGGACGACCTGCATGCTCTTCTTCCAGCTGCTACTGCTGGGAGGATACGCGTACGCGCATTGGCTATCGCGCGGCCGCCATCGGTGGGTCCATACGGTCCTGCTGGTGGCTAGCGTACTGATGTTCCGGATCATTCCAACCGATTGGTGGAAGCCATTGGACGGCAAGGATCCGGTCTGGAGAATCCTGTGCCTGTTGACGGCCACGGTGGGGCTGCCTTATTTCACTCTGGCGTCCACCAGTCCTCTGCTTCAGAACTGGTATGCGCGCCAGCATCGCGCCGGAGTGCCGTACCGCTTCTTTGCGCTTTCGAACTTCGCCTCCATGCTCGCGTTGCTGAGCTATCCGATCGTAGTCGAGCCGCGAGTGAGATTGCACACGCAGGCTTGGGTGTGGTCGGTGGGGTTCCTGATTTGTGCTGCGTTGAACTATGGGCTCTTCCGTCAATCCGCAGTCTTCTCCGCGTATGGGCATGAGGACCAGACAGCGACCCCTGATGCCCCGCCGCGAAAACGCCAGCGTTTTATTTGGGTGTTGCTCCCCGCGTGCGCCTCAGCTCTCCTGCTTGCGGTGACCAATCACATCACGCAGAACATTGCCGCAATCCCGCTCTTGTGGGTTCTTCCGCTAGGCGTTTATCTGTTGAGCTTCATCCTGTCTTTTGAAGGCACACGTTGGTATCGCCGTCGATCATTCCTCGCCCTGTTCGCCGTTGCGCTGGGAGTTATGGGTTACGCAGCAGAGCGATCGGACGTCGATGACATTCGAGTGCTGGTTCCAGTTTTCATTGGTGGGCTGTTCATCTGCTGTATGGTCTGCCACGGTGAACTCGCCAGGAGTAAGCCATCCGCGCGTTGGCTCACTTCGTTTTACTTGATGGTCGCGCTAGGTGGCGCAATCGGCGGACTGTTTGTCGCCGTTCTGGCGCCCGCGGTTTTCCCGGCACTCGTGGAATTTCCACTTCTTCTGGCGGTGACGCCGGCCGTAATCCTCTGGGTGCTGTTCTCGGACCATCAGGTCTCACGGGCTGGGCTCGCAGCGCCAGAGACAATTATGCCGCAGCAGCGCTGGAAGGGAGTGCTTACGGGGCTCAGACGGGCGCCGTTCTGGCCTGTGTGGATTCTGTCTCTGGTGGGTGTCGTGGGTCTCGGCGGCTATCTGGCGAAGGGCGAGTGGGTGGAGCTGAGCGAGGCGCGCCTTCTGTCTCGAAATTTCTACGGAGCGCTGCGTGTTGCGGACGACCATGAACTCGGCGTGCGCGAACTCGCCCACGGAACGATCAGTCACGGCGAACAATACCTGGACCCTGCGAAGCGTCGGCGTCCGTTGACCTATTATGCTGCCGATACCGGAATCGGTCTTTTGATGACAGAACTGGAGAAGAAGGGCGCCATTCGGCTCGGCGTGATCGGGCTCGGGACCGGCAGCATGGCCGCTTGGGGACGGGCGGGCGACATCATCCGGTTCTATGAGATTAATGCGCGCGTTTTGGACATCGCACGAACCCAGTTCACTTTCCTTGCCGATTGTGCGGCCCACACTGAAGTCGAGTTGGGCGACGCGCGTCTTTCTCTCGAGCGCGAGCCTGCCCAGCAGTTCGACGTGCTGGTCGTGGATGCCTTCTCTGGGGATTCGATTCCGGTGCACCTCCTCACGCACGAGGCATTTGAGGTCTATTTTCGCCATTTGAAGCCGGACGGCATCCTGGCGGTGCATGTGTCGAATTCGTTTCTGGATCTGGCTCCGCCGGTCGCCGCACTCGCGCGCCAATTGGGCCGTGAAGCGCACCTGATTCTGAATGAGGAGGATGAAAAGACGAGGACTTTCTCCGCGGACTGGGTGCTGGTGGGCGACAACGAGTCCGAGCGTTTTCCCTGGATCAAGGACAAGGAATCGCAGATTACGCTGAAGCCTGGCCTGCGCATCTGGACCGACGACTTCAGCAATCTTTGGCAATTCCTCACCCATTAAGGCAGCAGATTGGCGAGGGAACCATCGGCCTCTTGTTTAGCGGCGAACGTCTCAGTGCGGCCTAAAGGCGAAGTTGGCAGTGAAGAAATCGCCGCCAGTTAGCTGCCGTTCGCGGCTTGCGTTAGGCTAAACAACGGAGCCGCATGAACCGACTTCTGGCGATGCTGATTCGGCGTAAACCTGCGCCCACCAGGCGCCGGGGTACCTTCTGCACGTCGCAATCACTGTGGCGAGAACGAGAACCCCCGCTCCCGACCTTCCTGCGGCATCTCAACAGGGCTGACTACTTTGCTCTCCCGTCCTTCGATGGAGAGATTCCAAGGCTCCAAGCGCCGTCCGAAGGAAATGACCGCGTCAAAAAAGTGCCGAGCCTGTAGTCCACGCCAAAGCATCTTGCAGTTCCCGGATCGATCGCCGATCGAAGGACCGAGCGTCGTGCAGTGTCCCAGTGGTAATCCGGGTGCGCGCCAGGCGCTCGCGATCGAGGTTCTAAGGGACGCTCTTAGGGCCTAGGAATCAAGTACTTCACCACGATTCTTGCCTGCAGTGGCTTCTACATGTTATATGTTGTCACATGTGACGTCATGTCACATGCGACTTGTTGTAACACCATGAACCATGCGTAGACCACTTCCTCCTCTCGGCGACCTCGAGCATGAGCTGCTGACTCTTCTGTGGAAACACGGCGCCATGACTGCGGTCGCTGTTCGCAACGCATTGCACCGTGATTTAAAGGACGCAACGATCCGTACGGTCCTACGCCGTCTAGAAGAGAAGAGGTACGTCAGCCATAGAGTGGAAAGAGGCACATTCATTTACACCGCCAAGGAAACACAAGAACGCGCTGCTGCTAAGGCGGTAAAGGGCATCGTCGACAAATTCTGCGGCGGATCGTTGGAGCGGATGCTGTTAGGCCTTGTGGAAGCCTCGGTTATTCAGCCAAAACAGCTGGATGCCCTCGTGGGCAAGGTAACGCGCAGCTTAAAGACTCGTTAACTGCTGCTGCAGTCAGCGTAGCGCCGTAGAGGATGAGCGCACGCGGATGAGGATTCAGAATGCTGAAGCTAGAGCACATTACCAAAATCTATCGCACGACGGACGTCGAAACGTTAGCTCTCGACGATGTCTGCCTTACCATCAATCGGGGCGAATTTCTCGCAATCATGGGACCGTCGGGTTGCGGCAAGTCGACGCTCCTCAATATTCTCGGCCTGGTTGATAGCCCTTCGTCTGGAGCCTATTCGTTCTTTGGCGAGGACGTCGCGCGCTGCTCAGAGGAAGAGCTAACCATCCATCGCCGCGCCGGCGTCGGTTTCGTATTCCAGAGCTTCAACCTGATCAATGATCTGAATGTTGCAGAGAACGTCGAGGTGGCTCTCATCTACAGGCATGTGCCGCGTCATGAACGCCACAAACGCGTGGAGGCCGCCCTCGAGAAGGTCGGTCTGGCACATCGCGCCAAGCACGTGCCTCAGCAACTCTCTGGAGGTCAGCAGCAGCGGGTCGCGGTGGCGCGCGCGCTGGTGTCGGACCCTAAGATCGTCCTGGCCGATGAGCCCACGGGTAATCTCGACACGGCAAATGGGGATGCGGTCATGGGCATGC
>Ga0182024_10018516_pt1 | contig 12954 bp, 13 predicted proteins | sample P32metaG_FD_120480 | JGI IMG/M metagenome (GOLD analysis project Ga0182024, IMG submission 120480) | Permafrost microbial communities from Stordalen Mire, Sweden - P3-2 metaG (Illumina Assembly) | ecosystem: Environmental > Terrestrial > Soil > Wetlands > Permafrost | place: Sweden: Stordalen...
AGAACCCAAGGCCATATGCGACGGACCATTCAGAACAGTCTCCGGTAGATCCTGCATCGGTGTGTACTCCTTCTATCGGCAGGCTGAGCAGATAAACGAGTCGATTCATTCCAGCACTTTCGTTCAGACAAACCGAATCCAAGAGGCGGTATAATTTTTGGACAGCGGCCTTGATATTATGGAACTTTTTTCGTTTTGAGTGGGTAAGGTGGTTTTGTTTCGGAACGTATTGGCTGATTTATTCCCCAGGACAAGAAGGAAACCCTTACGTGCACTCTTAAAGGAGCGACGAACCATCGCGGCGCTTGCATTCCTTGAGGAGGCAGGGATCGGATCCTGATCCCCAGTACGTCTCGCCGGCACGTTCCGTTAGCACTTCCTCATACTGGAACTTCATCTTCCCCGGCAGTGTTGCTAAGAAACTCAGAGGCTGGGCGGCATAACGGAAGGCACTGTCCACAGCCGACGAAACGAGATGGGGGTGACAGCAACAGTTATCGTGGAACGTGTATGCGTTGAGGGGTTAATGCCGGGTGTGAAGGCCGAACTGCCTACACTTCATGGACAGGCCCGTTTCCCATGCCGGACGGCGCGCTGCCCGGCATGGTCCGTTTCGCAAGCATCAAACCGTGCCTTGGCATGTCGCATCACGCACCCCGGACAAACTGGGCGATGTCATCGACGTCCTCTCCAACAGTCCGCGAGCGAAGTCTTCGATGGTTTCGTCTCTGGGGGCGACCGTACATTTCCGCCTTTGAGAAACCTGAACGACATTCGAGAAGGAATCTTCCAACTGGCGGAGCATCTCACAGCGCCCACGCTTAGAAAGCAGCCGATTTCGTACCTCGGTCAACAGAGCCCCCAGCATCCGCAAGTCAGAATCAGGATCGATCAGGCGGACTCTAGTCTTCCAGTCCGTGGCAATGCCCATTGCACAGATTCCCTTTTCTAGGTTGCTAGGATCGATGACAATTGCAGCTATCGGAACGCCCTCATCGACGGTCACGTTAGGTGCATAGCGCAAGAGACAATACTCCACGGCTTTCAGTTTGGCCATAATGCTCCCTCTGCAAGATTAGTATCCACTATCTTCGGTTGTGGAATACATCCTTTAGCGTATTCGCCGATTGTTGGGGCACCACTTTCCCATTTTGGGAAACGCGATTGAGAATTTAGATCTGGTGCCTTCGGTCTATCAGTATTCGCTTCCACCCTTAAAGCAAGGACCATTTCGGAATCTGTTCAACGTTTTCCACAGGTTCAATGTGACATCTGTCACAGACCGTCGATCTGAAATCAACCTAATGTCGAGTCTCTGGCCGACAGCTCCCGAATTCCCTCGGGACCCTACGAAGCTCCGGTACTTCGCAGCCAGAGAAACGCCGTAACAACAAGGCGTTAATCGTTTCTTGGAGAGAGGTACCGGTGAACATATCCGCAGTTCAACATGCCAGAAGAATGCGTGGAGGGTCACAAGGCCAGCTTATGCGCTGCTCTGATGGGCACTTCTATGTTGTGAAGTTTCAAAACAACCCGCAGCACTCGCGAGTATTGGCAAACGAATTGCTGGCGACACGCCTCGCTGAACAGGCGGGATTGCCAGTGCCCGTGAGCGCGATATTGGAAGTCAGCGAGTGGCTAGTGGAGCACACGCCCGCGATGCACATCCGACTGGAGCATAGTACGATCCCGTGCCAGGCGGGGCTGCAGTTCGGCTCGCAATATGTTGTGAGCCCGCAGGAGGGACAAGTGTTTGACTATCTACCTCTCAAGATGCTGGGGCGTCTGCGTAACATCGAGACTTTCACCGGAATGCTCGTACTGGACAAGTGGACCGGCAACACCGACGGCCGGCAGGTAGCCTTTTGGAGGAAATTACGCGAGCGAAAGTATACTGCTACCTTTGTCGACCAAGGAAACTGCTTCAACACCGGGAAATGGTCGTTCCCAGACGATCCGCTACAAGGAGTGCACGCCCATAACGAAGTATATGCAGCGGTGCGGGGGTGGGAATCGTTTGAGCCGTGGCTCTCGCGGATCGAAAAAATGGAAGAGGATTTCGTGTGGTCCTTGGCGGGTGAGATTCCTCCGGAGTGGTATGGCGGGGAGTGGGATGAGTTGGAGCGCTTGATACGCACGTTAATTGAGCGAAGGGGGATGGTGCGGGAGTTGATTGAGGCCTTTCGGCTTTCGCCGCGCATGCCGTTTCCAGAATGGCATGACAAGATCCGGCGTACAAGTTGTTTTCCTCAATCAGAAATTGCCTGAGGGAGAAGGCGGCTTTTCCTTGCGAAACGCCGACGATCTTCGCTCAAGAACTGTTCAACACAGGCGACATGCTTGGAGAATCTGATTACGACGCTTGAGCATCTACTTGGCGATTCGGGGTTGGGCGCATTCCCAAACGGTGCTATTCGCCCAGTAACGATAGCGTCGGTAAGGCATTCCGCGTTCTCGATGACAACCTGCGCCTCTGCTTGATCTGTGAAGAGGTCTTCACGAGGCAAGGTGCTGCCCAGCACGCTAACGTTTATTGCCGTCCAGTCGGCGATGACCGCTCAGACAGTGTCAGTTGAGAAGTTGATAGCTGCATGAAATCGTCAGCGCCGATGAGACGGAGCACGATCCGCACAGGAATGGGGACCCGTCGCCGGAGTGGGATCATGCACGATGGTTGGTGAGGAAAGTAAGCGCCGCATGCCGCGAGTCTCAAGCCGCCGGATCGAAGAGAGTCCGCGATCAGCCGTTCCGCGAAGCCCTCGGGGATAATGTTCTTCACCTTCTGCCCTACGAGTTCATCGCGCCGGTATCGACGCTGACCGTTACCAGCGGACATGAAGCCTAGCGCCGCAACTCAAGGCGATGTTCTCGTTAGACAGACGCCACAATGCGAGACAAAAAACCCGGCTCCTTACCCTGAGGGGATCGAGGAAGCCGGGTGGCCAGAAAGCGCCGGTGAGAGAGCCTATTTGGGGACGAAATAAATCTGATCGGCTTTCGGGAATTGCGGATCGGCCATCAGTTCACCAATGTGTTTCGCACGCTCATTGTACTTTGGATCACTTTCCAAATCGGCGAGTAACAGAGCAAATTCTGTCCACAGTTTGGGCCACCAAGGAGCGCGGTCGATATTCTCTAGAACCGTCTGGCGTGTAGCCATTTATTCATTGTCTCCGTCGGCGCATGGGGCCCAAAAGCGCCTTGTCTAATTGATCTGTAATTTCTTTATAAAACCTATCTCGGACAGCTCGCTGTTGCAGAAAGACGCAGAGTCCGCCACTACCAGCCCCGAGCATAAAAACGGCCACAATCAACAAAGGGTCCATTGGCATAACCGCAAGAATAAGGTCGCAGGGAACGAATAATGGTTTAGCCGCCTGTCTCCGTTCCCCGCATTTCCTTCAGCAAGGGATTGTGTAACAAGCGGAGTCTAGCGTGGGTATTGGAGCGCTGTCTGTGACATGTGAACACAACAGCCTGTGACGAATGAACATAACAGACGTGACAAGTGAACGATTTCCCTCGCGAGACGCAGAAACCGCTCGTGTGAGCGGGAATCTCGTAGGGACTACGCTCATTGATCAGGCCCGGGCTGTCCAATTCTCAGGCAGCGTAAACGCCGGATAACAGAATTGACCGCAATCGTGACCATCAGCTCTTGATAAAATACCTGCAGCTGTGCCGTTTATTCTTCTTTAGACGGTCAGCGCACTCCGCTAATCACGATGCTTTGAGAGTCATTTCCGATTGCTGCCAAAGCACTTCTCTAGCTGATGTCCCCGTCGCTGGATTCGGAACCACCAACACTACGTAGCAACAGCCAAAATCGGCGAGCTCGACGATCCTCACAACGCGACCATCCTCTTGGCTGATCCTGTTATGGACGAAATCTTCGAGATCGAATCTCACAAACTGACGCTTTACTCGTCTGCTCGCTGAATCCATATCACTCCCAGAAGCTTTAGCTCAGTGAATGTTCCTCTTCCCTACCGATGGCAACTTAGTGTCCGTTCGAATGTTCTCCACTGAGTGCTTATAAATGTTCTGTACAACCCTTGCTTGTGACATCCGTCACAGGCAAACATCCGGGGAACCAATAGAAGTAATAGCAAGAGTCGGTCGTTCGACTCGCGGAGCACACAGTTGACGATTCTGTTTACCTTGACCATCTTCGTGATCTGGATATTCCTAGGAGCACTCTTCGCTCGGCTCCTCCACGTTGCCTCTGGGTCACGTTTCGCTATGACAATCGCCGAGGTCCTTATCGGTTGGAAGCTGATCTAGCGGCTAGCGGACGCGGGATTAGGTCGCAAACAAGTGCGAGACTCCAAAGACTAGGAGTGCCCACAGAAAGCACCCGGCGGCCAGCCCGAAATAGTGACCGCGCTTTGGCTTGAAAACTGGAGTGGGAGCAAAGGAGGCCATCTGACCCTTCATGAGAAATGACCCCCTTTGCTTGGTTTCCCCGCCAGCATTAACAGAAAATATCAGGCGGTAACCGATGCTGTCTGTGACGAGTGAACATAACAGCCTGTGACAACGGACATAACTAATGTGACGAGTGAACAGGTTCCATGACATCTGAGAAGAAAAGCGTATCGTGAGGAATCGCAAACCCCGATGATTACAACATCTGCATAGTCTCAGTCGCTCCTGACTCAATTCGGGCTGCGACGGCGAAAGAAGCCATCTGGGAACGATCAGAGATCAGTAAGTGATCGTAGTTGAGCAAGTTCGCTACGGATTTCTTCCAATCGATCTAGTCTACTCCTGTACTCGGCTCTCGCTTCGAGGGTGGCAGCTTCTCCCACCCTCCAGTACAAGGTGTTGGCAGAGTGAATCGCATCTATCTCCGCGTTCAAAGCAGCGATCCTTGCTGTCTTGGCATCGCTTTCCATAAGCCCATGTGCCCTTCAACTCATCGGCCATTTAGCCCGCGAACTTTAGTCGCATATTCTCCGTCTCACCCTAGGCTTAATGTCATTCCTCGCGCTTCGAGGACTTGGGAGCCAACAGCCGCCTCATTTCGTGACGATTCGTTCCTTAGGGGAAATGTAGCCGGAGAGCACATTCAGAAGCGTCGTCTTCCCAGCGCCTGTTCCGCCAGAAATCACTATGTTAAGACGTGCTGCCACCGCAGCCTTCAATAACGCCAGCATCGGCCCATCGACGCGGCGGCGAAGGCCCTGAATCGATTCGAGATTTATACGAAGCATCGCGACTTCAAGTTCTTTCACATTGAACAGGCGAGCGCGTTTAAGAGGCACCTGGCCGAGCAGAATGGTGCAACGTCCGGCGAGAAACTGAGCAAGGCGACGCTATATGCCACGCTCACCCAACTCAAGCGATTCTTTCAATGGCTATCGGACAAGCCCGGTTACAAATCACGTTTTCAGTATTCCGATGCCGAGTATTTCAATCTGCCCGACAAAGAGATCCGGATCGCAACGGCTCGACGCGAACAAAAGGCACCGACCTTGGAACAGATCAGACGCGTCTTGAAGGTGATGCCGACAGGCACGGAGATCGAGCGCCGTAATCAAGCGCTCATCGCTTTCACCGTACTCACCGGCGCGCGGGACAGCGCCATAGCCTCAATGAAGCTCAAACACGTCGATCTGGTCGCCAGCCGGGTTGATCAAGATGCCAGAGAGGTGAACACAAAATTTAGCAAGACCTTTGAAACCTTCTTTTTCCCGGTGGGCGATGAAATTCGCGCCATAGTGGCTGACTGGGTCACCTATCTCCGGGAGGAGAAATTGTGGGGCAACGACGACCCGCTATTTCCTGCCACGCGAGTTGCACCGGGGACGGGCTGCCAGTTTGAGGTGTCCGGCTTGGAACGGAAGCACTGGAGCACCACATCGCCTATCCGTAAGATCTTTCGTGAAGCATTCGAGAAGGCTGGATTGGCGTATTTCAACCCGCATAGTTTTAGAAACACGCTCGTCCAACTAGGCCTCAAAATCTGCAAATCTCCTGAAGAGTTCAAGGCATGGAGCCAGAACCTCGGGCATGAAAGCCCTATGACGGCCTTTCGAAGTTATGGCGAGGTTGCGTGTCAGCGGCAGGGGGAGATCATTCGAGAATTAGCGACGCCACGAGAGCCCGTGCGATCAGATTTCAGCGAGATTGCCAAGGCGGTTGTCAGGGAATTGCGGGATTCCAGGATGGAGATGCATGCAACGGGGGACGACACTTAGAATGAGCAACGACCACTACGGAGCGCGCGTGGAGGGGATGCCCGTTTAGTGGCAGACGCAGGTCCGTACCGCCGGCGACGGACTGCGGCGGGTGATTTTATTGGGTAACCACTGGTGAAACACTCGCGAGACCTACGTTCTTCACGATCTGCATGGCGGCGTTGAACGCCACAGTCTTGATTCTGTAACTCTCTCCGAACCACACGCCATCTAGCCACTTGCTATCGCGTGCACTAGTCAGGCCGTAATCCGCATGTTCGGCCACGCCGTTGTAAGCGGCCCACAGGGTCCCCCGCACCTTTGGCAGTTCGTTACCGCGTCCTGTCTCCCACAATTGTCGCGAACGGTCACGATTACGTTGCATCCGAGCTTTGTTGCGCTTATACAACTTGCGATCTTCGCCCTTAACGGGGTCGGGAAAGACGGCCTGCAGGTACTTCTCGAAGCGATCAGTATTGAGCTTGACCTCGGCCATTCCGGTAAAGGCATCTTCGACCTTGCGAGACTGTGCCAATACGTGGGCTAGCGCTTCAGCCGCCTTGTCCAGCCGGGCGTACATCGACTTGGTGTGGGCCACACGAAAACTAGGTCCCTCGCTCAGCGCTTGGTTAAGGGTGTTCTGGCACACAACACGAACAGGCGTGAACTTCACCTGAATGGCCCCGGTTCCGTCGTGCCGATGTGTCAACAGAAGGTAGCGCTCGACTACGTCGTCGGTGACCACTTGCATGTCTCTGCTCAGCTTGGCCATGACCCACACACACTTACCTTGATACAGCGCACCTGCGGACTCGTAGAATGCCTCCCCCTTTTCGATCATCGGGTCGAAAAAACGGAAGGCATTGATGTTCTGTAGAGGCTCATAATCCTCACTGACCTGCCCGAATATGGCTTCCTCCTCACCCACCTTCCAGCGGTCCTCGCGCACAATCGCGAACTCACCTGAGAACGGCCGCCCTTCCTCGCCCACGTAGAGCTGCTTTTTCTCGACACGCCAAGTTAGGTGTGCGGCTGTGATGGCCTCAACAGCGGTTGCAGGCGGCTGTTCGAGAACCGTCCCGAGCCGATGCCAGGGCTTCTCGCCTACACACATCATTTCGTAACTGCCATTGCGATTCTGAGACAGATCATGGGCCAGCGCTGCCGTTTCGAGAACTGCAACTTTGTTTATTCGGGAGGGCCGTTCGCGTTTTCTGAATGCGAACTTGTAGCAGGGGCTTTGAGTCTAATGGGTTCGGCGCGGTGGACTTCCAAGCTACTTGCAAAATTCGCGGAAGGGATCGTAGAAACCGAATGGCCCGGATAAGCATGGCCCAGCCTTTCCAAAATCCCAACGCAATTTGGATTTCTGTCGCGTTCATTCGAGTATCCGAGTTACTCCGGCTATGGAAGCGGGGCTTGCCGATCACGTCTGGTCGTTGGACGAATTACTCCGCGAGGGCGGCGTATAATTCTCACCGCTTTTCTTCGCGCCAAGGGACATCAATGCCGCCAAAAATTGACGACGCTGTTCGGCTCTATCTGTTGCAAATTCTTCAAGTGCTAAGACTTCAGCAGGAGAGAGTCCAAGAGTTCTTTGTGAAAATTCAGGCTTTGGAAAGTATATTGACCGCCAATCCACCATCCCTCGCGGAGTATCAGGAAACACTTGAGTCTCTGAACACTTCCGAACAGCGGCAGGCGTTTGCTCACGCCCTGACCCACCTTGACGACCTGATAGAGGCTTTGCAGAATCCTGACCGCAAACCGAACTAGGGGTGTCACATGACGGAACAGGTATGGAGGATGCGTTGCCAGCGTTGCTATCAGCCCATCGCGCTCCCGCGTCGAAACCCAACAGGAACACCTGAACATCTACGAGATCAACCCACGGGTACTTGGTCTCTAATGATCGTATGCCGTCACTGTGAGCGACGGTTCGACTACACGGCACTAAACGTCCGTCTGGAGCCAGTTGAACTGCCGGACCAAGGTCTACCGATTGATGTTCTATGGCGCGGTGTGTTTGAATGTGCCCACGAACATTGCAGACGACGCTTTGAAGCCTATACCAGCGCCGAGCATTTCTTATCGCCCAACGAAATACGGCTGTTCTTGTTAAATGCCACGCAGCCAGCCACCTGCCCTCAAGGTCACTTAGTGCCACCCGTGGGCGTTGGCGATCCCTCGGTTGTGAAGCGGCTAGAGAACTGGTAGCGCGAGGCACGTAAGCCAAGCCTTTCCAAAAAATCTCCACGCAATTTGGATTAAGGAAAGGTGGCCTCAAACAGCAACACGCTATTTAAGACAGTACCGGCGAACGGGCTTTGTTGTTTTTCGGCGTCAACGTGGACTATCCTGACTAGCTACTCCGTCTATGACCTTTCTCGCGGATCGCGAATTACGGCCTGTCGCTTTGGCCGAGGCGAACGGGCTCCACGCCGATGGTTTGTTTCTCGGTCGGGGCGCGAGTGCGCTCGAAGTCGTCCTAACAAGTGTCGCAGCGAAGCCATCCGTTCAGATACTGCGCGAAGCGTGGAAAGCCCGAATCGGCGGACGCGCGACGCCCGTGCTCCTCGTGACGTTGTACGACGGCAAGGCCGCGGTTGTGGGCCCATCAGGCGATCATCCCCCGGCTCACACGGATCTTGAGCCAAGCAAAGTAGAGCGTATCTGCGCTGCGGCGCTCGACGAACCCGACCGCCATGCAGCCCTCCGGTTTTTGAACAGCGTTCTTGAGGAGTTGCAGTCACGAACCGCCGGCCTGCGGAACGAAGGGCTGTTTGCCAGTCACGAACTCGAAGATGGAGTCCCACGCAGTGATAGTTGGGACAGCGCCAGGCAGCAGGCTCGTCCCCTACTTAAGTTGCGTGATCGCGATCTCCTGAAGGCACTGGGCTTCACGATTGAAACCCTGCCTGGCCCCGCATACGTCTTGCGAGCGGCAGATTCCCGTACCGCTCTCGCCGTGCTATTGGAACGCGACGAGGTACCGGAAATTGCGAATACTCGTTTTTCCAACCTATCACCCATCTCCTACGCTCTTGCACAGGCGGATACCGAAAACCTCGACTACGTAGTGTTGCTCGCTGGAGGGTTGATTCGCCTCTACCCAGTGAAAACTGGGGTTGGGACCGGCCAGCGTGGCCGCACGGAAACTTACGCCGAAATTCGTCTCGATCTGCTGTCCGAAGAACAGGCTGCCTATCTCTGGCTGATTTTCTCGGCAGAGGCATTGAAGAAGAATGGTACGGTCGAGGGAATCCTACGGGATTCCGCTATCTACGCCGCCGACCTCGGTACCCGGCTTCGCGACCGGATTTATGACGAGGTTGTGCCTCCACTCGCACAAGGGCTGATGGCAGCGCGCGATCTGCGGTGTCCAACGGCAAAGGACCTCGAAGACACTTACGAAATGGCACTGATCGTCCTTTTTCGGCTGCTCTTTATCGCTTATGCCGAAGACAAAGAGCTGCTGCCCTACAAGACCAACCAGTTCTATCGTGACCGTTCGCTCAAGAAGAAGGCCGGGGACCTGACCGAGCTATTACGCAAGAACTATCAATTCACGGGCGATACGACTGCACATTGGGAAGAAGTCGATCGCCTCTTTCGCGCCGTGGACGAGGGGAACCCGGAATGGGGAGTTCCGCGATACAACGGGGGCTTGTTCTCCAGCGATCCCGCTGTCTCGCCGATTGGAGCAGCCATTGCGAAGATCCGCATCCCGGACCGTGTATTCGGCCCCGTTCTCGCAGCGCTGCTCGTGGATCGCACGCGCGAAGGTTGGGGCGCTGTGGACTTCCGCAGCCTGGGCGTTCGGGAGTTCGGCACGGTTTATGAAGGCCTGCTCGAAAACGAGCTGTCCATTGCGGAAACGGACCTGACTACAGAGGTCAAAGATAAGAAGGAGATGTACCGTCCAGCCCGGCCGAAGGACAACGTTGTCGTCGTAAAAGGCCAGGCTTTTCTGCACAACACCTCCGGGGCGCGCAAATCAACAGGATCATACTTCACCAAACATTTCGCAGTCGAGCACTTGCTAGAGCACGGCCTCGAACCAGCACTGAAGGAACATTTAGAACGTATCGCCGGACTGTCGGACCGCGAGGCCGGAGAAGCCTTTTTCGATTTTCGTGTGGCCGACATCACCATGGGTTCAGGACACTTCCTAGTGGCCGCGGTGGATCGCATCGAGCGTGCCTTCTCGTCATATCTCGCTAAGCATCCGCTACCCGATGTTACTGACGAACTTCAACGGTTGCGCGAATCAGCGTTGAGCGCCTTGCGTGACACGGGAGCTGAACTCGAAATTGAAGATGGGCAGCTCCTGCGGCGTCAGATCGCCCGACGGTGCATCTACGGAGTGGACGGGAACCGAATTGCTGTCGATCTAGCCCGCGTTGCAATTTGGATTCACACGTTCGTCCCTGGCCTGCCTTTGTCATTTCTCGACCACAACCTGGTTGTTGGCAATTCTCTCGTCGGGATAGCTAGCATTCAGGAGGCAAACGACTGGTTCCGTGAAATCGCAGGATCTTTGTTTGAGCTATCCGCCAAGAAGTTGGTGGGCAGCGCGGAAGTATCTCTCAAGCGGCTTGCGAGGCTCTCGGATGCATCCGCGGCTGAGATTCAGCGGGCCCGCGATGCTTATAGCGAAGCACGGGAAGCGGTCGAACCGGCCCATGCGTTGTTCGATATTCTTACTGCAGCGCGAATAGATGACACAGTGCGCCAGCGAGTCTGGCAGAATGCCTCCCATTGGAAGGATGACATTTCTGAGCTGCCCAACTCCGCGTTGCACAAAGGTGCTCGGAAGTCGCTGACTGGACTCACCTCGTTCCATTTTCCAACCGCCTTCCCAGAGGTATTTCTTCGCGACACACCCGGATTTCATGTCATTATCGGTAACCCTCCGTGGAAGAAGGAGAAATTAGAGGAGAATCGCTTTTGGACGCGCCATTTCCCTGGTTTTCATTCACTCACTCAGCGGGAGCGCGAAACAACAACGAGAAGGCTACACAATCAGCGTTCCGATCTACTGAGGCTATATGAGCACGAACTGGAGGAAGCCGAGCTTCTGAGAGCAGTCTTGGTGAGCGGCCCGTTTCCAGGCATGGGTGTTGGCGATCCAGATGTCTACAAAGCATTCTGCTGGAGATTTTGGAATCTCGTGCGTGGGCCTGCTGGAAAAATGGCGGTTGTGTTACCCCGCTCTACCTGGGCGTCGAAGGGATCGACGGAGTTTCGCAGTACCATTTTTGATCGTGGAACAATCATCGACCTCACACAGCTTGTCAATAACCGGGGCTGGGTCTTCGACGATGTACATCCTCAGTTCACAATTACTCTCACGACGATAAGTAGGCAAGATCCACCAGAGCAAAGTACCGTGCCATTGCGCGGCCCATTTCCAAGTTTAGTGCGATTCCTTGCAGGAGCCCACGCGGAACCACTTCGTCTCCTTTTAGCAGATGTGCGTTCCTGGACTGACACGGCAGCCTTGCCCCTATTGCCGACGGAAGAGTCGGGGCAGGTATTCATTCAACTTCGGAAGGCACCCCGCTTAGGGTCGAAAGTAGAGGGTTCTTGGCGTGTCCGGTTTCATACAGAATTGCACGCTTCTCAGGATAAACGGCTAATGAAATTCTCGGACGAACCGCCCGAAGGCTATTGGCCGATCTTCAAAGGCGAGTCTTTTGACATTTGGGAGGCGGACAGAGGTTCCTATTACGCCTGGGGCGATCCCCAGCGAGTCATGCGAGCTCTACAGAGGAAACGGGAGAACGGGGCTAGGCTTGCTCGTTCTGTCTTCAGCGAATTTCCTCGGACTTGGTTACAGGATCATCAGACGTTAGCTTGTCTGCATCCGCGGATCGCTTTTCGGCAGATCGCTCGTGCGACGGATACACGAACAGTACGTGCCGTCTTGTTACCGCCAAACGTCTTCATCACTCACGCGGCTCCATACTTCGTCATGGTGAACGGTGACGAGCAGGATCAGGCTTTCTTGTTGGGAGTCCTATGCTCGATTTCCCTCGACTGGTATGCCCGGCGGTTTGTTGAGATCAACATGGATCCGCATATCGTACACGGTTTTCCTGTCCCCCGCCCGAGTCGCGAAGATCCGCTTTGGAGGCGGACGGTCGAACTTTCAGGAAGACTCGCTTCTCCCGACCGTCGCTTCACGCGCTGGGCCAAAGCTGTCGGGGTGGAACATGGCAAGCTCACCGACGACGAGAAGCAGGACATGATCCACGAACTTGACGCGGTGGTTGCCCATCTATATGGGTTGACGGAGCCACAGCTTCGCCACATCTTTGAGACGTTTCACGAAGGCTGGGACTATCACGAACGTCTGGACGCGACGCTTATTCACTACCGAACATGGCAGAAACAGAACAGACCGTAAAGCCGCCAAAGGTCGAGGTTCCGAGCAAGCCCGAGTTCGTGGACAATCGCGAGCTCGGCCTCGCAACGGCGCTATGCGCCCACATGGACTGGCTGGAAAAGACTTACGCTCAGCCGTTGGAGCTTTGCGTTGCGACTGGGTACTTCAATCCTGAGGGCTTTTCGCTCCTGGCCGACAGACTGGAAAAGCTGAAGAACGTCCGGCTGCTGATCGGGGCAGAGCCAGTGCCTCCGCCGGCGCGTCCGGTGCGGATGCCGGGCGAACCTAGTGGCGCTCGCTTTGAGCAGAAGCTGGTCAATAAAGCCCTGACCCTGCAAGAGGAAGGTTTGGAGCGCGACCGCAATCTGCTGGAGTTCTCGC
>Ga0182024_10018517_pt1 | contig 12954 bp, 10 predicted proteins | sample P32metaG_FD_120480 | JGI IMG/M metagenome (GOLD analysis project Ga0182024, IMG submission 120480) | Permafrost microbial communities from Stordalen Mire, Sweden - P3-2 metaG (Illumina Assembly) | ecosystem: Environmental > Terrestrial > Soil > Wetlands > Permafrost | place: Sweden: Stordalen...
AATCCCGTGGATAATCGCGGTACAGGCCGGGACGCCGTTCGTCTTTTGCGATGGCCTGGTAAACGCGAAGTACATCTCGCGGCTCTTGACCGCCTCCCCTTCGATCTTGTGGCGGGCCTCACCAAAGGGTGCAAAAGTCTTATCCTTCGGGTCATCGACGAGAATATTGCGATCGGCAAGGTAGAGAATGCGCGGGCGGCGATGCTCGCCTGTCCGGTTCCACAAAGAATTCGTAAGCTTCCAGCAAATCTGAAACGCGACCATAGTCTTGCCGGTGCCGGTCGCGAGCGTGAGAAGAACGCGCTTCCTGCCCTGCAGGATGCACAGCACGGCAAGGTTGATGGCGATCTCCTGGTAGTAGCGAGGCGACTTCCCAGACAGGTGGTAATAGGGCGTGAGCAGGCGGTTGCCGACATCCTCCGAGATCTTCTCCGCGGCCGTGAGCCTGGCCCACAGTTCCGAAGGTTTTGGAAATCCCTCTAGTTCGCTGTCGAGGCCGGTCAGGAAGTCGTGCTCGATGATGCTGTGCCCATTCGTTGCGTAGGCGAACTTCAGGCCCAGAATCCGTGCGTATTCCTTCGCCTGCTGCAGGCCGTCGCCCGCGGTCCGATACGCGGCCTTGGCCTCGACAACCGCAATGGGAAAATCGCGGCGATAACGCAGCAAGTAGTCCGCCCGCTTTTGCGGTCGGCGGAAAGCCCGATTGCCTACGAGCACGATCCGGCCGTCAGTGAAGCTCTTTTGCTCGCTGATTTGGGTGTCTTCCCAACCCGCGCTGTACAGCTTCGGGAGAACATACGTCCGGCATGTGTCGGCTTCGTTTAAGGGCATTTCGCTCAGCTCGGTTTCAGTCCCTTGGAACCCGCTGAAGTTCTTATCAGAACAACTTTCGGCTGTCAGCGCAAATGTCTGCACGGGAAACCCCAAGGGCGAGTCCCGGTTAGCGAAACCACCCTCTTCGAAACCGGCGAAAGTAGACAAGCCATGAATCGGTCGCCACGATGCACAGTAGCTGTTACAGGAGATCCCGAAATTCGAGGAGTCGGGCCTGCACTTCGGGCCATGTTGGGAAGGGGCCGTAGCAGAGTATCCGGCATTGACCCTCGTACTCGGGGCCGATGCTCGCGGCCAAATCGACAGGCGGAAAGAGCGCATCGCTCCGGGCAAAGCTCATGCCGTCGGGATGGAAATAACTCTTCTCGAAATGGGCGCGACTGATCCGGTCGTAGTCCGCCTTGATGTCCGCGTACTCGGCAGACTTCAGCATCGCGATGACTTCAGGCTGTGCGGCCAGTTGAAACAGATCGTAGTAGTGCCTTGCATAAGGGCCGAGCGGTCTCCCGTCACGTTTGAACAACTCGACCTTACCGTGGATGGCGAACATCTTCTCGACGAAGGTCCGCCGGAAATGCAGGAGCCGCAACGTAAACGCGCCTTCGTCCTCAGCGCCGAGCGATGGCCCTTTGTCTCTTAGAAACTGGCCAAGGTAAGAACTGAGTTCAACGACAGTGGTCGGCTCACGACCGCTCGCGGTGCCCGCTTCCAGCAGAACTCGATTGGCCACTTCGCCGGGGCCGCCGAAACGTTGCGCATAAGAGAAGCGGTCGTTCCGCCCGAATCCACCGATGGTTTGACTCTCGTTTTCGACAAACGTCAGCGCCGCGTGCGCGCCGACCGCGTCGCGGAGTTTCCTGAGTTCCCGATCAATGGCGTTCTTTCCGAGGGCGGGCCGGAACGCGAGCGGATCAAGGAAGAGATCGATGTCTTCCGAAAACCGTTGGATCAGATTCCAACCCTTCGACAGGCTTGTGCCGCCTTTGAAGATCACTTTGTCGTCAGCAGTGGCGGAGATGATCCGCAATGCTTCCGTGACGTAGTAGTCTTTCTCGATAATCGCCGCCCGCAAGCCCTGCTCGCGAAAATGCTCCGCCGCCTGGAGGATCGCCTGTTCGAAATCAGGGTGCTCAAATAGTCTCATGCGAGCGGGACTCCTTGGCTTGCCATTTACGGGCTTGGGACAATCCCGACAGCAATCCAAAATCGAAACGCGAGAACGGATTCAGGGAACCCTGGAGCCGCTGAAGTGCGGTTTTCTTCTTACCGAGCTGTACTCCAATCGCCCCGAGCAGCGCGCGCACGCGCGGAGGCTCAGAGTCGGCGACTGTGAGCAAACGCTCAAAGCGGCCCTTCGCCGACAGAAGCTTCAGCGTTCGGCGAATGGTCTCCTGCGGAGGAAGCTCACTCGTCGTGCCTCCTCGCCTCAGAAAATCGAGCAACGCAGCGTCTTCCTCGGAAAGGCTCGCCCACGCCTGCGGGCGGCGCGTATGGATGACGGTCTCACTGCCGACAAGCTTCCGTGGAAGGCTGAGGGCGCTGGTGGCAATCTCGCCTCGCCTGGCGGTCTGTGTCGTAAAGCCGAGGAGATTCGCGGCGGCGATGCCTGCGGGGAAAACCGCCTTTCGTTTGGACGCAAGCTTCTGGATCGCCGCGGGGTTGGGGCGGCTCTTGCCGAAGGCGGTGTCGCGGGTGCGGTAATAAACTCCCTTGCTCAAGCGCTCTAAGGTCCCCTCGCGCTTCAGGCGTGACAGAGCTTGCGCCACGGCCATAAAGGAAAGGTCCCGGAAGTCCTCAAGCTGCCACAGGCGTTCACCGCCACGCTCGATGCGCTGGCGGACAAAGGCCATAATGGGACCTGAGCCGGTTGGCGATGTGGAGGACTGTCTCATACGCTGAGTATCTGCCCTCGGAGCGCTTATGTCAAGTTTTTATGCTATAAAACTAGACAGTATAGAGGGCGTGATGCAATAGTAACCTTTTATATTCAATGGCTTAAGTCTCTGCGACTTGCAAGGGACTTTGCCCCGAAAGCAAGGATACCTCGACCCCAGACGAAATTGATAAACTCAAAGGCATGGAGTTGTCTCCGGCAGAAGATCAAGATTCCGTTATCATCCTCTCATGCGACGGCGACCCTACGATCCGGGAGGGCGACTGGCTGAGACTCTGGAATTCAATGGGGATCGGCATCGCTCACGATGTGTGGGTTGGAACTGGGAGCACGGTTTACGAGAATTCCGGTCCTGGCGGTTTGGTGCGTAGGAACATGCTTGCCAATGTTCTCGCTGGTCGTAAGGCGATCCACATCGTTGCGCGCACGGCGGTTTCTGAGCTTGAAACGAAAGTGACCTTCGCTGAATCTCGGCTAGGCACTCAATGGACTGCTTTTTACAACTGCCAGGATTTTGCAAGTGAAGTCGCAACCGGAAGACCGCAGAGCTTTCAGCGCGAGGTCATCGTTGCCGCGTCGCTTCTCGCCGCCGGTCTCGTTTGGTATGCAAATCAACAGCCGCCTCGCAGACGGCAACGCCGCATACGCGGTTAAGATTTCTCTGCTCCATTTCTGCTCCATTAAGTTAAGAGGAGCGTTGGAGGAGGCCATCGAAAACAGGGTTTTTTCTATCGCCTTTCATTGACACTGTAGACGCTAAAGTCTGTATTTTCAATCCACAGTCGATTTCCCAAGCTGGCAGTCGGCCATTTGCAAGTCCCTCCCGCGGGTTCTGTGTAGGCCGTCCAAACCACTTCGTTAGGCGAAGTTTTCCTGGGCTACGCGGTTCTGATTGCTGTTACTGCTGTTCGCGTAGTGGGCGGTGTTTCTTCCCGCGGTTCGTTTGGCTGGTCGTCGTTGCTTGTCGGCGGCGGTGTCGGCGAGGAGTTGTTCGAGTGCGGTTAGGCTGTCCTCGTGATGTTTGGCGAGATACCGGTGCACGCGGTTGTTGGCGATGAGTCGTTGCACGTATTTGCATGCGGCAGTGAGGTCGAGGATATCATTCCCGTAGTTCGCTTTGATGCTGTCGACGTGTTTGAGGAGTTCGTCGGTTTCTTGTTCCATCATGGACTGTTGTGGTGCGGTGGTCTCGCGCGGTCGTGTTGCTGGCGAGGGCACGAGTAGTTCCTCTCTTGTGCCGTTGAGCAGGGCTCTTGCGAAGCGGCCGGTGAATTTCTTGGCGCTCATCATGAGTCGTGCGACGTCTATTTGTCGGACGGGCTTCATTTTTCGCAGTGCGTAGAATGCGTCGGCGCTGACGCGTTCGTTGCGCAGGATGTCCGCGGCTTCCGGGCAGATGCCCTTAAGCAGGTCACGCTTTTCCCTGATGGTTGCAACCGCGACGTTGAGGGCGTTGGCGATGCGTTCTTCGCTGACGTGCGCGAGCGCGCGGAGGATCATGTGGTGTTGCGCGATGGGCGGGATGTAATTGACACGTTTGTTATACGTGTAACTTTCGTTGTCGGTCGAAAGCAAGCAGTTCGCCGTTGGCACGCCCGTTGCGGTCAGAATGTCCAGGCGCGTATGACCATCCAGCAGGACATAGTTCCCTTTCGTAGCGGGGAAAACGATGAGCGGTTCGATGAGCCCGACGTGTGCCATGGATGCCGCGATGCGTCGATACGTGTCGGTCTTTCGAAACGCGGCAGTCACCGTCTTTATCGGGACAATTTCCTTGATGCTAATGGGGAGGATCTCGGGTTGGAACGCGCGCTTTACTGGCATGCGTGTTCCTCGTTTCGAGCGGCGACGCGTGCCGCAAGGAAATCGGGTATCGAACGCAAGCCTTCGGCTCTCAGGAGCGTTACCAAGTGGTCGTCCGCCAGCAACCGGCGCAGAGAGGAGGTGAGGATGGCGAGGCGTTGCGTGATAAGGGTGGATCGTCGCACGAGTGCTCGCTGCTGCTGCGTGTGGTGCTCGTAGGCGCGTACGAGATCTGCACCGGTCAAAGGGCGTTTGGTCGCTTGCTTGGATTTGGTTCCCTTGCGTCGTGTGATAAGTTGTTGCACCGCGCGCAGCCTCGCGCCACGCAACGTTCCGTTCTCGTATGCCTCGGTGAGTGCTCGTTGGATGTCGGCGTCTCCCCCGGTGGCAATCTTAATAGCGGTGTCGATGGGCAAGCGTCCCGCGTCGACGCGCTTGATGAGGTCGTCTTCGCCGTGTCGGAGGAGATTGATAATTCCGTAGATGTAGCTTTTTTCCAACCCGAGCTTTTCGGCGATCGTCGCGGGTTTGTAGTGTTGTGCATTGAGGCGTTTCACTTCGCGCAAGAGATCCGCCGTGGACGGGGATCGTCGGGCGAGATTTTCAATCAGGCTCATGAGGTAGCACTTGTCCTTCGGAGCGTCGTTGATAATGGCGTCAATCATCGCGTCGCCGAGCTCGCGGACGGATTCGAGGCGCCCCTGCCCGCAGACGAGATCGTATCGTGTCCCATCGTCTTCCAGTGCGCGTTGGCGAACCGTGATCGGCTTTTTGAGTCCGACGCTGGCGATGCTCGCCTTGATGGCGTTGAACGTGACTCGGTTGCGGGATCGGGGGTTGACGATGCGAATTTCCGCTATGGGGATGAGAGCGGTCTTTGGTTTGGTCATGCTGCCTCCGGAAGGAGCGTTGGTCTTGCAAGGTTCATGAGCGGCGTGAGAAACGGAGCGTGGTACACGTCCAGGACGAGGCCGTTTTCTGCTGCGAGCCGGCAGTGGTCCGAGAGCACGTCGATGCTGGGGAAAAGATAGTAGTCGAGGATGCTCGCGTTGCCGGGCGCCATTCTCGCGCCAACGGTGATATCGGGGTCGAGCGAGGTGTCAAAGCGAATGACCCAGCGATATTCCCCCTCGTGGAGTTCTCGGCATCGCGCCACGCTGAGCGCCAGGGTGAAATCTTCGTTGACAGTCAGCAGGTCGGTGGTCTGGTCGCGATGGACGGTTGCGCCGACCGCGGTGAGTTCATTTGTGATGTGGATGAGGTGCTCGTGGTGTAGTGCACGGAGGGCCCGGTTGATTGCGAGGTACGAGTAGTCTCGTGCCGGTGTATACCCGATAAGCTCATACGCGCGCCGGAGGCTTTGGAAGCGGTCTGCATAGATTGCCGTTGATGGCATGTCCACTGCTTCGTTGATAATGAGGCCGGAGAGCATCCCGTGCTGCTGGAGAAGGTCCCGCAGGCGCTGGAGGAGTTCTTCGTCCGTGTACCGGTGGTCGCGTTGGTTAATGATCTCTTGTGCCTTCGCGAAGATTTCCGCCTCGATTACGGGCTTGTAGGCGTTGTTGCAACGCACCCACTCGTCGGGTTTATTCACGACGCGGGAGCGTTGGAGCTTGGTGCTGGTGCGGTTGTACAGGTTGTTGCCGATGTATTTCTCATTCGTGAGCAGTTCGCGGATCGTGGCGCGTGTCCACATTCGTGCTTCTTCCGCCGCGATGCCCTCGTTGTTGAGTAGCACGGCGATCTGTGCTTCGGAGCAATGGTCCACCGTGAAGAGATGGTAGATGCGGCGCACGGTCGTGACTTCCATCTCAGGTCCTGGCGTGAGGATCACCCGCTCAAGTTGGAAGCTCTTGCGCTCGCCGCGTGCGAGGATCGCTTTGGGTTGTCCGTGCTGGTCGAGGAGTTGCCGTCGCAAGCCGTAGCCGGGTGTGCCGCCTTGCCGGTAACCTAGCGTGATGAGGCGACATTGGCCCGCGAATACTTTCGCGCTCAACTCCCGGCTGTACTCGCCGGCCATGGCGCGCTTGAGGCTTTTCATGACCGCGCTCATTGGCGCGTTGTCTGTGGGGAATTGTTCGGCGCAATACTGAACGGTGATGTTGGCCCTGACGCACCGAAATTCGTAGTAGGCTCCTTCGTCTGGTTCCTGGAAGCGGCCCCACCTACTGACGTCGTAAACGAGGATGGTGCTAAAGTCCGCCTGGCCGCTTTCGACAGTGCGGAGAAGGTCCTGAAGCGCATCCCGGCCTTGAATGCCCACACCGCTTTTGCCCGCATCAGTGAAGGAACGAACGATGGTAATGCCGTGCGCGTCCGCGAATCGCTGGATTGCGGCGTGCTGGTTTTCCGTGGAGTACTGCTGATGATCCGTCGACATGCGCACGTACTCCGCTGCTTGGACGACACCGCCCGAGTGGTCAGCGGAATGACGACGTTCACGCAACGCCATAGCGATCAGGATCGCGGCCACGACCCCGGCCAGCCGACGCAACCGTGCATGGTCGTAATAAGCAGGCAGTCCCTGCCGGGCCATACTCCACTTATACGATGGGACGCGCAGAACCTCCAAGGGGATGTTCTTTACAGGTGACCGGGGACTCCTATTTCTTCGGAAGTGCTTCAATAAGAATAAGTTCCGCCGTAGCTAGAATGTTCTTTACACACTCATCCGGACTTATGAGGAAAACTCTTGCAGGACAAGCTTTTAAGTCGATAGCCACGTTGTTCTTTACACGCTCCAGGAGACGGACAACATCGGGTGAAGTTTTCGTACGTGGTCGCGTTTTTGGTGCCTGTCGTGCGTGCAATCGGCGGTACGTGCGCATATAGTTGGGGTGCTCGGCGCGCCACTGTTTTTGACTATCCTGGCACTGGGCAGGATACAAGGGATCTTCCTGAAGCTTCTTGCGATGATATGCCGCGCGTCGCTGGCGCTGGCAGGCTGGTCCACTGCACACCACCTGATCCGGGCGATAACGAGAGGGTGTGAACATTTGCTGACAATAGGAGCAGCGGTGATTGGGCATGTTCCCGTAATCGCCCTCTTTTGCCCGAGACCGGAGGAAATTCGCCCTCCCGACGCTTGATTGCGTCGCCGGAGCGACGTGGGCGAAGGTTTCTCAGCCCTCCGACGGAAGCAGATCCCTCGAAGTGCCCGTAGGATTTTGCTCTGCGGACAGCGACGCGGGGCTGAACGAGAACCAGGACTCTGCTTGGGTTCACTTGTCCGATCCCGGTTTTCCCCGCGCAATCAGCCGGAGCGGTTGGGTTGGGTCGAAATGGAAGTCGTCTAGCGACGCCGTCGTCACCGGCTTGCGAGCTTTGAGGGCCGCGATTCTCTGCCGGACTTCGTCCTCGATGGGCTTCTGGGCAGAATCCACAATGGCAGCCTTGGGAGCAATCGGGGCCGCGATCATCGCGTCAGTTGCAGCTCGCCTGGCGAAATTCCTCTTCCGTCGCAATCGCGCTCGCACGAAATTGTTGACCGCGCTTTTCGAAACCTGAAACTGGCATTTCTCCGCGAGGACCGCCGCAATATCCCGACACGTCAACCCTCGGCGGCGCAACTCGTCGATCAACTCTCCGTACGGCTCTAAACGAGAGCGTCCCGGTTTCTCGGTTACGCTATTCAGAATGTCCTGGAATTTGCCTTCCACCGGCACCCCCAAGGGCGAATCTGAATCAATATGGTCCGAACCGATGCTGGACAAGTGCTGGACAACACCAGGAAAAATGCTGGACAAGTGCTGGACGAATGCTGGACAGATAACCTGTTCAGCGGGCCGCGCGAACCTAAGCCGACAGGCTTAGGGATGGTGTCTTTTTTCACTTGACCTTCTCGAAAACTGACGAATCCGATTGCGAAGCTCATTCGCCACCTCGATCCTCTTTCTTGCTCACGTTCGCTCCATCACTCAACTTCGATCTTCCGGACGACGATCTCACGAATGAACCGCCCGGCTGGGTGTGGAAAACGCTCGGACCGCTCGCTCTTGCGAATCAGCGCGACCCGATGGGCGGCGATTGCGCACAGCAGGGGGTCGAGCCCAGATCCCTTCACGATCACATCATGGCTGGCAAAGGCGATTCGCACTTCGTCGTCGCCCCCTTCGGCGTAGACGAACTGATTCCACGAGATAATCACCGTCTGCCGCATCAGCACGATCTCCAGCGCCGGTGGTTGATCGGCCGCGCTGATAACCCACGGCGCTTTATCGACTGAGGCCGCGTTCACGAGTGCGCTCCTTTCGAGGTTGAATCACTAGTTGCTGGACGATTTGCGTCGAAACGGACGTGAGCAACTGGGCCGTTCGTCGAACCATCTCTCGTGCCATTGCCAAACCCCGGTGGGCTCCTCGACGCAAGACTGTCCCTCTTCCGCGCAAGAGCTCAGACGCCGACGTTCGCGCCATCGACCGCGCCACGGTCTCTTGGAACCGCTCCTTGTCGCTGGTAATCACCGTGACGCTTTGGCGGCCACGAGAAGCAGCGACATAGAATAACTCCCTCTGCATGCCGTCACCGGAGATGATCACCGAATTGACGGTTTTGCCTTGGCTGCGATGGGCGGTGACGGCGTAGCCGTGGGCGAAGCTGCGATAGTTGGTGGGCAGCGAACGGCCATCGTCGAGTTGAATCCGGCCGGCTGGGTCCACGGCAGACACGGTGACCAGTTCGCCGTTTGTGGTCCTCCACTCGGTTTCGCGGCGGTTTGCGGTAAGCAGGAGTCGATCTCCGGGAGACACCTCAATCGGCCGCGCCTCCAGGACATCGAAACTCCCGGCTTGCTTTTTTGATAAGGTGCGTTCCGTGCCGTCCGCACCGCGGACCACCAGACCACCGGGGGCAACACGCACGACCTCCACCGTGTCGTTCTTCGCAATGGACTTCACCGCGCGGTGAAACCCGAGTAATTGCCCCGCGCGATAGCTCTGGGGGTCGGCTTTCTGTGCCGCAGTCCAGTTGAGCGAAACGTGACGCGTCAAGGCTACACCCTCGCCAAGTTCCCCGCGCGTCTTCCGACGTTCCCGAATCGCGTCGGTCACTCGGTCAATCTCGTCGTGAGTCGCGCAGACAACCAGACAGCTTGGCCCCACGGCGGAATCGTAGGCATCGGCGATGGTTGCGGCTCGCTCAGAGATTGCGGCCTCACGAACGGCTCCCATCGCATCCAGCTTCGCGAATCCGCGCTCCGGGTTCCGGCGGAGATCTTCCATCGCGTCGCGATAGTCCTTCCTGGTTTGCCGCTGCACCTGAGTCAGCGCGACGGTCTTCAACCGGGATTCCTTCTCCAGTATCCGCAGAGCATCGCCTGCTTCCACGCTCGGGATTTGTTTCGTGTCCCCGCTAAAGATCACGCGCAACGAACAATCTTCTGCCAACCGGAGCAGGTCTGCCATCTGACGCGCCGAGACCATACTAGCCTCGTCGAGGATGATCACCTTGCCACGAATGTCATCACGAATGCGCGGGTCTTGCAGGAGGCGTTCGACCGTGATAGCGTCAGTGAAGCCGACCTTCTGCAACTCCTCGACGGCGCTCATCGTGGGAGCGACGGCGAGGACGTCACGACCCGCCTCCATCAGGCCGCGCCGCACTTCCTGTAGAGTTGCGGTCTTGCCTGTGCCGGCAGCCCCACTGATGCTCACCGCACGGTCACGCGATTGGAGAACGAATTCCACCGCGTGCTTCTGCTCGGGGCGCAAACAGTCCGAGACGACAAGCGTGTGAGTATCACCGAGCGGCTCGAATCCGCCGAGTCCACGGTTGACGGCGGCAATCATGTTTCGTTCTCGTTCCAGACTGGCCGCCGTTGCGATCTCCGAGCCTGAGCGGAATACACTGCCTGCCGATTCCTGGAGATTCAGTTCACCCTTCAAGTCGGCAAGCCGGATTCGTCCCCGGCCATGCCGTAAAGCCTCCGTGAGTAGCTCATGGTCCGGGGCGACCGATACGCGCTCGAATATGTGGTCCTCGGCGTAGTCCAAGGAAGGCGCGCTCGAATCCACAGCCGATATGAACCGCTGCTGGGTGCTGCACGTCCGCGCCAGCATCTGTTCTTCGTTCGGAGTCAGCCGCTCCCGCTGCTTCTGCCTTAGGTCGCGCGTCGAAATCTCGGTGAGCTTGTCGGCCCGCGATTCTCGAACCAACACGGCGACTTCATTGTCAGTCGGCCACCGCCCGTGCTGCTTAACGAAAATCTCAATGGCCCGATCACGTTGGCGGCTGCGCTGGCTGAACTTTTCGAGCAGCTCCGCAGGGACGCCTCGGATCTCGCAACCGGCATCCCGGCCCCTTGCATCACGCTGGTTCTCGATTTCGTAGCCGAGGGTCCTTACTTGGCGAGCTAGCGCATTGCGGTAGACTTCCGAGAGATAGGCCCGGCGTTGGTAGATATCCGAAGCTTGTAGAGCCTTCCAGCGGCCTTCGGTGCAATCGAACGTCAGGTTGGCCGCAACAGCGTGAGTGTGCAACTGCGGATCAAGTTCGCGGCTTGTGTCGTGATGGTAAACCGCAAGCACCAGGTTCCCGGTCGGCCTGTCCTCATTGGCGCCGGCTTGCCGCACCCGGCTCGCCGCGTACGTCTCCGCTTCTTTCAGGGCTTCCGCAACGGCGGTGCGATGCGCCTCGATCAACCGATGGTCGCCTCCCAGAATGGCGAGTACCGAGACCGATTTTGGGGCAGAGATCGTGAAATCGTAAAGGCTCCGACCCTGTGCAAGTTTGGTACCGTCGGCGGCGGTGCGGTCCGCGCTGTGGCGCACTCTCAAGAAGTCCTTGGTCTGCGGATCGAGACCCTGCCGCAGAGCCTCGAAGTCGCCGATATTCACGGGACCGCTTAACCCCAAGAGTTCCACCCCACGCCCGTGCCATTCGCCAGCCACGCGCTCACCCTCGGCGTAGTAGTCGCTGTGTTCGAGGTGCCGGGGCGCGTAGCCTTTCCCGTCTGACATGGCGCGGATCGTCAGCATCCGATCATCCTACGGCTTCATCCTCGGCTTGATGGGAGGTACGGACTGCACCACGGGCGCACGATTGACATGCGTCAGCCCGTCGAACCAGCGCTCATATAGCATATGGAGTCCGATGCCCATAACAAGCGCGAGGCTCACGAGCGCGAAAAGCGACCAACGATATTCCTGACGGAAAATGTGCAGCAACTCCTCAGCGCCGCGCTTTGTGCTGCTCATCGCCTGTGAGCAGGTCGATTCGAGATGGCCAATCGCCTTGCGGGCCTCTTCAGCCGCACCGTGGTAGGAGCTTCCGAGCGTGCCCGCGGCCCGCCCGAACTCAGCGGTAGCCTTCTTTATCTGCGCGGCGGCGACCGCAAGCGCATCGGCGGTTTCCGGAATCGTCGATTGGACGAACTGCTGTCGTAGACTTTCATTGATCTTCGCGGCGATAGCTTCCGGTTGGATTCCTTCGGCGGTCGCTTCGGGAAGCTGCATCAATCGCTGATCGAGTTGCGCCTGATCTGCTGCACTGGATTCACGGATTTCCTGAAGTGCTTTGATTGCGTCACCAACGATCTGTTCGAACCGTTGTCGCTCCGTCGCCATTCGCTCCGGCGCCTGCACCATGAGCACGACCAAAAACTGCATGACCCGCAGAATACGCAGCATCTCATCGTTCTCAGGCAGGGAACGGCAATGGCGGAGCTCGCGGTAGTAGTCGGCCCGTAGCTCGACCGGCAGGGCATTCGCGATGCGGTCGATGAGATCCGTTTCGGGAAGATCACTGGACTGGGCCGTCGCGCTCACGGCAACAGCAAGTCCTTCACCTTGTCGAACTCGGCGAACATCCGCCGCCTGTAGCTCTGCGCGCGCATCACCAGCGATGCCTTCTGCAACTCCGGCGCGTCGGTCAATCTGCCGGCTACTGCGCCCAGCGTGGCGCCGTGATTCCTCGTGGCGTTTTCGAGAGCAGGTAGCCGGTAGTCCACGCGAACCACCGAGGGCGAGTACCTCTGCTGGAACCATAGCGCCTGCTCGCTCTCCCGCCAGTATCTGAAGTCGGTGTGCTCTGTTATGGAGTTCTCGACGATCAGGTAAGCCGTTCGATTGCCCAGGCGCGACGCCCAGGCAAGAACGCTCTCCACGCTCGCCGGATCGGCTGTGACGACACCAACAGCGGTGAACGCGATGCCGCCCTCGGTCACGTCCGAATACATCTTGTCGAACCATTCGTAGGTCACCTGCCCGGCTCCGGCGCCCATGTCCGCCAGGATCACCGGCGGACCATCCGTGAGCTCATCAACGAAAGCGTCAAGCCCGGCCGGCGTGTGGATATCGACCTTAGGCACTTGGCCTCCAAAGAAGTGCGTCAGCGACCCCCGCGCTTTATTTTCGGTGTCGAGGTCGAGCAGCTTGACCGGAATACCGTTCTCCTGGAACCATTCCGCCAAGCCGGTCATGACGCTC
>Ga0182024_10018518_pt1 | contig 12954 bp, 11 predicted proteins | sample P32metaG_FD_120480 | JGI IMG/M metagenome (GOLD analysis project Ga0182024, IMG submission 120480) | Permafrost microbial communities from Stordalen Mire, Sweden - P3-2 metaG (Illumina Assembly) | ecosystem: Environmental > Terrestrial > Soil > Wetlands > Permafrost | place: Sweden: Stordalen...
AGCTTGGCGGCGAAGGCGAGGGTGAAGAGAAGGGCAGCGAAACACAAGGCGGCGCGGCGAGTCTTAGAGCTGACGCACAGGACGACGCCCCAGAGATTCAGCGCCGCGGCAAGGCTGTCGCCCTTCGCTCCCAGGAGAGCTTGCTGGGTGGAGGCGACGGCGAGGATGGAGGTGACGGCGGCCGCGCTCAGCAGGACGCCGACGTTCGCGCGCCGCAACAGTATATAGACGGCGACGAGAGCCAGGATGACCCCCGCTGCAGAAAGCCCGACCCCCATGGTTTCGAGCGAGCCAAAAGCTTTCGATAACGCGCCGGTGAGGACAAAGAACAGAGGAAAGTAACGCGTGCCGCCGTAGCCGAGGGAGCTGAATAGCGGCCGGTAGAAGACGCCGTGCGTGAAATCGTAGGCGCAGGCCAGCCAGACGCCTTCGACATGGGTGAGGAAATATTGATTTCGAAAATTAAGAGCTATGCGTATGACGAGTATCGCTGTTATGGCGATGGACGTGAATACGATCAGGGCGGGATAGAGCCTGAGCGTGGGCTTGGGGCTTACTTCCGGCGACATCGTGGGCTGTCCGTTCCTTCTCCGCGGGTGAATGCTTCGCGTCGCGTGTGATGCGTAAACCGGCACGGATAAGCTGCACGGTGTGCTGAAGGCAAGGCCACGATAGCGGGTTTTCAGCTGGTGGACAAGAAATGGTGCAGGTTGGCGGTGCCGATTGGTAATCGGGCGGTTCGGGTATTTCGCTTGATTGCGGCGCGGTCCCACAGATGAGCACACTTTTTTCGATGACGCCGTTTGGAGCGGATTAAGCTCGACGGCGCTTCGGGGGGCACAGGCCCTTCGCGACTCAGGGTAAACAGGAGTGCCCGTGCTACTCCGAGCCTAGAAAGGCGTAGCGGAGTAGGAAGAGAACCGAGAGGATCCAGATCAGGGGGCTGATTTCGCGGTATTTGCCGGTGCCTACTTTAATAAAGGTGAAGGAGAGCATGCCCAGACTCAGGCCGGTGGCGATGCTGAAGGTGAGGGGGGTGGCGACGAGGGTGAGGAAGGCGGGGAAGGCTTCGCTGAAGTCGTCCCAGCGGACGCGGGCTACTGCGCCACACATGAGCGCGCCGACCAGGATCAGGGCTGGGGCGGTAGCGTAAGCTGGGATGGCGGCTACCAACGGAGCACAGAACATAGCTACCAAGAAGAAAGCGGCGATGACTACGTTGCCCAGGCCGGTGCGGGCCCCGGCGGCGACTCCGGCGGCACTTTCGATATAACTGGTTACCGTGGAAGTACCGGTTAGTGCGCCGACCATGGTGCCGAAGGCGTCAGCGAGGAGGGCTCGGCTGGCGCGGGGGAGCTTGCCGTCGCGGAGGAAGCCGCCTTGTTCGCAGACGCCGACCAAGGTGCCGACGTTGTCGAAGAGATCGACGAAGAAAAAGACGAAGATGAGTTCGCCCAAGCCGATTTTAGCGGCGGCCCGGAAGTCCAGCTTGAGAAAGGTGCCGCCGGGTTGAGGAAGAGAGAACAGATGGCTGGGCCAGTGGTCGAGGCCAAGAGGGATGCCGGCGAGGGCGATGGCCACGATGCCGATGAGTATTGCGCTGCCGACACGTCGCGCCATAAGGATGGCGATAAGGATCAGGCCAACGGCGGCTAGGAGGACTTGCGGGTCGGAGGCTTTGCCGAGGCCGACGAAAGTGGCGGGGTTGGCGACGATAATTTTGGCGTTGCGGAGGCCGATGAAGGCGATGAAGAGGCCGATGCCGGCGGCGGTGCCGTGCTTGAGGCAGTCGGGGATGCCGTTAACGATTTGCTCGCGGACGTTGGTTAGAGTGAGGAGGAGAAAAAGGAGGCCGGAGAGGAAGACCACGCCGAGAGCGGTCTGCCAGGGGATGCCGCGGCCGATGACGATGGAATAGGTGAAGTACGCGTTGAGGGACATGCCCGGGGCGAGGGCGATGGGGTAGTTGGCCCACAGTCCCATGATCAAGGTGGCGATGGCCGCGGAGGCGCAGGTGGCAAAGAGAACTCCTTCGACGGGCATGCCTGCCTCGGCGAGGATGCGGGGGTTGACGACGACCACGTAGGCCATGGTCATGAACGTGGTGAGACCAGCGAGGAGTTCGCGGCGGACGGTGGTCTGATTTTCGTCTAGGTGAAACAGACGCTCGAGCAATCGGGATTTCCCCTGGGAAAATGGGGGCAACTATAGGGTGCGTAGGGAGTGCTGTCAAACGCAAGAATCGGTTGCACGAGGAGCAAGGGACGAATCTTTGGCTGGAAAAGCGAGCTTCGAAGATTCAACGGGTCGAGGTGGACTCACAAGCGCTCCGCATGGAAGTTTCGAGCCGGATCTTACAGCGATCAAGCGCACCGTTCCGGGCCCTGGAGTTGACGGCGATATTTCTGGGGCGTGGCTCCCAAGGATCGCACGAATGCGCGCCGCATCGAATCGGCGCTGCCGAATCCGCAGGCTGCCGCGATTTGTTTGAGGCCCTGGTCGGTTCTCTCGAGCAGGCGGCGCGCCGCTTCGGCTCGCATTTGCAAGACATAGTGGGATGGCGTTTCTCCCAGCTCGCGGGTGAATACGCGCTCAAAATTCCGAATGCTCATTGAGGCTCGATCTGCCAGCTTCTGTACCGACAGATCGTTATGCAGGTTCTCGGCAATCCAGATCTGAAGCTCCTGAATGGCCTTCATTTCCGATGCCTGCGCCGACAGGGAAACGCTCAGCTGAGTTTGTCCGCTTGAGCGGCGCAAGAACAGAACGAACTCGCGCGCGATCTCTTGAGAAATCTTGCTGCCGCAGTCTTCCTCAACCCAACCGAGTGCCAGATCAATGCCCGCCGAGATTCCAGCCGAGGTGTAGATGTTTCCGTCTTTCACCCAGATCGGATTGAATTCCACCTTGAGCTGCGGATAGCGGCCTGCCAGTTCGTGCCCGAATTTCCAGTGCGTGGTGGCTCGCTTCCCGTTCAGCAAGCCCGCCTCGGCCAATAGAAATGCCCCAACGCAAACCGACCCCAGCCGGCGTACCGCCGGCGCGATCGTTCTCATCCACGCGAAAAGGGCGGGATCGCGCGCCCAACGTGTTGCCAGCCCGCAGACGAGAAGAATCGAGTCGAATTTTCCTTTCACATCCTGGAAGCGCCCCTGCGCAGCGAAGGAAAGCAGTCCTCCCTCGCCCTGAACTCGCAACTCCTTTCCATTGGTGACGATCTCGACGTCGTAGACGGTCTTGCCAATCAGGCGATTCGCGGCACTAAAAACCTGGATGGGGCCAACGAGGTCAAGTTCATCGATTGGAGGCACGACGACGACGATGATGCGCCTTCGCTTGAGGCGCGTACTCCCACGTGGGCTGGTTGATTCGCTCTTCGACATAGCGACGTCAATATGCAACGGGAAACCGTTCGCGGCAAGCACGGAACGGGATTTTGGCGGGAAATGCCGGAGTTCTGTCGATAACCTCCGTATCGTTGTCATTAGAATCCAGCGCTGGAGACGAGCATTCCGATCGTGACGAAGCAGCGATGAGTCGTAGAACGAGAAGCGACGGGAATATGAGGTCCACACTACATTGTTCGTTCGGAACAAGTTCGGCGGCCAAAGGGCGCGGCATCTTGGCCGCTCCTGCGTGCGCCACGGGCGTGTTGCGCTCAACGCTCGTTCTCGTTCTTGGACGTGTCGCTCACGCACTGCTGTTCTTCGTGCTTCTGCTCACTCCCACACCCAATCGCGCTCGCCCTACGGGTCTGCGCCTTCCGTTCCGCACGGTAAAGTCCATGATTCTGGTCGAAGGCGAAGTTAACGGTGACCGGGTCACGCTGCTGATAGACACCGGCTCGACGAAGACGATCCTCGACGCGAAAGCGTACCGCGTCACATTCTTTCCGTTGTACCCAGTGCAGCACGATGGCAAGAGTGCTGGCTTGAAAGGAGAATCCGTGTCGGTGCGGCTGAACCTCAAGCTCGCCAACCACACGTGGGTAGGACAACCTGTTTCGATCATGAACCTGAGCGAGCTGAACCAGCTTCTCGGCACGCAATTCGACGGTTTGCTCGGCGAAGACATCCTCCGCGAGTTTCGCTCCGTGCGCATCGACTACAGCGCCCATATCATCGACCTCAAGCACTAGGGCGCCTCATCATGCGAACGAGACTTATGGAAATAACTCGGGAAGCACGTTTCAAACAGAAAGAAGGGAGCAAACAAATGACCACACCACCGGCGGGGCTTTCGATATCCCATCCACAGGCCTATCGCGGCAACTTGACCAAGCTGCTTGGAGACCGAAATCCATTGGAGATATTGACGCAGACTGCGGCGACATTGGCCGGCATTGTGCGCAAGCATTCAGCGACCAACAGGCAAAACAGACACAGAGGATGACTCAGTGCCAACGCTCTTGAAGGAGATCCATCGCAGCTTTCGTACGCTGGTGAAACGCCCCGCTTTTTTCGCTGTGGCCGTGCTCACGCTGGCTTTGGGAATTGGCGCAAACACGGCGCTCTTCAGCGTGGTCAACGCGGTGCTCTTGCGGCAACTTCCCTTCGCCCACGCGGAGAGCACCGTTTGGATTACCTCGGTGCGGCCGGACCGAAATGATGCTCCATTTTCGCTACCGGACTTTATCGACTATCGCGACCACACCGGCTCCCTCGATTCCATCTCCGCCGTGGGCAGCTGGAACGCGAACGTGACCGGGCGGGGCGACGCTGAACGACTCAACGGCCTGCGCGTTTCCGCAAATCTGTTCGAGACACTCGGCGTGAACGCGGCCGTCGGGCGCACCCTGGAAGCGGAAGATGACCGCCCGGGCGCTCCCCGCGTCGCGGTCATCGCGTATGGGCTTTGGCAGCGACGATTCGGCGGCGACACCAGCCTCGTCGGCCAGCCGCTCGAACTGAACGGCGCAAGTTATACCCTGGTGGGCGTTCTGCCCCCGAATTTTTCCTTTCCGATTGCCGACACCGAACTTCTGGTGCCGCTTGTGCCCGACGCTGACCCCTCGCGCCAGAATCGAAACACCGTGAATTTCCTGAGGCTGGTGGGACGCATTCGACCGGGCATCTCATCCGAACGCGCGGAAGCGGAAATGAACGCCCTGGCGGCTAGGCTCGGCGAAGAATTCCCTGACTCGAACGCGCGAAAGATCGGCGTGAAATTAACACCCATGCTCGACCAGGTTACCGGTGGTTACCGCCGGGCGCTTTGGGTGCTCTTCGGAGCGGTGGGGTTTGTGCTCCTGATTGGGTGCGCCAATCTCGCGAACCTGAATCTCGTGCGCGCCGCCGAGCGGCGAAGGGAGATGTCGATTCGCACCGCGGTCGGCGCAACACGCGGGCAGGTCATCAAGCAACTTCTGTTGGAAAGTGCGTTGTTAGCGGCCGCGGGAGGGTTGTTGGGCGCATTGCTGGCGCCGATTGGCGTGCGCGGATTGATCGCATTGAATCCTGCAAGCATCCCTCGCGCGCGAGAAATTGGAATCGACGTTTCGTTGCTCGGGTTCACTGTGCTGTTTTCGCTCGTGGCCGTGATCGTCAGTGGCCTGGCGCCAGCGCTGGCGACCTCGCACGGCGACTTGGCTCAGCAGTTGAACGAAGCATCGCGGGGTTCCACCGAAGGGAGCCGGGGAAAGGCGCTACGCACTGGGCTTGTGATTGTCGAAGTGAGCCTCTCGCTCATTCTCCTGGCGGGTGCAGGGGTATTGCTTAAGAGCTTCTCGAAAATGCAGACTGTGGATACCGGGTTCGATCCGCATGGAGTTCTGGCGGTCAGGCTATCGCTTCCAAGCGCTCGTTACGCTCATCTGGCGGGCGTGACTCGTTTCTACGGTGCGCTGCTTCCTCGTGTCCAGGCACTTCCCGGAGCCTCCGCGGTCGGAGTGATCCAACTGCTCCCGCTATGCGGGGGAATTGCGTCGGTTCCCTTCACCATCGTGGGGCGCGCCTTTTCGAAGGCGGATACTCCGCAAGCACAATTCCGCATCGTCAACCCGATGTACTTGAAGGCCATGCGAATATCGCTCCTGGCGGGCAGGGAATTCGGCGAGGGTGACACCGATCGCACCCAACTGGTCTGTCATATCAATCAAACTCTGGCGAAACGTTATTGGCCCAACGGGGACGCCGTCGGCGCTCATGTGGTGCTCGATGACAACGACTCAAAACCGCGCGAGGCGGAGGTCGTCGGAATCATTCACGATGTCAAGGACCGGGGGCTCGAAGCCGCGCCGAGTTTCGACATTTACATCCCTCTCGGGCAAACGCACGAAGATGCGGTGGACCAGCTTCGGGACAACGAGTACTGGGTAGTGCGAACAGGCGGCGATCCACTGGCTCTAGCCAACTCCTTTCGGGAGCAGGTCCGCGGCGTGGACGGCGACGTGGCCGCTTCCAATGTCCGCTCGATGGATCAGTATCTTTCCCTCACAATCGCGCCTCGGCGTTTCAATCTGCAGTTGCTGTCCGTCTTCGCGTTGGCGGCGCTCGCTCTGGCTCTCGCCGGAATCTACGGCGTAATCTCCTGTTCCGTAAATCAGCGCGCGCGAGAGATTGGCGTCCGCATGGCGATGGGCGCCGAGCCCGGCCACGTGTTGCGGATGGTGATCGCGGACGGAAGCAAGCCGGTCCTCGTAGGATTAGCGCTCGGTATCCTCGGCGTGTTCGCGCTCGGCAAGGCCCTCGCGAGCCTAGTGTATGCCGTGAGCCCATCCGACCCGGCCACGCTGGCAGGCGTCACCCTGATATTCGGATGCGTGTCGCTCGCCGCTTTGTACCTGCCGGCACGGCGCGCGACCAGAATCGATCCCCTCGCCATCCTTCGTACAGACTAAATGGGTTTACAGATTGCCAAGCCCCAACGTCGACTCGTCACCATCTCTCTGCTTTAACGGAGAGGCCAGCCCTTTCGCTTGACGTAGGAGTCCATAAGCGGCGTCAGCCATTTAATAGTCGTGCCCGCCAGGAAAAACGTGATGCCGAATAGAGCGAGCAAGAGGCGGGAAATTAGAGCGTGAGGCCACGTCATCCTCGCCGGAAACCAGATGGCAAATACTGCGAACAAGAAGAGCAATGAAATCAAGACCCATCGTCGTGGACGCGCTTCAGGCTTTAGTCGATGGTACTGCTTGCCACGTCGGAGAATAATGAGTGAAAGCACGACGGCGGAAATTCCCAACACGACGACAAAGCCAATTACGATGACTGTGCCAGTATGCAAGAGCATTGCCCTCTATCGCATAGCAGAAACACAACATTTGTCCAATCCAGATTAGAGGGGGGCTGCTATTACTGAGTCAGCTAATCGGACATCTGCCGCCTCGTTACTTTGAACGTTCGTCTGCGTTTGAATCGGGAGTTGCTGATGTATCGAGGGGCCAGTCGAGTGGCCATTCTTGGACTTCCGTCAATTCCGAGCGACAGGTGGCGTCGTTCGTGGTGACTTGGCTTTGGCACTTCATGACGCATCGGTTCATTTCCTTCGTACGAACGATCTTTCCGGCCGCATAGAATGTCTCCCGCGTGGTTTCGTTCCACGACACAACGGAAAAGGAAAGTGTCACAACGAGACTTGCGCCGGTGAGCGTGGCAATCGGCGTTTTAGTTGCAGCTAAATGATGTTGCACCGAGGCAAAGTTCTGATGCGATTGTCAGCTGATCTATATTCCTGCCTTCAAAGAGACACTTCCCGCTGATGGCGTCGATTTCGAGGATGCTAGACCCGAGCTTCACAAGATTCGGCTTCGAGCCGACTAGACGCCATCCGCAGAACATCTGGCACATGTTGTGTGCCGCATTTTGAAGTTTTCCTCTACGCATGGTTCTGGCGATGATGCCACGCCACGCGCCAAGTCCTGGTAAATTCCTATAATCGGAGAAGTGGCTTTGACCGAGATTCCACTTGTAGAGTTTCCACGTTAATCGGGACTTGAATCTAGCGGCTGTATCAATAGCCAAACAAGTTCAAGGACTATAGGCCACACGATTATCACGGTAACCAGCCAGCCCGATTTTGACCAAACGCTACCGGTCGCCGCACTGTAGACAACCAGACACAGCGCAGCGTTGGCCGAATAGGCGGCATCCAGAGCGACAAGACACGCGCTGGTCGGGGAAATATTGTGGCGGCCACGAACATAATGATTGCGTTGACGATCACAATGCCTAAGCCCAGACTAAGCACGGAAACGCGTTGCCATTCGCTGGTTCCGGCGGAGTGCAACAGGAATGGCATCTCGACCGAAATCGTCCCACAGGCGGAAAGACCCGCAGCGGTCAAGATCAACCGGCGTCCCGTGGACGTGGAAAGTTGTTTCGAAAAGAGGTAGCGGATGCGCAGCCAAATCATCGGAAAGGCTAGAAAAAAGGGCGCACCAGCAAGTGCGTGCCACCAATTGCCTTGGTCGCCTGGAACTCTTAGCGTCACAGCGTCGAACGGTGAAGTATTAAAGGCAAAGGGTAGAAAGACAACAGCCCCAGCCACTAGCCAGACGACTAGCGCAAGTATGTTGACAAACGCGGCAGGTCGAGACTCTTCCAGCGAAGGTACATTGAGATTTTGTTCTAGACGCATGATCAACCCTTACAGAGAGACGTCTGAGTTCGCTGGAAAGTTAGGTGGAAATCTACGCGGGCGTACCCAAGGGATGAGTCTCCCTGGGATAGTGCCTCGATAATGGGAACCCGGAAGTGATGCTTCCCAGATTAGTACCGAGAGACCCTTGTGTTTATCGATTGAATTTCACTTGCCCGATTGCGTCGTGCCAGCTCAACTGGTCGATGCAACACTATTTAAGCTGTTGATCGGACAACGCGGAGCCTAGCGCTTGCGAATAGCCGGTAGAGAAGCATTTTGTTGCCGTGGAACTTTTCCACAAATTTCCTCGTATAACCCGCAGGAAAGGGGGACGTCGCTTGTTCGCTCAAAGTGCCGCGCGTCTTGCTGCTATAAGTGCGACGATTTGCGTCGTGCTTCTCCTGGCGCTCTCGCTTTGGAACCTCGCGGCGTCGAAATGGCAGCATAAGCGTAATCCGGTCCCTGGCAATTTCTATACCGTCGAGGGACTGCAGATGCACATAGATTGCTCAGGCACAGGCTCACCCGCAGTCGTCATGGAGGCTGCTGCCAGCGCTCCTTGGTCGCTGTGGCGAAAGGTGCAGCCGAGGCTTTCGCAAATAACGCAGGTTTGCTCCTATGACCGCGCGGGACACGGCTGGAGCGAGCCGAGCAAGGGTCCGCGAGACGCAGAAACAATTGTTGGAGAATTGCATTTGTTGTTGGATAAGGCTGCGATGCAACGGCCGTTCATATTGGCGGGCCATTCCGCTGGTGGCTTGTATGTTCGCGAATACGCGCGAGAATTTCCTGCTGACGTCGCTGGCGTCGCGCTGATCGAATCTAGTTCCCCTCGGCAGATTGATGAACTTCCTGGCTTTCGTGCCTCGTACGAAGAGGACAAGCACGATGCCAAACGCGAAGTGTGGGAAGACAGGCTACGCATTTGGACTGGATGGCAGCGCTTGATCGGTCAATGTAACGTGCAGCCCGAGAAATTTCCTGGGTGGGCGGGCCAGTACGATGCTATGGCATGCAGGCCTGATTACGTGGATACGGACGAGAGCGAATTGAACTACTTCGAAGAGTCATCCAAACAGGCTGGACGGCTCATGAGCTTCGGCAACATACCTCTACTCGTCATCACGCGAGACCCCGACTTGCGAGAAAGGATGACTGCACGTGGGGTGGCCCAAATCCCGGTGTGGGAAGCAGAGCAGGAAGGGTCTCTAAGTCCCTTTCTCCTCTGAGTTGGCGTGTAATCGCACGTAACTCTGGGCACATGGTTCCACTCGACAGGCCCGATGTAATTGTTGCTGAAATAACTATTCTCATAGACTACCTGCGCGGTGGACCGGCACCACCATTTGGAAGTACGGCAACCCAATAGTCAGCGAATCTTCTCGTGGCTAATATGCAGATTGAGTGGTCGGCAACTCGCGGCGTCTCGTGCGGTCACGCGGTTAACTCCCGGTTAGTCGCGGTGAAGTTCGTACTGGGACCGGACGGCTCGCTGCAATGCGGCCCTATTCGGCGATTATGCGATCAGCCCACTCAACTAGAGAAACAAAGATGGCTGGGTTACCGAGCTTCGCACTCCAATTGGCGAGATCATTTTCCGAAACCCCACGGGCTCGGGAGCAAGCTCCTCAAGAAAACACAGGAATGTGTTTGGCGACGATTTTCTCGCGCAATTCACTGAGCGGTGGCCAACCAATGGGAATCACTGCATCGGACGTCGCCTTACGCATCAGAGACGTGGCGTCAGCAGTTAGGAATATCTGAACTTCGTGACCTGCGTCCGACAACGCGAGCGCATGTGCAAACACAAATGAGGCTCGGGTCGGGTCGTCGGTTCCCCAGGAACTCCTCATCATGATCTTTAGAACTCTTTTCGATTCCTGGGCCTTCGCCCCCAGTACTAGAAAAGGAAGACCGACCAACTGTGACAAGAATCTACGCCTGGCCATGGCTGTCTTCTCCCGTTTGCTCCATCCGAACGGAGGATTCGGAAGAACCTACATTGACGTATCAGTTCTGTCAATTGGTAAGTCCCGGTTAGTCGTGCGGGGATTTCACGTATGAAGAAAGCCGCTCCCTCGGAAGGGTTTGGTGTAGAGTCGATTTCCGGCCAAGACGGCGAAACGGAACTTATAGCTGGAAGGAGCCCGAGAGTGAATCTGCGTCTCTTATCCGCCGCTTTTGTGTTGGTTGTTTCGGGGATATTGCTCGGGGCGGGCGTTTACGAATCTGTCGTGCTCGCGCCGAATTTGCAGGGTGCTCCGACTTCCTTGGAACATGCCCGCGGTTTTACCACGTAACGAACCCAGGAGTGTTTTTTAGAGTGGTATCGCCAGCGACGCAACTTTTCCTTCTGGTGGCGTTAGTGTGCAACTGGAAGCCCCCAGTGACACGATGGACTCTGGCTGGCGCACTGGTGCTTTCGATTGTAGCTGACGTGATCACTTCAAATTTCACTATCCCCGGAACTCCATTTTGTTTCTCGCTCCGCTGACAGGCCCGCCGGCAGACTTAGATCGGGTGGCGAGAGAGTGGGCCGCGGGAAATTATGTTCGTATCGTCCTGATTTTGACCGTCGTTGTCTTGGTGACGGTGTCGATGATCCGAATCGCTCGCGACACGGCCCCCGAACAACACCGATTGTCTTGAATCTACTCGTAAGCACGGCATGCCCTCGTCGCGTAATCGTGCAAGTCAGTTTGTCCGCGAAAAGGGCCTATGCGGCCCTGCGCTCATATTGCCCGGGTTCGTCGCTCTTAGACGCTGAGACCCTTGATTTAGGACGCGCGGAACTACCCGCCTCCGTTCATTCCTCACCGACAACGCGCATCCGGGAAAGCGTTAACATTCATCGGGACTCTACGCCTTTCTTGACTGTATCCGATGTTGCCGCTATAGTGCCGCCACTCCGTATTTCGCATACCGGCGTAAAGACTCAAATTGCAGCATTCTCAGGGGGCAAAGTTCTGTGGCCATTGGAAACGTAGGGCTAGCTGCTCGTATTGAGAACGAAGCAAGCACAACGAAGCAGTTCAAGACATTCTTGGGCCGGTATTTCTATCTCTGCATGTCGCTGGTGTTGGCTGCGCTTGTGATTTCGGGTTTCAGCCGCACGGTCAACCCTAACCTGTTCCTCGCCAAACCGCCAAGGCCGCTGCTTTTGTGGATACACGGTGCCGCCTTCTCAACGTGGGTGGTCTTCTTTATTGCTCAGTCGGCTCTAGTCCGCGCGAGGAAGGTCAGCGTGCACCGCTTGCTCGGCTGGTTTGGAGCCGGCCTTGCCACCGTGATGGTTGTATTGGGCTTCACAATCGCGGTGGTGATGACCCGGTTCGATACCGTTGTACTACACCAGAAGGGCGTAGATGCTTTCTTGTCGGTTCCGTTCGCTGACATGATCATCTTTGGCTCGTGCATCGCGATGGCAATTTATTGGAGAAGGAAGCCGGAATACCATCGGCGGCTTGTCTTCATAGCGAGTTGCCAACTTATGGACGCTGCCATCGGCAGATTCGATTTCATGTTCAACCACAACCTCTTCTTCCCCGCCTTAGACTGTCTGATCGTACTCGGCATGGTACGTGATTGGGTGGTGGATAAGCGCGTCCACAAGGTGTATCTCTATGCGCTGCCCTCGTTGATCGTTGCGCAGAGTCTTGCAATCTACGCCTGGAGAATCAATCCAAAGTGGTGGCAAGGTATCACCCAGGCGATCCTGGGATGGTGACGGCGCTTACGTAGGTCAAATCACTTCGATGTTTTCGCCCCGCAAGGAACTTAGGCGACCATCCGCTCATGTTCGACGGGATCGTCGATCCTAGACGCTGAGACCCCTGATTTATCGGACAGACATTGGTCCAACGCGGTCAGCCATAGCTTGGCGTTGCTCCAAGGTAAGGGCGCGGCGCTTGCGGGGCCAGTTCGCTTATCCATTTCCCGGACGACCAGAGGCGCGGCCTATCCGCTGACGACCCTTCCGTCGGTCAGTGCCTCGCGAGCCTCACGGCGCTACCGATTCCACATCCCGCTGATCGAACCGGAACACGCGGAACTCGCGGCCTCCGTTCACTCCTCACCGACAACGCGCATCTGTTAAAGCGCTCACGTTAATCAGGATTTGAGATTTTCCTTATACGTTTTGCTAAGGGGTATCCTTGGGCACGATTAACTGGACCGCCCTACACGACGGAGAACGCTAGCATATGCTACTTATCGGACGATTCATCGCGATGTCGTTCGGTCTAGTGTGGGTAAGCAATGCGTTCCTGATGCTCGTATACCCGCCGGCGTGATTCAAGTGGTCTCGACGACTCGGAATCCAAGGACCCTTGACAGAAGAGAAATATTCTGGCCGCGGGGCGATAGAAGTGCGTG
>Ga0182024_10018519_pt1 | contig 12954 bp, 10 predicted proteins | sample P32metaG_FD_120480 | JGI IMG/M metagenome (GOLD analysis project Ga0182024, IMG submission 120480) | Permafrost microbial communities from Stordalen Mire, Sweden - P3-2 metaG (Illumina Assembly) | ecosystem: Environmental > Terrestrial > Soil > Wetlands > Permafrost | place: Sweden: Stordalen...
CTGTGTACGCTTCGTCGTGGTCGTTGCCTTCCACAGCGCAACACTCACTACCAGGCTGGTGCTACCCTTTACCTGGGCCGGACTTTCACCGGCTGGATCGCGCCAGCTTCTCCTGGCGCACTAGCGGCCCAGTTTGTCGAAGCTCTGGCCCCAACCCTGGTCCATGCCTTCCAGCATGCGGACCGCGGCTTCCGTCAGCGCCTTGGCGTGGGGGGTGGTCATTTCCATCAGCGTGCCGTCCGGGTGGTCGGCGAAGGTCACGGTGGTCAGGCCATCAATCAATCTCTGGCCATCGGGACCGACCGGCTCATTCTCGAACACCAGCTTCCGGCCCGGCACGATCTCACGGTAACGCTTGATCATCGGCATCTCTATATCCCAGGGCGAGCCATTGGGACCACGCACGGTGATGTGCATTTCGCCGCCGACCTTGGCCTCGCCTTCCACCACGGGATTGTGGCCTCGCCGTATAGCAGTTGCGACATCAACCTTCGTATTAGGCCGCTGGCTTTCCGGCGGAAATTTGGCGCTTGCCAATCAAGGTATGGTGATCCTGGTAGTAGAAATGACTATTAGAATTATTCCAGTGCAGATCCCGGCAGCGATTTCGCGCTGATTTTCGCGTCCCCAAAAACGGACCGGCCTGAACTCAGTTAAAGAAAATCATGCGTTTCTTGGCCGCCAGCGCAGGCCCATCGAGGCCGCGGATGGTTTCCAGGTCGCCCAGATTCTTGAAGGGATGATTCTTCCGGCGAGCGATAATTGCCGACACTGCGCTGTCGGGCGCGTTCAGCACCACTCGCAGCGAATCGGCGTCGGAATGGTTGACGTCCACCGTCGTCAAGTTTTCGTAGAGAAACTGCATGACCAGATCGAACTCCTCGGGCGTTCCGATGGCGCCGCGATCGATCATTCTCTGCACGGTATCGTGCCAATCGTTATAATCCTTGGGCGTTCCCATCATCACTTCGGTGCTATGGCAGCCGTTGCAGACTTTGTAGACAGCTCCCGCGGGTGTCCTGGCGGGCGCATCTCGGGCGTGGTTGATCGTCACGGCGAACGCGAACCCCGCGAAAAGGGAAAGACATAACAGTCCACCGCCCAGGATCACTCCCAGGCGGCGGACCATGCATACAGAAACACGATTTTTCAAAGCGGCACCTTTTTAAGGATCCCGCGCATCCCGTGACGGCAGCACCAAGCCGGCGTTTGGATCAACGCCGGTGGGGGTCGCAATCGGCGCCGCATTGCCGGGCAGTACGGGCATGTGCGGACCGACCCCCATCGTTTCTGCTGTGATAAAGTCGCCATACTCGTTGCCGAACTGGTTCGATACCCGTTGCAGATGGCCGCCGATGAAGGTCATGTCCAACTCCTTTTCACTGCCTAGGCGGGTGCCATTTTCATCCTTAGTGGTACCAATGACCTTGTGGGTTGCCACGTCAATAATGTCGCCCGAGGATGCGTAGACCAGCTTGCCATCAATGCCAAAAGTCATCCAATACACGCCATTTGGCGTGTCAATGGTAGCGATTTCCTTTGGATTTTCGGTGTTTGAGAAGACATGGATCTTGTTGAAGATGCCGTCAGCCAGCCAGACTTCCTTGCCATCTTGCGATATGGCGATGCCGTGGCTGGGGCAGCCGTGGGGCGGGCGCACGCGCGGAGATTTGTTCCAGGCCGCGCGCCAGTTCACGCTGGTCACTTCCACGGTCTTTAGGATCTTTCCGGTATGGGTGTCGGCGATCATGTAACCTAGGAAATTGTCCTGGTTGACATAGATCTTGCTGGCATCCTTGTTGAGCGCCTGTACACGGACATTGTCCGGGAACTCGATGGTGCGGACAACTTTGGCGCTGGCGACGTCGGCGATCTGCAGAAGTTTGCCAACCGGCGACATAAACGCCAGCTTGCCGTCAGGGCTGAGATTCAAATTGTGGGCGCTCGGGCTACCCGGGGCATGAATGATGGCCTCCAACTTTCCGGTCTTGGCGTCCAGCTTGAACCAGTAATCCTGATAGGCCGAACCGACGATGATGGTCTTGCCATCGGCCGTGACCTGCGGACGCTCGCAGCACCGGCCGCCGATGGTGGTGCTCCAGACCAGCTTGTCGGTCGCCAAATCGACAGCGCCGAGGCGGCCGGCGGATGCCAAATAGATCATGTTGGTTGCCGGATCAGCGGCAACCCCCTCAATGGTCTCAGGGCCAACACTTGCCGGATAGTTCCAGACATGGATGCGCTTGACGAATGCGAAATTGTTGTCGGCGTTCAGCACAACGATGCCGTCGCCGGCGGGATCAATCGGGCGTTCTCCGGAACCTGGCAAAGCTACATATACCAAGTGGCGGGTTTTCACGCGGAATGCGCGCGGCTGGGCAGGCCTGGGCGGTTGTCCAATGGGACCAGAGCCCACCACATTGGCGTTGGGCGAAAGCCTGCCAACAGTGGTTGAGAAGTTTGGTTGCGCCAAAGCAGCGACCGAACCGGTCAGCAGCAGGGCGGCGGCGAGCCGCGCAACGATCCTGGTCTTCATTGTCACTCACTCCTGTTCATCCGCGCTTTGGCGCAGATTGTTTTGTTATATGCCCATGCCGGACAGCAACCTTGTACGACGTCTCGCGCGCCTCCGGCGATTTTAGCACGAAATCCCCAATGGGGACGCAAATGAAAGTACCAAATAATACTTCAGACGTCGGTAACATGACACCGACAGCCATCGGACTGGCCTTGGGGGCCGCGCGATGACGAGGACAGTATGTAACGCGCAAAGTGGTCGCCATTGTCCCAATGGATTGCCGACCTACCGTTTAGCAGTCCGAGCATCATACTTTCGTATTATGTTTTTGTGCTCTCCGATTATGTATCTCGCGACGGGTTCGCCCGCGCTAGGAACTCATAGGGATTAGCAAATTCCAGAAACACGTCATGCACGATTCGATTGTGGCGGGATCGCTCACGCCATAAGGTGCCGGCCACAAAATTCGGAGGAAGTCGTGAAGGCGTATGAAAAACTTGGATCCGTGGCAACGATAGCCTTGTTTGTACTTGTCCTCATCGCAATGCCGGCTGCGCGCTCCCAAAGCGATAATGCTCCACATGAAATAGACGATCTGGCCGCTGGCAATGCCAAGGACGTGCCGCACTACCAGGTTGACCCATTTTGGCCAAAGGAATTGCCGAACAACTGGATCATGGGGGCGGTCGGCGGATTGTTTGTTGACGGCCAGGATCACATCTGGGTGTTGCAGCGTCCGCTGACAAGCACGAAGGTTGAACTCGGCGCTTCGCAGAACCCGCCGATGAGCGATTGCTGCAACAAGACACCGTCGCTGCTGGAATTCGATACGGCCGGCGATGTCATCAAATCCTGGGGCGGCCCGGGGTTTGTAAAGGATTGGCCCAGTATGGAACATGCCATCTGGGTGGACAAGGGCGGCAATGTCTGGATCAGCGGCAGTGGTGCCGATGATCGCCAGGTGATAAAATTCACGCCCGACGGACATCAGCTTCTCGAAATCGGTCGCAAGTCCACCGAGCCGAAAAACAATCAGGATACCAGCCTACTCGGACAGCCGGCCGCCATTACCGTCGATGACGAGGCGCACGAGGTCTATATCGGCGATGGTTACATGAATAACCGGGTCGTGGTTTATGACTCGGATACCGGCAAATTTAAGCGCGGTTGGGGTGCCTATGGCATTCCGCTGAGCCAGATATCGAACGCCGTCGAAAGCAGCGGAACAGGCGGCGCTGCCGAGGAGAGTAGGAGCCCCGCCACGGCGGGGTCCCCGAAGATTGCGCCTTACAAGGCAGGCGATCTGCCCGACAAGCAATTCCGGTCCCCTGTGCATTGTGTGCGTATAGCGAACGACGGATTGGTCTATGTCTGTGACCGGCATAACGACCGGATTCAGGTCTTCACCAAGCAGGGCAAATTCCTGAAGGAATTTTTTCTGCGTACGGCGGCATTGCACAACGGATCGGCCTGGACGCTCGCTTTCTCCCATGACCCCGAGCAGAAATACATGCTTGTGGACGATGGCGAGGACAACCACATCTTCGTCATGCGCCGCAGCGATGGCGTCGTAGTGTCGAGTTTCGGACATGCCGGCCGCAATGCCGGACAATTCATCGAGGTGCATCAGATCGGTATGGATTCCAAAGGTGATATCTATACCGGCGAGGTCATTACCGCAAAACGCCTACAGAAATTCATTTTGCAGAAGTGAAGGGTTGGACACATTTTAGCGCGCCGATCGTGGCGCTGGGAAAGGTTTTCGTCGTGACCCACGATGCAAGAATCTATGCTTTCGGACTGGGTCGCTAGCGGCAGAAACTCTTGCGGCGACGATGGGCCGTGACAGGCCGCGACCTACCGACCAGCCGTCCCGTGCTCAACGCACTCGTTCCACCTGGTAGATCTCTTCCCCGACCTTCATTTGCTTTATCCCAAGCTGCTGCACAGGAAGAATCGTTACGGCATAATTCTCGGCGCGGTCATGCCATTTGGCGATTGCCGTGTCGCCATTGATCTGCTTCCATGTTTCTCCATTTGCCAACGTGACGACAAAAAATCCTCCATTGTCGAATTTGTATGAGGACATACGGGTCGGCGGCTCGGCTTTCTCCTCCGTATGGGTGATGAGGCGTTCGAAGAAACCCGGCTTCGCGGCTGGCGCCGCATTATTTTGCGTGACGGTCGGCCTGGACGCGCCCGGTCCGGTGACCGGCACAAGCATCTGTTGGGTGGCTGGGGCTGGTGGAAGCCCCAGCCTGGTGCGCATGGGCTGGGCCGCGCCATAATAGCAATCGAGCCAAGTGCGATCGTCCGCGATGCCGTCACAGCGCGCGGAGCCCGCCCTCACATCCTCCCGTGGCCCCGCCAGAACGGGAGAGACAAACGCGGGCACGGCTATCGTTGCAAAAGTGACCACCAACAAAGCACAACGCAATTTCATGAAACTTCTCCCTAGCGATCGGATTATGTCGCGCCCCGGCCACCCACTTTCCGATGATGCAATAAACTCCAGCAAAAACCAAAATCATCGGACCTCGCGATTTGAAAGTAAATGGCGAGCGAAGCACTTACTATTACACCATCGGATTACCGTCTATTGTATTTCCTGGAATATCCCCATTCGGATAGTGCATTTTAGCTTAAACACATATTTGGACGGCCTCCGACTTGCAAGATCGTTGAGCAGTGATTTGATCGGATCGCTTGCGATCATATGTCCGGCCTGTTTGTGCGGTCGCACGTGACCGCTGGCCAAGATGGTTTTCCGCGACGCGAGTTCCTAACACTGTCTCGGCCTCTAACGGCCGGTGTATTTATCGGCGTGTCTCGCATGTTGGATCGATCGATCACGCCACCTACTCATTTTCTTGCAATTTCCGCATCAACTCAACACGGTTGCGCTTGAAGCGCTCCGCTTGGTGGGTTGAAACTTGTATTGGGATTGTCAGTCGGTGTTGGGTTTGTTCGGTAGCGCTCGCCGCTCATTATGAGTTTCCAGGCGATACGACCGTTTTTGTTGGCCAGCCCTACGGTAGCCAACTTTGGTAGCTTGCGCTTCCGTAAATCGATGAGCCATGGCGACACGATGTAGAATCGAGGTGGACCCTGCCACCAGAACACTTCGCAAAACCTCGTCGCCGGCGCGGGTGATCCCACCTAGTGTCCCGTCTCAGAAATTCCTAATCAGTCGTTTGGGCCGTGAAGCCCTGTAGCCGTCAGCTGATTTCGAAGTGAATTAGGAGCGTGGTTCGAGCAGGCCGTTCCACCGAGCCAAATCCAGCAATGAAATCTTGGGGCCAATCGACTACTTTCCCGACTACTTCTCCTGCCGCGCACTCGGCACTCACCCAAGACTTGAATAGGAACTTCAGAATCGGGACACTAGCTTCGATTTTCCAGCAGTCGAATGATCTTTCGGCGTCAAACCAAGCCAAGCGGAGAAGTGCCGAGATGATCGGAAGGTCTCGGGGCTGGTGTTTTCATGTACCCTGAACCTAATACTTTGGTATCAGATATTATGCTTTCCGATGGCGTTTGAAGCGGAGGTGGACGGGGACGCGATGTTGTCGGACCGCAATGTTGACCGCCGCGAAAAGTTGAAAGCCTCACGCCTTCGCATGCTGTTGCTCATAGTAATAATGCCTATGACAATCTGCTTTACATCGCCTGAGAACGCGGAGAGGAACTTTCTCGCCTCTGGCGGATCGAGCGTTCGGAGCCAAAACGCTGCGTATGGCCAAGAAGAGTTTCTGCGCGGCCTCACATGGCGGCATTTGACACCCTCACGAATGCAATGTTGTATTTGTCTGCACATCCAATTTAATGATGAACTAAAAACGAGAATGTGTTTTCAAAACACGGTCTGGGAGAATGACGATGAACAAGAAATTTTGGCAGGCCGCGAGCGCCATTCTCCTTCTCCTCACACTCGCCGGATCGACACCGCCGATTATCAGCGCCGCCCATGCCGCAGATGCGAGCGAACCAGTTCCCGTCTTTGAGGTGGATCCAACATGGCCGCCGCAGCTGCCCAATGGCTGGGTTCTGGGCGTCACCTCGAAGATTGCCGTTGATAAGCACGATAACGTCTGGATCGTTCACCGGCCGCGCACCGTGCCTGCGGGCAAGATTTCGGCGCCCCCGGTGGTCGAACTGGGTCCCGACGGCAAATTCATCCGCGCATGGGGCGACGAGAACGCCACGGCCTATGATTGGCCAGATGCCGAACATAACGTCTATGTCGACCAGAACGACAATGTCTATATCAGCGGCAGCAGCCCCAGCGGCCAGTCCAAGACATCGCGCTCGGACGACATGATTTTGAAATTCACCGTGGACGGAAAATTCCTCAAGGAGTTTGGCGGCCGCACCGTGAGCAAGGGCAGCCTGGACCGCAATGCCGTAAACAAGCCCGGCGACATTTATGTTTGGCCCAAGACCAACGAACTGTTCGTTGCCGACGGCTACGGCAACCGCAGGGTACTGGTACTGGATGCTGATACCTTCGCCTTCAAGCGCCTGTGGGGCGCATTCGGCAAGCCGCCGGTGGATGACGCCAATTCGGGTGGTCCAGGCGCCAGTGGCGGACCGGCGCGGCTGCCGGGCCAGGCCGCCGCGGAAGGCGCCAATGCGCCAAAGGTGCTAGATACCGAAGGCCCGGGGGCCGACCAGTTTTCCAGTCCCGTGCACGGGCTGCTCGTTTCAAACGACGGCATTGTGTATGTCGCGGACCGCATCAACCGGCGCGTCCAGCTCTTCACCCCAGATGGCAAGTACCTGACCGAGGTGTTTCTGAACCGGGCTGGACCGTCTTCGGACTCGGTCTCAGGCATGGCCTTCTCGGCCGACCCGGCGCAGAAATATCTTTACCTTTCGGATTTCGGCAATTCGCATATCGCGGTGCTGGATCGCAAGACGCTGACGGTCCTGTATCAGTTCAGCGTGCGTGGCAAGGAGGCCGGCAATTTCCAGGGCGTTCATCACATCGCGGTGGATTCCAAGGGCAACCTGTACACGGCAGAAGTGGCGCCGGGCGCGCGGGCGCAGAAGTTCATCTACAAGGGCCTGTCACCGACCCTGCCGGCCAGCGCCCTTACGCCCGAGCAATTGGCCGCCAAGCCGCCGGCGCGCGGCGATTAGCAGCGTGGCTCGTGATGAAAACAAGGAATTTGCGATGATGATCACCACTGCTGGCCTTCACACCACCGGCAATATTTGGAGACGCCCCATGAAACTATTGGCATCACTCGCAGCTATCACTACCCTTATGACAATTGCAGTGGTCCCGGCCTTCGCCCAGGGCCAGGATTTCTCCAAGGTGGAGGAAAAAGTCACCAATCTCGGCCACAACATCTATGCCGTCACCGGCGCCGGCGGCAACACCACCGTTGCGGTAGGGAAAGACGCCGTGATCGTGGTAGATACCCAGTTCGCGCCGATCTATGACAAGCTGAAGGCCGCGATCACTGGCCTGTCGCCGCTGCCGGTCAAATATGTGATCAATACGCATTTTCACGGCGACCATACCGGCGGGAACGCCGCTTTCGCCAAGGACGGCGCCACGCTTGTCGCCTACAAGACCCTGCCCGACCGCATGGCACATCCGCTTCCCGGCCCGTCCGGCCCCATCCCTCCCGCGCCCACCGAAGCACTGCCGACAAAGCTCTATTCCGGTAACAGCACGACGGTGAAAATCGCCGGGGTGACCGCCGACCTGATTCATCCCGCGCCGGCTCATACCGATGGCGACACCATCGTTGTCTTCAAGGCGGCGAATGTCATCTCGACCGGAGATATCGTCGGCAGCGCCACCTATCCTTATATTGACGTGGCATCCGGCGGCAGCATTGGCGGAATGATCGCGGCCACTTCCTATATTGTTGGCCAATCCAACGCTCAGACAAAGATCGTGCCCGGGCATGGCCCGGTTACCGACAGGGATGGCGTGATCGCCTATCGCACCATGTTGCAAACGGCCCGCGACCGCATCGCCAAGGCCAAGGCGTCAGGAATGAGCGAGGACCGCATGGCGCAAAGCAATCTGCTGGCCGACCTGGACGTGAAGTGGAAGCCGTCCGGTAACCAGCCATCCCAGTTTCCGCGGCAAGTCTATGAATCAGTGAAATAGCCGAGACGTTTAGAGCATCATTACCGATGCAGTTCGATATCATCAGGCCGGGCGTCTGAACGAGGCTATAGCCCGTTATCGCTAGGCGCTCGGCCTTATCGTTGGAGTTCACAACAGTCTTGGCACTGTGCTTTGTAAATAGGGAAAGCAGGTCGAGGTCACAGCCAGCTAAAGCGCAAAATTGGTTGAATGGACTTTTTTGGCCAATGACGAGAAAACTAACAAAAATGCTGCGACAATCATCGCCCATCGAAATCGCGCCACCTCGTGCGGGGAAGGGAACCTCCGATAAGCCCCTGCTCCCGAAAATGATTCCCATGATTGTGGCCATGGCCTTCTTTATGGAGCAGCTCGATTCAACCATTATCACGACTGCCGTTCCCGATATTGCTCGCAGTCTTGCAGTAACGCCGGTGCAAATGAGCCTGGCTGTCGCCGCCTATGTGCTAGCGGTCGCTGTCTTTATCCCTGTAAGCGGCTGGTTCGCTGACCGCTTTGGTGCTCGTCGCATTTTTGTTCTGGCGCTGGCTATCTTTACGGTGGGATCCGCCCTTTGCGGTATCTCGCAAAGCTTTTTCATGCTGATCTTGATGCGTATCCTGCAGGGACTTGGCGGGGCCATGATGACGCCGGTCGGTCGTCTCATTCTGCTGCGCAGCTTTCCGCGCTCGGAAATCATGACGGCGATGACCTATATGACACTGCCGGCGATCATAGGGCCGATAATTGGTCCATTGCTGGGCGGTTTGCTGACCACCTACCTATCCTGGCGCTGGATATTCTATGTCAATTTGCCCTTCGGCTTGGTTGGCATGCTATTAGCGATGCGCTTCGTCGAGAATGTCCGAGATATGGGCGTCGGTAAGTTCGACTTTCCCGGATTCCTCATGGTTGGGTGCGGATTGGGGCTGTTCCAATTCGGCATGGAGAATGTGAGCCGCCCCATTATCTCAATTTCAACAATCGCTATAACCATCGCTGCGGCAATTGTGTTGCTGGCGGGATTTGGACTTTACGCGAAAAATGCGTCCGCACCCGCCGTCGATCTTAGCCTGTTTCGGACGCGGTCGTTTCGGGTCGGGACGCTGGCTGGCGGACTTTGTCGCGTAGGCATGAATGGCGTGCCATTCCTGCTTCCCTTGATGCTGCAAGTAGGGTTCGGCCTAACGCCCGTTGCCTCCGGTTCGATTACCTTTGTTGGCTCCGTTGGCGCAGTCCTAATCCGCAGCTTGGTTGCACCCGTGCTACGCCGCTATGAATTTAGGACGGTTTTGATTGTAAGTGCTATTGCGGGTTCCATCACACTGGCAGGGTTTGCGCTGCTGGGACCACAAACACCGCATTGGGTGATTTTTCTCTATGTGTTCCTTTTTGGTCTGACGCGCGCGGCACAATTCATGACGTCAAATACCTTGACCTATTCAGATATTCCGGACACGCACCTCAGCCGCGCCACTAGCCTAGGGGGGATATTGCAACAGCTTTCCGTCAGCTTCGGAATATCGGTAAGTGCGGTCTTACTCAGCATCGTCAGCCGCCATTCCCATGTTCTGGCGACGGCGCAATTCCACGACGTCTACATGCTGACATCGATTATTCCGTTGCTTGCAATACCGGGTTTCATGGAGTTGCAAACCCAGGACGGCATAATGGCTACGGGGCGTGAAAAGGCCATTGCTCGCGTTGAGGGCCAGGACTAGCTGCTCCCGTCAGAGATAAGACCAGTAGGCGATTCAAGCCGTTCGATCAGTGCAAGTCTGGCTCGGCACAGACAACGCTAGTCATATTTGTGCCTATGAGACATTTGGGATCGCGTGTTCGCCTAGGCGGCAGATGCGTGGGATGCCATGTACGCATATTTGAAGATATTGCCCCCATTGAAATACGATATCCAAGTGTATCGATGGTGAAGTTCTCCCAGCACAAGATACAGCCTAGCCGCTGTAACAATTTGAGGCTCGTGCAGAGGTGATCATTGTTCCGGCTTGCGCGCATCAATTCGGATCTGTACCTGAATCGCACGACTGCTCGGCAGCTCGGTACCGCCAACCGGAATCTGGTTTTTCGCCAGAAGATACGCAACCAGATCAGTTGCAGTTACAATGTCCATGTCGTCGGCCTCGTCATTCGGCCTAAAGTGGATATGTCGCACCAGATCGGAGACGGGATAATTTTCCCAATCAACCATGAAGTAATCACCCGCTAGAGGCGGGATCCCATTGCCGGGATCACCCTCAAGCTCGTCCCCGTGACAGTCGGAGCAAGCCGTCTGGTACATCTTCTTGCCGCGGTCGGCCTGCGCGGCGGTATAGACGCCGCTCCAGACCGAGCGCGTGGCATAGACGCCACCGTTCCAGACGGAAGGCGTGGCATCTTGGGCAAGAAGAAGGCTAGGTGCGGTGCACATCGCCACACCCGCAATGGCGGCATTCGCAATCCAACTCTTTGTCATGTAATATTCTTTCTGGTTTCCTGCCTTTCACCGCTTGTTTGATATACTGATCGTGGCGCGCAGTGACCGGCCCCGACTAAACCGACAGATTGATATGTTAATTTATAGATGGAAAACAAGCCCGCATATGCAACCAGGTTGAGTTAGCTACACAGCGTATTTAGCTAGAGCGGATAAACCGACGTCACGACTGAATCTTTAAAGGAGGATATTTAGATGAAGCGCATTTGGAAGATGACCCTTGGGGTCGTTGCGGCAACATTCTTTGGCGTGGCCGCGCAGGCTGTTAAGGCCGCACCAACATGTGATCCGGGCAATGGTGGCATTAAATTGCCGAAAGGTTTTTGCGCCCTGGTGGTAGCCGAGAATCTAGGCGCCGCGCGGCATGCCTGGGTGGCGCCGAACGGCGATCTCTATGTCGCATTGCAAAAAACGGATCAGAGCCCAGGTGGCGTGGTTGCCCTGCATGATTCCAAAGGCGACGGACATTTCGACATGAAGGCCAATTTTGGGGATGGCAGCGCCACCGGCATCGGCTTTTACAACGGCTATCTCTATGTCGCCCGCACCGACTCGATCGTGCGCTACAAGATGACGCCCGGCCAGCTCAAGCCCGCGGGCGATCCCGAAACGGTGGTTGGCGGCTTTGACATGGCGCGCGGACACAACGACAAGGGTCTGGCGTTTGACGGCAAGGGCTTTCTTTATGTGAATATCGGCAGCCCTTCCAACTCCTGCCAACTGCATCAGGGCGAAAAAGGCGGCCCCGGTCAGGACCCCTGCCCGGTGCTGGATCACCATAGCGGCATATGGAAATTCGACGCCAACAAAATGAACCAGACCGTCGCCGACGGCACCAAGCTGGTGACGGGAATGCGCCAGGAACCTGGCGTGGCTTGGGCCTATGGCGCGCCCTATACTGTGATGAACAATCGCGACGAGATCGATGTTCTGTTTCCACAGTATTTCACGTCAGAAGACAACAACGAAGGCCCGGCCGAAGGCATGTATCGCATTGATGCGGGCCTCAATTTCGGCTGGCCTTATTGTTTCTTCGATTACCGCCAGAAAAAGCTGCTACTCAGTCCGGAATATGGAGGTGACGGCAAGACGCAGGGCCGCTGCACGCAATTCTCCCCGCCAATCGCCGCCTTCCCGGCACATTGGGCGCCGGTTGACATCACCTTCTATGAGGGCAAGCAGTTTCCGGCAAAATATCGCGGTGGCGCGCTGATCGCCTTCCACGGCTCATGGAACAGGAAGCCCGAGGAACGCCCCGGCGCGGTGGTGTTCCAGCCATTCGTCAACGGCAAGCCCTCCGGCAAGTTCGAGGTCTTCGCGGACGGATTTTCGGTCACCCCGGTTGCCGATCAATCGAAATATACAGGCAGGCCTGACGGCGTGGCGGTGGCGCCCGACGGGTCGCTCTACATCACGGACAGCGAGAAAGGCAAAGTCTGGAGGGTGTTTTACAAGCCCTAACCAAGGTGCCGGCGCGGCGCGGATGATATGCTCAAGGCCAGGGATGGCTTATGTTCTCCGCAAAACGCAGACGAGGTAGGCTTCCATTGCTGATTGCGCGGCCCGGTTGCCCGATAAAAGGGCGCGCTTTATAGTGCGGCCCCACTGCGTTTGACGCGGGCCCCGCAAAACGCGCCGCGCAGTGCCGTTAGCCGGGCGACAAGACATTGTCGCTTCGGCTACCGCCGTTCTCGAAGCACTGTGTTAATGAGTCGCCCGTGAAGAACTGATTTTTCAGGCGATTTCGAACTGAAGATCGGCCATCAGGTCGCACAACATTCGGCACAACAAAAATCTCAGCCAGCGGATAAGCAGCCGGAAGTTGTATCCCGC
>Ga0182024_10018520_pt1 | contig 12953 bp, 12 predicted proteins | sample P32metaG_FD_120480 | JGI IMG/M metagenome (GOLD analysis project Ga0182024, IMG submission 120480) | Permafrost microbial communities from Stordalen Mire, Sweden - P3-2 metaG (Illumina Assembly) | ecosystem: Environmental > Terrestrial > Soil > Wetlands > Permafrost | place: Sweden: Stordalen...
CCATGCCAATTCCCAGACAAATTATCTTCAGAGCCGTGTCTTCGATTCTTGCCACCGGATTTGTATTGATTCTGCCAACTGTATCCGCCCAACTTCCTCCGATTAAACCGGCGCCGCTATCGCAGCAGGTCCCGCAGGTCGGGGGTTCCTGCGCGATCGGAAAATCCTGCGCGGAAATAGCTCCCCAAATGGAGCAGAGCGCGATGGGGGCGTCGCCTCTCGAAGAGAACTTGCGATACCTGAGCGATTCGATTGGCGGGCGCGTCACCGGGTCAGCGGCGGCGGATCGAGCTGCCAGTTGGGCAGTTCAAGCGTTTCGATTATCCGGTGTGGACGAGGTGCACACCGAGAAGTACACAATTCCGTTAGGTTGGAGCGAAGGCGCCACGCGCCTGGAAATTCTATCGCCTGAGCCATTCCCGGTCCGCCTGGTTTCCATTGGCTGGTCGCCTGCGACCCCAGAAGGTGGAATCACAGCAAGCGTCGTGGATGTGGGCTTCGGCGATGAAGCAGGATTCGCGAAGGCAGGCGCCGGGGTAAACGGGGCAATCGTGCTGGTCCATTCGAATTTTCTGGTGACCTGGGACGAGCTGGTAAATGAGTACGACATCGCGCCGCCGATCATCGACCGCGCGTTGAAGGCCGGCGCGAAAGCGGTTCTGTGGATGTCTTCGCGCCCGAATCTGCTGCTGTATCGCCACACGGTTACCGTCGATGGCCAACTCGAAAAAATGCCGCAGGCTGTGGTGGCGAGGGAGGACGCGGAGCGGATGGCGCGATTTATTCCCGGGGGCCAGCAGGTTCGCGTTCATTTCGACATGCCGAACCGCATCACCGGACCGGTACCGGCGGAAAATGTAGTGGCGGAGATCCGAGGCAGGGAGAAGCCGGACGAGTTTGTGGTGCTCGGCGCGCATTTGGATTCCTGGGACCTGGGCACCGGCGCTCTGGATAACGGCTGCAACTCCGCAATGGTGATCGACGCGGCGCGAACGATTCATGCATCGAGTGTGATCCCGCGGCGCTCGATTCGTTTTGTGTTGTTTACCGGCGAAGAAGAAGGGTTGCTGGGGTCAGCGGCGTACGCTCATGCTCACCGCGCGGAACTTGACCACATGATTGCCGCGGTAATATTCGATTCAGGCATCGGGAAAGTCACCGGCTATTCGCTGGGCGGCCGGAAGGATGTTGACGCGGCCATGCGCGAAGTGCTGGAGCCGGTCGCGAGACTTGGCGTAAAGGATTTTACTTTCGATGCGAGCATGGATACCGATAACTTCGATTTTTTACTGGAGGGCGTGCCAACACTGGTGGCCAACCAAGATCCGGCGAATTACATGCTGAACTACCATGCGGCTTCCGATACTTTTGACAAAGTGGACATCACGGAACTCAAGCGGCATGTTGCGATCGCGGCGATTACCGCATTCGCGCTCGCCGACAGTCCCACGCGGATTGGTTCGCGGCAATCGCGCGCTGAAGTCGAAGAGTTGCTCCGCGAAACAGCCCTCGATAAGGGAATGAAGGATGCGGGTTTCTGGCCGTACTGGCAGAGCAGTGAACGAGGCCGCCAGCCTTGATGAGCTTGCGCGAGATTCAAATCAAGCCGCGGTCGCGTATAATAAAATACAGATGACAGTCGCTTCGCTTTCCGTCGCCGGGGGAAACTCTGCTTTGAAATCCATATCGCGGCCGCAACGCGTCCTGGCCATTGACTACGGACGAAAGCGGATTGGACTCGCGCTCTCGGACGAGCTAGGAATTACGGCGCAGCCCCTGCCAACCCTGATGCACCAGAATCGGCGGGAAGACATTCGACGGTTACGCGAAATCTGCAGGGAGCACGGCGTGGGGCGAATTCTGGTGGGCCATCCCGTACACATCACTGGCGAAGCGGGCGAGATGGCTGATGAAGCCAGACGATTCGCCACGCGTTTGGGCAAGGAACTGGGCGTCGAGATCGAGTTGACGGACGAACGGTTGACGACCTGGGAAGCCAAGCAAACCGTGGCGGAAATCGACACGCCGCGCCGGCGAGCAAATGCTTCGGTGGATTCGATCGCCGCGGCTATTATGCTTCGCGAGCATCTCGATAAAAAACGGGCCGCCAGCGCAGGGAAGGAATAACCGGAGATGCGACGCCTCGGTTTACTCGCTCTTCTGGTCATTGCCGCGGTCGGAGCAGGTGCAGGCTGGATGGATTCGCAGATCAGCCGGCCCTATCGCGGCCGTCGACCGGAGAAAGTATTCGTCGACATTGCTCATGGGACTTCGCGCTGGAATATTGCCGGAACTCTTCGCCGGGATGACGTTATCCGGAGCCGACTGGCATTTCAACTTTTCAGCTTGTGGCATATCCGCACGCCGCTGCAGGCCGGCGAGTATTATTTCGATCACCCGGTGACGACGCGCGAGGTTTTTTGGCAGGTCGCGCAGGGGAAGATTTTCGTTCACACTGTGACGATTCCCGAAGGGTGGACGATGTTTGACATTGCCGCCGAGATGGAGCACGAAGGAGTCTGCAAACGCGAGGATTTCTTAGATGCTGCGCAGAACAGCTCGTTGATTTCCGATCTGGTGCCCAACGCCAAGAATCTCGAAGGATTTCTGTTTCCCTCGACGTACGAGTTTACGCACCATGCGACGTGCGAACAGGTTGTCAAGCGAATGGTGCAGAATTTCCGCGCGGTTTGGGAATCCCTGAATGTTTCGGATGTGAACGCCTATCCACAAGGCCTGTCAGCGGGCCAAGTCGTAACGCTGGCATCGCTGGTGGAAAGGGAGACACCGCGGAAAGACGAGCGCCCCTTGGTTGCCGGAGTTTTTTACAACCGGCTGAAGCACGGCGGCCCATTACAATGCGATCCCACCGTGGCGTATGCGCTGGAGCTGCAAGGTCATCCCGTGAAAGTGGTTCACGCCAAGGATCTGCAGGTGGATTCGCCCTATAACACCTACAGGAATTCCGGGCTACCTCCGGGACCTATCGCCAATCCCGGCGAGGCCTCCCTGCGCGCGGCACTGGCGCCAGCCCAGACGGATTACATGTACTTTGTGGCAAATGACAACGGTGGGCATTTTTTCAGCAAGACGCTCGCCGAGCACAATCGTAATGTAGCGAAATACCGCAGGCTGTTATCGGGCGAAAACCCGGTGGAAGAGGCGACTGCGAAAAAACCTGTGCATCGAGGACCGTCGTGAAATCCGGAGATGCCACCCACGAAGAAAGCGGATCGCCCACCAAAAAGGCGTTGATCCTGGAAGCAGCGGACGAGCTCGGAAAACCGCGCTTCACGCCCGCGGAAATTGAGCAGATCCGCAGAAAATTGATCGCTCAGCTTGGCGCCTCCGGAAAAACTTCGGCAGATTACATCGTCAGCGTGCTGGAAGAGGCTGGGATGAAAGTGGTCTGGTCCACGAAGTCTGATACGGAAGGCCGCTACGAAGAAGAGTTTGCGGACTTGCTGCATTTTTCGACGCTCGAAGAAGCAGAAATGTGCATCGTGCGGCTGGATGAGCTGTTCCGGAAATTTCAGCAGGAGAAGGAACGCGCCGGAGCGGAACGTGTCCGCGAAGTCGCGCGATTGGGGCGGCGACGCGCGGAAATGATTTCACGCAATCATAAAGTCGACGCAACAAAACGCGCGGAGAAAGAAGAAATCGCGCACTGGTTCGGGATTTGGCTGGAAACGCCAGACGCATTCTTTGACTGGCTCGAAGTTCGCAAGGTGTCTCCCGATTTCGTGAAACAATTTCCCGGCCGCAGCCCCGACGAACTGTAGGCCAAGGACAACTCTTGTACCTGCTCGAAATTGAACCGCTCGATCTAGGCGAAGATGTCCGCGCCATGGGTGTGGAGTTGACGGAGGCGGACGAAAATCGCGAGCCGATCCGCGGCGCCGATGCGGCCCGGATCTGGGCGCGTGTGTTGCGTGCGGTGGCCGGTGACGAAACCTGGTCTCTTGATTTCTTCAGCCACATCGATCCGATCCGCGATTATTGTGAGCGGCACCAAATCAACTTTCGCGAAGCGACGAAGCGTTCCCTGGTAATACCGGGCCCCGCACTTGAAATCCTGGAGCCACTGATCGATCGCTTCCAAAAAGAAACCTTTGGCGCTCGCGCGGGCGAGCTGCTTACCCAAGGCGACCCCGATTTAGAAGGCGAACTCGCACGCCGCGGCGCTGATGCGTATCACACGGCCTTCGCGAATTACTTCTTCTGTGCGATATGCTCTTTTGACGATGGTTCACTCGTGCTGCTGAGCCAGAAACTTTGGGCGAGCGAAGTGATTCGCAGAATTCGCCCGGCGCTCGAAGGCCAGGACGTAGAAGTTCGCCTCGCCGCCTAATCTGCTCCTAAATTGTGTCCTATATGTAGACAACGATAGGCCATTGGTACTATTTCCTCCGGCAATGGTCCTAGTACACTTCTTGCAGGTGTAATCAGATGGCACCCCTGCAAGGCGAAGTCACGGTTCCCATTTCCCCCGCCATCCCGAACGCCAAAGCGTTCGTCCGCAGTCTCAATGTTTTGCTTAAGTACGCTCGTCTCTATGGCTTACAGCACACACGCTCGGCGGACCAGCTCGAACTCGCGTGGAAAGAACTGACGGATGCTGTCGCTGCCTCGAGTCAGGGAGGGCTTCTTTTAGGGGCTTCCGGCTCCCAGCTCTTGCTCGATGGTGTACCGGTCGACTCCAGCCAGGCGGAACGCAGTTTCGCGGATTTTCTAACGAACGCCGGAGTTGCCAGCATCGGTTTTCTACCGCGCGTCGCCCACGAAGAATTCATCAATCTGGTCAAGTGCTTCATGGAAGCAGGCCCCAACACGGTTCCGCTTTCCGAGCGGTTGGCGGAACATTTCGGCGACAAGAAAAATGCGGGGATCCGAGTCAATGAAATCCGTTTCATCGCCGAGGATGCGGGATTTTCCGAGGCGCGAATCGCCGCGACTCTTACTGCGAAAACTTTGGGCGCTGATGCCGACCGGATTCAGGATTGGTTTCGAAGTCCGGAAAAGATGATCCAGCTGATCGCCGCTGCCGAGGGTTCGCATGGCAAGGGCGGAAGCGAAGGAAAAGGAACGGGCGGCGCGCCGAATGGATCGGGACCAGGCGGAATTGGAACTGGTGGTTCGGGGTCCGGCGGAGGCGCAACTGGTTTCGCGGGCGGTATCGGACAGTTGCAGGAAGCCGAACTGCAGAGCCTGCTACGATTGCTGTCGCAATTCGGTGAGGCGCAGGCCAGTCATAATCCGAATCTCGATTCGAATAGCTGGCAGCAAAAAATCTCCGCGTTGCCGGAAAATGCGCAATCTACTTTGCAACAAGCTCTGGCCACAGTCGCAGCCCAATCGTCCAATGTAAAAGTGGACGAGGCCATGCTGCTCCGGCTTGCCGAAGATCTCGCCATTCGCTTCGCGATTGATCGCTACAAGCGCGGCGAAGTGAAAGTCAACGCCGTCCGGCAGATGCTGGACCGCATGGGCAGCGAGCTTTCCACCCTACGCAAACTACTGAAATCCCGTGAAGAGAAAATGGCTACGGCCGGGATGATGGTGGAATCGCATGCGGACGTGCTCGACCGCCAGTTCTGGGCCGCAGTTCCCGATTCTGGAAAGCGGACCGTCTTGATGTCGACCGAGGCCTGGTGCATTCCTCCACGGAACATTCAGCAGTATGTGGAAGACCTGATGGGCCGCGGCGAATCGGATGCCGCCGGCGACATCCTTCTGCATTACGCATCATGCGTCCAGAATAAGGACGCGGAGGCGCGCAAAAAGGCCGCCATCGGACTGGGCCAGCTCGCAGAAGTTTTCAGTAAGGCCGCAAGTAAACGGCTGCAGGATGCTTTGCGCCAAATCGGCCAACAGATGGGCGCCGAGCAGGATCCGGAGCTGCAAACACTGTTGAGCGCAGCTTTTGTACGATTGAGTCAGGAGTCAGCTGCGCGCCGCTACTATCGCGCGTTGCAGCAGGCACTCGATTCCATCGCGGACCTGGAAGAGTCGCGTCCGAGCTGGGTGCAGAGCTTGCGGCCGCGGCTGGGCATTGATAATCGCGTACCGGAATTCATTGAAGAAGCACTCGCAGCGGAGCAAATGCCGGAGGGCTTGATCGGCGTGCTCATGCGCGTTCCCAAAAGCTCTTCGGAACATCTTGCCGTGCGCCTGGCTCGTTCTTCGCGCCGGACGGAACGCGAGAGCGTAGTCTCGCTGGCGAAAGCCGTGGGTGCTCCGTGCATCCGTCATTTAAAGGAAACTCTGAAGAACGACGCGGCGCCAAAAGCTGCAGGAGTGGTCGGGCTTTTGAGCCGCCTGGATCCGACTGCCGTGGACGAATTGCTTCCGCGGCGCCTGCGCGACGGAGGGCGAGGGTTTCACGACGCCATCGTGCGTCAACTCTCGACGGCCGGTGCGCCGGAACGCGGTAAATTGCTGGCCGACTCATTGGAAATGTTCGACATCATGATTCTGCCGCTGGCGATCGATGAAATCGGAGTTTCAGGCGACGCCGACGCGGCCGCTAAACTGTTGCGGCTGGCAGAATGCGAAATCCTGCCTCAGGCTCCCGAATACTTGCGAGTGAAAGCTATCGAAGCGCTGGGACGCATGCGTGCACCTTCCGCCGTGCAGCATCTGCGAAAATTAGTGGAAACGAAAAAGACCTTTGGATGGGCCTATCCGGACGAGATCCGCATGGCCGCGGCACAGGCGCTGGTAAAGCTCGATCCCGAGTGGATGCAGAGATTTCTGCCGGCTTCCGGTCTCGAGGCCGACGTCCTGGCGCTCGCGCCGCTCGATCCGATTCCTGAACGCGATTTCGTGCGCCACCGCCGCTATCGCCGCATCCGGCTTCCGCGTCAGGTTCCGGCCACGATCACCTCGGCACGTGGAAAGTATTCTTCGTCAATCAGCGTGCTGAGCTTGGACGGCGGCTTGCTGAACGGCGAGTTGCAATTTCCCGTGGGCACCGAAGCAACTGTAAAAATTCCCGCGGGCTTGCGATCCATTAGCATGCAAGCCGTGGTTCGGTTCGTCCGTTCACAGCAAGCTGGATTCGAGCTGGTAGGCATGGGGCTGGATGACCGCGCGAAATTGCGCCGCTTACTGGTTTCCCTCAGCAGCACGGGCGCGAGTGGCCCCATGAGTTCGATTACTGCCGACTAACTGTAGCTCCCCGCTGTACACCCTTCAGGCGGAGGAGACGGTTTTGCCTCGCTCTCTCTGTTCGTTGACACCCCTACAAGTGGCTGTTAGATTGCCTACTTTGTGTTGAAAAGGGGCTCCGTCTGAGCATTCGTGGCTGTTCGTGGATGGTTTCGATAGCGGCTGTGGCATTTTTTGCTGGCGGTTGCGCGGTGAGCCACAAAACCGCGGCGAAGCCGTCACAAACTCTCGGAACGGTGCTGACGGCAACCCGTGAGCAGCTCATCGAGCGCTATAACCGGCTGGCCGACGCGATCCAAACGGTGAACGCGGGCGTTGCGATGAAGCTTATTTCGGGTTCGGCGTATTCCGGCGTGATCGAGCAATACCACGAAGTAAACGGGTTTATCCTGGCCGCCAAACCCTCGAACATCCGAGTGATTGGGCAGGCCCCGGTCATTGCAACGAACATCTTCGATATGGTGAGTGACGGCAAGACGTTCGAAATTTCGATCCCGTCGAAGCACAGGTTCGTGGTCGGGCCAGTCAATGTGACCCGGCAGTCCGCAAAACCCATCGAAAACCTTCGACCCCAGCATCTCATCGACGCGTTGCTCTGGTTCCCTCTATCGCCAAGATTATTGGCCGTGTTCGAGGAGTCGAGCGAATCAAATGTCCGGTATTATGTATTAACGATTATTCGCCCCTTGGCAGGGTCCGATTCCAGCGACGTTACATATACCGCTGGGTCAAATCTCGAGATTGCCGAAAAAATATGGTTTGAGCGGTCCGATCTGCATATCTCGCGCGTCGAGAATTTCAGCAACGGCGGGATCGTGGATTCGGATGTGCGGTACAGCGATTGGCAGCCCGCAGGCGAACGAACTTATCCGCGACAGATCGATATTGCGCGTCTCCGAGAGGACTACCAGTTGCAGATTCACATCAATAAGCTCACGCTAAATGAGTCGGTCGGCGATGATCGATTCAAGCTAGAACAGCCGCCCGGATCAGACCTGGTGCAGGTGAGTGCGGATGGCTCGGAAAAAACCATAGCACCAGCCAAGGAGCCGCAGTAACAGCGTCGGAAGCAAACCCCTATGATTCGCCACATGATCGTACAAAATGTGCTGCACAGGCCGCTGCGCACGCTAATTACTATTCTCGCCGTGGCCATTGAGGTGACGCTGGTAATCATCGTCGTGGGCTTGACCAGCGGGCTGCTGGCGGAATCCGCGAAGCGCATCGAAGGCGTGGGCGCGGACATCATGGTCCAGCCGCCTTCGGCGTCGGTCTTCATGGCGTTCAGCGGCGCGCCCATGCCCATCGCCATTGGCGGTAAGCTCGAGCAACTGGAATATGTGCAGGCCGTCGCACCCGTCTTGTTGCAATTCAATTCCACGGGCCTCGAAATTGTTTACGGAATTCAGCAGGACAGTTTCAAAGCGGTGACCGGTGGATTCGTATTTCACGAAGGGCGCGATCTCGAGGACCCCAACGACATCATCGTGGACGACGTGTACTCCAAGAGCAAGAAGATCAAGCTCGGGCAGACCATCCATGTGCTGGAGCATGATTTCCATGTTGTGGGGATCGTGGAGCACGGCAAGGGCGCGCGTTTGTTCGTTTTTATGTCGACGCTACAGGATATGGCCGGGGCGCGCGATAAAGCCTCGGTATTCTTCATCAAATGCGACCGCACCGATCATACTGCGGCCGTGATGGACGAAATCAGGCAGCTGCTGCCACGCTACGAGATTCGGCCCTTGAAAGATTTTATTTCATTAATGACGTCTTCGAACCTTCCGGGGTTGGGCGCATTTATCAACGTGATGATCGGAATCGCAGTGGTCATCGGGTTTCTAGTAATTTTCTTGTCGATGTACACGACGATCATCGAGCGCACGCGCGAAATCGGCGTCTTGAAAGCTCTGGGCGCTTCGAAGCCTTATATCGTGCGAATCATTTTGAGTGAGACGACGTTGCTTTGCGTGGCGGGGGTCATCGGCGGAATCGGGCTGAGTTTCCTGATGCGCTACGTTTTCATAAGACTCTTTCCGACGCTCACGATCCTGATTACACCGTCTTGGATTCTGCGCGCGGGGCTAATTGCGGTGGTTGGCGGTCTGCTTGGCGCGGCGTATCCGGCATGGCTGGCGAGCCGCAAGGATCCCGTCGAGGCACTGGCCTACGAGTAGTCCACAAAGCACTGCGCGGTGTGCGGTTGGCCTGAATTTCAAGTTGGCTCCGCTAGTAAGAAGCAAGGAAGCCGTCTAAACTCGATTCACTGCAGCGCGGGCAGTAATTCTCGCCAAGATATGGCGTTGGAAACGCGGTCGGAGTTTATTGTTGGAACCCATACTTAAAACTGAAAACCTGTGGAAGGTATATCGCCAGGGCAAGGTAGACGTGCCTGCCCTACGTGGCGTGAGCATCGAAATCCTTCCTGGCGAATTTGTCTCCATCATGGGTCCTTCCGGCTGTGGGAAGTCGACCATGCTGCACGTGATTGGAGGGTTGGCGCAGGCAACGCGCGGACGCGTGCTGCTCGACGGCAACGACCTCACCACCATGAGCGATTCGGCGCGGACGCTGCTGCGCCGCCACAAAGTGGGCTTCGTCTTCCAGCGTTTCAATCTTCTTCCGACGCTCGATGCGTATCACAACATCACTCTCGCGCAGCACATCCACGGCAACGGCTTCGACCCGCACCGTTTCGAGGTCGTCGCAGGACTGCTTGGCCTGAGCGGACGGCTAAAGCACAAACCTTCCGAACTTTCGGGTGGCGAACAACAGCGCGTAGCCCTGGCGCGCGCGATTATCAGCGAACCCAAAATTGTCCTCGCCGATGAGCCCACCGGTAATCTCGACACCAAAAGTTCGGAAGCAGTGCTGGGCCTGCTGAGCCAGCTCAACCGGGATCTCGGTCAGACGATCGTGATGATCACCCACAATCCTGAAGCCGCTGCCTACGGCCACCGCATTTTGCACATGCGTGATGGCGAGGTGGTGCACAGCAACACCGTGCACTGATATGCGTTCACTGTGGCGAGGTATTGTTCGCACGGTCTTTTGGTCATACGAGCGCGGCAGCTGGCCGTACGACTTGATGGTCATTCTAATCGTGGTTTTTGTTCTGCTTACGCCGCGTGCCTGGTTTCGGGATCAGGTGCAGCCCACCGCCGTGGGGAATTCTTCGATAAAATTGATCGCCGACGATACTTTAAGTCAAACCCAAACGTACCGGATCGATTCCACCGTGTTCGCGGCAGACAAACGCACCACCAAGCCGACGCCAGAGCTGGAACGCGAAATTCACGATCTGCTGGGGCGCACCGTTGGCGATTTGAAGGACCATACATTTCAGATCGTGCGGATCGAACCCATTCGCTCCGATTCGGGACCGGTACTGTTCTACGACGTTACGGTACATCCTTGATTTCCCTTCAGCGTAACCCCTTTACTTCTCGAACTGCGGAACCATCCAGCTTCCTGTTACATCTAAAGGATGTAGTATCATTTCGCGTCCATAAAATTTGCGTGAATTTCGGCAGGGGGTTTCTTGAGCGGGAAACGGGCTACGGTGTGTTTGGTTTTCTGCGCGGTTTTGTTCGCCCTAGGAGTGCAAGGCGAGGCCGCATCACAGGGGCACGGACCTACTACAGTAGACGCCGTTTTGCGGCAGCTCGATCGTTCGTCGAAGGATTTTCACTCGCTTTCCGCAGAGGTCGAACGCACCAAGGTAACCGTGGTGGTGAACGACAAATCCACCGAAGATGGCAGCCTGCTGGTTCGTGGCGACAAGATGTTACTCGAAATGAAACCGCCCAGTGCGCGGACCATTCTCCGTACCGGGGACAATCTGTATGTGTACACGCCGGGCCTGAATCGAGTGGAAGAATATAGCCTGGCGCAGCATCGATCGCTGGTCGATCAATATTTGCTCCTTGGATTTGGCGAAAATGGCAAGGATCTGCAGAAATCGTATCTGATTACACTGCTGGGCGAGCCCATGCTCGATGACCGGAAAACGATTGAGCTCGAACTTACTCCCCGGTCGGACGAAGCGCGAAACCAAATTTCGAAAATCCAAATCTGGTTTGACGAATCATCGTGGCTTCCCGTGCAGCAACAGTTCAACGAAACGGGTTCCGGGGATTATTTCGTGATTCGCTATTCCAGAGTCGTGCGCAATCCCGATTTGGGCGACGCGCACTTCAAACCGCATTGGCCTAAAGGCACCGAGAAAGTAAAACCCCAAGGTTAATCCGCACATCAGGATGGCTATCTCAGGCTGTTTTGCTTTTCGCTTTAGTCAAAGATTTCTGCGCCGTCTCGTGGTCGAGTAACTGGCGCTTGCGTTCCAACCCCCAGCGATAGCCGGCCAAGTTTCCATCCTCACGAACGACGCGATGGCAGGGAACTACGACGGATACGGGATTTGTAGCGCACGCCCGGGCCACCGCGCGAATCGCCGTGGGTTTTCCAATCGATCGAGCCACCTGGCTGTAGGTCTTGGTGGTGCCGTAAGGAATCTTCCGCAATTCCTCCCATACCCGCCGCTGAAACGCCGTCGCCTGTACATCCGTTGGCAAATCGAGATTCGGTTCGTGCCCGCGGAGATGTTCCAGGATTTTGCCCACCCATTCCTGCATCCCGGTGCGGTCCCTGCAGATTTCGGCGCGAGGGTACTCCTGCCGCAGCGCGGCCTCCAGCGGCCTATCTTCCTTGCCCAGATAAAGGGCGCTAATTCCACGCGTGGTGGCGCCAACGAGCAGGCGCCCCAACGGTGAACTCACTATCGTGTAGCGAATCTCCATTCCGGCGCCGCCTTTCCGGTAGGTCGCCGGCGTCATTCCCAGATGCCCTGGTGCCCGCTCGTACAAACGGCTGCTGGAACCAAATCCTGCGTCGTAGAGTGCGGTGGTCACGTCATCCCCCTTTTTCAATTTCAGTTTCAGGTATTGCATGCGCCGGGCGTCGGCGTATCGTCGTGGCGAAATTCCCATTACGCTTCGAAATGCACGTTCTAGCTGAGGTGAGCTCATTCCGGCGCTAGAACTGAGCGTTGCTAACGCTAACGGAAGATCGTTTCGGTTTCGACCGGCCGCAAGGCCGACTCCGTTTTGCAAATGGCCATCAATCAGCCCACAGACTCGCGCGACGGCCTCTGTTCGAACATCCTGCACGCGAGCAATCTGAGGTTTGCAGCGTTTACAGGCACGAAAACCTCTTTGTTCAGCCGCCGCAGGAATCAAAAAAAAATCCACCTGTTCTGGACGTGGCTTGCGGGAAGGGCAGGAGGGCTTGCAATAAACCCCCGTGGAGCGCACCGCGTAAACAAACGTCCCGTCGGCCCGGCGGTCGCGTGCCTGCACTAACTTCCACCGCGCATCTGTGGAGGGAAATGTGATTTTCATACCGGCTGCTGCGTACGAAATTCGCTGCGAATTTTGCGCTAATTTCTTCATGGTCCTGTGAATTACCGTGACCGCCCTTCCGCTCCTTCAACATAGCGAATCGACGCGGCAGTCGCTATCCGTTTCTGGCGCTCAAAGTCCGCTTAAAGCGTTCGCTTTCGCCTAGAGCGAAGGCGGCCAAAACGAGAGGGATGTAGCGCGTTTCGAGGGTGTTACATGTTACGGCACTTTCGCCCCATACAGGGTTGACCCTATTGTTTACGCCGCGCATATTCGTTCCACCTCTCTGGGGATGTGTCAAAACCGGTCTTGGGGGACTGTGCAATGGGTGCTGTTCCGCAATGGAAAGGGCGCTTGGCGTCTGTTTCGCCGTTACGTAATTTC
>Ga0182024_10018521_pt1 | contig 12953 bp, 14 predicted proteins | sample P32metaG_FD_120480 | JGI IMG/M metagenome (GOLD analysis project Ga0182024, IMG submission 120480) | Permafrost microbial communities from Stordalen Mire, Sweden - P3-2 metaG (Illumina Assembly) | ecosystem: Environmental > Terrestrial > Soil > Wetlands > Permafrost | place: Sweden: Stordalen...
ATCTTCTGATCGCCCGCGATGCTCGCCCCGTGCAGCAGATCGAGCGCCTCGCCCGCCGCCATCTGCTCGTTGGCGTCCAGCAGATGGATCTCCGAAACGATCCCGGCGCATTGCAACGCAAACGCCGCGTTCGATCCGACCCGTCCTCCGCCACCAATGATGCTGACTTTCATGCTCCACCCATTCTGTTATCCACGAAGGACACGAAGGGACACGAAGAAAAGATAAGACAGGACTGATATATCCGCAGATTGCGCAGATTTTCGCAGATTTCATTGCGGCGACCGACACTCGCTCTCTCGTTCTTGTTCTTTCTTCGCATTTCAATCTGCGCAAATCTGCGGATATATCTCTTCTCTTTTTCTTTCTTCGTGTCCCTTCGTGTCCTTCGTGGATCAATCTTTTCCAACTTCTTCGCGGATCACACCGACGCCATGATCTGGTCGGTGATCGTCTGCACGAGCGTCTCGACGTCCTGCTCGCTGTATCCCTGCGGGATCATCGAATGAATCGCCTGTGCCATCGGCGACGACTGCACCGCCGTGTGCGGCCGAAGCTCCGATCCGCTGGGCACCGGGGCGGTGCCGCGGTCGGTCACCATGCGACCCTTGGTCGCGACATCGCCGCCCACGCGGGAAATGAAATCGGTCGAGCAGGCGAAGCCCTTGAACCCATCGCGCAGCCGCGGCTCTTCAAGGCCGAACTTCTGCTTCAGCTCGAGTAGCTCCTTCATCTCCGTGCCGTCCAGCGGCCGAATCGAGCCAATCTGCTTGGCCAGGATCAGAATGCGGGCATACGCGTCGACGATCTCTAACTTGTAGTAAGCGCCTTCCAGATCCTTGTCGAAGGTCACGGTGCCGTGGTTCTGCAGCAGGATCGTGTTCGAATCCTTCACGTAGGGAAGGATCGATTCGCCGAGGCGCGTGTCGCCTGGCGTGACGTATTTGGCCGTCTTCACGGCGCCGAGAAACACCTCGGCCTCGGGGTGAATGCAGGTGGGCAGCTCGACGTTGGCGATGGCGAACGCCGTCGCGTGAGGCGGATGGCTGTGCACCACCGCCTTCACGTCCGGCCGCGCTTTGTAGATCGCCAGGTGGAGCAAAATCTCGCTCGTTCCCTTCCGCTTGCCGGCCACCTGTTTGCCTTCCAGGTCCACCGTGCAGATGTCCTCGGGCTTAAGGTTTCCCTTGCTGATCCCGGTGGGAGTGCAGAGGATGCGATCCGGGCCGATACGGTAGGAATGATTTCCTTCATTGCCCGCGCAGAACCCCTTGAGCCAGATCCGGCGGCCAATGTCGCACATCTGCTCCTTGATCTGCCACTCGCTCACGCGAACCGGAGCCGAGCCGTTTCCGCTGCCATTGCCGCCGTATGCCATGATGCTTACCTCTCATTCCCTCTCCCGGTAGTCCGGGAGAGGGCAGGGTGAGGGTTTGCCGCGAACCTCACCCTTCGACACTCGATACCACTTCGACTAAACCCTCACCCCAACCCTCTTCCGGCGTACCGGGAGAGGGAGAAAGACAGAATCACCCGAAGTTATTCGACCACCACCACATCCAAAATCGCCGCGTTGAAGGCGTCGATCGGGACGCGCTTCTCCGGATAGAACGGCATGCACGCCTCGCGGCTCTCGCCGAAGGCAATCAGGTCGCCCTCGCGCGCGCCCAGGTGGTCGTAACAAATCAAAAACTCACTGCTCTTGCGCGGCTCGCCTTTCAACGCGAACCGGTCCTGCACCGCGACGATGAGGAATCGGCCGCCTACGAGCGTCTCGTAGCTGGCGTTCAGACAAATTCGTCCGACGATTCGACCTATCCGCATGAAGCCAATTCCTGCAATTGCCGCTGCACGTCTTCGCTTAGGGCTCGTTTGCCGCGGGTGAAGCGCGAGAGCAGATTTCGGGTCTGCTGAAGCGTCTTCTGCGGGTGCTCGATAATCAGCACGTTGGCCGCGGCTTGCTGTATGCCTTGCTCGACGGCTTCCAATGACGTTCCCAGAATCGCCCGGAGCGAGGGGCAGCGGTTCGCGAAGACCGTCGCCAATGCCCCGTTCTGGACCAGCAAAATCGCGCCTTGCGTTCGTCCCGATTTCACGTCGGCTGCGATCGCTTTCAGCACGCTCACAAGCTGCTTTGAATCCGTGGGCTTATCGAGGGCGCGGAGCGATGCTTCCTTTTCGTGAGCGATCACCGCGGCTTTGGCGGGGCCACAGGGGCCGTCACACCACCAGACGAATGATCCGGCACTCGGGGCGTGCGAAGCCGCGAGCGGCGGATTCATATTCGTCGTAGCTGCGGCCGTGGGGGACGCAGTGCCGTCCGGCGCCGGCCCAACATCGCCATACCCGACAACAACTTTCTTCGACCGAATCCAATCCTGCGCCAACGGCGTCATTCGCGCCCGATAGGGCAGTGTCACGCGCCCGTTGGACCCGCTCTGGCGGTGCAAATCTTCGAGCTGTCGCGCCGTGACAATCATTCGTCCACAAGTCCGATCACAAAATACCGCACCGGCGTCTTGTCGTTCCCGATCACGTCGCGCGCCGCCTTGCCGTCGGTATTCAGAATGACGGTCTGCCCAACGCCCGCCGAATGGCGATCGACTGCGATCACCGGATCCGCTTCCGGCTCCCGCTGCACGTTCAACGGCTGCACCACCGCCATCAAGCACCCGTTCAATGACGGGTGCTTGATGGTCGATGTCGCATGACCGATGACTCGCCCGAGCTGCATAAATCCTGATTCACCGCCGAGACGCGGAGGACGCGGAGAAAAGACGAATACGATTTGATCCGCAGATTGCGCAGATGCTCGCAGATTAAATGCATGGAAATCTGCGTAAATCTGCGCAATCTGCGGATATATCTCTTCTCTTGTTCTTTTTCCTGTCCGTTCTCTGCGTCCTCCGCGTCTCCGCGGTGAATCCTTCCGTTAGACCATTCGCAGTGCGCCCGCGATCGTCACGCGCCTGGATCGTGTGAATGTCAGTGGCGTCGTGATTCCTTCACCGGTGGGTGTGGCGATGCTGAAGCTGCCGTACCCTTCGCCGGCTGCGCCGCCCAAGCCGGCGACGCTGGGGCCGTTGGCGACGAAAATCGTTGTCGCGGCCAGACGACCGAACTTGGTAATTGTGTCCGTGTTCCGCGAGTGGATGATCGCCGTGTGGCGGTAGCCGTGCTCGGCTTGGAGGGCCAGCTCGATTGCCTCATCTACGTTCCTCACCCGCACCAGTGGGATGAACGGCATCATCTGCTCTTCCTGAACAAAGACGTGATCGGCCTTGGTCTCTCCAAAGAGCAATTGCGTCTGCGGCGGGATGCGAACGCCGGCCGCATCGGCCAGGAAGCTCGGATCCTTGCCGACAAAATCCTTGTTCACGTGCAGCTTGCCGTCCTTCGCATCGGGCTCGAATGCGGCGCGGGTCAGCGATTCAACCTGCGAAGAGTTCAGTTGAAATCCGCCGTGCTTTTCGAGTTCGGCGACGAGTTTGTCGAAGACGCTCTCGACGCAGAAGACTTCCTTCTCGCCGATGCAGAGGAGGTTGTTGTCGTAAGCCGCACCCTTGACGATTGAATCGGCGGCGTTGGCCAGGCAGGCGGTCTCATCGACGACCACCGGCGGGTTCCCCGGCCCGGCGACGATCGCCCGCTTTCGTGCCGCCAGCGCCGCGCGGGCGACCGCCGCGCCGCCGGTCACCACCAGCAGCGGCACGCCGCGGTGCTGGAAGAGCGCTTCAGCCGTTTCGAGCGTGGGGGGCAGGACACAGGTGATCAGGCCATCAATGCCGAACTTGGCGGAGATCTGCTTGTTGTATTCCCGCACCGCGACCGCGGCACAGTTGGCGCCGCTCGGATGCGCGTTGATCACCATCGCGTTGCCGGAGGCGATCATGTTGATGGCGTTGCAGGTCAGCGTGGGAATGCTGTGAGTCACAGGCGTGATGCATCCGATGACGCCGAATGGCGCGTACTCGTCGAGGGCCAGCCCCTTGCTGCCGCTGAAGGCATTGGTGCGGAGGAATTCGACGCCGGGGATGCCTTCGAGGATCTGGAGCTTCTCGATCTTGTGATCGAGCCGGCCGATCTTCGTCTCGTCCAACTCCAGCTTGCCCCATTCCTGGGCTTTCGATTTGGCGATCGACTTGATCAGCTTCACGATCCCGTCGCGGTCATCCAGCGAGAGGCGGAGCAGTTTCTTTTGCGCGTCTGTTGCAGATGCAACGGCCTGGTCGATGTCTTGAAAAACGCCGAGCTGGCCGATGGGGACTTCGATGCGGTGGGGGTGCTTTTCGGCCGAGCGACGGAGGCCGTCGTTGGCCGGGGCGTCTTCGCCGGCGCGGACGCCGGGACCGCTATTGGAGCTCGAGCGCCGGTCACCAAGGCGTCGCATGACTTCCGTGACCACATCCTGGACGAGAGCTTGATTCATAACGACTCTTGCGTGGCACGGGCGTCCCGCCCGTGCGAGCCGCTAACACGGGCGGGACGCCCGTGCCACCGGTTAATCTTTCGCGTTATAGAACGTCTTCCCGCCGAACTCGGCGGAATCGACGATGCCGATAATCACCGCGTCGGCCGGCAGGTTCTTGGTCTGCTCGGTCATCCGGGCGCTCGAGCCCTGGACGATGAGGACCAATTGCCCCTCGCCCGCGCCGACGGCGTCCAAAGCCACAATGGCCCGCCCGGTGTTCCCGAGCGACGCGGGCTTCTTGGTCTGCTCGTCATACTTCACGTTGAGGGGCTCGACGACGAACAGCTTTTGGCCGTTCAAGGTCTTGTCCTTCTGCGTGGCCACGACGTTGCCGGTGATTCGGGCGAGGAACATTGGCGCTCCGCTTGTTATTGCTGATTTCGGATTTCGGATTGAAGACGCGCTCGACACGCTCTAATCCGCAATCCGCAATCCGCAATCCGCAATTTCTCCCCTCATCCCATGCGGGCGACATCCGAATGCGGCCTGGCGATGACGTGGACGGAGACGATTTCGCCAACGCGGCCGCCGGCTTCTGCGCCGGCGTCGACGGCCGCGCGGACCGCGGCCACATCGCCCCGCAGTGTGATGGCGACCAGGCCGCTGCCGACCTTGTGCTGTTCGACGAACTGCACATTGGCGGCCTTGAGCGCCGCATCGCACGCCTCGACGGCGGCGACGATGCCTTTGGTTTCGATCAAGCCGATTGCTTCATTGTTTGCCATTGGATGCTCCGAAAAAGTTTCTTGGAAACGTTGCCCCGAGCGAGGATCCCGTTTAGCCGGAGCCGCCAGGCCCGTGCTTTTCTTCCGAACGAAGACACCGCGTGGCCGCGGTGGCTAAACGGGGGATTCACGCACGCTCTGCTCTTGGGGCAACCTCCTTCAGTTTGCAGTCAGGACCGCGACCGTCTGCCGTGCGACAATCAGTTCTTCATTGGTGGGCAGAATCCAGATGTCTGCATTGCTTTCGACTTTGCTGATCTTGGATTCGACGCCACGCGTTTGATTCTTTTGCAGGTCGAGCACGATGCCGGCCCATTCAAGGTTCTTGCAGATCGCCTCGCGGATGGCCGCGCCGTTTTCACCGATGCCGCCGGTGAAGACCAGGACGTCAATGCCGCCCAGGGCGACCAGGTACGATCCGATGAACGAGCGGACGGATTCGACGAACGCGTCCACCGCGAGCTTGGCGCGCTTGTTTCCCTCGGCAGCGGCTTTTTCGATGTCGCGCATGTCGGGTGACACGCCGCTCATTCCGTGCATGCCGCCTTCCTTGCCGAGCTTTTTGAAGATCTCGTCGAGGCTCAAGCCCTGCTTGGTCAGCTTGAGGAGGGCGAAGGTGTCGAAGTCGCCGACGCGGTTGTTGTGCGGGACGCCGGACTGGGCGGTCATGCCGAAGGAGTTGGCGCACGACTTGCCATTCTCGATCGCGCAGATCGAGCAGGACCCACCCAGGTGGCAACTGATGATGCGCCGGGCGGATGGGCCGAGCAGCTCGCGGACGCGGGTCGCGATGTAGCGGTGCGAAGCGCCATGGAAGCCATAGCGCCGGATGCCGAGCTTCTCAGTCCACTCGTATGGGATCGCATAGACCTGTCGGGCGAGCGGGATGGTCTGGTGGAACGCGGTCTCGAACGCCGCCACCTGCGGCAGGCCGGGCAGCTTCTGGCGGAACGCCCGCATCGCGGCGATGTACGGCGGGTTGTGCGCCGGGGCCACGTCGGCAAATTGTTCCATCGTCGCCAGCACGTTATCGGTCACCCGCACCGCACCGGAGATTGGCCCGCCATGAACGGCCTTGAAGCCGATCGCGTCGGGCTTGGCCGGCAGGTCCTTGAGGATCACGTCGATCACGTCGCCGTGAGTCTTGAACGGGGAGCCCGGCTGCCCAATGCGCTCGTACCCGCCCTTGGCGAGCAACTCGCCGTCGGCGGACATGTCCAGCAGCTTGTACTTGAAGCTGGTGGAACCGAGGTTGGCAACGAGGACGTTCATGGAATTCATTGCTGATTTCGGATTGCGGATTGCTGATTAAATGCGGGGTATCCCGTCTTTCAATCAGCAATCCGCAATCCGAAATCAGCAATCATTTCGTCACAGGCTCGATCCACCACCGCCCGCGCCGTAACCGGCCAGCAGATCCGGATGTGGTCGGGCAATGATGTGCGAGGCGATCAATTCGCCCACGCGTCCGGCCGCTTCAGCGCCGGCGTCCACCGCGGCGCGGACGCTGCCGACGTCGCCGCGGACGATCGTGGTGACGAACGCGCCGCCGATCTGGATGGTCTTGACGACCTCCACGTTGGCGGCCTTGCACATCGCGTCGGTTGCCTCGACCAGGCCCACCCAGCCCTTGGTTTCGATCAGGCCCAGTGCGTCGCCGTACGAGCCATTTCTGCCGTTTCCGTCTGATTCTGCCATGGGAGATTCCTCGAATTCAGGTTGAACCACAGAGGACACAGAGAGCACAGAGAAAATCACGGAGAGAAACACACGAGCGAGTCATTTCTCAGTGACTTGCTCTGTGCTCTCTGTGGTCTCTGTGGCTAATCCGTCTTTTCTATTTTTTGGCGCCGCCGGCAATGCTGCGGTCGGAGACCGTGGTGGTCGGCTTCTTGGGTTTTGGCATCATGCCGCCGAGGTCGTCGTGGGGGCGGGCGATGACGTGGACGGAGACGACGGTGCCGATGCGGCCGGCGGATTCGGCGCCGGCATCGACGGCGGCCTTAACCGCGGCGACGTCGCCCTTGACGAATGCCGTCACCATGCCGCTGCCGGCCTTGTCCCAGCCGATCATCTCGACGTTTGCGCTCTTGAGCATCGCGTCAGTCCCCTCCATCAGGGCGACCAGACCTTTGCACTCCAGCAGCCCGAGGGCTTCGCTTGCCATGATTGATCCTCGCAGAAGGTTAGGGGTCAGGGGTCAGAAGTTAAAGACTCATCGTTCTTCGGCCTTTAGGCCGGGGCTCTTCTGACCCCTGACCCCTGGCCCCTGACCCCTACTTAAACAATTCCATATGCGTCGCGCTATCCAGGTCGCAGGCGTTGCCTTCGTCGGTGTCGATATGCACCTCGAGGACGACTTTGGGATGGAAGCGGACGCGGACACGGTCGAAGGCGACGCCGCACGGGCCGTCGATGCGGAGCTTGAGATAGTCTCCGTCTTTGACGTTGTAATAGGCCATGTCGGCCTGGCTCACGTGAACGTGCCGCTCGGCGCGGATCACGCCCTTATTGATGCTGATCGATCCCTTGGGGCCGAGAATCGTGATGCCCGGCGTGCCCTCATGGTTGCCACTAATTCGCAGCGGCAAGTCGAGGCCCAGGTAGACGCCGTCGGTGTAGCTCAACTCGACCTGCGTGTAGTTCCGCACCGGGCCGAGGATCCGCACGTTGGGGATGATCCGCTGGCGCGGGCCGACGAGCGTGACGAGCTGCTCGCTGGCAAACTCGCCTTCCTGATAGAGGTCTTTGAGCTTGGTCAGCTTTGCGCCTGGGCCGAAAAGGACTTCGAGATCGGCAGGCGTGACGTGCATGTGCCGGGCTGACACATTCACCACCAGCGGGTGCGGCGGCCCACCCGCCACCGAACCGGCCTGTGCTCCGCGCTCTCGTGCCGCGGGGCCTCCTCGCAACCGCTGGAGGAGAACCTCCCGCACCAGCGATTCCACTTCCGCACGCTTGAATGATGTTGTTTCTGCCACCATGAATGTCATTCGCTGTCAGAATGTTCAAAGTATTATGCGAGTTCATCGCTGGTTTGCAAGACTAATTGGATGAATTTGGAAGATTATGACTGATATTTTTCATTCCAAGCGTCATTCCCCTCAAATTCTCCGTGAAATCGCCGTTAATTGGCGAGATAGAGCCTTTGGAAGGTGTTGGGGGATCGCCGGGGTCGCGAATTATCTCGCGACATGTCGGTCACCGAGCGGCGGCAACCATCGGCGCTTCCGCGGCGGCGTCGATCGCGCGTTGCAGATCCTCTTTGGAATAGATGCCGGCCAATTCCACCGGTTGAGGGTCCCGTGGCGAATAGATCACGGTGAGGGGGATGCTGCCGGCTGCGTTGAGCTGTTCCAGCAGCGGACGGGCGGGTGCGTCATCGCGCGTGACGTCGGCCTTGAGCATCAATACATCGTGCCGGTGGACGGCGCGGACGATCGCCGGGTTGTGCAATACATGGGCTTCCACATATTGGCAATTGCCGCACCAGTCGGCGGTGAATTCGACCAGGACGATCTTGTCCTCCGCCCGCGCCGAAGCGACTGCGGCGGCACTATAGGGCTGCCAGATGAAAGGCTTGGCCGTTAGTTGCAAGACCGCGTTGAGTCCGCCTGCCACCATTAGCAACGCAATTATCACGCCAATGACAGGCGGCAGGGTGGATTCCGAGAATTGGATCGTTCGCACGATGAGATAGAGGGCCGCCGCGCAAATCACCGCGAACGGCAGCCACCAGAAGGCCTCGCCATGGATCAACCGGCCAATGAACGGGCGGGCGAAGTAGACGGCCGTCAGCAACAAGAGAAATCCCATCATCTGCTTGACCAATTCCGCCCACGGCCCGGTCCGCGGGAACCGGCGGGCCACTTCCGGCATGGCGCTGAGCACAAAGTAGGGGGATGCCATTCCCGCGCCGACCGTAATGAGAATGCCGACGCCCACGCCCGGCGGCTGGGTGATCGCCCAGGCGAGCAAGCCCACGAAAATTCCAAAGGTGCATGGCGTCGAGAGCAGGGCGGTGAGAATGCCGAACTCGAAGTTCCCGACATACGTGTCGTGCCGCGGCGAAATGCTATAGAGCCCGCGCGGCACATTCACCGTGAACACGCCGAACGTGCTAATCGCCATCACGAATAGGATCGTCACGATCGTCAGCGTGAACCACCACTTGGTGAAAAGCTGGCCCCAGTCGAACGGCCGCTCGTGGAAGCCGATCCAGTGGTAGCCGAAGATCAGCACCCCGAAGACCGCGAAAGTGGAGATCAGCCCGAGGCTGAAGACCGCGCCAAACGAAAGGCTCTTGGCCCGGCTGTGCTGCGACGCCTCGTAAAACCCGATCGCCTTGAGCGGCAGCACCGGGAGCACGCACGGCACAACGTTGAAGAGAATGCCCGCCATAAACGCGGTGAGAAATTGCACGAGCGTTCCGCTCGATCCATGCTCGATCGAAGCCGCTGCCGCCGGATGTGTCGCGGGGACGGCGCTCTGCGCTGCCGGCGCACCCTTGAACAAATCCGGCTCGTTCGGTTTTACTTCGGCGTTGGAAGGCACGGCTTGCACAGAGAACGAGAATTTCCGTTTCTCGGGCCTGAAACATTCCTTGTTGTCACAGATCTGCCAACTCGCGGTTCCCGCGATGTCGATCGCGCCCAGCTTGACGTCGGCCGCTGCTTCGACAGGAACATACACGATGATGGTCCCGGTATAGACGCTGAGCTTCCCGAGTGAGGGGAAGTCCTCGATCTGGCCCGGCGGGAATTTGGGGTCGCCGAATGTCAGGCCCGGCGCGTCGGTCATCTTGAGGTCGAACTTGCGATAGTTCGGATCAAGCGGCGCGTGGGATTGGGCGTGATAGCCGTCCTTGATCTCGACGCGGACGGCAATCATGGCCTTATGACCCGCGCGGAGCGCGGAGGCATCGAGCGCCGTCGCCGTGATCTGGGCGCGTTGTTCACCCGCGGCCAGGCACGTTCCGGACAACATGCAGACCAACGCCACGATTCGCACGGCAAGGCAATCTGATGAGCGCATGATTCGATTATAAGCCTTTATCACTCCCCGCGGGACTTTCATCGGCCGGCTGCTCGGGGAGGGCGGGATAGGTAATGGCGCTCCCATCCACCTTCGCGAACGGCGTCAGCGCGTGCGGAGCCGCTTTGCGGGCATCGAAGAGATCAATGACTTGCCACCCGCGGACGAGCAGGGCGTCGGCGATGAGCGATCGATGGCACCGCCACGGCACGGCTTCGGCGCACATGATGGCCGTCGGAACGTCCCGCGCCTGTTCCATCAGCGCTTCGAGTGCAATGCGGAATTCCACGGTCTGCATGTAATCGGCATAACCCCGAAAGCTCGCGTTGCGCCAGCCGCCATTGGGCGAGTTGATCGACGGCTTGCGTCGCCCGCCCAATGCGGGAAAGGGATGGTACGCGAGCCCGGCAGGTGGCAGGGATTCGGCAAGACTCGACGCGTTGAACCACGGCAGCCGGCGCGAGCCGGGATACTTCCTGACGTCGGCAATTGACTGAACGCGATGCGATTTCAGCGTGGCGATCAGGTCGTCCAGCGTGCGCGTCGAGTGGCCGATGGTGTAGATTGTCGGCGTCATTGGCATGGGGAAAGATCCGGGGCGGCGCTTCGCTCTGCCCACGGCGTGATCACCGGGCGCTGCGGAGATTGTGCGTTCAGCCTCCGATGACGACGTTATCGATCAGCCGGGTCGTTCCGACTCGCGCGGCGACGGCAAGCACGGTCGGCCTCAGCACCACCTCGACGGGCTTCAGCGACACCGGATCCACCGCCGCCACGTAATCGATGGAAAGATGCTGTTCCAGCAGCACCCGCTGCATGCTGGTCAGCAGGCGGTTGGTCTGGCGGATGCCTTGCGTGTATTCGCCTTTGGCCAGGAATAGCGCCCGGCAGATGGCCAGGCCCTTTTGCCGATCGGTTTCGCTGAGGTACTGATTGCGGCTGCTCATCGCCAGCCCATCGTGCTCGCGGACGGTGGGGCCGGCGACGATGCGGATCGTCCAATTCAGCGCCTCGGTCATTGCCGTGATGATCCGAAGCTGCTGGTAATCCTTCTGTCCGAAAACCGCGACGGTCGGTTGCAGGATGTTGAAGAGTTTGGCGACCACCTGGCATACGCCGCGGAAATGGCCCGGCCGGTGTTTGCCCTCCAGCACGCCGCTCAGTTGCGGAAGATCGACCACCGCGTCCGGCGCGCCCGGCGGATACATTTCCTCGGCCTCGGGCAGGAAGACCCAATCCACGCCCGCCTGCTCGCATTTGGCCAGATCCTCCTCGACCGGCCGCGGATATTTCGTGTAGTCCTCGCGCGGCCCAAACTGGGTGGGATTGACGAAGATGCTCGCCGCTACGGTGGATGCCTCGCGCTTCGCGATCTGAATCAGCGACAAATGCCCGGCGTGCAAAGCCCCCATCGTCGGAACCAGCGCCAACCCCGGCGATTCCGCCCTCTGCGCCCGGGCCTGGGCAATCGTGCGAACAACATTCATTGCCCCAGAGACTAGGCATTCGGCGGACAATCGCAATTCGCAACTTATTTTGCCGCGACCGGGTGCAGGGCCAACTCACGTGCCCGCATTTGGGAGGGCGAAGCTCCTGCCGAGCCGAAGCTTGCTCGACAAACGCGGCTCGGCAGGAGCCTCGCCCTCCCGCCATCCCACCTTCGGGCGGGTTGGGCTCAGTGGCTCGCAATGCGCTGTGAGTTTCGGCGCGGGAAAGTCGATGTCCGCGGATACGAATCCTCCTGCATGATGATGTTGTTGTAGCGGAGGATCGTGCCCTTGGCCTTTTCAAGCCGGGCCAGGGCGATGTTATAATTTTGGATGGCAGTCGCTTCGGTGCGCTGCGCGTCGGCCAGCCGGCCTTGCGTGTCGAGTTCGAGCTGGACGAATTGCGGGTCAAGTGCCTGCACGCCCGAGAGTCGCCGCTGGATCAAACCGCCCAGCACGTCCTCCTCACGAAAGCGGGAATTGCGCGCCGAATCGAGTTCTTTCCACGTCGTCTCCACTTCGCGGACGGCCGTAGCCACGTCGAACTCGACTTGATTGACGATGTTGTGATACGCCCATACCGCTTGCAGCCGTTGCAGCAACGCGCGCTGGACGATCGCCCGCGCTTCGCGATTGCCCAGCGGGATTTCGAGCTGAAGCCCCGCGGAATAGATGCCGTGGCCTTTGCTGATCTCATCCGAAAACGCGCTGCTGAAATCATTGGCCAGCCCCTGAAGCGATGCCGATGCGACGAAGTCCAGCTTCGGATACAGCCCGTTATAAGCCACCTGCATCGCGATCTGGGCCGAGTCCACGCGGATCTGCTGCTGGCCCAGTTCGAGTCGGTTCAATAGGGCCGTTTCGATCTGGTCCTGAAGGACGAACTTCACATACTCTTCCACCGGCGGATCTGCCGGCAAAATTTCCAGAGGGCCGGCGACGCCGAACTCCGGGTCGCTCATGCGGCGCTTGATGTCCTGGGAAATGTCCGCCACGTGCGCCTTGGCCCGAACCAGAACCGCCTCGCGCCCATACACCGCGGCAATGCCCTGCGACGCTTCCACGTGCGTGGCTTTGCCGCCGATCAGTGATTGCTGCCACAGTAGATTGGTCAGCTCACGCGTCTCGCGCAGCAGCCGCTCCTGGATGTCCACTTCCCGCTGCGCTTCGTAGAGCTGCCAGTAGTCTTTTTCCAGCTCGTTGGTGTTGTCTTCCAGTGCCTTGCGGAAATCGAAC
>Ga0182024_10018522_pt1 | contig 12953 bp, 15 predicted proteins | sample P32metaG_FD_120480 | JGI IMG/M metagenome (GOLD analysis project Ga0182024, IMG submission 120480) | Permafrost microbial communities from Stordalen Mire, Sweden - P3-2 metaG (Illumina Assembly) | ecosystem: Environmental > Terrestrial > Soil > Wetlands > Permafrost | place: Sweden: Stordalen...
AGAGTTTGGCCCAGGAAGTTCGCGTTGAAGGTGTAGCGGCCGGCGGGCACGACCAGGTCGGGATGACCGGTGCGCTGATCCCAGGTCAGCCGGTCGCGGTACGTGGCCCCCGGGGCGAGAGTGCGGTGAACGAGGTAGTCAGCGCAGGGAGCGGGGCCTCCCCCAAACCAGCACGAACCCCAGACGGTAGCGCCGGCGGAGTTCGTGAGGACGAAGTTGGGCGAGAAAGGACCGGTCGCGAACGAACAGGCGTTGGCGGAGTGGTTGTGCAGCGCGACAGTGACGTGCACCAAGGTGCCCGAGGTGAAGAGCGAATGATTGGAAGTGGTCGAGAGCGTGACCTGTTTCGAAGAGCACGCGGAGTGGGTCGCTGTGGCCGCGATGGCGGAGGGCGCACTGATAAGGACAGACAGGTCGACGAGTAATAAAGTCGCGACGAGGAGACGGCTACATGGTCGCACAGAGACCTCCTAGAGACACTTCCTACTGTTTACTGTCCGGTCGGAGCGAAGTGTTACTCACCGCACCAGAAATTACAGGCGCTTTTCGTGGCCTTCGAGACCGCTGGCTCGGCGGCGAAAGTGCCACGGAAGCACTGGCCCCTTGATCCCCGGCGGTTTCACCCTGCGAACTGCTCCGAAAGTCGGAGTTTTGGGCGTCGTCCCAGCGAACGGCACCCATTTCCTTGCAGTTCAACCGCCAGTGCATGTTGCATTGCTGTCTCGTAGGCCCCGTGGACGCGACCGGGACAATGACCGATAATGAGTGGAGATTAAGTTGCAATCAATGAACGACGGTTCTTCCTCTTACGGTCCAATCACCCACAACAACACTTTCCAGAAGCCAAAGGAATTCATTCATGACCGCAATACTGAAACTGACGCATAAAGCAATCGGCGTCGAAGTGCGTCGAGGTACGTACGACATCTTGATCGACGGTCAACATGGCGGATCGCTCGACATGAATGCCACGATTGAGATCCCCATCGAACCTGGACATCACGCCGTGCAAGTTCGCGATGGCCGAAAATCCAGCCGAACTCAGTCCTTCTACGCCGCCGAGAACCACACCATCGCCTTCCTATGCACCGGGAAAAGTTTTCTGCCGATCTTCCTCGCCTCCTTTTTCGTCCCCAGCCTGGCGCTCCAACTCCGCCGTACATTCGACGATCGGTCCCTGTGATCACATCGTCTCAGGACCCCGCTGGGTCATGCAGTTAGAGGACGGCGAACTCAAGGCCTTTCGTACGAAGATTGTCGAATCAGTCGCCGCGACTTCGCTGAGCGACATGTCATCGCCATCCTCAATATCGAATGCAGCGTCGACTCTCTTAGATTTGGAGCAATCCAATCACGATTGCGATCAAGAGTCAGATTCAAAATCGTCGGTCTGACATCAGCCGACTGATCGATCGCCTTCGTCTACGTTCTTAGTCGATCAGCTTCCAATATCCAGCGGATACTGACTTATGCGCCTTTTGGTCGGCCGACGTTCTCGACACTTCTAGACTGAGGTCAAGTGCTTTCTCTCTTGACGAAGTCCTCGTTCGTTGTCGTCATGGCTGCGGTCATTGTTTTGGCCACTACGGGCACCGCCCTCGCCAGCACACCACTCGCTCCCACGTCGACGGGGTTCGACATCAGTTTTCCCCAGTGCACCGAGCCGTTGCCTCCATCGCCAGGCTTTGGCGTCGTGGGCGTGAACGCGGGTAAAACCTTCAGCGTTAATCCGTGCCTCGACCGAGAGCTCGCTTGGGCCGAGGGCGCCGCCAACGGAACGCCCGCCTTCTACGCCAACACCGAAAATCCCGGACCGGCCAACGCCACGAACTGGCCAACGAACCAACAGAACCCGCGCGAATGTTCCGGCGCCAACTCCGTCGCGTGCTCCTACGATTACGGCTGGAACGCGGCCCGACTCGCTTTTGCCAACGCCGTCAACGCCGAGACAGACGACGGATCGTCGTCACCCACGGCTTCGGCCATCGCGGCGCCGTGGTGGCTCGACGTGGAGACCGGAAATAAGTGGGAGACCCTCGAGTACGGAAGAAACTCCGCGACGGGCGCCTATGACGAATCGTCGATCGAAGGCATGATCGCCTCCTTCGAGAACATCGGCATCGCGTCAATCGGGGTCTATTCCACCTCTCAGCAGTGGAAGGTCATCAACGTTCGTACCGAGTCGACGTTCCCTTCGGTGCCGGTGTGGATCCCGGGCTTTGGCTCGCTGGCGACGGCGGAGGTGGGTTGTGGTTTGGCGTCATTCACCGGCGGGCGCGTGGGCCTGATCCAGTACGGGTCACTCGGCTACGACGGCGACTACTCGTGCGGGCTATTGAACGTTCCAATAACGTCCGCGGTGTCCGTGGCGGCTTCGGCGACCTTCACCAACCAGATCGTCTCTACCAACAACGACGGTGCGGTGGTCTACGCCCAAACGAGTGGCAGCCCATCGTTGCTGGTAAGCGCCAGTGGGCTCGTCACCACGAGTGGCACGTTGGCGCCCGGATCCTACGTCGCGACGGGCACGTCGAGCGACCCGAACGGCGACACCGGCACGTTCGCTCTGACCCTCGAGGTCGGCGTGCTGATCCAGAGTGTGCCAATTACCGCCTCCGTCAAGGTAAGTGGATCGCTGACCTTCCACGACCAAATAAATGTCACGGGCAGCAACGGAGCGGTGTCCTACGTCCAGACCAGTGGTACTCCCGCGTTGATCGTGAGCGCGAGCGGTCTCGTCACGACGAGCGGGTCGCTAGCACCCGGTTCTTACGTCGCCAAGGGCACGACCAGTGATCCCGTTGGTGACAAGGGGACCTTCACGCTCACTGTGAAAGTCGGCGCGCTGGTTCAACGCGTTCCCTTGACGGCCACGGTACTCACGACGAACACCACGTCGTTCACTAACCAACTCACCGTGGGGGCCAACTTGGGAGCGGTGACCTACGTCCAGACCAGCGGCACTCCCGCGTTGATCGTGAGCGCGAGCGGTCTCGTCACGACGAGCGGAGCTTTGGCCAAGGGCACGTACCGCGTCACCGGCACGGTGAGCGACGCGACGGGTGACTCAGGAACGTTCACCTTCACGCTCACCGTCCAGACGCCTCTGATAGTGCCGACCGCGACGTCCATCATCGGCCACGCCGCCGCCGGGAGGACGAGGACCCTCATCATTTACGGCACCGGCTTCTACGGAGATCCTCGCATCACGAGTCACTTAGGAACGACCGCGGTGGTGACCCGCGACACCGGTCAGGCCTTGGTCGTACGCGTCGCCGTTCGCTCACGCTCTCGAAACGGCGTCTTCACCTTCACCATCGTCCTGGCTAACGGTGAATCGTGCCAGATTCGCTACAACCAGCACTAGGCCAGGGAATTGACGCCAAAGCGACGTTCAGCGCGTCGCCCTTCGCCACGCAGCCAACACCGACGAAGCGAGTACGGCTTGCCCGACCGCGGTCGGGTGGAAGGACCCTGATTCAATTGCCGGAGAGGCGTCGGCCAAAACAAGCCCATTAATGTCTGGCGACGTTCCGGTCGCACAGTTCAGGGGCGTGAATCCGACATCCGGTGGAACCAGCGACACCTCGAGATATCCGTCGCGCCGCAGAGTCTCCGTGACGACGGAGGTCTCGAGTTGAACGTAACTATTTATGTCTCTCAATGCGTAAGCGTTGGCGTTTTTAAACGCGGGGTACAGGGGTGCGTTCGTCCCGACAGTGGTCGTCGTGCCCACCGACGGGAGGGGCGTCGCCGAGAGGAGACAGGCGCCCGCTCCCGGAGAGTTCGTTAACGACGGGTACTCAACGACCAAGAGCCGTGGGCCGGCTTCTCGGTTCTTGACGGCGCCTTCGGAGTGAAGTATGTGCAGGTACAACGCGGACAGGCGCGCCTCGAAAGGTGACGGCTCTGACAGGGGGAAGGTCAACGCTCCCATGGGAATCGTCACGTCTCCGGTCACCGGATTGATGTTCGCACCAAGGAGTTGGGCCGCGCCGCTGAGCGCGTTCGCGCATAGCGTTGGACCGCTCACGCCGGTCAGATACTTGATCGTTGGTGACGATGTGGTGGTGACCGCCCCCACACAGGCTGTGATCAGACCAAAAAAGGGCAGGTCGTTTCCCCCGGCCGTGACCGTCGTGATCTCGACGTGACGCAAGGTCCTCGACGGCAAGGATGAGACCTGTTGGTCGACTTGAGCGATGGTCGCTCCAGAGCACGCCAGGAATTTCAACTGCAGGGCACCGAAGTGACGTGCGACGATCTCCGGGTAGGAGTGGGGCGATCTATCGCACGATCCGGAACCGGGAAGGAACGGACCGAGGCCCTCACCCGCAGAGTACGAATCGCCCAGGGCCAGATAGATCGGCTTCGGAGTCGTTGCAATCGCGCCCGACTCCCCCGCTAGAGCCACGATCGTCGCCACCAGTGCGAACAGGATTGCAGTTCGGACCAGCGCAGTGCTGCGATTCACCGTTGAACCTCGCTAGGAGAGACGTTCACCCACGTGACAGTCAGTCGCCAGTGCTCGGTGGCACTTCTGTGGCGTCGGGCCTCTGACACTGGGTGATCAGTCAGAATCTTCGCGAGAAGCCTTGGCTCGTTGCGATTCTCGTTGTCCTAAGGTTGCACAACCGAGTGGACCTCGAAGTATTCAGAGGACATGGCATCCGGATCCGGCAAGTTGGGCACCACGAAGTCGTTGTACCAGGACTCTTGTTGGGCTCTACTGTCCCAGACTTCGCCGACGGCGAATCCGCCGGGAATCGGGTACGCGACGTGCATGATGAAGCCGGGTTGCTTCTTCAGCAGCGGATGAAGTTCAGGGGCCATCTGGTCGTAGGTCGCTGCATCCAATCCGGTGGCGGAAATTCTGACAAGAACGGTCATGTGGTCTCCCTTTGCAATTGTTGTGTGGAGGGAGGTTACACCTGCTGCCTCCTAATTTCTCAACGATGGAAGGGGTCGAATCGCCCAGGCTCCGCGAGGGCCGCACTACCGAGGCGCTCGATGAGTGGCTACGCTACGGACTGCGATGCAGCGCAGCGAACAGCGCGCTAAAGGAACTGATCAAACAGCGGCGCAACTAGGCGACGCGGTTGCGCTGCGTGGGGGCCGCGCACTCACGACAAAGCACCACCGAGGAGATGACCCCTCCACCCGTCGCAGCTACGCGAGATATTCGAACGACTCCATTGGAGTTGCACTGGCGCGAATGCCAGCACGATTTGCGATTGCAACGGCACGGACCCGAAGCGGCGGCGCGAACCGATCGCGCGGCCGGAACGGCGCCAGCGGGTTGCGCCTTCGGCACTGAATCCATCACAACCTCCCTGATCCCTTCGTATTTTAGCAACGTACTACTGATTTAACGTTCACCACACACAACTTTAGTGGCCGCGGCCTTCGGGGTGACGACGTGCAAAAAACGACCTCTGACCATGGGATGTGCTCGACAGGCGGTTCGTGACCCAATACGGACGTTTGCGATGCATGGCTTGACCCGTCGAGACGTTCGGATGGTCGGCTATCGGAGACGTGAGCGATAACGACCCGGTGATTTCAGATTTGAACTCGGTCACCGTTCTCGCGAAATGCTCTTTGCGGGATCGAACGCCAATGCTGGATTGCAAACCTGGTTCAACCCGACCTCACAGTTTGAACCATCAGTTGGTTTGGGAAATATATTTATCGTCGAGTTCAACGAACTCAACCGTCGGCTACGGGTTCGTCGAACAACTGGATCTCCTCCTCATCGGGAGGTTGAATGATCGTTGCCCACTTCTCAAAGTGAGCCCGCGTCATAGGCGAGGCTGTCCACTCGCCCGACGCCTCGCGACGTGCAGCTCGCTCGATCAACTCGTCCAAGGGCGTATCGAGGTAATGCAGTTCGACTCCCACTCCCAAAGCTCGCGCCCCGAGTCGTTTCTCATCCCGCTCCACTCGCGCCCAGTGGCCCCACTCCAAGATCACGCTCTGACCTTGGGCGAGGAGATCCAGGGAAAGAACCCACAGTTGATGCTCGAGACGCGCTCGGAATTCTTCATCCCACAAATCGGCACCCAGTTGAGTGATCCACCCGTCCGCATCCAACCTGATGGCGGCGATTTCGGATGCGAGCTGACGGGCGAGTGTCGACTTGCCCGAAGCTGGAAGCCCGCAAATCAACACGAGCCGTGTCGATGACTTCGCCATGCACGATTTCTAACATGAGTCGCCTCTGCCCTGAAACGACGGCCCCTTTTGTGGTCGATACTGTCCGCAATCATCACTATGACCCCGCAGTTCTGGAGGAGAACAGCACAGCGATTGGAGACTCTTACATCGAGTCCTTCACCAAGATCGCTACATAGGGCTCGCCCGGCTCCGTTCCCAACGTTCGTTCGACACGCCAGCCCGTGCCAACCAGGATCGTTCGCATTTCACTTCGAGACACGTACAGCCATCGGAACCAAGGTCCCACTAAGTGTCCATAGTGGTAGCGCAACTTCACCTGTCCTGGACTACGGCCACGTGCCTTATTCCGGTGATAGTAAGAACGGTCGAGAGCGGGAGCGCCGCCGCAGTATGCGTTGGTGCTCTCAGCGAAGATCCGTGCGCCGGGCTTGGTCCTTTGAGCCAACTGCGCCATCAACTGCCGAGCACGTCGCGGCGACTCAAAGATTCCGAAGTTGTTGCCGAATAACACGATGGAATCAAACGTTTCGATTTTCGAATCCAGAGCCTCAATGGGCATTGACCACACTTCGTGCACGCCTCGAATCTTGGCCGCCTTGGCCGCGAGGGGCGACGCATCAAGACCGACAACCTCAACGCCTCGACGTTGCAGTTCCAGAGCCACCCGGCCTGCTCCGCAACCAACGTCCATCACCCGTCCGTGCATGTATCGAAGGGACTTTCGTTCCGCCGTCGGCCAGCCATTGAATGCCGAGAGATAGACGTCGGGTCCAGCGCCGACTTGAGTAAATCCATCCTCGCGCTCCAGCACCTCGGGAGTTATGCCCCCCGTTGCCCAATCGAGCAGGGCCTGTCCAAAGACGTCGTTGTCAGGTGTCACAAATCTCCAAACAGAGTGACAATCAAATATTACGATCGGTCGGAGTAAAGAGCATGACTGAAGACGAGCCATTGCGTTTGGATTCGTACATCGCATGATCGGCCTGGGCCACGAGCGTGTCGGCGTCGGTGATCGCCGAAGACCAGGACACACCAACACTGGCGCGCAGTTCCACCACGTTCGACGTGCCATGGACGGGCTGGGTCAAAGACGCCGTGATTCGTTTGGCGATCTCGAGCGACATCGCCGCCGTCTCCACTCGGGGGCAGACGATAAGAAATTCGTCGCCACCAAATCGTCCGACTCGGTCGTAGGGACGAATGGCTGACTGGAGCCGGCTGCCCGCCACCCTCAGGACCTGATCGCCGGTAGCGTGACCAAACTGGTCGTTCACCGTCTTGAATCCGCAGAGATCAATGAAGATCACCGCGGTCCCCCCGGGGGTGTTCTCCTGGTTTTCCAGTTCCTCTGTGAGAACTTCGAGGGTTCTTACGCGGTTCAGGCACGAAGTCAGTTCGTCGGTATTTGCCCGGACCTCGAGTTGGCGTCGGAGTAAAACTTGCGCCGTTATGTCGCTCACGCAACCCACGGCTCCGGTAACGTCGCCCGCCTCGTCCGTCAACGGGCGCATACTCAGTACGCACACCCGTTCTTCGAGGGAACGCTCCCCCGAAGTTCGCGAGAAACGGAGTTCGACGTCATCGACTGCGTCATTGGCCAGAACGGCGTCCAACGCCGATTCCAAATGTGAGCGGTCATCTTCGTCAATGGTCGAGAACTTGGCGTCTATCGTCGCCGACGCCGAATGGCCAAGGATCGTGTGCAGTCGCTCGTTGGTGAAGGTGACGGTTCGATTGGCATCGATCTGAAACATGCCGATCGGCATGGCGTCGGACAGTCGACTCAACAACTGCTTACGAGCCCGGAGTTCCTCGGCCACGTTGACCTGATCGACGGCAACGTGTCTCATCGTGGTCATCACGATCGGGTTAACCGGATCCTCCAACATACTGACGTTGACGCACTCGACCCACTTCCACGCGCCATCAGAGGTGCGGTAGCGACCCTGCCAGGTACGAGTCTCGCCTGGCCGGTCGATCATCTCGAACCATGCGGCCACCGCCGTTGGCTGGTCCTCGGGATGAACGAAATCCGTCGATGGATGACCGACGAACTCATCGGGAAGCCAGCCGAGCACCTGAGTGATCTCTTCGCCCGCCGAGATAATCATGGCGGCGGCATCACGAACGATGACGACCGACACTTCGTCAGGTTCGGACGCCACAACGTTGGTCACCTTGTCATTATCGCGCAGTTGATCCCATTTGACCGTTCGACCCGTTTTCGAAGTCAATCCAGCGTGTGAGGGCGTGTTCCACCTAGGCGACAGCGAGGTTGACGCGATTGAACGCGAAGGCGCCGTGGTGAACATAGACGAGTTGGCAGTTTTCGAGGTACTTCGCGTCGTGAATACGCTGGGCGCGAACGTATCCGACGTCACCCTTAGCCAGCTGAACGGGCGCTCCGTCGGTGACGAGCGACTCGCCCACTTCTCGATAGAACTGAACCGACATTCTTCCTTCCACGACCACCGTCATGTCATCGCCCGGGTGAAAGTGCGGAGGCTCTTCCGTGCCGGCGTCCCACCGCTCGAGCATCACTTCCACCCCGTCGGCGTTGGTCGGATACGTGGTACGAACGCTAAACCCGGGTGATCCCGAATCGGGGATGAGACCGCTCCACACTTCGCTGTTCATCGAGGTCACGTCCTCGGACTTGTTGTCACTTTTCATACTCGGCCCCCTGTATCCAAACCGGACTCCTCGCGACATGAGGACCGCACCGAAGGGTCTTCATGCGCCCTTCGACTCATCATACGGGGCAAATATCCCGACACACTTCTGACACGACGCGCGTGGGGATGGATATGACCTTGCACTCCCGTCTCGATTCAGAAGCACTTTGACATCACGTCATCTCCAAGCGATGATTTGCTACCATCAACGTTGAGCGATGAGGCCCGCCCACAAAAGCGCCGGTTGATCCGGCTGATGGCATCTACCAGCAAGAAAACCACGCTGGTGGGGCCGGTGCGCCGTTCCCTACCTTGACTGGAGGTAACGGTGAACGTCTATTACGTAATGGCGATTTGGATCGGTATGGCTCTGCTCGCCTCATTTTTCAGTATCAAGGTGGGACTCTCGGTGGCGCTCGTCGAGATTCTCATCGGCGCCGTGGCGGGCAATATCCCGGGTCTACGAGAGCACGTCCAACAGACTGATTACACCACACTGCTCGCGGGAATCGGTTCGATCCTGCTCACCTTCCTCGCCGGCGCCGAGATCGACCCGGTGTCACTCAAGAAGCACTGGAAGGCCAGTCTCTCCATCGGCGCGGTGTCATTCGTGCTGCCCTTCATCGGAGCTTTTTGCTTCGCGCGCTACGTCTTCGAATGGAACTTTCACGCCTCGGAGATCGCCGGTATCGCTCTCAGCACGACGTCGGTCGCCGTGGTCTACGCCGTCATGGTCGAGACGGGACTCAACCGTCACGACATTGGCAAGCTCATACTCGCCGCGTGTTTCGTGACCGATTTGGGGACGGTCTTGGCCCTCGGCGGTCTGTTCGCGAGCTACGACTGGCTCCTGCTGGTCTTCGCCGTCGTGACCACGGTAGTGCTGTACCTCTTACCGAGGGTGCTTCGATGGGTCGTGTCGAACCTGGGCCATCGAGTCAGCGAGCCCGAGGTGAAGGTGATCTTGGTGGTCCTCCTCGCTCTCGGAGGTTTGGCGACCGCGGCGGGCAGTGAGGCCGTGCTGCCCGCGTACGTGGCCGGTCTCGTAGTGGCGGGCGCCTTCCTGAACGACCGCGTCGTTCTCGACCGAATTCGAACGATCGCGTTCGCTCTGCTCACACCATTCTTCTTCCTTCGCGCCGGGACGCTCATTTCGGCCTCGACGCTGGTCACGGGGGCCGGTGTCATTGCCACGTTGTTCCTCGTCAAAATGATCACCAAGTTCGTCGGGGTGTGGCCCACGGCCAAGGCGTTCCGACTGCCCCAGAAGGAGCGCACCTACACGACGCTCCTCATGGCGACCGGACTCACGTTCGGTTCCATCTCGGCGCTCTACGGATTGACGCACCATCTCATCAATGAGTCCCAGTACACGGAGCTCGTCACGGTCGTCATTCTTTCGGCGTTCGTGCCCACACTCATCGCCCAACAGTTCTTTCGACCGAGTATTGAAATATCGAGTGACCAAGCGGAGGCGCTGGGCGAAGAAGACATCTCGCTGCCTCGTCGCTTTCATCAACGCGACGGCGGCGTTCCCGAGCCGTAGTCCGAGACGTTCACTCGTACGCCGCCAGCTGGTGACTATTGGAGTCAGGAAACGATCAGGCACGCCACGAGCGTCACGGCCGTGACGACCGATCCCACTTTGGTGAACGTCCACACCGAAGGCGACGCGTTTTCTCTTCGGGCGACCTTGAGCCACAGCATCGAAGAGAGTGCGCCGACGACCGTGAGGTTGGGGCCGAGGTTCAGTCCGAACAGAAGACTGTAGGGGTGCGGTGGAAACTTCGCCGACAGCATTGCCGCCGCGGGGAGATTGTTGATGACGTTGGACGAGACCGCCGCGACACCGGCCGTCTGCCACGTACCCGCCGTCCCGATCAAGTGCTCCGAGAGGTGCCAATGACGAGAGGCGACCGAGACGGCGGTGGCGAGGACGAAGAGACCGACCACCATCGGTAGATTGGCGCTTCGTACGAGGACGGGCAGGGCGAAGCGGTGGCGCAGGACGATGTCGATAGCGGCGACCCCGATCGCGACTCCCAACACCGCCAAGGCCGGACGACTGAACACGAGCATCAACACCACGGCCGCGACGACGCCGACGAGGCCCGGTCCCAACGTGAAGCGTTGCGTGTCCATCTCCTCAGACCAACTATCGGCAGTGAGATCTCGCCAACGCCAGGCCAGCACCACCAACGTCGTGAGGGTCACCGAAAGTATCCACGGGACCAACATCGTTCGAGCGAAGGTCGCGCCTTGCACGTTGGACCGCGAGAACACCAGGACGTTGGTGAGATTCGAACCAAGTAGTAACAACGACGCCGCGTTGGCCATGAAGATCGAGCCGTAGAGGAACGCCTTCTCATCGACCGCGCGGTGCCGCGCCGTTTGCAGCAACACGGGCGTAAGGAAGACGACCGACGTATCGAGATTCAGCGTCGCCGTCACGACCGCCGCGAGCAGCATCATCGAGACGAAAAGCACGATCGTGCCACCACGCACTCGAGAGAGCTTCGAACCGGCGACCTCGAAGAGACCATCGCTCGAGGCGACGTGTCCGATGAGCAGGAGTCCGACCACCAGGACGAACGGCTCCCAGGTCTGCTCAATGGCCGCCGACAACACGCTCAGTCGAAACCCCGTATGGACACGTCATCACCTTACGAGTCGGAGAATGTTCCATCTTCCGGACTGAATTGCCGTCATTGAGCACACGCCCGTACACGCCGATGCCGACGAATTACGATAGGCAGACCTGGTCACATCCGTGAACCATCAATTGCGAACCAAGAACGGAGCATGGCGTGGACGACGATCGAGCTCGACTCTTGCTCAGTGCGGAACGATCACGGGTGGAGGACTTGCTCGACGCGGTGAAGGGCGACGGTGAGTCCGATCGGTCGGCCGCCAACCAGCACGGTGACATGAGCGACTCCTCAGAACTTCTCGTCTCCGAAGGCACCGATGACGCCGTGGCCAACGCCCTCACTCGACGTCTGGCGGCCATCGAGCGGGCCGAACAACGTCTCGCCGCCGGAACGTACGGCCGATCGATATCGAGTGGCGAGTCAATCTCGGACGAGCGTCTCGAAGCCGACCCGGCGGCGGAACTCACCTTCGACGAAGCTCAGAATCTTTGAGCGACCACCGTGCGGCGCAGTTGCGCGGCCCCAGTGATGTTCGAAGAATACTTAGGTCGCGCCGACGCTAGTTCTTGCGGGCCAAGTACTCGGCGCTTCGTTCCACTAGCCAACGGAACGTGGGATCGGGCTTGTCCAGGAGTTCCGGATGCCACTGCACTGCCAGCACGTCATGCCCGGGCAGTTCCAGGGCCTCGACGACACCGTCGCTCGCCGTGGCCGACACCACCAGATCGTTACCCAGCACCGCCAGCGTTTGGTGATGCAGTGAGTTCACGCCGATCGTTTGCGGATAGAGCGAGGAGAGCAACGAGCCGGGCACGACGTTGACTTCGTGCGTCCGCTCGTGACCGTCGGTGTCCCACTGGGGATGACCAGCGCCGTCGTCGAGTTCGACGTGTTGGTTCAACGTGCCTCCGTAAAAGACGTTGGCCAGCTGAGCCCCGCGACAGATCGCCAGTAACGGCATCTCGAGTCGTCGGGCTTCGCGAAAGAGCGCCATCTCCCACTCGTCGCGGTCCGGTTCGATCGCGCCCAGGTTCTCGTCGGCGTGGTGTCCGTAGCGATCGGGCTCCACGTCCGCTCCCCCACTGAGGATCAGTCCGTCGAGTCGCGCGAGCACGCCCGCCACGTCGGCGTCGCGCGTCAGTTCCACGGGCAGTCCGCCGGCGGCCGCGACCGACGCCGGGTAGTCCGAGAAGTGCAGGTCGAACTTGAGGTCGTACATCGCTTTGGGCACGTTGTTGGCGAGTGCGGACGCCGGCCAACGACGGCCCGTCATTCCAATGAGCGGCTTCGTCATCTCTCCATAGTACGAACCAATCGGCCCCGTGGTGTAGCAATGTCGTTTGGCAGCGAACGAGTACCCTTTGGGAAACCGAGGAGGATTCATGTCGCCCGACGCCACGGCCGTCGATATCACGTCCCACGACACCTACGTCGAAGGTATTCCGCACGA
>Ga0182024_10018524_pt1 | contig 12952 bp, 9 predicted proteins | sample P32metaG_FD_120480 | JGI IMG/M metagenome (GOLD analysis project Ga0182024, IMG submission 120480) | Permafrost microbial communities from Stordalen Mire, Sweden - P3-2 metaG (Illumina Assembly) | ecosystem: Environmental > Terrestrial > Soil > Wetlands > Permafrost | place: Sweden: Stordalen...
CCGACGCCCTCGTCGGCTTGCCGGGTTTTGAAGGAAGCTGATTCCGTTGGCGAAGAGCGGGTCCAGGGGGACCCGCGCAGACCTGGGGGTCTGCCCCACTATGACGGCAGTATCCCCAGTTTTGGGAAAACTAAGTGACATTGGGATGGCATCCTGCGCGCGGGTTGTTAACTGTTGTTAAACCGCGCTGGTGCCGATCACTGTTGCCGGAGCGAAGTAGAAGGGTCCACCTTTGTCGCTTGGCGCGCGGGCAGGTAACTGGCCGCGAGCGCCATCACAACCAAAAACAAGGATGCGCCGCCCAGGATCAACGGATCGCTTGCGCTGAGGTTGACCAGCAGCCCGCCAATCAGCCGAGCAGCTACCAAAGCCAGAATCGATCCCGCCACAACGCCGGCCAACGCGAGCAACAACCCCTGCCGGACTACCGTCCCCAGCACGTCGCGCGATTGTGCTCCCAGCGCCATCCGAATACCGAACTCATGCTCGCGCTGGCCCACGGCGAAGGCCAGCACACCATAAAGTCCCAACGCGGCTAGCAGCAATGCGATGGCGCCCAACACGCTTAGCAGAGCCGCTGCCACCCGCTGCGGAAACAGCGAGGCACTCACATGTTCTTCGAACGGTATCACCGGGAACGCAGCCGCACTCGGCTCCACCAGCGACGCCTCGCGCCGCACGGCTGCGATTTGGTCGCGAGCCGGCCCCACCGTGCGGATGAAGAATGCCGTCCAGAACTCACCGCCATGCGACTGGCGAAACGGCAAATAGAAGTACGGAGTGGGCGCTTCCGTCACCGAGCGATATTTGCTGTCCTTCACCATTCCAACGATGCTGACCCAGCTTCCGTTTTCGTTGCCTCGAATTCTGCCGCCCACCGGGTCGTGGCCCGCGAAGAATCGCCGGGCGAAGGTCTGGTTCACGATGGCCACCGGGGCGGTTTGCGGCGTGTCCTGCTCGGTGAAGTCGCGGCCATTCAGGAGCGGAATGCCCAGCGCGTCGAAGTACCCCGGCGACACCGTGGCGTTGCCTGCGCGCGTGTCTTCCTTCCGGCGCGGCGTGTATCCTTCAATCTGAAGCTCCGCCGAGGAACTGTTGCCGAAAGCGAGCGGTATGTCGAGGCTATAGCCGACTGCGGCGATCCCCGGCCGCGACGTCAGCCGGTCATGCAGACGGATCGAGAACTGCTCACGCTGCTCACTGGTGGAGCAGAACGTGTCCACATGATACTGCACGAATAGCAGGTTGCGGCTATCTATTCCCGGATTCATCGATCGGGCATTCAGGAAGCTCCGGGTGAACAGCCCCATGCCCACCAGTGCCAGCATCGCCAGTGCGACCTCGGAGACTACCAGCATTCCGCGCACGCGTTCGAGACCCGCGCTGGACGTGCCGCTGCGGCCGCCTTCTTTCAGGGTCTCGTTCACATCGACACGTATCGACTGCCAGGCGGGCGCGAGGCCGGTCATCCCTGCGAGAACGGCGCACAGCACAATCGCGAAAGCCAGGATGTCGGGGTTCAGCCTGAAGTCGAGATTGATTGGAAACTCCGTACGGGGCAGCATCCATTCAAGCGACTGGCCCAGCCACAAGGCCAGTGCCACACCTACTACCGCGCCACCTGCGGCAAGCAACAAACTCTCCGTCACCAGTTGGCGGATCAAGCGGCCCGGTCCGGCGCCTAGCGCCAGGCGTACACTGAATTCTTTCCGGCGGGCTGTAGCGCGCGCCAATTGCAGATTGGCCACGTTGGCGGCCACGATCAGGAACACCACGCCGCACACCGCCATCAGGATCCGCAATGGTGCGAGTAGGAGTCCCTGTAAGCCGACGTGAGCTTTCCATACGGGCATCAGGCGGGCACTGAAGCCGCTGTTGGTCAAAGGCGCTAGACTCGCGATGCGTCGCGCACAGGCTTCAACTTCCGCATTCGCCTGTCCGATGCCGACGCCAGGCTTCAGCCGGGCCGTGATCCACATCTGATGTTCTGTGCGATCGGTGAGCAGCCACGGTCCCTGGCCGTTCAACGCAGGCGCCATCATCATGGGCACCCAGATATCGAGGGCCATGCCGGGCATCGACCCCCGGAATTCCCTCGGAGCCACGCCGATGATTGTGAGCTCATGCCGGTTGACGCGAAGCGTCCGGCCGAGCACCGTGCGATCGCCGCGAAACCGCTGTTGCCACAGATGATGTCCGATCACCACCACCGGACACGATTCGCGTGTGTCGGCGCACTCGGCGGGCAGGAACGCGCGGCCCAGCTCGGGCTGCACGCCCAGGACGCTGAAGTAATTGGCCGACACATACTCACCCGAGACGCGCTGTGGGTTCTCGTCGCCGACAGCGAAGGCGTTGTACAACGATGCGCCGACGCCAGACTCGAGCGTCAGGCTGTCGCGGTAATCCAGGTAGTCGCGCCAGGAAGTGGTGCTGAACTCGCCCGTTGGCGATAGAGTTTCAATCGAAGCCAACCGGTCGCCGGCGCTGACCCCGGGGAAAGGATGCACCAGAAGGGCGTCCATCCACCCGAAAACAGTGGTGTTGGCCGCTATGCCCAGTGCCAGCGTGAACACAGTGACTGCGGCGAAACCCGGACTGCTCCCTAAAACTCTAATGCCATAGCGCAGATCCTGGAAGAAGACGCGCATGTCCTGTTTCTGTGATTCACCTGATTGGCCGCACGTTTGTCGCCACTAGTAAGTCGCTCATCGGACAGGACGCCGCCCGCAGCAAGGGCCGGTTCTGCGCATAATTCCTCACCCGGATACCAACGAAGTCGCGTCTTTTTGCGCGGTATCGCAGTGAGTCCAAGTGAGGGAGGCTGCGGCAGTTGAACCCCCACAGATCAGCTATTCGACCGGACATAGCCCTAGTGTTCCACCAAGTCCGTCGTGGAATGTCAAACAGCACCGGCCAAGACTGTGTCCGCCGAAGATCCAGGATTCCAGCTCCGATCGGATTTGTGCGACAGTCAAAGTTGCCAACCTCACTTTCAACACGAGCCGATACCAAAGGAGGTTGTTTCGTGAGATTCCTGCGCTGTCTTGTTGTGTGCGCCGTCATCGCCGGCACTTGCTTCGCTCAACTTCCGGAATTCTATAAGCGGGTTAACCGTGTCATCTGGTTGGTGAAGTCTCTGGACCATCCATTGGAGGGCTGGGCCCAGCTCGGTCTCTCCGACATCCGCCGGCATGCCAGCCTCACTTTCGAAGGGCAGTACCGCGGCAAGGCCGTATCCGTTAAAGCCAGGGGCGCTACGGGCAGCCTCGGCAATTTGACAGTGGAAATGCTACAGCCAGAAGTGGGCGATAACGCTTTCACGGAATTCCTGGCGCGTCACGGTGACGGAATTTTTTCCATCGTCCATGAGGTGGCGACGATGGAGGACATGACGAAAGAGATTGAGCGGATGCGTGGGCTTGGCGTAGGTGTGCTCGAGCAACTGAAAATGAAAGGCGATGCTGGCCCAATTACCTTGACTTACTTCGATACGGAAGGGCAGGGCAAGTACGTCTTGGGCCTGATCTATTGGCCAGGAGGCGCGCCTGCGGCCGGGCCGCCGGGAAAAATATCGCACATCGGTTTCGTAATCCGCGAGGCGGAAGGACCCTCGGCCTATTGGCAGAAGCTCGGCTTTCCGGCCATGCCCAAGTCGCACGCCAGTCCTCGCGAAGACTCCCGCTACCACGGCAAGCCACTCTGGTTGGACTTCGATGTTTGCTGGCAAAGGCACACCCAGTTCACTTACGAATGGATCATTCCACCAGCCGAGCCTCCCAATCTTTACGCGGATTATCTCAAGGAACATGGCGAAGGCGTCCAGCACCTGGGCGTGCCGGTGGACGATCTGGAGAAATCCATCGCCGATTATCAGAAGCTGGGCTACTCTGTTGGACAGTCCGGCGCATGGGGCGAAACAGGCAAGAAGGGCTCCGGCCGCTATGCGTACATGGATACGGACTCGATCGGTGGCGTTGTCGCTGAGGTGATACGGCCTATCAACTGAGAGCTACCGAAGGCACCGACTCCCTCACGGTCGCGGCTCGGCTCCCTTTTTCACGGCTTCTCACTCTTGTATCGGTTCCAGTGGGTGGTGATTTCCTGGACCACAGTGTTGCCGACGCGCCATGCGGATTCGAGCGCGGGCAGGTAGCCGGCGTATTTTCGTCCGGCGTTGCGGGCTAGATTCTCAGCGGCGCTCATGCCTGGTGGGGGTTGATCGAAGTCGCTGGCGGTACGCAGCACCAGGATGCGATTCCAATCCACGCGACCGGCTTTGGCCAGCATCTGGAGCGAAGAGAGAGTGCCGGTGTCCTCCATCCCGGTGGTGACGTAGTTGCCTTGGCCTCCGGTGTGATACTTGACCCACTGGTTGGCCCATTCGCTCATCTTGACGCCGCTGAAAAATGTGCTGGAAGAGATGGTATCGCCTTTCAGCACGAAGGGAGGGCGGCGTGCGTTGGCGGAAGCGTACGCGGCGCGGTCCTTCTGCATTTCGGGGGTGTCGGGAAGGTCCACGTGCTCGGTCAGATGGAAGGCCCAATCGGTGAGCGCGGCACTAAGATGATACATCTCACCCCGGTCTTCGGTGCGCGGGGGTTCATAGGGCGTGGACTTGCCGAGCGGCACGAAGCCGGTGGGCCAATCGGCGGGAATCTCGCGAGCGTCGATTTCGTAGGCCAGGTCGCCGTCCACCACCCATTCGGCCCACGCGGCGGAACCCAGCGATGCATCCGCGGGATCGACGCCGGCGATACCCGCGACGATCCAGTAGGCCTTGCGCAGATCAAAGCGCGGGTCGAGTCCGAGGGCCATGATGCTGCCCGCGGCTTTGGCTGTCCCCATGCCGGTGAGGACGGCGAGGACTCCGTCGTGATTCATCCGCAGGTGGTGGTAGGCCTGGGGAAACGGAAGGATCTGGTCGAGATGATTGCGTTCCACCCAATACTGCAGTTCGCCGGGGCGGTCACCCGTATCGGCGCCGGCTTCGAACATGGTCACGATGACGACTTTGATCGGGATCGGCGGGTCCTTCTTTAAACTGGCGGCCGGTGCGGAAAGGGCACCGAGGATGCCGAAGAACAGGGTCACCGCCGCTACCTTACTTCGCATGAGTCATGGTACCGAGGTGGGGAGTGCCGTGCCAAATGTTAGGTAGTGTCCTAACAGTGCGGACCTGATCTGATGGCGGCCTCGGTAGCGCGGGCCGCCAGTGAATCACTTAGGGTCCCCAGATACCAATTTGAGTTCAAACTGAAACCCCGGACGCTTGCCCATGACGCGTTGCATCTCTTTGCGCAATTCATCCATGCTCTCGCAAGTGCTCGCGATTCCGATGACTTTGTAGATGTGTTCAACCAGCTTCTTTAGGCCGTATTGCTCCGTAAGCCAGCGATGATAGCTATTATTACCGATCGGCCTCGGCGCGTTTTCTCGAAGCCATTGGGCTACATCGGGATCAAGATAGTCATAGATCAGTTCCATGACTAACTTGCCCCAGTACTTCGGCCTGGAATTGATGGATCCCTTCCAGTTTGTCAGCCTTCCAAACTGCTGCCAAAGCTCGTCAGGAAACGTTTTTTCCCATTTCCGCATTTCTTCAAGCAGAAATAGCCTGAGCTTGAATTGAAGCGCATCCGCCGGGCGCTCGTACTGATAGCCAGTAGCTTCGTCGATTAGGGCGATGAGTCCCACTTTTGCACACGCTGCTAGGAACATTGCAGCTTTGATAGCAATTTCCTTTTGGCGATCCGTCGTAAGGGCGTTGCTCTCGAACGCGCTTACGTACGCTTGGCAGATTTCTACGAAGCTTTCGGCAGAGATTCCACGCGTGGTAGTGTTCGGAGCGCTCACTCCGGGGATGTAGAACTCGATCATCTGATCTTTGAAACCAGGGGGCACATAGCCTCTTAGGTTCTCCACCATTACATATTTTTCAAGCTGACCGCCTCCCCTGTCGTCGGACAATACGGCGGTGGCGGCGGTCCGAGTAATAACGCGCCTGCCGTCCTCTAGGACGTAACAAGGAATTTCGCTTGTGCCGATGGTCAAAACTCCGGGCCAGCGGGCAATCGGTAACTGCTGATTCCTCTGTTGGTTAGCCTCAAGAACAACAGGGTCATAGTCAATTCGTCCGGCGACCTTCGTGCTTGCTTTGTTCTTTTCTTTAGCCCATCGATCCTTTGCTGCTTTACGTGCGATCTCTTTCCGCTTTTCAGGGGATAACTTTGCGCTCCTAGAATTACCACCCATCGCGGCACGGTTCGCGGCGAAGTCGTCTGTCGGTTTGCTCATACTCAAAGCATAATACAGAAGCAAGCACAGAAGCAAGCACGGAAGCAAGCATTTTCTATTTACGATCCATTCTGTGCTTGCTTGTAATGGATCATGCAGCAAAAAAGCCCCGCTCAACGCTGAAACACCGATCAGGGCTTGTAATCCACCTCAGCCGAAGCTGGAGCAGACTCGCAATCTCATTATCCGGCTTCAGGCTGTGGAACTCAAGAGGAGATTCCATGACCTGCCACAACTGCCGTATCGAATGTAAGCGCGCCGGAAAGCATCGTAACGGCCTACGGCGCTTCCGTTGCACCCAGTGCAAGAAATCCTTCACCGAACCTCACGAGCGTCCTTTGGACGAAATGCGCTTGCCCCTGGCTAAAGCTGAGATGATTCTCAAGATGCTGTGTGAGGGTGTTAGTGTTCGCAGCATTGAACGGCTGACCGAAGTTCACCGCGATACGATTCTGCGTTTGCTGGTGAAAGCCGGGCAGCGTTGCGAGAAGCTGTTAGGCGAGAAGATCCGAAACATTCCGGTCAAGGATGTAGAGTTGGACGAAATTTGGCATTTTTGTTTCAAGAAACAGAAAGCACTTCGCCCCGGCGACGATCCGAGTTTCGGTGACTCCTGGTGCTTCACTGCGATTGATCGGCACTCGAAACTGATCTTGAACTTTGCTCTCGGCAAACGTGACCAGGCCACTACAAATATCTTTATTGAGGGACTAAGGCAAGCAACGTTATCGCAGCCGTTCCAAGTGACCGCCGATGGATTCCCTGCCTATCCCAGCGCGATTGAGAACACACTCAGCGACCGGTGCGATTTTGCGCAACTCGTAAAAGTTTATCGCGCCAGCCCCGAGGGCGAGTGCCGGTACAGTCCCGCCGAAGTAGTTTCGACGGAGAGAGTCCCAGTCATCGGTAACCCCGACCCAAAAAGAGTTTGCACGTCAATTGTTGAGCGTCAAAACCTCACGATGCGTATGCAAATGCGTAGACTTACGCGGCTAACCAACGCGTTTAGCAAAAAATGGGAGAACCTCTGGGCCGCACTTTGCTTGCACTTCGCGTGGTACAATTTCTGCCGGGTGCACACAAGTTTGCGGGTGACTCCGGCCATGGAAGCCGGAATCACAGACCGCGTGTGGGACCTGGTAGAAATATTGGCGCAGGGATAAGCCACCTGCTTCGCCGCAAGCAGGCTTGATTGTGTCGGAAGCACTTTCAAGCTCTCCCTTTCGGCCTGCTAGGAGTGTACCATGAGCAGGCTGACGCTGGTAAGAGACGTAGAAGAGATGCCACTCTCCAAAGAGAATCAGGACTGGGTTAACGATCAGATCGAGACCGCTGTCACCCGGCGTCTTAATCCAACGCCCCGACGCGCGGCGCTCGATATCATCAGAACGTGGGGGCCACCAATAACGATTGTCGCTATTTTTGCCACACTTCTCGGGGTTACCGTAGCCTCGCTCATTCAGGCATTCTCTCATGTCAAGGAAGAAACCGAATTCAGAACAAAAACGGGTTACCGGTTAGACAGCATTGAGAAGAGTCTTCAGGTCATCCGAATTTCAAGCAGCGCAGCAACCCCGGACAGCCCGGTAAGCCAAGCTGAAGCGAAAGCCGTAATCGCCGAGGCACGAAAGAATCCATCCAGGCCGCTTCCGACGCCGGTGGTGGAACAGGTCGGCAAAAGCTTCACAGGGGCCGCGACGACTGACCCAAGTGCTTGGAAGGTGGCGCTTGAGTTTGTGAGCTACCGTTCCTCTCTGAACAAATTTCAGGTTCCTCCCAAAGGAACACAATCTCTTGATCCGCGAAGCGTAACGAACTACTTGGATTTTGGTGATGTCGGGCCAGCCAAGCTAGAGTTTCCACAACCTAGGGTGTTAGTGCCCGCAAGCGAGGCGGCGCGATACGAGGACATCGGTTCAAATTTAAACGGTACGCGGGAAGGCCTTGCTACTATCCTCATGGAGGGCGGAAAACTCAACATAGATGGTAAGTACGCCAAGAACATTGTATTCATGGATATGGAAATCCACTATACCGGAGGTAAGCCTCTGGTCCTCCAGAATGTTACCTTCGTGAACTGCACATTCGTTATTGAGAACAGCGAACGGTCCAGAATGCTCGCGGATGGATTGCTCGGAAGTTCCAGCGTGTCCCTTTCAATAGCCTAACCCCGCCCACCCCCCGAGGTCCGCACTGTTAGGACACTACCAAATGTTAACACTCCTGGAAAGGTGGTGTCACCACCCGGCGGCGCTGCGCAAGCTTTGACGAAGGCGCACGCAGTCGCACAAACTTGATGTGCCGAAGGTGGACTTACCCACTGACATTCCACCATCCTTCGCGGCAATCCGACCCTCTCCCCAACGCCCGGCTCTTTTGCGTTTACCGGTGCTCACGGTGGCGGGTGCTCGGCGCCTCTGAACAGAGCCCTGTCGCCGGCACGCTACCCTTAGTTAAGGAGGCCATGCCGTTCCCCAAGAAACCCGAGGTGATGAGTCCGGCCGGACATTGGCCGCAGCTCAACGCGGCAATCGAAGCCGGCGCGGATGCCTGCTATTTCGGCCTTAAGCACTTCAGTGCCCGCGCGAAGGTTGGCTTTGAACTTAGCGAACTGCCCGAAGCAATGCGAACGCTGCACCGCCGGGGCGTGCGGGGATATCTGACGTTCAACACACTGGTCTTCGAACACGAACTCGCCGAAGCCGCGCGCGCGATCGGTTGCATTGCGGAAGCCGGTGTCGACGCAATCATCGTGCAGGATATAGGCGTGCTCAAACTGGCGCGCCAGATCGCTCCCGATCTTGAACTTCACGCCTCCACGCAGACCAGCATATCGAGCGCTGAGGGCGTCGAGTTCGCGTTGGCGCAAGGGGCCAATCGCGTCACGTTGGCGCGGGAATTGTCCTTAGAAGAAGTGGCCGCAATTTACGAGAAGACGAAAGCCGATCTCGAAATCTTCGTACACGGCGCCCTATGTGTGGCCTACTCCGGCCAATGTTTTTCGTCTGAAGCATGGGGCGGACGCAGCGCCAATCGAGGCCAATGCGCGCAGGCCTGCCGGTTGCCGTACGAATTGTTGGTGGATGGGCAACGGAAGCCATTAGCCGACGCGCGTTACCTGCTCTCGCCCGGAGATCTGTCCGCGTTGCGGCAAGTGCCCGAAATCATTCGAGCGGGCGTGAGTTGCATGAAAATTGAAGGCCGCTACAAAGATTCGGATTACGTCGCATTGACCACGCGGGCTTACCGCCAAGCGGTCGATGACGCGTGGGCGGGCAGGGCATCATCTATCACGCCCCGCCAGGAGTTGGAAATCGAGCAAGTTTACTCCCGCGGCCTCGGCCCATATTTCATCTCCGGTGTGAACCATCAGAACGTGGTGAAGGGCCGCAGTCCGCGCCATCGTGGTGTTCATATATCCACCGTCACCGCTGTTCATGATACGAGCGTGTACGTGCAGCCGGCGGCGGCGCACGAAATTGCTCCGCTCAAAGCGGGAGATGGGGTGGTGTTCGATGCGGCCGATTGGCGCAGCCCGCAGGAAGACGAAGAAGGCGGCCGCGTGTACCACGTGACGCCACAGCTTGACGGCACGCTGGATCTGAGCTTCGCCAATAACGCCGTGAATTTCCAACGCATTCGTGCCGGCGATCTGGTGTGGCGAACGCACGACCCGGAAGTAGATCGAGCAGCGCGTCCATTCCTCGATCCAGTGGCGCCTGTCTCGAAGCAGCCGCTCACAGTGCACGCGACCGCTGGAGTGAACCAGCCGCTACATACTCGCTGGACCTTGCCAAGCGGGCTTTCCGTCATAGTGGAGTCACCCACCACATTGAGCGCCGCGCAGAATCGCGGGCTCACGGAAGCGACGCTGATAGAACAATTCTCGAGGCTCGGCAACACGCCGTATGAACTCGCTGGACTAAGCGCTGAAATCGCCGGCTCCGTTTTCGTTCCTGCGTCGATGTTGAATCGAATGCGGCGTGAGGCTGTCGAAAAACTCGAGGATTTGCAATCGCATCCCCCAATCCGCTCGATTCATCCCGCGCCCGTTCTTCGGCGCGAAAAGCGACCGCCAGGGACGGGTGCCGCACAACTCCACGTGTTGGTTCGAAACGGGGAGCAGCTTGAAGCCGCCATCGCGGCCAAACCCGATAGCATCACTTTGGACTATCTGGATCTGTACGGGTTGCGCCCTTCCGTCGAGCGCGTGAAGGCAGCCGGTGTGCAGGTTCGAGTAGCCAGCCCACGCATATTGAAACCCGGTGAGAACCGTATCGTAGCATTCTTGCGCAGTCTTCAGTGCCCCATTCTCATTCGCAGTACCGGCATTCTCCACACTCTGAAGGACACTGCCGGCCAACCGCTGATCGGCGATTTCAGCCTCAACACCGCCAACACGCTGACCGCCGAAGCGTATCTGGAGTTGGGTCTCGAGCGACTCACACCGACGCACGATCTCAACGCCTCGCAGATCTCTGGATTGGCCGCAACTATTGGCCCGGAGCGTATGGAAGCCATCGCCTATCAACATCTGCCGGTCTTCCACACGGAGCACTGCGTCTTCTGTCGATTCCTTTCCACCGGCACTTCTTATCGCGATTGCGGCCGGCCATGCGAACAACATCGAGTAGCTCTCAGGGACTCCGAAGGCCGCGCGCATCCTGTGATTGCCGACGTTGGCTGCCGGAATACGGTGTTCGGCGCGGAGGCGCAAGAAGCCAGTGAGCACATGGATTCATGGCGCGCAGTGGGTATTCGCCACTTTCGACTGGAGTTTGTGCACGAATCCCCGCACGAGGTTCGCGACGTCACGGCCGCGTTCCAAGCATTTTTCGCCGGCCGGATCAACTCGGGCCAGTTGGGTAGCGAATTAAAGCGATATGCTCCCGCGGGAGTCACGGAAGGAAGCCTCTTCGTACCCCGGGATTTCGAGCGTTTCCCCATTTTGCAATAACCCATCCTGCAATAGAATGGCGGACTACCACAAAGCCGGATTGTTGTACTTGAAGGACGGGCGTGTCCTGCTGTGCCGCAAAAAGCACAGCACGTCGCTGTTGATTCTACCTGGCGGCAAACTGGAACCAGGCGAGACTGCGGAGGAATGCCTCAGACGCGAGTGCCGCGAAGAGTTGGGCGAGGTGGAAGTCTCCAACCTTCATTACCTCGGCGATTATGAAAGCTCCGCCGCCGGACAAGATTCGAAGATCGTAAAGATTGCGCTGTACGCAGGCGAGCTCGAAGGTACACCCGCCCCACACTCTGAAATAGGAGAACTGGTCTGGTTCGGTCCGCAGGATAATCAGGCGCTGCTTGCGCCGAGCCTTCGCAATATCATTTTTCCCGACCTGCGCCGGCGCGGTTTCATAGAGCCCGAGTCATACTAATAAATTGCCGGAATCACTGACCGCCTGGGCGCAATGGATCTCGCCGGAAACGCTGCTATTCCAGGTTTACAACACCGCGCCTTATCTCCAAGCTCGCGTGCCGGCGCCGGAGCGTGGCAGGCTAATAGAAATGGGCGGAACGCCGGATGGGTTCCTTCGCGTCCTCTCAAGCTGGGAAAATATTCGTCGCGCCGGTCTCCACCACGCTGAGCAGCTGCAGGACTACTTCGCTCTGTGCCTCGCCTGTCATCATGCAACCGTCGCTACGTTCGTGCCCACGGATGTAGACACGAAAATCCGTGGAATGACTTGGCGCGAAACGGACGACGCTGAAGTGCTGAAGCCTATGCTGCGCTTTGCACTCGGCGCCCGCGGCTGGACGGAAAAGGGAATCTCAACACGTTCCGTTCGCGGCGTGAGCGGCCACAACGGCGAACACTGGAGCGCCATCGCGGGTGGGTTAGGTCGCATGCTGGAACTCGGAGACATGGCATCGGCAGAAGAAGCGCAGGCTTCCATCGAAACCGAAATCGATCGGGAACAATCGGTTTTCGATCAGGTAGCCCGAGAACGCGACGGCGAACTCGACTTGCTGCGCCTGGCGATGACGCTGGCCCACAATCGCGGCGACCTCACTCAGGGCATGGGCTTCTGGAAGAAAACGCCTTTAACGCTACCGCTCATGGATCGTCTCTCGACGCGGGGCCGTTTTGAACCGGCAGTCCGCATGTACCAGGACACTGGGCTTTCGGCCGAGGGCCACCGGCACTATCCGCTCCGTCCGGTGAAGGCGCTACGGCGCTCGCCTGCCACACTGCTGCCACTCTGCCCTTTCCTGGACGATTGGGGTGCGGTGGTGGCCAAGCTGGAGGAGAGTGACGAAGTGCTTGCCGCGTTGGTGATGGGCTGCCAGAAGTTAAAAGGACAGCAGGGTTACTACCGCGCCATTGCCGGCATGTACCAAGCATCATCGGGTGGTTTCGACCGTGCTGCTTCCCTCATGCCTAATGCTACCCAACGCCTGCTCCGCACCGCTGAAATGCGCAAGCTGATCAACGTCCCGCGAATCTCCTTCGAATCCATGATGCGGAAGCGGGCTCGTGCGTCGCTTGCCAAGCTGCGCGGCTCGAAATAACTGGTTGAAGGCGAAATCCGGAGCCGCCGGGTTGGCCCAGGTGCGTTGAAGCTGGGTAGGTTAAGATCGGTGGAAAGGAGTTCTGCATGTTCGGTGTTCCAACCAGCGCGTTCTTGATCTGCCTGATGGCCGG
>Ga0182024_10018525_pt1 | contig 12952 bp, 11 predicted proteins | sample P32metaG_FD_120480 | JGI IMG/M metagenome (GOLD analysis project Ga0182024, IMG submission 120480) | Permafrost microbial communities from Stordalen Mire, Sweden - P3-2 metaG (Illumina Assembly) | ecosystem: Environmental > Terrestrial > Soil > Wetlands > Permafrost | place: Sweden: Stordalen...
CCCCTATTGCAAGGCGCAGTTGATCGACGTGAATGGTGGCGTCGCTGAGATCGAGAAGCGGGGCTACGGATTGGCCGCGCTCTCCTACGATAGCCCCGAAATCCTGGCGGCTTTTACCGCCAAGCGGCAGATCGCCTATACCCTATTGTCCGATCCGAAGTCCGAAGTGATCGACCGCTACAAACTACGCGATCCACAATATCCGCCGGGGAACCGCGCTTATGGGGTTCCACGACCGATCATTTTCATTCTCGATCATGATGGCGTCATCAAAGCCAAGCTGTACGAGGAGAGCTTCAAGGACCGACCGCCGGTCACAGCGGTCATCTCCAAGCTGGACGAATTCGGCGGACGGAGCTGAAGTGGTGGCGATCGCAAAGTCGATTTGTCGTGTTGTATTCGCGTCCGCCCTGGTCGCGACTGCGAGCAACATCGTTTGGGCGCAAACAAGCCCACAGCACAGTCGCCACGTCACGGCGAGCCTTGTTACCGAAACGCGAAGTCTAGTCCCCGGCCAGCCGCTACATCTGGCGCTCCGGCAGCAAATTCCGCCGGGTTGGCACACGTACTGGTCGAACCCAGGCGACTCGGGCCTGCCGACGACGATTGATTGGACCCTGCCGCGGGGCTTCAAGGCGGGGCCGATCATGTGGCCGATGCCCGAGCGTTTCGCCTATGGCCCCGTCGTGGACTACGGCTACCAGCACGACGTTCTTCTCCCGGTGACGATCGAGACGCCGGCCGATTTGCAGCCCGGAAGCGATATTGCGCTCTCGGCTCATGCAAGCTGGCTTGCTTGCTCGGACAACTGCATCCCCGAGGATGCAGACCTGAGCATTACCATCCCGGTCAGCACAGTGACCGAACCTGACCCGCGTTGGGCGGGAGCCTTTGCCTCGACCCGCGCGCGGATACCCGTTCCGAGCCCATTTCCGGCGAAGTTCCTGGTGACCAACGACAAGCTCACGCTGCATGTTGCGACCGGTGATGCAAGCCAACTCCGCGACGTCATGTTTTTCCCCGCGGATGCGGAGGTAGTTGATGACGACGCAACCCAAGTAATCACGTCGGATTCCGAGGGCCTCGCGGTTACTCTTCTACGTGACGCCTCGAAGCCGCCTCCCGCAGTTCTCAATGGCGTTCTTGTATTCCGTGATCTCGTCGCGCAAACCGGCGAAACGTCGGAGGCAATCACGATTTCGGCGCCACTCGCTACGCCGGCGTTGGCCGCGCAAGCAAATTTCGGCTTCGTCGGCGCGCTGTTGCTGGCATTCGCCGGCGGCTTGATCCTCAACCTGATGCCGTGCGTCCTTCCCGTCCTCGCAATTAAGGCATTTGGCTTGATGCAGCACGCCCGATCCGCGCCGCGCGAGGTCCGGCTGCAAGGCGTGGCTTATGCGGCCGGTGTTCTGATCAGCTTTGCATTGATCGCAAGCGCGCTGATCGGGTTGCGCGCTGCAGGCGCAGAAATCGGCTGGGGATTTCAGCTGCAATCGCCGCTCTTCGTGGCGGTGATGATCTACGTTCTGTTCGCGGTCGGCCTCAACCTTTCTGGCGTATTCACGTTTGGCGTCCGGATGGCCAGCGTCGGTGGCGAGCTGGCCTCGCAAGAGGGCTATTACGGATCGTTTTTTTCCGGTGTGCTGGCGACGCTCGTTGCTACGCCGTGCACGGCGCCGTTTATGGCGGCGGCGCTGGGCTACGCGATAACGCAGCCCTGGTATGCATCGCTCGCCGTGTTTGAAGGAGTCGGGTTGGGGCTGGCCATTCCTTACCTTGTGATTGCATTCAGCCCCGGCGCGCGACGCTTCCTCCCGAAGCCGGGAGCCTGGATGGTCCGCTTAAAGCAAATTCTTGCCTTCCCAGTCTACGGCACCGCGGTGTGGCTGCTGTTCGTATTGTCGATTGAGGTCGGCTCAATCGGAGCGACCGCGGCGTTGGCGGGTGTTGTGCTGATTGCCTTCGCGGCGTGGCTTTACGAGGCCATCCGGTGGAGCGAGGGCCGATGGCGCGCTTGGGGCATCGGCCTCGCAGTGGCATCGGTTGTCGGTGCATTTGCACTTCTCATCGTGACGAGCGGTGACGGCTCGTCACGTGCGGCTGAAACCGCGGAGGATGCCGGACTTGCTTGGCAGACCTTCAGCCAAGCGAAGGTCGCGGAGCTCCGAATGCAGGGCAAGCCGATCTTCGTCGACGTCACGGCAGCATGGTGCATCACCTGCAAGGTCAACGAACGAGTGGCTTTGGCCGATCCCGCGGTGCGCAAGGCATTCTCCGACGGCGATGTGGCGGCCATCAGAGCTGATTGGACTCGCCAAGATGCCGAGATCACGCGGATGCTGGAAGCAAACGGGCGCGCCGGCGTGCCATTATATTTGTTTTATCCGAAGCCTCGAATAACGGGAGAAACACGGCCGCCAGTCGTTTTGCCGCAGATTCTGACAGCGGAAGCCTTGCTACGCACGATCCGCGTCCAATGATGTCGCGAGGTAGGTGAGGATCCGTTTCGATTGCGTGCAAACGTCCGGCTAGGAGTAGATTGTCTTGGTCAGATCATGAACGGGAGGAAAGCATGTTGGAACTCTATCACAGCATCAATTCGGTCTGCGCCCAGAAGGTGCGTATTGCACTGGAGGAGAAGGGGCAACCGGCCAAGGACCATCTCATGACGCTGCGCGGCGACCAATTCGAGCCCGCCTACCTGAAGCTCAATCCGGGCGGCGTGGTGCCCACCCTGATCCACGACGGCGAGTCGATCATCGAATCCTCGCTGATCCTTTATTACATCGATGACGCCTTCCCCACTCCGCCGCTGATGCCGAAGTCGCCGCGCCTACGCCACCGCGTGCGCATGTACAACAAACTGATCGACGAATATGTGCACAATTCCTGCATGATTCTCACATTCGCGACGGCGTTCCGCCCAGCCTTCCTGAAGATGGCGCCCGAAGCCTGGCAGGCCGAAATCGCGAAATCGCCACTCAAGCGCCGCGCCGAGTATAAACGCAGCGTTATCGAGCGCGGGCTCGACTCCGAATTCGTGGCCGACGCGCTGGCGCAGCATCGCAAGCTGCTGTCGTGGATGACGGACTCGCTCAAACGCGGTCCGTATCTGGCCGGCGAGGCCTTTTCCAATGCGGACTGCGCCGTGATCCCCTACATCCTGCGGCTCGAACTGCTCAAGCTGGACGGCATCTGGCACCGCTATCCGGGCGTCGCCGAATGGTGGGCGCGCGTGCGCGCGCGGCCATCGGTCAAGGCCGCGATCTTCGATCGCATGACCGAGGCCGACCATGCGCCGTTTAAAAATCTTGCACCTGATCCCTGGCCGAGGGTTCAAGAGTTGTTGAAAGCGGCTTGAGGAATCTTGTCACTTAGACATCGGCCGAACAGGGACCCGGAACGTTCTTGCTACCGCCGCCCTTGAGTGACGGATCATCCAAATTCGGACCCGCCGGGATACGCGGAACCATGGCGAACGCGTGGAGGTCGCTCTGACGAACAGCACCTTTGTGCTGGCTGTTTGGACAGGTCATTGTATGGCCGAGCCACAGGGGCATCGCAGCGCGCCGAAGCTTAACCGAGACGCGCGCAGGTCCTAGATGGGCACACTTATTTTTTCAATCGCGTTGGCGTTCGCCCAAATAGGCAAGCTTGGAGAGCACTACGCCGATCTGGCCAAAGTGGCCTTCAAGTCCTCCGAGGATCTCGTGGCCAAAGAAGGCGTTAGCCAAGTAGGGTCGTCAAGTATATCGGGACAACTGGCCCTGACCTGCTGAGGCGGCTGGGGCTTTCGCCTTAACCAGCCCTCAGCCGCCACCGCGGGTCGAGCCCCGGTTCGAGACTCACTCAGCCGCCGCTCGTCTCTCCAGAATATCCAGCACCTCCAACGGTTCCGCGCGATCGCGGTAATCAACCCCGATATCGGCGAACAGGATCACGCCATCGACGCCAATGACATAGGTCGCCGACAATGGCAGCGACCAATCATCCGGCATCCCATTTTTGGCGGGAATGTCGAGATTGAATCCGTCATAGGCCGCGCGCAGCTCGTCAGTGAAGGTATAGACGATCCCGAAGGCCTTGCCGACGGACTGTCCGACATCACTTAGCACCGGAAAAGTCAGCGCGTTCTTCTCAGCAGTGCTGACAGTATCGCCGGGCTTCTCGGGGCTGATCGCGACAAGCTTGGCGCCGGCCGCGACGATTCGCGGCAGCGCGTTTTGGTATGCCTTAAGCTCGAGATTGCAGTAAGGACACCAACCGCCGCGGTAGAAAGTCACCACGACGGGCCCTTTCACCAACAGAGTTGCAATATCGAAGGTTTTGCCCTGTGCGTCGGGCAGGATGATCGCGGGCGCTTGGTCACCAACCTGCTTGGCGCGCCGGGCAAACCCGGTCTCCGTTAAGTACTGGATATGCCGTTCCATGATCGCGCGGCGGTCTGCGGGTACGCGCTGCATCCAGCCGGCGCGATATTCCTCAAGCTGTTTGGATAATGTGTCGCTCATGTCGTCGGTTTCCTATTGAATCAGGCGGGGACGTAGTTCTGCGGGAACAGGTTGCGGCGTGCCTCGTCGTCCATCTCATGTTTGAACGTGAGATCCTTGGCGATGGCGCGCGCCCGGGCCACGGCCGGGCGCGCATCGATGCCGGCGAACCATCTGGCGATATTGGAAAACTCTCCGAGCCTGCCCTCGCCGAGTACGAAATTTGCTCGGTCGATCCAGCCCCAGGCAGCGATGTCCACGATAGTGTAATCCTCGCTCACGAGATACTTACGCACCTTAAGATGCGTATCCAAAACTTCGTAATGCCGCTCGGCCTCGCGCAGATAGCGGTTCTGCGCATATGGAATCGGTTCCGGCGCGGCACGTCGGAAATGGGCTGACTGGCCCGAATAGGGCCCAAGCCCGGTTGCCACGAACATCAGCCATGACAGCAACCGGCCGCGATCGGCAGGGCGACCAAGCAACTGGCCAGATTTTTCGGCGAGATAGAGCAGTATGGCGTTGCTGTCAAAAACCGTGACCGGGCCCTCGCCCAGACCCTCGGTGTCGACGATGGCCGGCGTCTTGCCGTTTGGGTTGATCGTCCGGAATTTGGACGTGTGCTGCTCGCCCTTATAGGTATCGACCGGGATGACCTCGTAAGGGATTCCGGCTTCTTCCAAAAAGAGCGCTACTTTCATCGGGTTTGGCGTGTGGTGGAAATAGAAGCGGATCATTTTGGCTCCGTCCTTCGTGATGCTGCAGTTTTCGAACAAAACACCCGATCGCCTCGCGCCGCGTCGTCCGGCGTTCGGGCCATAATTGCTAGCGTCTTATTGTTTTGGCCGAGAGTAGGAGACCTCAGTAGCCGGCTGCATTACAATATCATCTATACTGTATCGATCGTTATAATAAAAGCAAGAGGTTTGCAAGTGGGTTTGGCTCAACCACGCTCTCGAACCGTTCCGGATATGAGGGCGAGCTTAACTCCAAAGATCAAGTGTCACGCGGCACAGCACAGCCACAGACTCAGCCACACCACACACGAAGTCGTGACGCATCTCTCGTAACAACCCGCATGCTCGGTCGAAATGCTGAATAGTGGCGTAGCAAGAAGCTGCGATCCGCTTGGGACCTAACGCGGGTCGATGCTCAAAGGAGATATGACGTGAAGAAGCTTATCATCGCCAAAAAATGTTTTCCGCTCGCGCTTGCGCTGGCCGGGTTCGTTGCTGCCGGCACGGTGCCGGTATTCGCCCAGTCCTCAGGCACTTGGGCTGCTGGCATTGCGACGAGGAGTGTTCGACCATTCGTGCATACGCCGTCGATCCTCGACAGCGGCTATAGCTCGTACGCGCAAGCACCCGCAACCATCCATCACCTAGCCCCTGACTACGATGCTTCCAGTGACGTTTGGTCAACTACGGGCCGTGGGAACGTCGGCCATTAAGGTGCCGAGGAGAAACAGGGCGGGTATCAGCTCGCCCTATTTCTGGATGCCAGCAGCCCGGAAGGCGCTTTTTGATCATGAGGCCCCGAATGCGTCTTTATCGGAAGCTTGGCTCTGAGTATCGGAACCGCGGTGATTCATCGCAAGATGACCCGCACTACCATGCCCGCAGCGCCAATGCGGCCTGGGGATGGATTGCCTGCGCCATATTACTCGTCATCGCATTGGCCGGCGCTTTTGTCAGTTTTGAGCCGGGTGAATCGCCTTGCCGGCCATATTGTTCAATGACAAACCGAATAGGCTAGCTACCTACGAACATAACAAGACGGGCGCCACTTGAACGGGCTTGGCGTCAGACCAGACATTCCGTAATGGACACGCTGGGAGGACCCTTGGTTCGTCTTGACCGGTTTCTCTCAGGTGCGGTCGTCGCCATGCTTATGCGTAGGCGGCAAACGGTCTGAAACCGCGTCGCGCGTCACTCGTCAGGAGCATTCATGTCACGCGCCCCCATTCTCGACCACAAGGACACAGACGCGCCTTCGGTGTTTGAGCCGGCAGCGCTGTTGCGAGAAGCTCGCCGGCAGAAGGGGCTATTGACCGCCGACGTTCCCGCGCTCTGCATTCTTGATCCTGATGGCGATATCGTCCGCCACCTCAAAAGTTCCGGCCAGGCAAGGCACTCCGACAAGTGGCCGTGTTATCACACCGATCTCTACGAATTTATGCTTGCCGGCGAAACCGCCGGCATCATCGGCTGCGCCGTCGGCGCGCCGTTCGCGGTTTTGGTCGCCGAGGAACTGTTTGCTTGCGGCTGCCGCATGGTCATCAGCGTGACTTCGGCCGGGCAGATCGAACCGGTCGGCGATCTGCCTTATTACGTCGTGATCAATCGTGCGCTGCGGGATGAGGGTACGAGCTATCACTATGCGCCACCGGAGGCCTTTGCGGAGGCCGACCCTCACGTTGTGGCGACCGCCATGCATGCTCTGACGGACAAGGGATTGCCCGCCCACGTTGGGGCGAGCTGGACGACCGACGCACCGTTCCGCGAAACGTCCGGCGCTATCGCCGCTTCACGCGCCGAAGGCCTGTTGACCGTCGAGATGGAAGCCGCAGCCCTCTACACATTCGCCCGCAAACGCAACAAAGCGTTGCTTTGTCTCGCCCATGTCACGAATGCGATGGGTCTCGCCGAGGGGGATTTCGAGAAGGGCGAGGCAGACGGCACAACCGACACGCTGACGGTACTCGAAGCGCTCGCAAGTGCCTTCAATCCGATAAACGATCCACCTCTCCTGCGAAAGTCAGGCCCATGAGACAAAATCCGTTTACCGACGCGCTCGCCGCTCTTGCGGATACAGATTTTCCGAAGCCGCTGTTTTGGCTTCTGCTCCTTGGCTGTGCAACAGCGGCCGTCCTTGTTTGGCGTCGAGATCCAGCGCAGCGATCGATCGAGCATATTGGCCGCTGCCTTCTGCGCGTCATTGTGGGCACAATGTGGTGGCAACAATCGCTTTGGAAAGTGCCTCCTCACTACGATTGGGGACTGATCCACTGGATGCAGGAGATGGTTGAGCATGGCTCAATCCAGGTACAAAGCGACCTCGTGCGGGACCTCGTGCTACCCAACATCCGCATATTCGGGCCGCTGGTATATGCGATCGAGGTGGCGATCGCAGTTTCGCTGATACTCGGATTGGCAACACGCCTGGGCGCATTACTTGGGGGTCTAATGGCGATCAATCTCTGGCTCGGGCTCTATAACGCGCCCGGTGAATGGCCTTGGACCTACATGTTCTTGGTAGTCCTGCAGCTCATCTACTTGATTGATCCGCCAGGACGTAGCCTTGGTTTTGACGCTCTCGCTTGGCGACATTCTGGAACGTCGCGGGAAAACGCATCGATGCTTTCCCTCGTCGCTTGAAAATTCGGGCTGGCGGCGCGGTGGTTCGAGTCCCGTTTAAGGCTAAAACTCTGGGGGCAGTTGCCTGTGGTATGCCCGATTGCTCGAACTCAAATTGACGTATAAACAACAATGCGCTGGGCGGACAGTGTGGTGTCCTCCACGAACCAGCTAACGCTATGCTGACGCTCGACTGTCAAGCCAGGCGACAATTTATAATAATAAGTCAGCGTCGACGGACGCCAGAATTGTACTTTCTTAGTCAGTCTCCCCGCTGACTATAAACTGACTTTGCCTCATATAATTCCGGGTTATGTTCGTTTGGCCCGGCGGCCGGACGGACGGCCTTCAGGTTATGAGACCGAAACGCCATCACCTATGTATTTGATAGTCAACGATAAAACGCCTATCGCAATCGTGATGTGTTAGTGGATGTGCTAATTTCGTTACGAAAGCGGATTCTTAATTGCGGGCACGGATTTGACCCGCTCAAAAATCGGGGCCAATCGAGCGCTTATTCAGTCCAACCGCGATGCGCAGGCACAAGGTCCAGTCCGGTGAGCAAAGGGAGTTGCCTCAAGCGCGAGCGCCTATGTCACGGCGGTGGGGATGGCGGTTGATTGCCCGCCTTACTGGATCGCTTGCGTCCGCCTTGCGTTCCATTTTCCGTCATTTCCGCAGAACCTTCGCCCAGATCGAGAGCCTCACTCTTAAGAACGGAAGCCTTCAATTCGGCTATACGTTTCTCGATCTCGTCAGTAGAGACTTCAATGCGAAGCTGGTCTTGGACAAACTTCAGTCGGCCTTCGGCCTCACGGAGTAGCTCTGCCCATGATTTCACCCAGACCTTGTGGTTTGGCTTGTCGATGAAAAGACCAGCGGCTCTGTTCTCCTGAGTGATGCGCTCCTTTACCACATCGTCATACTCACTAGTCACCAAATAAAAGTTCCAATTGTTTGACGTGTTGACAAAATCCGGTTGTGCCAAGATCGAGTTCACGTAATCTTCGAGCTGATCGAGTTCCTTGCGCCCAATCGAGAGTGACGGTCGTTTTAATTCTATCAATAGAAACTCGCGGTGGTCCTGGCTTCCATGTGGAACGAGACGCCCCATATCCGATACGCCGACGTACGTGCTTCCCAATGTGTCAAATTCGATATCGACAAAAAGATAGAGCGGCGGGGCCGTCGCATTTGGGGAGGTAATTTGGAAGTGGGGCTCGGAGTTCTTTATTTTTCCGGGACTACCCTTGAATTGCAACGAAGTACCGTTGAACGTGAGGATAAATCCGCGTTTGGCTAAATCTCGGACCACCCACGACAGGACATAAAGCTCGTATAGCTTCCCTTTCTTAAGCCCGTTCAGAATTTTTCTGTCAGTGGGTGTTAGTTTTTTATAGGCTGAAAAAATATTTCTGATCTCTTTACTGGCGGCGGCCTTGTCCATGGTCAGAGCGCCCCTCCGCGCGGCCTCGGTTCTGGTTCCGAGCGAAGCTGTTCAATCAGCAGAGCCACACTTCTACGGACCTGAGAGAGGTCTGGTACGTCAGAGAGGTCTGGCACGTCGTAAAAATCGCGTTCGCCGCGCACGCTCTCGTCTGCGACTGGAAGGAATAATACCCGTTCAGGTCCCCCGCCATTGGTATATTGACGAATTCGGCTCATGGCGTTCCGAAATGTCGAACCATCTCGCACTGCCAAAAAGCGGTCGAACGCATGTAACATGGCGATGAGCCGCTCCCGAGGTTCGAGCAGTCGGTCTTCACCGGTGTTCTCGTCTCGATGGGTGTAATTATTTTCGTCAGCCAGCTCGGACGCACCGACCTCAAGAAGCTGAGTTTCCAGCTCGGCAATCAATGCGAGAAAGTCATCGTCATCCATGAAGTCCTCGTCCGCGGAAACTGTGAAGGCCGGACGTGTTTGAAGCGGGGTCTAAATTGAATTCAAGGCGTCGGGTAGCATGATTTATTCTGTCTAGTAAGAGTTGAGGTTACAAGAATAAGTTTGGTTGCGGGGAGCGGATTTGAACCGCTGATCTCAAGGTTATGAGCCTTGCGAGCTACCAGGCTGCTCCACCCCGCGACCGAACAAGAGGGGCGGAAACTTGCGCCAAATATCATGCAGCGGCAAGGATGTTATTCCTATGCGGTTATATTAGCGCATTACGCGATCCCATCTGCAGGAGCGGATCAGGACGGAAGGCGATTACTCTTTCTCAAAACCGTGGGTCGTGAATTTCAATGTCCGGCTATTTTCAGTGACGGTCCGAACGACGTTATCGGGCACCCCGCTTGGAATGTTTGCCTCAATCTCAAGCGTAACGGTGACGTTTGAGCCGACTAGACCCGACAGGTGAGCAATTACCTCATCGGCGATGCGTCCCGCGTCGCGGCCAACACGCGACGCATCCAACGCCACGGTTCCGTAATAGCGGTGCGGCTTCGCCGTTTCCGCGGTCGAAAGGCCTGAGCCACCGGGTTGCACGGCTGGGTGAGCGGGAACGTCCCCGCCGCTCGCTCCAGGAATACTAGCGCCGCCGCCGACGGGCTTAGTGCTGGCAGTATCCGCTTCGTGTTGGTTGAAAGCGACTTCTGGCCGGACCAGCAGACCACCCGCAGTGTCTTGAAAAACATCGACGCGTTGTCCGCAACGGAGGCCGCGATAACGACCTGTCGTTTCATCAAAGCTGTCGGCGTAGGCAAACGACTCCTGACGCCAAAGAAGCAAGCCAAGCCCGTCTTGAACTGCTGAAGTAAGAACCTGTGAATCGCGGAGGCGCGGGAGGTAGACGTAGCGCGCAAAATCCTCTGCGAGTTGACGGATCGCCACCTGATTGCCTCGCCAGAGGGGAATACGGTCCAATTCCATGCGAAGCCGTGTGCCCGCCAGCGACGGAACGAACAATTCCTCGCTGCGAAGCTTCTTGCTCGCCCGTACGGCAAGACCGTCTTGTCCAGTCAGGCGGAAGGTCTGCCATTGCATTTGATCCTGCGGCGTCGCTTGAATTGGCACCAACAGCCATTGGTAAGCTTCGGGCAATCGAGCGACAACAGCCCCGTCCGCCGCTTTGAGTTGGGTCTCGGCTTGGCGAACTTGGTGAGGGTCCAGATTATGGCCCTCTTTTTCATCGAGAATTGAAGACCACGCGAGATAGCGACGGATCGCCTCATCTAAGTCCTGAAGACGCGTTTGATCGATCGCAAGGAACACTAAAGTATTCTGGAAAATCCTTGGCCCGTTGCCGCGCTGCTGGAGGATGGCGTTCGCGGCGGCTTGGGCCTTGTTCGTCGCATCCTTGCTATAGGGATGATCGATGCCGAGTACCACAAGCCGCGCTTCCGTATCATCCGGCACGTCAGCGCCAGACTGCGGTATGGGATGGATTCGACGGAACTCTCCAGTCGCACGGAGGTCTGTTCTCAGCCTTTCCTCAATTTCCGCAACGACCGGATCGGAATTTCGCTTGAGCTGCTCCGCGCGGTCCTCCGCAAGCTTTGTGACGGTTGGCTGAGTAGAATACCAATAACGTGCGCCATCCTGATAAAGAAACGTTGCCGAGGTAGTGAGACGACGCAACGCATCACCGAAAACGGCCGTGGTTTCACCGGGCATGACACAACCGAGCTTGATACGCCGATCTTCCACGCCCCGGTTTGCCGCCTTGGAAGTCGGAGCAGACCCAAGATAAATTGTCCGGGCTACGCGCCGAGTGGCCGCGAATTTTCCAAGGTTTGGAACCTCGCCATCGATTCGCAAGGGCAACGCGTTCGGCCCGTCCACGTCCTTCTCAATAATCGGCTTCCATTGGTCAGGCAGATAACGGGTCAGTTCATCGCGAACACGCGGGTCATCAATCGGGATATTGCAAGGCATGATGAGCGGGTTTCGGTCGCCTTTCTCCCACAGACTGTGGATGACCGCCGCCATTAGACGCAGGACGCCGCGCGTCCGCTGAAATCTCACCAACGTGGACCAGTCCGTATATAGACGGTCAAAAACCTCGGGATGAATCGGATAAGCAGCCTTCAGCCGGTTCTCATAGTCAGAGTCCCGGCATTCCGGCGGAAACTCTTGATGCTGTGTCCGATAGAGGTCGAAGAACGACCGCGCCACACTATCGCGGGCGACGAATTGCGCTTTCTCAATCAGCGGTTCGAATAAACGGCGTCGAACGATCTCAAAGCCTTCCTCTGTGCTGGCCGGTGCCCAAGAGGACTCGAGGCGCCCGATGACGTTCCGAAGGCGAGCGAGCGCAGCACGCCCGCGTGCGCCGCCGACTTCTTCATCATCGCCCTGTGCATGCGGTGACGTAGGAGTGTCAGACGCAGGCAAGCTGATGACAAGAAGACATTGCTTTGCGAGTTTTGCTGCTTCGGTCAGCGCCTGTGCAAATGTAAAGTGCGTTTCGAAACTTCCGGCCGGAAGATCGGAATCGTCGTGAAGCTGGCGCGCATACGCAACCCACTCATCAATTAAGATGAGACATGGCCCGTATGTGTTCATAAGTTCCCGCAGCTTGTCGCCAGGACTCGTCGCACGTTCATCATCGGCGCGCACTTTTTCGAATGCTGGCTTGCCACCTAACTGCCAAGCCAGCTCGCCCCATAGAGTACGGATGACCGTGCCGTCCGCTTTCATCGACGGATTGCCCGGCGAAATCTTGTTGCCGACCAAAACAACGCGCTTCACATGATCAGGCAATTTGCTGATCCCTGATTCCACCAACACCTGATCAATACCGGCCAACTCCCCGGGCTTTGTCCCCGAAAACAAGTGGTAGAGCGCCAACATCGAGTGCGTCTTGCCGCCGCCGAAATTGGTCTGAAGTTGAACGACCGGATCACCGCCATCGCCCGTCAATCGTTGGATCGCGCCGGCAAGAAGCGCTTTCAGGCTATGCGTCAGATAGGTGCGGCGGAAGAATTCGATCGGTTTGCGATATTCGTCCGAGCCTTCGCCTAGGTGGACTTGCCACAAGTCCGCGGCGAACTCGGCTTGTTGGTAGCGTCCACTCGCAACGTCCTTGTGAGGATTGACCACCTCGCGCCACGGTTTAAGGCTACCCGTGACTTGACTTTCGATAGAGGTACCGGCGCCCTTCCGCCG
>Ga0182024_10018526_pt1 | contig 12952 bp, 11 predicted proteins | sample P32metaG_FD_120480 | JGI IMG/M metagenome (GOLD analysis project Ga0182024, IMG submission 120480) | Permafrost microbial communities from Stordalen Mire, Sweden - P3-2 metaG (Illumina Assembly) | ecosystem: Environmental > Terrestrial > Soil > Wetlands > Permafrost | place: Sweden: Stordalen...
CTCGACGACGAGTTGAGCCCCGTTGGGCAGAACCTTGCCGAGCTTCGCGAAGGTCCCGGCCAGGAAATCAGATTTCGACTTGTAGTGACCGGCCAGCGGATGCGTGCCTTCGACGATCCAGTCTACCTTGTCGTCTACATGCTCGAAAAAGCCCGCGCCATCGCCCTGCTAAAGCCCCTTGAAAATCTTTCTGACGTAGTCTTCGGTGATCATGAGATCCTCCTGTGTCTACAGCAATTGCTCGCACGAGGTAGGACGGACTGTAACGCTGGTCTAGTTCGGCACCCAGGTGACAGCGCGAATCTCGCCAAACTCGCGGCGCACCTTGGTCCACGAATCGCCCGAATCGATGCTCAAATACAGGTAACCGTGCAGGCTGTTGGCGACGACGACATCGGGGTTCGCTTGATTTGTTCCGAACCAGTAAATCGTGGAATTTGGCTCGACCGGCAGCTTGCAAGCTTCCCAGCTAACGCCGCCGTCGCGCGACCTTTGGATCGCGCCGCGCTTGCCTGGGATGAAGTCGCCGTTGCCCACGAAGATCGTGTCGGGATCTCCGGGCTTGAGCGCGACTCCGCGGCAATAGGAGATCGTGTCCCGTTCTGCGAACTTGGGGAATCCGTGCAGCGACCATGATTCGCCCTCGTCGAGGCTGCTCCAGATTCCGTCCGGCGTCGTGACCAACAGCTTGGTCCGCGGGCCAGTCGCGAGCGCCACGCCATGGACATCGTGGTTGAGTTCCTTGTCACCGATTTTTGAATGTTTCCAGGTCTGGCCGTCATCGCGGCTGCAATAGACGCCGTCGATTTCGACACCCACCCATATCGTGCGCTTGTCACGCGGATCGATCAGGATATTGGTAACTTTTGGCGCGCCAGCCAGACATCGCTCGGCCATCGGCACCGCTAATCGATGCCAGCTCTGACCGCGATCGTTCGTGCGGTAGACCCCGGGCTCCTTGGTGCCCGCGAGCATCGTGTCAGGATCGGCGGGATGGAAGGTCGCCGACCAGATCTGTTTGCCTTCCATCGGCGAGTCGATCCAGTCCCAGGTCGCACCATTGTCTTCGCTTCGATAAAGTCCCGCTTCGGAACCAGCGAGGAGGTGATGAGGATTGTGGGGTGAAACGGCGAGTGTGCGAACTTGTATTTCGCCGGGCTCGGCATAGAACGGCAGCTTCATCTTGCTGCGCCGCCAATGGTCGCCGCCGTCAGGGCTGAACCATACGCCCGCGCCTACCGTTCCAACGCAGATTGTAAAGTCGTTCGCCATTGGCCCGGACCTCCATGCGCGCTCAGCGAAGTTCGACAGATCGATTTAATCCGACGCTAGCGAGCGCATCGGCGAAAAGTCAAATCTCAACTAATCGCGCGCTTCGCTGTTTGGTCATCGCGCGCTTCGCTGTTTGGGATGCTCCAGTACAGCAGGATTCGCCACCCGGATCGGCGCGCCATTGGCGAAGGCGACCACGGCGTCCAGCGTGTCGGTGTAAAACGCGGTCAGCGTCTCGTGCGTGACGTAGCCAAGATGCGGCGTGACGATGACGTTGTCCAGGGTACGGAAAGGATGGTCGGCCGCGGGCGGTTCGGCGTCGAACACGTCGATTCCCGCGCCCGCGATGCGGCCGGAGCGCAGCGCATCGAGTAGATCCGCTTCGACCACGATCGGCCCGCGCGAGGTGTTGATCAGGTAAGCTTCGGGCTTCATCATCGCGAGTTCATGCGCCGTCACCAGCCCGCGAGTCCGATCACTCAATACCAGGTGAATCGAGAGAACGTCGGCCTGCCGGAAGAGCTCATCTTTCTCCACGCGCCGCGCGCCGGCCGACGCGGCAGTTTCTTCGGTGAGATTCTGACTCCAGGCGATCACCTGCATCCCGAAAGCGCGTCCATACGCCGCCATCCGCTTGCCGATACGCCCGAGCCCCAGCAATCCGAGCGTGCGGCCGGCCAGGATGCTACCGACCGTGCTCTGCCATCCGGCTTCGCGCATCCGCCGCATCTCGAAACCAAGATGGCGAACGGTTGCGATCATCAGCCCCCAGGTAAGTTCCGGCGTTGCGTTGGCGATGTTGGCGAAGATCGGGTTGGCAAAATTGGAATGCGCTACGATCACACCGTGCTCGGTCGCCGCCGCCAGGTCGAGGTTGGGCAGTGACATCCCGATGATCGTCACGAGCTTCAGATCGGGCAGGCGCTGGAACAGGCTCCGCGGCAGACTCATCCGCTCGCGGATGGTGCAGAGCACGTCGAAAGGTCTGAGCAGCGCCGCGGCTTCGTCCTCGGACAAATGCCGATCGAAGATGGTAATTTCCGCCCTGCCCTTGAGCACTGACCAGTCAGCCGATTTAAGCGCGACCCTCGCGTAGTCATCGAGAAGCGCGATCTTAAGCATTGTGAGTACTCACACTTCACTCGGAGCAGCCCATAAACGCGCTCAGTGCACGCGTTGATCGAACTGCAGAATCGTTCCGTCGGGATCCTCGAACAAACAAGTCAGGACCTTTCCGCCCGACTTTTCGCCGTATGCGATCGAGTCGGCGGCATAGGGCGGCACCAGGATCTTGACGCTGGCGCTTTTGAGCTTCTCGACTCGTTTCTCGAGATCGTCAACCCAGAAGGCGAAGTGATGAATCCCGACCTGGTGAAGGCGGAGCGGTTTGCCCGACGTATCCCGTCCAAGGGTTTGGGAGAGCACGATGAAGCCGGCATCCTTCGTCCATCGCATATAAACTGCGTGGCGCGAGCCGGAGCCAATCTTCTCCACGGTATCGAGCATCACTTCGAGTCCGAGCAAATCGCGGTAGAACGGAAGCGAGCGCACCATGTCGCCGACTCCGATTGCGACATGTGAAATTCCTTTCACCGGGTTCTCCTTTCTCCGAAGACGGCAGAGCCGTCAAAGATTCGGTCGCTTTACAAAATGCGGTAGCACTTCTGACACAAATAGATCGAGCGAATGGCGTGACTGCTGGTAGTTCAGGCCGCCCCACGCAAAGGACAGCACCAGGTAGTTGGCCCCGCTTTCCTCAAAATAGGCTGCGATCTTTTCGCGGACCGATTTCGGAGAGCCGACGATGGCTGCATCGGCTGAACGCGCACGCACGAGATCGTCGGTAAACAGCGTCGGGACAGTGCCAAAATCGCGCCACAGCTTGACGATGTTGTTGTAGTAGACCCGATACGCGGGTATCGCGACTTGCTCGGCTTCTTTGTCCGAATCGGCAGCGAAGAAGTGTCGCACGGCGCCGATCTTTGGCTCCTTGACCTGAGGATTTAGATTGTCGGGGTGGTCACGAAATGTTTCCAGCAAGTCGCGATAGGCTTGCGCGGTTCCCCTAACGATCGCATTGGGACCTCCGGTGACAATCTGCATTCGATGGCGTGCGGCAAAAGCCAGACCCTCCGGAGTCGAGGCGCCATACCAGAACGGCGGATTCGGCTTCTGTTTTGCCGCGACTTCGATCGGCACTCCGGCGAATTTGTAGCGCTCGCCACGATGCGAAATCTTGCCCTCGCGCAGACCCTGAACGATCACCTTGAGCGACTCCTCGAAGATCTCGCGCGATTCGAGGAAGTGCACGCTAAGGTACGCGAGTTCGTAAGGTGAGATGCCGCGCCCGACGCCTACCTCAAGTCGTCCGCCGCTTAGCTGATCGAGCATGCAAATCTCCTCGACCAGCCGAATCGGGTGATAGAGCGGCAGGAGATATACCAACGGTCCCAGGTGAATCTTGCGCGTGCGCATCGCAACCGCGGTGAGGAACACACTCGGAGAAGGGCTCATCCCCAGTGGCGTCGCGTGATGCTCGGCGAGGTGATAGCAGAAGATTCCAGCCCGATCTGCGGCCTCAATCAGTTGCAGACGTTCCTCGTATAGCTGCTCGAGAGGAACCTCGCGGCGCTCCAGGTGGTCGAAGATTCCGAATGCAACTTCCACAGCGTGGTTCCTCGTTCAGTTGCGATTCACTCAGCACGCCTAACCACTCTCAACCCAATCACTTTTAAATGTTCCGCTAATTCAGCTCGATGTTGTAGAGCTTCGCCGCGTTCTCGCATACGATTTTCCGCGTTACCGGCTCCGGCACGCCCTCGAAATCCTGCTTGATCACTTTGAGAGAATTTGGCCAGGTCGAGTCGGTATGCGGGAAGTCCGACGCCCACATGTAATTGTCTTCGCCGAAGAATTTGTAGGTCATCGGACCGATTGCGTCGTCCTGGAACGTTGCCCAGATATTCCTCCGCACGTACTCCGACGGCTCCATCTTGAGTTTCGTGTTCTCGCGCATCGTCCCGAACTTGGCGTACATGTGATCACTGCGGTACATGAAGTGCGCGATCCAGCCGGTATCGTTCTCGGCCGATACGACGCGAAGCTCCGGAAAGCGCTCGAACACCTTGCCGAAGATGAAGCTCGAGAGCGTGCGCTGCACCTGGTAAACCGGCTGCATCGTGCCGATCAGCATCCTGATTCCACCGCTCAGGACCTGATTGTTTTCCTCTTGCTGGTTTTCCTCGGTCCGCTCGGCGGTCTTGTCGCGACTTGGTCCCTTCTGGTCGCGCTGCGTGATGACATGCAGCGACAACGGCATCTTCATTTCCTGCGCCGCCGCCCAGAACGGATCGTAGAGCTCGCTATAGTAAGGCTTGTCGTGCGGCGGCACCCCCCAGATCATCGCGCCTTTGAGTCCGATCTTTGCGCTTCGCTCGAGCTCAGCGACGGCAAGCGGGATGTCATCAAGTGAGACAAGCGCGACCGGATGCAGCCGCTTGGGGCTATATGAGCGGAATTGCCCGACCCAATCGTTGTACACGGCGAAACACGCACGGCGCAGTTCGTCGTCGTCGAGCCCGAACAGCGGCATCCCGAGTGTGGTGTAGATCACCTCGGCCTGCACGCCGTCGATATCCTGATCCTTGATTCGCTCCGCGGGGTCCCAGCCGCTCGGCCGCGCCGCCTCGTAGCCTTTCTTCAGATGCTCCTTCAATTCTTCGCCGCTCTTGCCGATGCCGAAGCCGCCTGCGACCGGGAACGGCCGCACCCCGGGTGCGATAAAGAGATAGCCCTTACCGCTCTCGCTCTTGATCACTTTCGGCGCTCGGTCGCGAAATTTGCTGTCGAGCCGCGTCTCCCAGAGATCGGCGGGCTCCATCATGTGGGAGTCGGCAGAAATCACACGCATGTCCATCGGGAGTCCCTCCTGATTAGTGAAGGCTGCGAGTCGTCTCAGTTTTCCTAATTTGATGTATCGCACCTCATACCATTGAGGGCAAGGCTGACCCCGCGAAGATGTGGGATACAAAATCGAGCGCGGCGCTTGGGGAGATCTTTAAGGCGGTGGTATAGAGGTTCCATAGCTGAGAAGCGCTGGAACGCACTCTGCTCCGCAGCCCAGGTGCGACTACGATCAATTGTTCCGAGACATACCAGGAAGAGCGATATGACGGATTCAGTTCAGAAGGCATCGGATGCTCAATCAGGACGCGTCGAAAACTTTGACGCGATTGTGATAGGCGCGGGGGTTTCCGGGCTGTATCAACTTTATCGCTTGCGCGAGCTCGGACTCCGGGTGCGATGCCTGGAGGACGGCGGCGGCGTTGGCGGCACCTGGTATTGGAACCGCTATCCAGGATGCCGCTTCGATTCGGAGAGCGAAAGCTACGGCTATTCGTTCTCAAAAGAGCTCCTTCAGGAGTGGGACTGGAAGGAACATTATTCCGGCCAGCCGGAGAACGAGCGATATTTAAACTATGTAGCAGACAAGTTCGACCTGCGCCGCGACATCCAATTCAATTCGCACGTCACTTCCGCCGTCTACGACGAGCGCGCCAACCGATGGGAAGTCCAGTTGGAGAGCGGACAACGGATGCGCGCACAGTTTCTGATTGCCGCAGTAGGAATTTTGTCAGCGCGCAACATTCCGCCGTTCGAGGGAGTCGACAGCTTCAAGGGTGAGTCATTCCACACATCCAGATGGCCCAAGGAGAAGGTCGATTTCACCGGCAAGCGTGTCGCGGTCATCGGCACCGGGGCCACAGCCGTCCAGCTAATCCCAATCATCGCCAAAGAAGTCGGCCATCTCACGGTCTTTCAACGCACCGCAAATTACACCGCACCGCTGCGAAACTCGTTGGTCAACGAGGAGACTCAGCGACGGTTCAAGGCTACCTACCCGGAGATACACAAAAGGTGCAAAGAAACTACCGGTGGATTCCTCCATGACTTCGACCGGCGCGCGGCCCTGGAGGTTCCACGAGAGGAACGGCGCGCGGTGTACGAGCAATTGTGGGCGCTGCCAGGGTTCGGGAAATGGCTGGGCAACTTCAGAGACATCATGACCGACCGCGTTGCCAATGAGGACTTCGCTGAGTTTGTGCGCGAGAAAATCCGCGCGCGCGTGAAGGATCCGGCGGTCGCAGAAAAGTTGGTGCCCAAGGACCATCCGTTTGGATCCAAGCGCGTGCCTTTGGAGACCGAATATTACGAAGCTTACAACCGCGACAATGTTGTGTTGGTCGATATTAAAGAAACCCCGATCGAGCGCATCACGCCGACAGGTATCAAGACCGCCAGCCGCGACTACGAGTTCGATGTCATCATCTATGCCACGGGCTTCGACGCGATAACCGGGGCGATGACCCGGATCGATTTTCGCGGCGAGGGTGGGCAGAGTCTCAAAGACAAATGGGCCAATGGGATGCGCACGTACCTGCAACTTGTGACGGCCGGGTTTCCGAACCTCTTTATTGCCACGAATACCGCGTTCTGCAACTACACCGTCTGCGCTGAGACGATCGTCGAGTGGATCACGGACTGCATTCGCTACGTTCGCGAAAACGACTACTCGCGCATCGCAGCCACACCGCAGGCAGAAGATGCCTGGGTGGCGCACACCAACGAGGTCGGCAGTCGCACGCTATTGAGCAGTGCCAACGGATGGTTCGTTGGGGGAAACATTCAAGGTAAGGCGCGCGCGTTCCTTCTTTATGCGAACCCCGCTCCCGCCTATCGGGCAAAGTGCGCGGAAGTAGCAGCGAAGGGCTACGAGGGTTTTGTCTTGCGATAGAGAATCTTGATCCCGCGTCTCACTTGCCGGCGAAGTGCGGTTCGCGCTTCTCCAGGAACGATCGAACTCCTTCGCGATGGTCTTCGGTCTTGAACAGTTCGGCCAGGCTGGTGCTGACCCACGCCCCAAGTTCCTTCCAATCCGGATCGAGTGCGCGGCGGAGTCCATTCTTCAATTTTCTGATAGCAAGCGGCGGATTCGATGCGATCTTGCGCGCGAGCTCGGTCGCGGCCGGCAACAACTGTTCATGTGGCACAACGCGGGACACGAGCCGGATTTGCAACGCTCGATTGGCATCGATGATGTCGCCGGTGAACAGCAGCTCCGCCGCAGTCTCGCGCCCCACGAGCTGTGCGAGCCGACCGATTCCCGGCACGTCGCAGCATAGTCCGCGCTTGATGAAGAGTTCACCGAAGCGCGCCTTCTCCGACGCCACGCGTATATCTGCCATCAGCGACAGCTCCATTCCCCATCCGATAGCGGCGCCATTCACTGCCGCAATGATGGGAATGTCGGTATGCAGCAGCGCGTCGGCTGCCGGCGTCAGCCGTGGTGCGAGATTGGTGACAGCAGGACGCGCGCCCTCGCCGCCTGCGATGATCTGCTTCACGTCGTCGCCCGAGCAGAACGCTGGATCGGCGCCCGTGATGATCAGGCATCGCACGGCCGCGTTGCGCACAGCATCTTCGAGTTCGCGGTAGGTGGTGAAGGTCAGCGCATTGCGCGCCTCGGGGCGGCGCAGCGTGATCACGCCAACATGTCCGTCAACGTCGTAGCTCAACTCGGTGTACATATCGTTGGTCGCTCCTCGATGGCTGAGAGAGATTTGCTTCTCCCTGTGAGAATCCCACGCACGCCGCGCCGGCGTCAAAGGTTTGCTCGATCGCGTGTCTATGCTGCGAGCGCTCACTGATCCGGAGTTTGAAAAAAGAAGACCGAAGTGGCACGTTCGTCTAAAGAATCCGAGGTGAGGCCAACCGATGAGTATCTTCAGGAATTTGAACGTCGGGCTGCTGTTTCCGTTTCGAAACCCGCCGGCGTGGCACAAGCCGTTCGCTGACTTCTATGCCGATCAGCTCGCGCAAACGCGACTCGCCGAAGACCTTGGCTACGACGAGATCTGGCTGACCGAGCATCACTTCGCCGAGGATGGATACTCGCCGGCGATTCTGCCGATCGCATCCGCGATTGCGGCGCTGACCAAACGGATTCGCATCGGAACGTACCTGGTGCTCCTGCCGCTGCATAACGCGGTGCGTGTTGCAGAAGACGCGGCGACCGTCGATATCATTTCAAACGGCCGCTTCGATTTGGGCGTCGGTCAAGGATACGCGCCCGGCGAATTCGCGGCCTACGGCGTCGATCGAAAGACTCGAGCCGGACGCCTTGAAGAAGGCATCGAGGTGATTCGCGGGGCATGGACCAATGATGACTTTTCATTCGAGGGGCGGCACTACAAGCTGAAGAACGTTCGCCTGATGCCGCGGCCTGTGCAAATGCCGCATCCTCCGCTGTGGATCGGGGCCGGCGCGCCAAAAGCGATCGAACGCGCGGGACGGATGGGATGCCATTTCATGGGCCTTGCGAATCCCGCAGCGCAGGACACCTATGACAGTGCCTTGCGGAAAGCCGCCCGCAATCCAAAAGACTTCTCTGCAGCGCAGCTCCATTTCTGCTACGTCGGGCGCAGCAACGACGAGGCGTGGGCGCATTCGCAGGATCACCTCCACTACATGATCAAGTGGTACACCCGATGGCTGACCGAAGCGGGTGACCTCCTCGGAGCAAGTATGCCGCCATTGCCGGAGCCCTCGAAGCTGCGCGGTTCGCAACTCATGTTTCCGCTCGCGGTCGGCAGCCCGGACGAAGTTGCCGCCAAGCTCAACGCGTCGTTTACGAAGGTAAGGACGACACACCTCGTGCTCGGGATGCATCTGCCGGGTCTCGCGCCAGAACGCAGTCGCAGTTCGATGGAACTATTCGCGCGCGAGGTAGCGCCTCAATTGAAACCACCTTCGGCTGCCTAGAGAGCAGAACGATTGTGGCCCCCTGCTTGATTCGGTAGCGTTTCGGTTCGCGCGCAACTTCGCGCGAGAGGAGAAAGCCGTGCAGGTAAGCAAAGAGTCTATCGATTTGGGAATCGTAGTGACTGATGAGAAGGCCGCCCTCGGCTTCTACCGCGATGGGCTTGGCTTGGAGTGGGAGGGAGAGCTGCCTTTGCCGGGAGGCCGGATGTATCGCCTCAAGTGCGGAACCACAGTCATCAAACTGCTGAAGCTCGAGCGGACTCCGGCGGCAAAACCCGCACCGGGCGGACCAACAGGGGGACTTGGCTACCGCTACTTCACGATCTCGGTGCCCGATATCCGCGGACTGATATCGCAGCTCGAGGCTAAAGGCATTCGCCCGTCAGTGCCCGTCACCGAGTTCCGTCCTGGCGTCACGATCGCGATGGTGACCGATCCAGACGGTAATACGGTCGAGTTCTTACAGAATACGGGTTCGAAGTGAGCGGACGCGCACGTCCAGACCATGGGCGCACTGACTGACAAATACTGCATCGTTGGCGTGGGTGAGACTCCGCAGATGCGGCCGTCGAATCGCACCACACTGTCGATGGCGTGCGAAGCCATCAGCAACGCGATGGCCGACGCGGGCCTCGAGCCGTCTGACATAGACGGCGTCACGAGCTACCAGGTCGCGGACTCAACTTCGTCCGCGCACGTCGCGACGGCTCTCGGCATGCGGCTCAACTACTGTCTCGACATCCTGGGCGGCGGCTCCAGCACCGAGGCACTGGTCGCGCACGCAATAGGGCTCATCGAGGCTGGCTACGCCAAAACGATCGTGTGCTTCCGCTCGATGAACGGGCGATCCGGACGCAGGATGGGCGGGCAGATTCCAGGCGGGCCCATCCCCGCCGCTAATGCCGAAGGCGACAACCAGTTCAACATGGGATGGGGTTGGACGACGCCGGCACAGCGCTTCGGCATGTCCGCGATGCGCTATCTACACGACACCGGCTGCACGACCAAAGCATTCGCGGAGATAGCCGTCGCGCATCGCTATCACGCGAGCCTCAATCCGAAGGCGATCTATCGCTCGCCGATCACGATCGACGATCACCAGCGATCGCGATGGGTGGTTAAACCGTTTCGACTGCTGGACTGCTGCACGGAGACCGATGTCTCCGCCGCCATCATCGTGACGTCGCGCGAGCATGCATACGATTTGCGTCATCCGCCCGTCTTCATCATGGGAGGATACGCGCGCACGATGACCGAGACTCCGCAGTGGAACTACTCGCGGCCGGTGCTGCATTACGTCGCGGGCAACTATGGATGGAAACGCGCGTTCGGCATGGCGGGGATCACGCACGCCGACGTGGACTTCGTCTCGTGTTACGACGCCTTCACCTTCACTACGCTGATTCAGCTCGAGGCAAATGGATTCTGCGGTCCGGGTGAAGCGGGCGAGTTCGTCAAGGGCGGAAGGCTCCAAATCGATCACGAGTTGCCGAGCAATCTCTCAGGCGGGCACCTGTCGGAAGGATACACTCACGGCGTGCAGATGGTGATCGAGAACGTGCGCCAGTTGCGTCATCGCGCTGACGACGCATGCCCCGGATGGCGCGAAGGCAAGCATAGTTACGATCGCGCCAAAGGATGCCGCCAGGTCCGCGAGGCAAAAATCTGCTGCGGGATGGCCTGGGGATGGGAAAACATGGCGAGTTGCCTGATCCTTCGCGGGATGGCCGCCTGAGTGCGGAGGTGATCGATGTCCGTGACAATTGACTATTCGAAACTGCGCATCCTTCCCGATCCCGACACGCGCGAATGGTGGGAGGCGGCGCGGCAACGCAAGTATCTGGTGCGGCAATGCAATCGATGCGGCCACAAGTGGTTTCCACCGAACATTCCGGCGTGCAGCAAGTGCGCGTCGATGGAAATCGGATGGTTCGAAACCGCGGGCACGGGTGTCGTCCACAGCTATGTTGTAGTCGTGCAGCCGGTCGTCGGAGCATTCGTGGGCGCAGTGCCGTACGTCGTCGCGATCATCGAGTTGGACGACTGCAAGGAAAAGGACGGAACCGTCACGCGTGTCGCCGGCGTTATGACCAACGACGAAGCGGAAGTTGCGATCGGTCTGCCATGTTCGGTGCTCTTCGAGGAAACCAACGATCCGAAGATTGTCATGCCGCGCTGGCGTATCAGCGGCGCCGCCGAGAATACCTGGAGATTCGCTGAGTGAAAGAACCCGACGCGAGCATTCGGTCGCGTCGGTTCAATCAATCCCGGTGGCGCTCAGAGTCTCTGAGATCCAGCCGCGGCTGTCGTAAGTTGGCGGTTCGTTAAGAGCTCTGCGCGATCGCTTTCGCTAAGCCGAGACTCCGTGGCGCAGGACCTTACCCGGAGTCGCGCCGGTGAAGCGGTCACCCTCCCAGGTAATCTGGCCGTTCACGATCACATGACTATAGCCCTCGGCGCGTTGCACGCGGCGCCACTCGTCGCCTGGTAGATCGTGCGCAATCTCGACCGGTAGGACCTTCAACCGCTCGAGGTTGTAAATCACGATATCGGCCGGTGCGCCCTCGCGAAGGAAGCCGCGATCCTTGAATCCGGCGCAGAACGCCGGCAGCCCCGACATCCGCCAGTGGATGTCTTCAAGGCTCAGCCACTGCTTCTCGCGTACGAAGCGGATAAGGCCTTCGGTGGGATAGCGTCCGGCGGTTAGGAACTTCGTGTGCGCGCCGCCGTCGGAAACGCCGAACGTTATATAAGGATAGTCGAGCAATTCCTTCATCAGGTCGGACGAGTTCACTGCCGGTGCGAAGAACTCCGTCTTGAGATTCTCCGACACTGCTACGTCCAGCATGGTGTCGACGGCGTCCTTGCCAGTCTCTTTCGCCGCGAGGCGCAGCGTCATCCCCTCGAACTTCTTGTTCTCGGGCGTTTGGCACTCGGTGATAATGATCTCGTCGAAGTAGTTGGTGATCAGGCTCTCTCGCGGCATCTGCGCCTTGAGCGCGGCGCGACGGCGAGGATCGCCGAGTTTCTCGGTGCGCTCGCCAACGGTGCCGGTGGTTGCTTCGCGCCAGGCGTCGGAATCGTCAAACAGGTTCCAGTCTTCGAACGTGAACGTGAGACCGGCGTCGGTGGTTGTGCCCTGACCATACACCGGCAGACCCTTCTGACGGCATCGTTCGAGCCACTTCATCGTATTGCGATGGCGATGCGGGAAGCGATCGTTCGTCACCAGTGCTTCGTACATTATCGGACGCCCGCTGACTTCGGCGATCTGCTCGAAATGCTCCGCATCCTTCTTCGGATCCCAGCTCGCCAACGTGAGTTCCTGGAAGCCTTCGCCGCGCTCGCCGAGTACTCGCGCCATTTCGAGGCAGGTCTCGTCGTGCATCACGTCGGTGTTCATCGGCGAGCCGTCGAAGTCGCGTTGAACCGCGCTCGGTCCGCCCGGAATAAGGCGCTGAGCCGACCATCCGCACGCGCCCGCATCCATGGCCTCGTGCAGGATGCGACGCATCGTCGCGTGCTCGTCGTCCGACGGCATACGACCCGTCTTCGACTCCTCGATTCCCATGACGTAGCCGAGCACCGGATTCATCGGAACGTAGGGCAGCAGGTTGACGCCCTTCGGCAGGCGGTCAAGCTTGTCCATGAATTGCGGATAGGTCTCCCAGTCGAACGGCATCGCGGCCTGCATCGCGCGGAGCGGAATCGCCTCGGTGCGGACCATCGTGAGCATCGCGCGCTCGGCATCCTTGGGGCGCACCGGCGCGAAGCCGAATCCGCAGTTGCCGATCACGACCGAGGTGATGCCGTGATAGCCGGAGATCGTGAGGTAGGGGTCCCAGAAGATCTGCGCGTC
>Ga0182024_10018527_pt1 | contig 12951 bp, 10 predicted proteins | sample P32metaG_FD_120480 | JGI IMG/M metagenome (GOLD analysis project Ga0182024, IMG submission 120480) | Permafrost microbial communities from Stordalen Mire, Sweden - P3-2 metaG (Illumina Assembly) | ecosystem: Environmental > Terrestrial > Soil > Wetlands > Permafrost | place: Sweden: Stordalen...
CCTCACGGGAGTATTGGCTGATCGTGCAGAACTTATCATTTGTATAGGTGATCGTGCCCTGGACGTCGGTGAAGGCGACGATGGCGTGCTGGTCCAGGGCAAACTTTTGATCGGACAACTCTTTCAGCGAGACGTCATTCCGTGGCAACTCATCGGGCCCGTCAATCTTTTGCATAGCTGATGCCTCGTCCACTTTTGCGGACCATCTCGCGATCCACCAATGCCTTCACTCATTTCCCGAGCTTGGGAAGTTTATATACATCAGGTGATCCAACTGCGATGCCCAGAGCCGAAAGCGATAGCACACTCCGCCATTTGCATCGGCTGCAAGTAAGGTGATGGTGAGCAGCAAATCCGCCTTCGGCGGTACGTTGGGGCGGGTTCGTGTCTTGGTGGGTCACATCGGTTTAGTTGATTTGAGACAATGCTTCTCAGGAGTACCTTTTCTGACCTGAAGGGAAAAGCAGGATCTTCCTGGTGCAAATAATCTGGCCCGGAAAGCTACCACGAGGCTACGTCGGAACCGGCACCTACCGCTGCACCCGGCCCGGAAGATTACTACCTCAGGTAACGTGTCGCCAAGGCGCAGAAGTGTCTGGGGGCAAGCCAGTAAGCCGGCATGTGCTCCTCGCCTATGACGAGGCCGATTCCATTGAATATCTTGACCGCAAGTTACGCCCCTATTGGCGCAGAAACGGACAGACGGCCGGCGCCATGTTAGTCGAATCGGAGACTCAGTACACCCGCCTTGAAGAGCGTGGCAACCGCTTTGATAAGGAACTCACGAACGACCTGGAACATGTCGGCGGCAAGTCCTATGCGGAGTTGGGAACGCTAGCGTACCGGCAGACACTCGCTGCTCATGGCTTCGTTGCGGACATTGACAACACGCCGATGCTTTTTCCAAAGGAGAACTTTAGCAATGGCTGTATCTCGACGGTAGATGTTTTGTATCCGTCAGCACCGTTTTTCCTGTTCTTCAATCCCGCATTACTCGAGGCTCAGCTAAAGCCAGTACTCGAATATTCTGCGCTTCCGCGATGGCGGTGGCCTTTCGCGCCGCATGATCTGGGCACGTATCCGCTCGCTGATGGACAGGTGTATGGGGGAGGGGAGCTGACCGAAGAGAATCAAATGCCCGTTGAGGAGAGCGCGAACATGCTGATCCTTGTGGACGCGCTTAGCATTGCACAAGGCAATTGGCAGCTGGCTGAAGAGTATTGGCCGCAGTTGACGCAATGGGCGGACTATCTGCACGCCAACGGTCTCGATCCTGAAAATCAACTCAGTACCGACGATTTTGCCGGTCATCTTGCCCATAACGCCAACCTGTCAATCAAGGCTATCGAAGGAATTGCCGCTTACTCCCAGATGGCAAAGAAGCTGGGTAAGACCAATCTCGCGCAACAATACACCGTCGCCGCTAAGCAAATGGCTGGCCAATGGCAAGGCATGGCTTTGGATGGCGATCATTACAAACTGGCTTTTGATAAACCTGGAACATGGAGCCAGAAATACAACCTGGTTTGGGACAAGCTGCTTGATCTGGATCTCTTTCCGGCGTCCATTCGCAAGACCGAGATGGCCTTCTATTTAGAGCACCTCAATCAATATGGCTTGCCGCTTGACAACCGTGCAGATTACACCAAGCTCGATTGGGAGCTTTGGACTGCTACGCTTACCGAAGATGCGGCGCAGTTCACCGCTTTGATAGACCCCATCGGTAAGTGGCTAAACGAGACTCCTTCTCGTGTCCCGCTGACCGACTGGTATGACAGCAAGACGGGCACGATGCTTCATTTCCAGGCTCGGTCGGTCGTGGGCGGCATCTTCATCAAGGCGCTCGCGGACAAGTCTCTTCGGGAGAAGTGGAGAAAGTTCAGCCCATAGAGGGATTTTGGCTTGCCAATGATTCCTCAGTTATTTCTCCGGATACATCAACACCTTAATCGCCTTCTTCTCATCGCATAACCAGAAGGCGGTGCGCCACTCCGGTATAACTTCCCCTCGGGCGAAGTGACTCAAGGCATCCACGTACCGAGCCGGGATGCCCCGCGCACTCGAAGGCCAACGTCAACGCCCACTCCGGCGGTGTGCTCCTGAATTGCATCGCTGAGGCTCAGTTCTCCAATGTTGATCACCGCCGCAGCGCCAATTCGCAGCGCCGCATTCAGGCGTTCCTGGTCTCCAGCTGCGCCCGCGACGATCGTTTTAATACCTTCCGCCACCAGCAATTTGAGGCAAAGCAAACCCATCGGCCCCGGACCCGACACCAAAGCAGTTTCACCGACGCGCACATTGGTGATTTCCGTCACCGCTTGCACCACCGCCGCGAAGGGTTCGCTGATGGCTGCTTCATCTAGACAAAAGTTCATCGGAATTCGGTATAACTGGTCAGGACATCCTCGTGCTTCCGGCGGCGCCGCGCCAGGCTGCCATCTTTTAGTCGCACCTGTCGGCTCTCATTCCCTCGTTGAATCTCCCTGGTTCCCAGCTAGAATGACCAAGGAGCAATCGCCGGCTGTTGTACGATTTGCGACAAGCTGGGATTGATGTATATCAGTTGAACAAGCGCCTGGTTACGGCCGCATTAGTTGGTTCGTTCGGGGGATTCGTTTTCGGGTACGATCTTGGAGCACTTTCTGCTTCAACCCAAAGCCTCAGGGGTCAATTACACCTTTCCCCTGTGGTCTTCGGTTTGACCGTCTCGTCTTCTTTATGGGGAACTGTCTGCGGGGCTCTTCTCTCGGGCCGGGTGGCAGACCGCCTTGGCCGGCAAGATTTGATAGCGAGGTGTTCTATCCTGTATGCGCTTGCGGCTATCGGGATCGCCGTGCCAATTCCGTCGGCGTGGATTCTCGTTCCCGCTATGAGATTCCTGGCCGGAATGTCTATTGGGGGCTTTACAGTCGCCTGTCCGCTTTATCTTTCTGAAATAGCTCCAATCGCTCTTCGCGGTCGATTGGTCAGCCTGTTCCAGGTTCAGGTCGGCGCAGGTGTACTGGTTGCGTTCTCCGTAGGATTAGTAGTGGCGCATTCGGCAGCAACAGGGACCGAATGGAGATGGTGCATGGGACTAGGAGCCATCCCCGCAGTAATTTTAGTTTTCCTGCTGCAGTTTATTGCAAAGGGTGATTCCACGCTCGGCCCTGGCGACAGCCAGAACAAGCCCCCCGTGACCATGACCTCATCCGTCCTCGACAGAGCTATCGGTCGAGAAAAGCTATTTTGCCGCAAGAACACACGTCCCATTCTGCTGGCGACGAGCATCGCGATTTTCAATCAACTCTCTGGTGTGAACATCTTGTTGTTGTACCTGTTGGATATCCTGTCCAGTGCTGGTCTTGGCGTCTTCTTAGGGCACACTTACACAGTTCTGATTTCGTCTATCAGTCTGGCTACGACTGTGCTTGGAATGGCGTTTGTCGATAGGTTGGGACGGAAGCCTCTCCTGCTCTGGGGCTCTGCCGGAATGGCTGCCTGCCTGCTCTGCCTGGGCCTCGCTATCCCACATCACCTCGGCCCGCTGTTCTATCTGTCAATTCTGGTTGCTTACAATGTGTTCTTTGCGTTTTCTCAAGGAACGGTCGTTTGGGTATATCTTAGCGAGTTGTTTTCGCCCGGAACACGCGGCGCAGGGCAGGGATATGGTTCGTCGGTGAATTGGATTACGAATGCTATTCTGGTTTCGATCTTTCCGATAATGCAACATGCCTCATCTGTTCGCGCCTTTTTCTTTTTCTCCTTGGCGATGGTCCTGCAAATTGGCGTTGTGTTGCTTTGGTATCCGGAAACCCGGGGAACAGCCCTTGGCTCTGTCGCCGCACCAGAAAGAGCAGGTGGGAATTGGCTTTACTAAGGTTATCGACCGGATTGGCTGAGAAATGGCTGTAAAAAGAACGCAAGTCCCCACCTTGGTGGACGTCGCTCGGGAAGCCGGCGTCTCGCTCAAGACAGCCTCCCGAGTTCTAAATCGATCTAAAAACGTAAGCCAGGAAAAGGCAGCAAAAATCCGGACAGTCATGGAACGGCTCGGCTATCGGCCGAACGAACTGGCTCGGGGGCTCAAGGCAAAGAGATCCGCAGCTATCGGAATGATTGTGCCTAATCTTTCTGACCCATTCTTCGCCAATGCGGTCCACGCTGTTCAGGAAGTTGCGCGGGCAAATGGTTATGTAGTGATTCTTGCTAGTTCGGGTGGGGAAGTTGGTCTGGAACGATCTGAAATCGAGGGCTTAGTCGGTCGGCAAATAGATGGTTTGATTATCGCTCCAATTGATAGTCGAACAGATTCTTTCAGCGACATCATCCCCGCGGGCGTTCATGCCGTGACCTTCGACCAGTTGCTGCGAAATGCCGACCTCGATTCCGTGACCGTGACCAATCGTAGCAGCGCACGAGAGGCAACCGAGCACATGGTGGGTCATGGCTTGCGCAGGATTGTCGCCATTGGCGCACGCCCGTACCTCTATACCTGCAGAGAACGGGCAGCCGGCTACCGCGCTGGGATGAAAGGAGCGTCCCTTGAGCCGAGAGTGTGTCTTGTGGAGCACGAGAGTGTGTTAGTTGCCGAATGGCTCGCAAAGGAAGTCTTTGGCGTTCAGAAGGCTGACGCGATTTTTAGCTTGAATTGGGTTTGCACCATGCTCACTTTGCGCGGTTTGCGGCAACTCGGGAAAAAGGCGGGCTGCGATATACCAATGTTCTCCTTCGACGATTTTGAACTCGCGGACATGTTAACCCCCGGTCTATCGGTTGTTCAACAGCCTGCCGAGATGATGGGACGCGAAGCCGCAAAATTACTGTTCGAACGCCTCCGGGGCCGTGGAGGGCACTCCCGCGCTGTCGTTTTACCCACGAGCTTGATCGTTCGACAGTCCTGCGGGTGTGAAGCCCAGGGCCGATGACTTCCTGGCCAGGCGGGTTGATTCCATAAAACGTCGCGGGTAGAGTTCGATCGAAAACTTGAGGTCTGGCGTGCACATAGAGGTACCAGGGCGCCTGGAACCCGGAAGGTGGCGGCGGTCTACCTGTCATCACGTGTTTCCTGCCATATCTGTTTGATCGCCTGATTAAATTCCTCGGCGGGATGGGCCAAGAAACGACTCCGGGCCCTTAACCTGCGGGCGGGCACGACCGTCCGCCCCACGCCGGCCAGCCGCTGTCGTTTGGCAATCGCCAGCATGAGAGAACCGAATCCGACTCCGCCGGCGCAGATCTCACGTGCGTGAGGCCGCTGTACTTCTTAGTGGGCACCTGATACTCCACAGCGAGGATACTCTATCGCTCAGCCAGCTTGATTCGTTCGGCCCATCTTAGCCATGCTTGCAGCAGTTCAATACGGAACTTATTCATCAAATAATTCTTGACAGAAGTTCAACACGAACTATATGAAGTTGTGTTGCCTCAAGCGCGAGTAGTTTCAGGAACTAGTCATCGTATCGCGCTTCACAGAGATGGAAAAGGTCTAGGTTTCGGCCTTCCATAACACAGAGGCAACCGGAGCATCTGAGGACAAACAAATGTACCGGTGGAGCTCTCATGTGATTATTGCGAATCAAATTGACAACGATGTCAATCAGGGCATATCGTGCTTTCCGGTAGAAGACTATACCAACAATGTGAGCCAGGATTGCCGAGATTTGTTTCGCTTGGCAATTTGCCGTCCGCGAGGTGGCGAGTGGTTTCTGAGCGCACGTAAAAGATTGAAGCCGATTGAACAAGGATCGGCCCAGAGATAGGGAAAACCTCTGCAGGTATTCGGAGAATTGAGTGAGATCGTATCCCAGGAATTTGAGCGCTGCTCTTTCGACAGCAGCCCGTTCAACGTTCATCCTGAGCACGCTTGTCTGCACCATGCACGCCTGCGCAGGCTCGGCGTTATACACGCTCACGCCCACCACCGAGGGTATGCAGTTAAAAACGCCGCAGGGTAATATCGTCTTCGAATACAAGACCAGGATTCCCGCGAATCTTCAATCTCCCAGCGCGGCATACTTTGACCCGGTTAATTCACCCGCTGGAGAACGCGTCTCGAACGCCGGACCCGATGATCACACGTGGCATCGTGGTATCTTTCTGGGCATTTTGGATTCTGAATTCCGCACTCCGGTCGATACTTCGAAGCTTCCCCCCAACCACCTCGAAGGCGCCTTCAACGTAAAGCGAGCCGACTTCTGGGCCTGGGGTCTTTATGCCCCACGCGATGGCCGCATTATCAGAAACCGCGATATACGGCTGGTCGACGCCGACGAGGCGCACGCTGAGCTGGAAATCCACAATGGCTGGCTTGTAGATGACCAGAAGATGGTCGAAGAGACCGACAATGTTTCCGTTGCTGAGCGCGATGGCGTATACGTCATCGACCTCACCTACCGCATCACTCCAGTCGTAGACTTCGTGCTCAATCAGACAGCGTTTGGCGGCTTCGCATTCCAGGCCCAGAAGTATGGGGATTCCTACTACTCGAACGCTTCCGGCAAGGTCTCCCTTCCGGGCCCGCATTACTCTTTGCCCAACTCAGATTGGCCCTCTGAGCCCTGGTACGACTACTGCATAAAGCTGAAGAGCGACGGAAAGCTGGTTGGAGTGGCCGTCTTGGACCATCCTATGAATCCGGCTACGCGCTGGCACAACACGCTTTGGATGCTGAATCCCTGCTTCACCAGCTTCGGTCCACAGACGATCCATCCGGATTACCCTCTGATCCTCCGTTACCGGGTAGTAGTTCACGATGGAGTCACTCCCACCGACCTTCTGCAAAAGCTCTCTGTCGAATGGCGAGGAATGAGAAAGGACCCGTTTACCGATCGGTCGCGACGGGGCGAGCAGAACTGATGAAAGCGAGGCTGGTTACATCATGACGAATCGCGAATGTTAAATCGGGGGATAGACCATTGCGTCATCAACTATCGAAACCGGTGAACCCACCAGGTGTCATGCCGCATGCGAATGGTAGAGGGTCCTTCAGGCTTGCTGCCGGCAGTCTTCCGAAATGGCATGTTTCGCAACCCGATTGCCTTTGGTCCAACCGATTTCACAGCTTAGTTGGCCAACCGATCTCTGGATAGCGCCATGAAAATAGTCGTCCGAGGAGTCCGAAGCTTGAAACCTGGGAAGAAATCAATCGGAGCTATTTGGGTCGTGGCTGTTTTGGGTTCACTGTATCTGGTTCAGTATCAGGTAACTGCTCAGACCCCTCAGATGCAAAACAGCCGGAGAGATCCGGGGACTGCGATAACAGGACTCACTCAGGATTTTCCGGACCGGCCGCAAGCTTCTCAGGATGTCATCGATCGCGGTAAGACGACGTTCGCGGTAAGCTGTGCCTTTTGTCATGGCTCTGATGCCAAAGGGGGTGAGGTAGGCCCTAATCTTTTGCGGTCCGCAGTTGTTCTCGAGGATAAAAATGGTGAACTTATCGCGCCGATCGTTCATGGTGGGCGAGCCCAGCAGGGTATGCCTCGTGTTGATCTCACCGACGCTCAAATCGGTGACGTGGCAGCATGGCTCCACCACTTTAATGCCACCGGCAAGACTGTGATGTATCACGATGAGATCAACATTCTCACAGGGAACGCCAAGGCCGGCGAGACTTGTTTTCAGAAGACCTGCGCCTCCTGCCACTCGGCCACCGGAGATCTCGCCGGTATAGGCGCCCGCATCGCAATTCCCAAGACGCTCCAGCAGACCTGGTTGCTACCCGGTGGCGAAGGCAATGGCACTGGCAAATATTCCGCGGCTACTCTTGGACTGCATATCCCTCCTGTTACCGTTACGGTGACTTTAGCCAATGGCAAGAAGATTACCGGCGATCTCGTCAGCGTCAGCGACTTCTATGTTGGTCTCACCACCGAAGCTGGGGGGCCGCAAGGTTTCCGCCGAGACGGCGACATACCCAAAGTCGAAATACACGATCCGCTCGCTCCCCATCGCGAGCTTTTACAGAAGCTGAACGACAAAGAGATTCATGACGTGACTGCATATCTGGTGACCTTGAAATGACGACAAGAATCAGGAATCTTGTTTTCATTCTTTCCATGGTCGGGGCGCCGATGTTGACGCTGGCTCAGGGTGCCGATCCAGCCCAGGGCCTCGATCCAGCCCAAATTCTCAATCCGCCTCCCGATGAGTGGCTGACATACTCCGGTGACTACTCGGGCCGTCGCTATAGCCCGCTCACGCAGCTGAACCAGAGCAACGTGAAAAACCTATCGCTCGCCTGGGCGACCAGGGTCGTTGTGGGAACAGAGGGCCCGGTCGGCACGCCCCCGGTGATTGTTGGTGGCACAGAGCAGGGTTTGGATGCGCGCTACCCGGTGACCATTAAGGGCGCGATCCTGCAGTTCGCCGGCATCCTCTACGTTACTTCGCCCGACAACGCGTGGGCCCTGGATGCGCGGGATGGCCATGAGATTTGGCATTACTACTGGAAGACCAAGGGCGGTACGCATACGGGCAACCGTGGTGTCGGCATATGGCACAACTGGGCCTATATCGAGACAGCTGACAACTACCTTGTCTGTCTCAATGCCAGGACCGGAAAGGAGAGGTGGCATAAGGAGATCGCCAGCTTCGACCTGCAGTACTTCTCCTCCATGTCTCCCATTGTCATCGGTAACCATCTTCTGGTCGGCACCGGAGACGACATGGATGAGCCGGGTATGCTCCAGTCCTACGATCCCGACACCGGCGATCTGCAGTGGCGGTTTTATACGGTTCCCATGAAGAAGGGTGAGCCCGGGGCCGAGACCTGGACCAATGTCGATGCCGCTTCTCACGGCGGGGGAAATGTCTGGGCTCCCGGCTCCTACGATCCAGAGACCCATCTCTACATCTTCGGTACCGGCAACCCCTCGCCGGCCTATACATCGCAAACGCGGGGTCCCGGCGACAATCTGTACACCTGCTCTCTGCTCGCGGTCAACGTCGATACAGGAAAGTTGGCCTGGTGGTTCCAGACATCCCCGCACGACACGCATGACTACGATTCCGCTCAGACCCCTGTCCTGTTCGACGGAGAGTTCAACGGCAAGCCGCGCAAACTAGTTTCTACGCTCGCCCGAAACGGCTTTTTCTTTACCCTCGATCGTGTGACCGGCGAGCACCTCGTCACCAGCAAAATCAGCGACGCGGTGAATTGGGACATGGGCATCGACAAGCGCGGCGAACCGGTTCGCGATCCAGCCAAGGATTACGACATCGGTGGAGCGCTCGTGTCTCCATCCGGCCTTGGAGTCACCAACTGGACTCCGCAAAGCTATGATCCGGTGTCAAAGCTCTTTTATGTTCATATCGCTGAGACTTATACCATGCGTTATCTCGGCACACTCGATCCTCGAGGAGCCATGGGTCTTACCGGCGTACCAGGGGTAGACATGGGCTCACGCGGTAACCGCCTGGCCGCGGTCGACTATAAGACTGGCAAGATCGTATGGAACCACCGCTATCCTGGCGTGGGTGGTATTGATATTCGGGGAGACTATCCCGGCCTGTTGACGACAGCAGGCAGGTTGCTATTCGCCGCTGACCCGATTGGAAACCTTGTGGCGCATGATCCCCTAAACGGCAAACCTCTGTGGCATACCAAAATCCATACCACCAGCGCACCTGAAACCTACATGCTCGACGGACATCAGTACATCCTCGTAGGCGCAGGTGACACGGTTTACTCATTTGTCCTGAATTAAAACCGAGGATCTGAAGGGTGAATGAAACTGTGAAATCTCGGAGCAATCAAGGGTTAGGAAGGTCAGCAGTGGAAGAGCCTGGTATCCAAATCGGCGCAAAGACCCGGGCGATTGTGCTTCTAATCGTCGGTGTGGCGGTTGTGCTTGCCTCTGGTAGCGCTGCACACGCGCGGCAGGAAAAGCGGGCCATTCGCGTCGCGATTGTTACGGGCGAGGATAGTTATCCGGGTCATCTATGGAAAGATACATCCGCAGAATTGAAAACCATCCTGGAGGCGGGTAAGCCAGAGTTTGACTTTGAAGTCACGATAGAGGACGATCCGAACTTTCTCGCGACCGCTGGGATATTCAAATATGATGTGCTGATCTTTGATTTCAGGAACGCTAAACCTTTGGGGCAGGATGAAAAAGCCAAGGCAAACCTTCTAAAGTTTCTTGGCAAAGGCAAGGGTTTGGTTACGGTTCACTGGGCGAACGACGCCTTTCCGTATTGGCCGGAATACAACAACATCGTGGGCCGTTCGCAGCAGCTCCACCACGACAAGCGTGGGCCCTTCACCGTTAAAATCATCGACCACGACAGCCCCATCACCAAGGGAATGGCCGACTTTGAGACCGACGATGAACTGTACTACGACAATAAAGACGGCTCCATCCCGGTCCAAATCCTGGCCACTGCCCACTCGAACGTAAAAGACGCTGACTTCCCGATGGCTTTGACGGTTCACTACAAGAAAGGCCGGGTTTTCAACACGCCTTTGGGCCATGATGTGAAGGCTCTGCAGGTGCCACAGGTGGAAGAGCTGATTCGACGGGGCACGGCGTGGGCGGCGGGAACCTTAATGTAACCGGCGTCGTATTGTGATTCGTGGCATGATCCTGAGCGGTTGGAAAAAGGGGTTAGGGCAGGAAATCAAGGTTGCGCAGAAGAGTCGGGAATGGTGATGAAGGCCTTATTTTGAGCAGAAGGAGTATCTGAACATGGACCGGCGTGAACTTCTTAAAGGCCTGGCCGTTGCCTCGTTCAGTCCGCGGGCCGCGGACGCTCTGGAGGGCGTGCAGGCGACAAACGTAACCACGCCGCCTCCACCAGAACGTACGCACCCGCCTGCACCGGACCCTGCGCGCCCGAGGTTTGTCGAAGATACCTGGCCGGGCAAGAAAAAACTCCTTGCCATTGCTGACGCTGACGTGTGGTACAACCGCCAGCGGAACTCCTATCATCACGATGCGAGTTCCCATACCTTGGCTACGATCGAACGGCTTGGCCGTGAATCCGGCGAATGGATCACGGTGATCCGAACCGACTTCAAGCTGCTCACCAAAGACATCAATTACGGTCGCAATGCCCGGACCCTTGATGACTTTGACGCAGTCTTCTTTATGGGCGGCGGTTCCTGGGAAATCACCGACGAGCAAAAGGACGATCTGCTTTCGTTTGTGCACGACGACGGCAAAGGTTTCATTGGCGGTCACGCGTCGAACGGCGGGGGATGCATCGTGTGGAGGGAGTATGCTGAAATGGTCGGCGGCGACCTGGTTGCCGAGTTCCCATCCATTACGCTGCCTATCGTGGTCGAGGACCCGGCCTTTCCAGGCCTGAAGAGTGTTCCTCGCGAATTTTCCTTTCGCGATCAATACACCATCCTGGGGCCGAACTTTTCCCGGGATATCGATCGCGTGATCCTTCGCCTGGATTCAAGCAGGTTCGCTGAGAAGCTTGCTTCGCTGAATGCGGAAAAAGAGGGAAGCAAGATGTCTGATGAGGCATATCGCGCCCGGATCGCCAAGCTGATCGGAGTTCGTACCGATGGCGACTACCCTATCGTCTGGGCGAAAAAATACGGCAAGGGCCGCGTATGGTACTCGACCTTCGGGCACATCGACACCAGTCTTGACGATCCGCACCTACAGCAGATTTACACCGGCGGCATTCGCTGGGCTTTGGGTTTGGTGGATGCCGATATCACTCCGCGGCCTTTTCGCGGAAAGCCTTATCCGTAAAGCAGTCGCTAAACGCAACGTGAGTTCTAAGACAGTCTGGGTTGTAAGTCTAACGGGAAGGTCCAAGAAGTAGGGAATTAAAGGGTAGCTGGACCAGGATCAGAATACGGTCGGGCCAAGTAGCTTCGAATCGGGCGGTACTTTTGGAGGTGGTATGAAAAGTTGCGCACGGAGTTTTGTCAGAGAAAGCGGAAGTTTGCTCCCCAGCATGCAATGGCTGGGCATCCTTAGTCTTCTACTTCTGTCCCTGGCGGGTTCCGCCAGTGCCCAAGTATCAACCGCATCGATCAACGGTGTGATCCGAGATCCCACCGGGGCTGTAATCCCCGGTGCCTCCATCGTGTTAACGAATGTTGATACCTCGGTCGAGCGTACATCGACCGCCAACAACGCGGGTGCGTATGGCTTTGTCAGCATACCGCCTGGGAACTATACCGTCGAGGCCACCGCTAAGGGATTCAGCTCGCAAAAGTTAGCGCCGTTCGTGCTGGCCGTGGGCCAGGCCGCCACATTCGACTTTGCTCTCACCGTGGGAACGGAAACACAGGTGGTTAACGTTGAGTCTTCCGCCGCCCAGCTGAACGTGACCAACGCCAACTTGGGCACCGTGATCGCGACCAAGCAGGTCAACGACCTCCCTCTGAACGGTCGAAATTTCACCGCCCTGCTCGCGCTCACTCCGGGGGTCGTTGCTATATCCACCGCCCAAAATGGCACCAATATCGCGGGTGGCGGTTTCGGCTCCGCCATTGCGATCGGTTCGGACTATACCTTTCCTGCCATCAACGGGCAGAGCAACCGCAGCGATTACTTTCTCACGGATGGCCTCCCCAACTATGCTGCCATCAACAGCACCTACGCGGTCGCGCCGATCATTGACGCCATTCAGGAATTCAAGGTGGTATCTCACACCGACGACGCGGAATTTGGCTCCGTGCTGGGCGGCGTGGTGGACGTGGACACCAAGAGCGGCACCAACGTGTACCATGGCGCTGCGTGGGATTACCTCCGCAACACCGCCTTCGACGCCCGCAACTATTTTCTTCCGACAAGCCAGTCCAAGCCCTTCTTCCATCAGAACCAATTCGGTGGGGCGGTCGGCGGTCCGGTCGTAATCCCCAAGCTATACAACGGTAAAAACAAAACCTTTTTCTTTGGGGCTTATCAAGGGTTCCGCTATTCCAGGGCGTCGGATAACGACATCCTGGTGCCCACCGCCGCGGAACTGGCCGGCGATGAGGCGGACAACGGGCAAAAC
>Ga0182024_10018528_pt1 | contig 12951 bp, 7 predicted proteins | sample P32metaG_FD_120480 | JGI IMG/M metagenome (GOLD analysis project Ga0182024, IMG submission 120480) | Permafrost microbial communities from Stordalen Mire, Sweden - P3-2 metaG (Illumina Assembly) | ecosystem: Environmental > Terrestrial > Soil > Wetlands > Permafrost | place: Sweden: Stordalen...
ACCCGGTCGTCGGCGATCTGCTTGGCGAATTCGTCCGGCGTATCGGTGGCCCCGACCAGGCTTTTGTCCTTCAACTGCTTCTGCGCAAAGTCGGGATCGGCGACGATGGCCGCGACTTCCTTGGCGAGGCGATCGACGATCGGCCGCGGCGTACCGGCCGGCGCGAACAGGCCGTACCAGCCGCGCGACGGCGGACCGTGGTAACCGGTTTCCTCCAGCGTCGGAACGGCAGGAAAGTTCGGCGAGTGGATGTTGTTGAGCATGACCAGCGGCGTCATCGTGCCCGCCCTGATCTGGCCGATGACGTTGCCCTCACCGAACAGCCCGATCGGAGTGAAGCCGCTTAAGACCGCGGTCACCGCTTCGCCACCGCCTTTGAACGGCACGCGCACCCAGTCGGCGCCGCGTTCTTTCTTCAGCGTCTCCATATAGAGCACCATCGGCGCGCCGGGCGTCAGATAAGACAGCGTGCCGGGCTTTGCCTTCGACAGCGCAATGAGGTCGTCCACGGTTTTCACTTTCAGGTCCGAGTTCACGACCATGACGTGAATGAGATCGAACAGCTTTGTGATCGGCTGCAGACCGTGTACCGGATCGAACGGCATGTTCTTGATCAGGAACTGGTTGTAGATCATCGGATCGGCGTTGATGATGCAGATCGTATAGCCGTCCGGCGCCGAATCCTGGCACGCCCGGGCGCCGACATTCTGCATCCCGCCGGGCCGGTTTTCGACCACGATCGGCCGGCCGAGCCGCTGTTGCAGCTTTTCGCCGAGCGCGCGCATGAACACATCGCTGAGGCCGCCGGGGCTCGCGGTGGTGAGCGCGCGGATCGGCCGCGTCGGCCAATTGTCCTGCGCCACGGCGAAGCCGGGAAGCATGAAGGCAAAGATGACAGCGATGAAAGCTGGGCGGCGCACGGCGTTATCTCCCTAATTGGTCCTGCTAGCTCTTTATGCGGTCGCCGCCGGCGGTGAAGCCGAACAGCCGCTGCACGCGATAATAGCGCGCCGAGCGCGGTTGCGTGATCCCCCATTGGTCGGAACGGCCCGATGCGTATTTCCAGTAGCTGGAGGGACGCGGCTGGTAACTGTCGTCGACCTGCAGGATCTCGGCGGCGTATTCCAGCGGCACTTCGTCGGGCCCGCAGAAATAAGCGAATACGTTGTCGCCGGGACCATGGCGGCCGGGACCCCATTCGATCGGATAGCCGTTATCCTTCATGCGGCCCATGCCGCGCATCACCGATTCGAACTCGGGCATCTCGAAGGCGATATGGTTGAGCGTCGGCAGGTTCGACTTGCACAAAACGATCGAGCAATGATCGGCATTGGCGCAATGCAGGAACCACAGCGGCGCATTGTCGTCGATGACGCGAAAGCCGAGCGCGGTGGTGAAGAAGGCGAGGCTTGCATCGAAGTCGCGCGCGTTGAGATTGACATGAACGATCTTGCGCGGGTGGTCGGGCCGGTCGGCGCCGTCGGCATGATCGGCAGCGTCGCAGACGAAGGCGAGGTTGCGGCCGTCGGGATCCTTACAGCCAAAGCCGTAGCCGCCGCCGGGCGTTGTCAGCGTGGCCGGCGCGCCGGGTCTGCCTCCCGCCGCGGCGATCGCGCGATGCAAGGCATCGACGCCGGCGCGGTCGGCGACGTCGAACAGGATGCGGACCACCGCCGGCTGCGCGCCGCAATGCAGGCCGAGCACATGGTGATAGGCGCCGGTAGCGCGGAAATAGCGGGAGTCGTTGCGCGCCTCCACCGGCGCAAGGTTCCACACGGTTTCATAGAAGCGCGCGGCTTCGTCGAGATTGCTGGCGACGAGTTCGACGCTGCGCACGCCGCGGATCGGACAGGGCAGCATAACAATCCTTCCCGGGGTTTCCTCAATCAAGGCTGTCGTAGAGGAAAATTGAGCGGTAATCTGCTGGCAGACAAGCGCATTAGACGTATACTCGCTCGCGCTAAAAATCGAGTGACATGCCAAAGCGCCTGAGAGTTTTTATCTCCTCGCCTGCCGACGTCCCTGGAGAGAGGCTTCGCGCCGATCTGATCGTCGACAAGCTGTCCCAGGATTACAGCCGCTTCTTCACCATCGAATCCTACCGATGGGAACATGAGGCGATGCTGGCTTCCAAGCATTTCCAGGACGCAATCGAGCCGCCGAGTGCCTTTGATATCGTCGTGCTGATTCTCTGGTCGCGGCTGGGCACGCTGCTACCGGAGAAAACAGCAGAACGTGAATACCACGGCATCGACGGGCGAGCGCCGGTGACGGGTACCGAGTGGGAGTACGAGGAAGCGCTGAAGGTGGCTCGGGAAAAGAATGCGCCCGATCTCCTGGCCTTTCGCAATATTAGTCCGGCGACAATCGATCCCCGCGATCCCCGCGCGCAGTCGGAGAGCATCGCTCAATTCAACGCATTGAACAGATTTTGGTCACGACACTTTGCCGACCGCGGTGTGTTTCTATCCGCCTATGATGAATACCGAACATTGGAAGAGTTCGCCGCGCGGCTTGAACAATCGTTGAGAAAGCTGATCGAGCGGCGACTTAACGACGACGCCGTCGGCGAACGGCGCGGCGAGGCAATTTGGCTCGGCGATCCGTTTCGCGGCCTGGAGTCCTACGAGTGTCAGCATGCCGCAATCTTCTTTGGCCGCGACGCCGCCGTGATGAAGGCGACGGAGCAACTCGCGGCCAATGCCGGCGCGGGCTCCGCCTTTTTGCTGGTATCGGGGGCGAGCGGCTCGGGCAAATCATCACTCGCGAAAGCCGGCATTGTTCCGCGTCTGATGAAACCGCAACGCATCAGCGGCGCAGCCTTCCTGAGGCGGGTCATATTCAGACCGGGCATCACCGGCGGCGATGTCATCGAGGAGTTTGCCAAATCGCTGAGCGATACCTCCGAGCCAGATATCGGACTGCCCGAATTGATTGCGCCTGGCCAGGACGTGGCGCAACTGGCCAGACATTTGCGCAGTGCCGCAGGAGAACCCGGCTATCTGTTTGCCAATGCACTCGGCCGATTGACCGAAGCCGGGCGAATGCAAGGTCGCGTGCTCGCCTTCGAACAGGCGAAACTTATTGTGGTGGTCGACCAGCTGGAAGAGCTGTTCACGGTCGGGCGAATAAGCCCCGACGACAGACAACTCTTCATTAAGCTTCTCGCCGGTCTGGCGCGGTCGAGCGTGATTTGGGTGATTGCGACATTGCGCGCGGATTTCTGGCACCGCGCCGCTGAAATTCCCGAAATGATCGCGCTCGCCGAAAATCTGGGTCGGATCGACCTTGCTCCGGCGTCATCGGCCGAACTCGCCGAGATGATCCGCAAACCTGCGCGAATGGCGGGCCTCACATTCGAAATAAGCCTCAATACAGGTTTGGGACTGGACGTGGTTCTGTCGGAACACGCGACCGCCGCGCCGGGGGCGTTGCCGCTGCTCTCCTTCACCCTCGACGAGCTTCACCAGAAGGCCAAAGCGTCCGCCTCGGCAACACTCACGCACGCAAGCTACGAGGAACTGGGTGGTCTTGAGGGCGCGATAGCGAGCCGCGCGGATCAGATCGTCGATGCGCTGCCCGCACCCGCGCAGGCGGCTTTACCCCACGTGTTGCGAACTCTGACAACAGTTAGCGGGCTTGGCGATCAGGTTCCCGTCGCTCGGGCAGCGCCGCTTGCGCGCTTCGCACCGGAAAGCGCAGCGCGGGCGCTGATCGATGCTTTTATCGCCGGCAGGCTGCTTGTCGCTGCGAGCGAGGCTGGGGCAGGAGCGACAGTGCGTCTTGCGCATGAAGCTCTGATAAGCCGGTGGAAGCGAGCGCGCGACCAGCTTGCCGCCGACCGCCGCGACCTCGAAACCAGATTGCTCATTGAGCAACAATTCCGGCGCTGGCACGATACCTCCGGGGTTGGCCGCAGCCGGCTGCTGCTACGCAACCCTGATCTCGCCAATGCCGCCGATCTCGCTCACCGTTGGGGCGATGAGCTCGACGCTCCGACCCGCGAATTCATCAGACAATCGAGCCGGCGGGCGCGTGTTCTTCAAACTCTCAGCGGCATTGCCGCGGTCCTGTTCGCTCTCGTCGCCGGCGCCGCCGTCTATGCGGAGCGGCAAGCCAATCGGGCCAGCGATTTTGCCACCCAGAGCGCCGACGACGCGCGTTCACAAAGGGACATCGCAGAGCGCGAAAAAATCGAAGCCACAGAGCAGGCCGATCGATCCAATGCTCGCGCCGAGCTGATCCAGTCGCAGCTCACGATGATGGACGCTCCGTTCGACGCTCTCGGCCGCGCACTCGGCGCGGCGCAGAAGCTTGATTCGCTCAAGGCCGGCGACGAGGCCGTACCGGTGCTGAGAAATGTTTTGAACGCGGTCCGCGAGGTTCCTCTGAAGCAACCATATGGCCACTACGATCTGGACAGCGCGAGGGTAATAGCCCGTCAAGCGCCCCCCGAATGGCAAAACGACACCAATAATAATCCTGGCGGCCTTCTGACCGTCGTCGGCACCTACGATTTGACCGGCGTCATCGACGACGAAGGCCGCGCCGTGAGCCCGCCCTTGGGGAGCGGCGAAGTAGATAGAAGCTACGCCAACGATGCGGCTTGGCTGGATAAAGACCATTTCATCCTCGCGACCGGCGCGTGGATGGGCAGCACGACGCAAACGTATACCCTTCGTAACGCGGCGCTTCGTGTTTTCCAGGCCGATGGAAAATTATCGGAAGAATATTTGAGCAGCCATTCGGCGCCGGTGAGAAGTGTCACGGTCGCCGAGATTGACGGACAAAATCGCATTATTCTCGCCGGAGACTCCGACGGAAATCTGATCGTCAGGCCGGCCAGCGGTAAAATCAGCATCATACCAACCGGCGTCGTCGCGCCGATAAAGAAGATCGTCGCCTTCATGGACGACAATAAACTCGTGCTTGCACTGATCTTCGGACCTCCAGAGGAGGAGCATGGCTCAAAGACTCCCGGCGGTAATTCCCTCAATCCGAAGGATCAAAAAGCCAAAATCGCGGCAGCACTCCCTTCGCCCGCCGAAATTACGTATTTTGGCGACAACCCGACCGACGATATCGGTTGCGCTCTCGCAACCGACCAAGACATCTTTATATGCAATCGGAATGCAATCGTCGCAATTACGCCCTGGAGTGACCTGAAGACCGATTATAGTTTTACCGCGGGCGAGGCTCCCGTGGTTTCCGTCGCTCAATCGCCAATCTCACCGATTCTCGCCACGGCATCGCGCGACGGCCAGGTACGGCTGTGGCTCAATAAGGGGAAATTGCTTGCCGAGCTTTCAACCGACGGCGGCGCTGTGGGCTCGCTTGGATTTATCCATAACGGCAAGACATTGATCGATGGCAGATACGCTTGGGATGTCAGCGACCTTGCCGCAGAGATTGCGAACAAACCCGAAGACAACAATGAAAATTGGCACATCCACGAGATGAAACGGCGGACTTGGGCTTCATTCCGTGACAAGGACGGCGGTTTGCAATCGGCAGATCTGAGGAATTTGATCGAAGGCGACAGCTTCAAGGACGCGGACCTTATTGCACACCGGCATTTCGTACTTGCGGCGGATTCTTCACGGCTTCGGGTGATCGATACCGGATCAATGACGGTGCGTGAGGTCGATCTGTCGAATTTCGCGCCTCCGAACCGCAAAAATAACGACACCGAGATGAAGATCGTTACCAGCGAGAACAGCCCGACACTGTGCGTTCAGTATGGAGCACACCTTATTGCGGTGGATGAAGACTCCGGCACGGCGATCTCAGACTGGCCGATGCCCGATGCGCCGAAGGTTTATTACTCCAATCCGATTCTGTCGATCCACAATACCAAACGCGGCACGACGTGCTGGGTTGGGTCGGGTCAGGCCATTTCGATCTATGATCCAAAAGACAAATCGCAACGACAATTTGCCGTCACGTTACCCGAGGAGGCGTCGATTACGAATCTTCTGCCTTTGGAAAATTCAACGTTATTTTTGATAAATGGATACAGCCGCATCAGTTCCAGTGCTTCCACACTGATGGTCGTGGATGACACGGCGGAAAATGCCGCTGGCGCCGACGCGCAGTCCGCTCCCGCGATTATCGCCTCGACAAAGATCAAAAGCCCGCTTGGACGTATAACGGCAAACGCCGATGGCTCGCGGATTGCGGTTTCTGTTCAGACCGTCCCCAACCATTCCGAGCTGGAACCCGAAATACGAATATTCGACCGCAATTTGAATACGATAATGTCCCTACCCGGGATTCCCGACACCTTTGACGAACTCAAGCTCAATTCAGAGGGGACGCGGCTGCGCGGAATAAGTTCCGACATAGACTACGAGCAGGACTTGCGGCTTGAACCAAGGGTTGCGCTCGCCAAAAGCAGGCTTGCCGCCTGGTCCGACGCCGAGAACCGCGAGACGCTTTATACCAAAGGCGTCAATGACAACGATTTTGAGGAAAGCAAAGTCATTCTGCGTGAGGCGATTGCACGGCATCCGTCCGACAGTATCAGTATGCTGGTGCTCGCGAATCGCGAGTTTTTCACTGCAAAGACCCCGGAAGACGTCAACCGGGCCCTAAATCTTTACAATCAGGCGGCATCGCTGGACCCATTCGATCCAAACATCCATTACATGCGCGGCAACGCGCTTGCTTATCTGGGCGATAATAAAAAGGCCCTCGACGATATCACCGCCGCCATCGCGCTTCCGCATGTCTTGGCTGTGCCCCCGGTCATCGCCGGTTTTATTGGCGCCGCCTGGGCCGCCCAGGATGTCTCTTTTCAGGCGAATTGGGTGTACAAGGCCTCGTATCATCTCAAGCGCGCCCAAATATCGACGAATCTTGCCGACTGGAAGGCTGTGATCGGCGACATCGCCTGGATTCGCGACAACAGGAAAGTCTTGCCGACACTCGCCTACGAAGTAGAGGCCGTCGCGCTCGATCACGTCGATAACGCGTCCGCCGCCGTGGAGAGTTACAAAAGCGCGACCGATGCAATGCAGCATCAGCAATATTACGGGCTGGACGAATTCAACGACAGAATGAAACAGCAATCGTGGCGGCTTTATAAGCTGGCATTCTACGCCAAATCGATCAGTGACATTTACACGAAAATGGGACATTCAGACGATGCGGCGGCCGCCTATGCTCAAGCGCAGACGCAAGTCCAGAATGCATTGGCATCTGCGGACATTAACCCCCATACGCGCGCGCTGTTGTCGCAGATTTCAGATCAGCCGCCGGATCGCCGCTGCGGCAATGAGAGCCAATACAAATCCATCGACAGCGTGGAAAGGACGAACATCACGTTCGAGAACGCGCGGCAGTCGCCCACACGGCTTTACTGGCTGGATTACACCGGCCAGCGGAAACTTATGGCGACCCTCCAGCAGGGCGTGTCGACAAACCTTTCGACTTTCATGACCCATCCGTGGGTGATCACCGATACTGCGGATCAGTGTGTCGCCATTTTCCGGCCGGAGGAATGGCAGACGAAGTTTGTGATACATTAGATCGCCAGTGTCGTCGCCGCACGGCCGTGCCGGCCTAACCGCCGCCGAGCAGCTTCTTCACCGTCGCGCCGGCCTTGCCGAAATCCATCCGCCCGGAGAAGCGCTGCTTGAGGGCCGCCATGGTGCGGCCCATGTCCTTGAGCGTCTCGGCTTCGAGCTCCCTGATCAGCGCGGAAATCGCGCCAGCGGCTTCGAAGTCGGACATCTGCTTCGGCAGATAGGCCGAGATGATCTCGATCTCTTCGCGCTCCTGGGCGGCGAGCTCGGCGCGGCCGGCCTTTTCATAGATGCCGAGCGATTCCTGGCGCTGCTTGATCATCTTGCCCATCACGTCGACGATCTCGACGTCACTCAGCGTCAGGCGCTCGGCGCCTTTGGTCTCGCGTTCGAGAATCGCGGCATTCACGAGCCGCAGCGTCGAAACGCGCCGCGCCTGGCCGGCTTTCATCGCCACTTTGAGGTCGCCGTTGATAGTGTCGCGCAACACGGGCGTCGTTCCTTGGACAATGTCGTCGATCCCGGCCCCGCCCCCTCCCGGAGGGGAAGGAATAAGGCGTGGGCCAAGAGCGAACGGCTGTTGCGTTCTCATATATTATCCGCAAATAAGAGGCCATGACCCAGACGCAAGCGACATTTGCCGGCACTTGGGACGATCCCAAGCCGACCGCGCTGCTTGTGCTTGCCGACGGCACGGTGCTCGAAGGCATCGGCTTCGGTGCGGCCGGCCATGCCGTCGGCGAGGTCTGCTTCAATACGGCGATGACCGGTTATCAGGAGATTCTCACCGATCCGTCCTATGCCGGACAGATCATCACCTTCACATTTCCCCACATCGGCAATGTCGGTACCAACGACGAGGATATCGAGACGGTCAATCTCGCCGCCACACCCGGCGCGCGCGGCGTCATTTTGCATTCGGCGATCACTCAGCCGTCCAGCTATCGCGCCACACGCCATCTCGACGCCTGGCTGAAAAGTCGGGGCGTCATCGGGCTTTCCGGGATCGATACCCGCGCGTTCACCGCGCTCATCCGCGGCAAGGGCATGCCCAACGCGGTGATTGCGCACGAACCGTCAGGCGGCTTCGATCTCGACGCGCTCAAGCGCGAAGCCAGGCAATGGCCGGGCCTCGTCGGCATGGATCTGGTGCCGATGGTGACGTCGGCGCAGCGCTTCACCTGGGACGAAACGCCGTGGCGGTGGGGCGAAGGTTACGGCCGGGGGAACGGGGCGGAGTTCAACGTCGTCGCCATCGATTACGGCATCAAGCGCAACATCCTGCGTCAACTGGCCGGCAATGCCTGCAAGGTGACGGTGGTGCCGGCGACCACGTCGGCTGCCGATATTCTGGCGCTAAACCCCGACGGCGTTTTTCTCTCCAATGGACCGGGCGATCCGGCCGCGACCGGCGAATATGCGGTGCCGGTGATCCGCGCGCTGATCGAGAAGAAGCCGGTATTCGGCATCTGCCTCGGTCATCAGATGCTTGGGCTCGCGGTCGGCGCCAGGACGATAAAAATGCATCAGGGCCATCACGGCGCCAATCACCCGGTGAAAGACCTCACCACCGGCAAGGTCGAAATCACGTCGATGAACCACGGTTTCGCCGTCGACGGCGCGACGCTGCCGCGGAACGCCGTGGAAACCCATGTCTCGCTGTTCGACGGCTCCAATTGCGGCCTCGCGCTCAACGACCGGCCGGTGTTCTCGGTGCAATATCACCCCGAAGCCTCGCCCGGTCCGAGCGACAGCCATTATCTGTTCGAGCGTTTTGTCGGCCTGATACGCGAATCGAAGCGGCCGTGAACAGGATCGTCAGGACCGATGCCGACTGCAATGAACGCTCCCGCTCCCGCTCCCGTCACCCATAAATTCGCCGACGACGGCAGCATTCCGAACAATCCAACTTTGCCGCTCGTCCTCTATCGCGGCGGCATCCACCTTGGCGGATCGCCCGATCCGGAAGACGTGATCGAAAAAGCCTTCGCGGCGAACGGCTGGGGCGATATCTGGCGCAACGGCATCTACCCCTACCCGCATTATCATTCGATGATTCACGAGGCGATGGGCGTTGCCCGCGGCCGCGCCACGGTGCTGTTCGGTGGCAAAAAGGGACGCGAGATCGAGATCGTACCCGGCGACGTCGTCATCCTGCCGGCGGGCACCGGCCATCAGTGCCTGAAACAGACCCCGACGCTGGTCGTCATCGGCGCCTATCCACCAGCAGGCAAATACAATCTCTGCCAGGGCAGCAAGAACGATCACGCCAAAGCACTCGTCACCATCCCGAAAGTGCCGCTGCCGGCAACCGATCCGGTATTCGGCCGCGCCGGAGCGCTGCTCGTGCTGTGGCGGACGTGATCGCTATTTCATCTGCAGATGCACGGCGTTGACGACCGTGGTATAGCGTTCGAGATCGTCCTGCAGGAATTTGACATAAGACGCGGTGCCGTTTTCCTCCATGTGGATGCCGAGCGTAACGAGCCGCGCGGCGATCTCGGGCTCGCGCAGGATTTTCGCCACCGCGGACTGCAAGCGCGCGACAGTCGACGGCGGCACGCCGGCAGGGCCGAACAGGCCGATCATAGTCGCGACATCGAAGCCCTTATAGCCAAGCTCATCGCAGGTGGGTACGTTGGGCAACGACGGATCGCGCTGCAACACGCTTACGCACAGCGCGCGTAATTTACCGGTCTGGATCAGAGCAAGGACATTGGGAATGCCCGACCATCCGGAGTCGATTTCTCCGGTCAACAGCCCATTCACCATCGCGGTGCCGCCACGATAGGGCACATGCAGGAGATCGATCCCGGTCTGCTGCTCGAAGATCACCATCGTCAGCTGATGGATCGATCCGGAGCCGGCAGAGCCGAAGCTCATCGTGCCCGGCTTGGATTTGGCGAGCGCGACGAACTCGGCCGGCGTATTGGCCGGCACCGACGGCTTGACGACAAGAACGGTCGGCAGCGTCGCCAGCGCGGTGATCGGGGTGAAATCCGAAAGCTTGTAATTGGCGTCGGGGTTCATCGAGATGCTGATCGCCATCGCGCCGGAATCGCTGAGCATCAACGTGTAGCCGTCCCCCGGCGCCGCCGCGATCTCTTTGGCGGCGACCACGCCGCCGACGCCCGGGACGTCTTCGACGATGAACGTGTTGCCGAACATTTCGCTCAAGCGGTTGGCGAGGAGCCGCGCGATCACGTCGGGATTGCCGCCCGCCGCCGACGGCGCGAGGATGCGCACCGGGTGGTTCGGATAATCGGTGTCTTCGGCGAGCGCCGAAGTCATCACCAGCGACAGCCCGATCGCTACCGCGGCGGCCACCCGCAAGATTGTTCTCGGCATTCGTTTCCCCCGGCTTGTTTTATGTCTCGCTCCAGATCTCGCGCGCCAGCGTACATACGAGTTCGAGCTTGCGCCGTTGCGCCTCCTCGGTCACCGGATTGCCGGTATCTACGCTGGCGAAGCCGCATTGCGGACTGACGGCGAGCTGGTCGAGCGTCACGAATTGGGTTGCCGCCTCGATCCGGCGCCGCAGCGCCGCCTTGTCCTCGAGCTGCGGTACTTTGGTCGAAACCAAACCGAGCACGACCGACTTATGCTTGGGCACGAAACGCAGCGGCGTGAAATTGCCCGCCCGCGGCGTGTCGTATTCGAGAAAATAGAACGGTATTTCCAGCGCGTTGAACAACCGCTCGGCGACGTTGTCGTAACTGCCCTCGGCATGCCAATGGCCGCCACGATTGCCGCGGCACAGATGCATACCGATGTGCATATCCGCCGGCGCGGCGCGCAGGATGCGATTGGTCACGCCGATATAGACGTCGATCAGGCTACTCCAGTCGTCGCCGCGCGCGGCGAGCATGGCCTGCACGTCGGGATCGCCGAATTTGGCGAAAGCCGTCTCGTCGATTTGCACATAATGGCAACCGGCCTCGGCCAGCGCGCGAAGCTCTTTGCCAAACGCATCGACGATATCCGACCAGAATGCATCGACGTCCTTGTAGGCCGTGGCGGTGACCGCGGCATTGCCGCCGCGGAAATGCAGCGCGCAGGGGCCGGGGATGGTGACCTTCGGCAGGCGCGAGGAATGCGCTTTGAGGAAAGCGGCGTCACCGGCATTGATTGGGTGGCTCCATTGCACGCGGCTGCCGATCACGGCCATCGGCTGCGCGCCGCGGCCGCCACCGTGCCGCTCGCCTTTCTCGGTGGCGATCGCATCGGTGCCGCCGATCGTGTCGATGCGAAGCTTGCCGAGCCCGGCATAGAAGAAGCTGTGATAGGAGCGGCGGCGGAATTCGCCGTCGGTGACGAATTTGAAGCCGAGGCTTTCCTGCAAAGCGATGGCGTCGCGGATGGCCTTGTCTTCGGCCGCGGTCAGCTCGGCCTGGCCGATCTCGCCACGGGCGAAACGGGCACGCTGTTCCAGCAAATGCGCCGGCCGCAACAGACTGCCGATGTGCTCGGCGCGAAACGGCGGCTTGGACTTGGGTTTGGCGTCGACCCCGTTGGCGCGGATATTCACGGCATCTCGCTCCGTGCTTATCAAGACTCTCGACGGACTGCGCGGGAAGTCAATCCGCGGCTTTCCACCGGCTCCAAGCTTCAAATGACGGCCGCCCTTCCCTCCCCGTCGAATCTGGTCTAAGACCCCCTCGCGCGGGGCCGAGCCCCGGCGCCGGCGCGCCTAAAGGGCGCTCTTTTTTTGTGCGCAAAATGCGGAAGCGATGCCCAGACGGACCGACATCTCCTCGATCCTGATCATTGGCGCGGGCCCGATCGTCATCGGCCAGGCGTGCGAATTCGACTATTCCGGCACGCAAGCCTGCAAGGCGCTCAAGGCCGAGGGCTATCGGGTCATCCTCGTCAATTCCAATCCGGCGACGATCATGACCGATCCGGATCTGGCGGATGCGACCTATATCGAGCCGATCACGCCGGAGATGGTCGCCAAGATCATCGAGAAGGAACGCCCCGATGCGCTGTTGCCGACGATGGGCGGGCAGACCGCGCTCAATACCGCGCTGTCGCTGCGCAAAATGGGCGTGTTGGACAAATTTAACGTCAAGATGATCGGCGCCACCGCCGACGCCATCGACAAGGCCGAAGACCGCAAGCTGTTTCGCGAGGCGATGACCAAGATCGGGCTGGCGACGCCGCGCTCGCATCAGATCAAGACGCTCATTCAGGCGCTCGAGGCGCTCGAAGATATCGGGCTGCCCGCCATCATTCGGCCGTCGTTCACGCTCGGTGGCACCGGTGGCGGCATCGCCTATAACAAGGCGGAGTTCATCGAAATCGTCGAAGGCGGCATCGACGCCTCGCCGACCAGCGAAGTGTTGATAGAGGAGTCGGTGCTCGGCTGGAAAGAATTCGAGATGGAGGTGGTGCGCGACAAGAACGACAATTGCATCATCGTCTG
>Ga0182024_10018529_pt1 | contig 12951 bp, 9 predicted proteins | sample P32metaG_FD_120480 | JGI IMG/M metagenome (GOLD analysis project Ga0182024, IMG submission 120480) | Permafrost microbial communities from Stordalen Mire, Sweden - P3-2 metaG (Illumina Assembly) | ecosystem: Environmental > Terrestrial > Soil > Wetlands > Permafrost | place: Sweden: Stordalen...
CATGATGACCTTGCCGGCGAATTTAGAGAAATGCATCGCGGCCTGGCCGGCGGAGTTAGCGCCCCCGATAATGTATACGGTCTCGCCCTTGCAGGACAACGCTTCGGAAGTTCCGCCGCCATAGTAAACGCCGGCGCCCTGAAACCGCTCGATGCCGGGAATATTGAGGGTGCGCCATTGAACGCCCATCGCCAGAAGCAGCGCGTGGCAGGAAATCTCGACACCGTCGCCGAGTTTGAGGTAACGATACGGCCCATCGACGCGTACGCTCATCGCCTCCTGCGGCGAAAGAATTTCCACATCGAAGCGCCGCGCCTGCGCCACGGCGCGCCGGGCGAGATCGCTGCCGCTGAGCCCCGCCGGAAAACCTAGATAGTTTTCGATGCGCGAGCTCAGGCCGGCCTGGCCACCAGGCGCTTCGCGTTCGATCATCACCGTGCGCAAGCCTTCGGAAGCGCCGTACACGGCTGCCGCAAGACCTGCCGGGCCACCGCCAATGATGGCCAGGTCGTAGAAGTTTGTCTGCGCGTGAGTCTGTAGACCGATCTTATCGGCGATCGCTTGTTGCGAAGGTTCGGGGATGCGCTGGCCATCCGGGAACAAAATGAGAGGCAGCTTTTCCAATTCGGGCCCCAGGGATTCGATCAGCCGGCGAACCTCCGGATCGGTCGCGGCCAACTCCACATCGATCCATTGGTAGGGCACCTGGTTGCGCGCCATGAAATCCCGCAGATCGTAGGAACGCGAAGACCAGCGCGTGCCGAGGACGCGGATGCCTTCGTAGGGAGGACGGAATTGCGCCGACCAATCATGGAGCAGATCGTCGAGCGCCGGGAAAAGCTTTTCCTCCGGAGGATCCCACGGTTTCATCAGGTAGTAGTGAATTTTGGCTTCGTTGATGGCGTCGATAGCGGCGTTGGTGTCAGCGTAGGCGGTCAGCAAGGCACGCTTGGCCTGGGGGTGAATATCCATGGCTTCGGCCAAAAACCCCACGCCGTCCATGCTCGGCATGCGTTGATCGGCAAGAAGCAAGGCGACGGGATTGTTTCGCGCTTTGAGTTCACGCAGGGTGGCCAGGCCGGCGCTGCCCGAATCGGCGTGCATGACGCGGTACTTCTGCGCGTAATGGCTGCGCAGGTCGCGCTCGATTGCGCGGAGCACCTCGGGATCGTCATCGACGGTTAACAGGACAGGCTTCGGCATATCCTTCGGATGAAAGAACCTGCGTTTCGGTTACGCGATTTCGCCGCGCTGCTTGTGGCTTCCTCACGCTACAATCTCAGCTTCGTTATGTCCAGTCCACTCGCCGCAGCGATCGCGAATCTCTGTTCCACGGAATCGTCCACGCGATTCGGGGCGGCAAGCGAGATTTATCGCCGCGGGCGCTCGCTGGCTGACGAAGCTACCGCTTCATGGCGGAATAATCCCGAACTCTCAACATTGCTTGGTCTCGATAATACGGCCGTCACCGTGGGGCTGGCGGTCGAACCTGCGACCTTCGCACGAATTCGCGAGGCGAATGGCTCGCCACGACTGGCGGATGTTCCGCCCGACCAGGACGCGCAGGAGTTTGAGCTGCACTTTCCTGACGGCGTTGCCTTGGATGTCCTGGCCACGCGTGAACCAGGCGGGACCGGCGCCATCGCACGTTATCTCTCCAAATTGGGCGAGGGAATACAACAGGTCGAGTATCGCTGCGGCGACGTTGATCGGGCTACCGCGATCCTGAAGGAAAAGTTTGGCGTTGCGCCGGTTTATCCGGAGACGCGGCCGGGCGCGGACGGCACGCGCATCAATTTTTTTCTGGTGCCACAAAATACTAGGGAAAAAGTCTTGATTGAGCTTTACGAAATTGCAAGGGCGAAGTGATCGGGACCGCACGTATTAACGCCGGGCAGGGCAAGCCCGGCCCTTACAGGGGAGTGGAGGTGTTTGATGGCGGCTGGGCCACGTGTTTCGGGGACATAGGCCCTTCGCGGCTCCGGTAACCCTTCCTCCCTCAGGGCAAGCAAGAGTGCCTGTGCTACCTCAGGATTCGCGATAATTCTGAATTTCGCGCATCGCTCGCAGGACTTCGCCGACGGTCCAAGCTTGCGCGATGCAGCCGTGCGGCGTGAATGGAGGATCGCCTTCGAAGATTTCGCCCAAGGTTCCCAGTCCGTACATGTGCACGGAAATTCCCAACGGCTCGAGAAAGCGCATGGCTTCGGAGCGATCGCCGTACACGCGCAGGTGGGCGAGCACAAAGGGTCCCAGCAGCCAACCCCACACCGTTCCCTGGTGGTAGGCGGCATCGCGATCCTTCGGCCCGCCAGCGTAGTCTCCTTGATATCCCGGCTCGCCGGGCGCCAGGCTGCGCAGCCCGTACGATGTCAGCAAATCCTGCGCACACAGATCGACGACCGACTTCTGCTGCTCTTCGGTCAAGGGACTGACCGGTAGCGAGACGCCCAGGAGCTGATTCGGGCGCAGCGAGGCATCGTTGCCGCCACCCGGCGCATCGATTACATCAAAGCAGCAGCCGCGCTCCTCATTCCAAAATTTCTGAAAATTCTTCTGGGCTTTCGCGGAGAGCTTTTCGTATCCGCCGCCGGGCCGCGCCAACAGCCGCGCGAATTCCGCCATCGTTTCCAGCGCGTTGATCCACAGCGCATTGACTTCCACGGCCTTGCCGGTCCGCGGCGTGACCACCCAGTCGCCGACCTTGGCGTCCATCCAGGTGAGCTGTATTCCCGGCTCCCCGGCATACAGCAGCCCATCCGCAGGATCGACGTGGATGTTGTATCGCGTGCCCTTGACGTGGGCATCGATCATTTCGCCGAGCGCGGGGAAGAGTTGCAGCAGGGTCCGGCCGTCTTTGGTGACTGCAAAATATTGCCGCACCGCCTCGAAAAACCACAGCGCCGCGTCCACCGAGTTGTATACCGGACTGCCGCCCGCATCGGGGAAATTATTCGGCAGCATTCCGCCGTCAACGTATTCGGCGAACGCCAGCAGAATCTGCCGTGCCACGTCCGCGCGTCCGGTCGCGAGGGTCAAACCCGGCAGCGCGATCATGGTGTCGCGCCCCCAATCGCCGAACCAGTGATAGCCGGCGATAATGCTGCGCCCGTCGGGATGCTGGGGCAGGCTGCGCTTCACGATAAATTGATCGGCGGCGAGCACCAGTTGCGGCAGCCAGCTCGGAGACTCCGCCACGCCTTTCTGGTTGTCCACACGCCACGACTCGAACAGTTTCGCATCGCAATCGGCGTTTTCCGCGCGGACGGCAGCGCCGTCGAGCCCAGCGCCGGCTTCCGTCGAAGCCACAAACGTGACGCTCGATCCCACCTTCAGTTTCGTGCGAAACAGGGCCGCAAACAGGTAATCTTCTTGATCGTCCAAACCCCGCTCTTTTTCCACGGGCAAATAAAAATTGCGGTACCACTCATGGCGCGGCTCGCAGGCAGCCCCCGCGCACTTCAAATAAAAGGTTGTCGCGGAATCGAAGGCGACGACCTGCACGCCATCCTCAACCGGGTCGATTTTCATCCGCCAGTCACCGGCATGCGTGGAGCCGTTAAAATCGCGATAGTTGACCAGCGCCTTAAATTCGAGCTCGACCGCGCTGCGGCTTCGCAGCAGCGTGTACTCCACGTAGGTGGTGTTCTCGCCGTGGCGCATGGACACGCGCTTCTCGAGCAGCGCATCGGCCAGCGCGTAGGTCCAGACCGGCGTCATGCCGTCCAGCCGAAAACTCTCAATGTTCAGAAATCCCTTGGGGTCCACTGCGCCACTGGCCCACTGATGGGTTGCCAGCAAACACTCCTTGCCCGCGTACCGGACGACCTCGTCCAGCCCGGTCACCAGTTGGGTGCGCCCCACCGGCGGATGCAGCGCGGCGACCAACAATCCGTGGTAGCGCCGCGTCACGCAGCCTGCCACGGTTCCGGAGGCAAACCCCCCAATTCCGTTGGTCACAAGCCATTCGCGCGCTTCGCCCGCCTCCAGATTTCCGCACACTTCGCGGCCAAACTTGATCCTTGCACTGGGCGCCACCACCGCTCTCTCCGCGGCTGGAACGGGCCTCTTGCGAGGGGCGCGCGTGGTCTTCCCCGGCGGCTTGGTCACGGTCGCCACAACCGCCGGCTGCTCTTGCGGGGCGGGTTTTGGCTCGCGCGACTCCGGCTTGTTGCGCAATTTTTCAGTTCGATTGGACACTATCGTCTCCGCAAATCTGCCGCGGCAATCGCAGCAGCGAAACTCAAGAATTCCCGCGATCCAGCCATTTCGTCATCAAATAGCGGCCGTGATCTACGTAGCCTGCTCGGCGGTAAAGTTCCAGCGCCGCCTCATTGTCGCGAGAAACTTCCAGGTGCATCGCGTTCACGCCGCGCTCGCGGACGGCGCTCTCGGCAAACGCCATCGCCTGCCGGCCTATCCCCCGGCCGCGGTACTCTTCAGCAATATACAACTCATCGACGTATGCGTCGCAGCCGCGATATTCGAAGCTGAACGAAACAGTCAGTATCACGTAGCCGACATGCTTGTGTCCCTCGAGGATCAGCCATGCCTGGCCATAGGTGTGGTCGCGCACGAATTCGTCGAAAATTACGCGGCGCCGCTTTTCGTCGAAAGGCGTGGTCCCCGGATCGGCGGCTTCCAGCGCCCGCATCATCGCCAGAAATAGATCGGCGTGCTCGGGTCGCGCCGGTTCAAAGCGGATGGCCTGCGCGTCACTCACCGCTTTGTTCGATGAGCTTGGCGACGAGCCCGGTCCATCCGGTCTGATGACTTGCCCCGAGGCCGGCGCCGTTGTCTCCGTGGAAATATTCGTAGAACAGGATCAGATCTTTCCAGTGCGGGTCTTGCTGGAACATCTCGGTGCCGCCGTATACCGGGCGGCGGCCGTCGTCACCGCGCAGGAAAGGGCGCATGAGCCGCCGCGAAATCTCGGCGGCCACCTGCCATAGGTCGCAGTCCGTTCCGGAGCGCGATGGGCACACGACTTTGAAATCCTCGCCGTAGTAATGGTGAAATTTTTGCAGCGACTCGATCAGCAGGTAATTCACCGGAAACCAGATCGGCCCGCGCCAGTTCGAATTGCCGCCGAACAGTCCGGTGTTCGATTCCGCCGGCTCGTAGCGCACGCGATTGACCTGTCCGTTCACGGACACCTCGTAAGGATGATCGAGGTGATAACGCGACAACGCCCTCACACCATAAGGCGAGAGGAACTCGGTCTCGTCCAGCATGCGCCCCAATACCCGCTTTAATTGCTTGCGGCTCACCAGCGAAAGCAGGTGCCGAACGCCGCGCGCCGAGCGCTCGGTCATCTCGATGTGTTCGGGCACGTCGGGATGGTTGTCGATAAACCATTGCATCCGGCGTTTGAATCCCGGCAGGCGATCGACAATCTCGGGTTCCAGAGTTTCCACGGCAAACAGCGGGCTCAACCCGACGATGGAACGAATCTTCACGAAATGTTCCTCGCCGTTAGGCAGTTGCAGCACATCGTAGTAGAAGCCGTCGGTGTCGTCCCACAGCGACCTGCCGTTGGCGCCCATATCGTTCATCGCGTGGGCGATGTTCACGAAATGTTCGAAAAATTTGCTGGCTACGTCCTCGTAGGCGGGATCTTCCTTGGCCAACTCCAGCGCGATCGCCATCATGTTGAGGCAATACATGCCCATCCAGCTGGTGCCGTCGGATTGCTCCAAGTGGCCGCCCGTCGGTAGCGGCGCTGAGCGATCGAACACCCCGATATTGTCCAGACCCAGAAATCCGCCCTGAAAAATATTCATTCCTTCGGGATCTTTACGGTTCACCCACCAGGTGAAATTCAGCAGCAGCTTGTGAAAAACTTTCTCCAGGAATCCGCGGTCCGCGACCCCGCGTATGCGCCGCTCGATCTTATAAACGCGCCACGCCGCCCACGCATGCACCGGCGGGTTCACATCTCCAAACGCCCACTCGTACGCTGGCAATTGGCCGTTCGGGTGCATGTACCACTCGCGGAGGAGCAGGATCAGCTGCTCTTTGGCGAAATCGGGGTCGATCAGCGCGATCGGAATGGTGTGGAACGCCAAATCCCAGGCTGCGTACCACGGATACTCCCATTTGTCCGGCATCGAGATGACGTCGTCGTTGTACAGGTGCGTCCAATCCTTGTTCCGGCCCTGCAAGCGCTCGGGTGGCGGAGGAGGGCCTGCCGGATCGCCGTCCAACCACGTGCGAACGTCGTAGTGATAAAACTGTTTGCTCCACAGCATGCCGGAAAAAGACTGACGCATGATCAGCTTCGCATCGTCGGACAGTTCTTTCGGAACGCGCGAGCCGTAAAATTCATCGGCATCCTTTTGCCGCGCGGTAAACACAGCATCGAAGCCTTCCGCAAAATCATTCGATCCGGGAACGCCTTCGGCCCGCTCCGCGTGGGCACGCGACCCGATGGTTCCCACCATTCCCGAGTTTTCACTCATGGTGCTCAACGGATCCATGTCGGTGAGCCGCAATTTCAGCGTGACGCTCTCGCCCGGCGCCAATTCCACCAGATAGAGTGCCGCCATCTTGGTCCCCATCTGTTTCGGGTTTACCGCCGCTTTATCGCCTTGGGTCACGTACGCGTGGAACGCGTCCTTAACGTAGGAGCGGTTCGGGCGGCCGAACAACCTTTGCATATTGGTTTCGTTTTCCGTGAACAGCAGCTGCGGCTGCCCCGCGCACAGCAGCCACCGCTTCCCGTAATGCCAATGCTGCAACTCGGCGCTCACGCAACCGGGCAGGCCGGTTCCCGCGCGTACCATCGGCCGCCGCAAATCCTTGCCCCACGACCAGGTGTTGCGAAACCACAGCGAAGGCAAAATCTTTAGCGAAGCGCTTTCGAGACCCCGGTTCACCGCCGTGATTTTGATCAGGATGTCTTCCACGTCCGCTTTCGCATATTCCACGAACACGTCGAAGTAGCGGCTTTCGGCAAACACGCCGGTGTCGACCAGCTCGTATTCCGGCGCGTCCTTACCCCGCCGACGGTTTTCTTCCACGAGCTGTCCGTACGGAAATGCCACCTGCGGATATTTGTAAAGCATCCGCATGTACGTGTGGGTGGGTGTCGAGTCCAGGTAGAAGTAATATTCTTTGACGTCTTCCCCGTGATTGCCTTCGTGGCCGGTCAACCCGAACAGCCGCTCTTTGAGAATGGAGTCGCGGCCATTCCAAAGCGCCAATCCGAAGCAGATCAGTTGATGACGATCGCTGATCCCGCCAATTCCGTCTTCACCCCAGCGGTAAGCGCGTGAGCGCGCGTGATCGTGCGGAAAGTATTCCCAAGCGGTGCCGCCAGGGCTGTAATCCTCCCGAACGGTTCCCCACTGCCGCTCCGAGAGATACGGTCCCCAGCGCTTCCAATATTTCTTCCGCGTCCGCGCATCCTCAAGCCGCCGGTCTTCCGTAGTCAGTAATCGCGCCATTGGTTTATCCGCCTGAGAAACTCCGACCGCAGCAAACTCAATCGTCGCATTTCCAGAATCTATCTCCCACCGCCACGTGCAGACTGAGTGCCGCCCGGGCACTATCTGTCAACGTTCCCTGCATCGTCCTCCCCGCGGCTCCGAGGGCGCTGGACCTTTCCGAAGCCCGTCCGAACTCCGCGAACCTTATCCGCAACAAAATGAATCGCGCGTAAAATTTCGCTTGACAGCCTTTACTGTGTATCGTACAGTATGTGTCGTACAGTAGATGACACACAGTATATGACCAGCGATCCCAGCGTCTTCGAGAACCTCCGATCCGAGCTGCGGCGTGGCTCCTTGATCCTTGCGGTCCTGGCCCAACTCCGCTCCGAACAGTATGGCTATACCCTCCGCAAGGCGCTGGCAGAACATGGGATGGCCATCGACGAAGGCACGCTCTACCCGCTACTTCGCCGACTGGAAACCCAAGGTCTTTTGGTCAGCGAGTGGCGCGAGGAAGATAAGCGCAACAAACGCTTTTATGCCCTATCGGCCGACGGCAAGCTAATCCTCCAGCAACTTTTGGCCGAGCGGAAGAGCATCGATTCTTCGCTAAGCGAGATCGTGAAAGGGTAACATCATGCAACTCACTGATCATAATACAGATACAACCTACATCCTGCCCGGGAGTCAGACAGCCGCCACGCGCGCGGCCTACCATTCCGGAGCCGTATCTTCGGAGCGGTTGTTGGTGATTCTCGGCACGGGCCTTCTAGCTATCGCCGGACCCTCCGTTCTGGACGCGCTGGCCCAGGCCACGAGCGCGTCGGCACTATTTCTATTGGACATCGGTCGCATCGGCCTGGTTGCATACCAAATTTTTGGCAGGTAAGGAGCCGCGTTATGGAACTTCTCAATCAGTATCTCAAGTCGATCCGAAGCTGCCTGCCGCCAGAGCAGCGCGACGACATCATCAACGAGCTCTCGGAGAACATCCACGCGCAGATCGAAGACAAGGAAGCCGAGTTGGGCAGACCGCTCAATAAAGGTGACGTGCAGGCTATCTTGAAGCAACTCGGGCATCCGCTGCTGGTCGCCAGCCGCTATCGCCAGGATCAGCGAAGCGTAGCGTTCGGTCGCCAGTGGATCGGGCCCGTGCTGTTTCCCTTCTATATCAAGGTACTGTCGTTCAATCTGGGGCTCACCGGCATCGTCATCCTCATTGTCTTAACGGCTTTGTTCGCCAGCGGGCACTCGGTCACTGTGGTCAGTACTTTGTCGACGCTGCTCTATCAATTCCTCATTCAATTTGGGGTAATCACGCTGATCTTTGCCATCGCTGACCGCCATTGGAGCAAGTTCCCGGACCGCTGGGATCCCCAGGGGCTAGCGCATCCCTGGCATCCAGCCTTCGGCATGGAAACCGCCTGGAAAAGTGGGCGAGGTCCCAAGGAGGAATCTCGCCAGGTCTCGCGGCTGGATTCCGTTGCGCAATTCGTGGCTTTGGGGGTTGCGATAGGCTGGCTTCGAGTCGCGCAGGCGTCTCCCTTCATGATCTTTGGGCCCGCAGCGGCCTTCATCAAGCCCGCGTCTGTCTGGCATCAATTCTACTGGCCGGTCGTCCTGCTGGCCGTGGCGGGAATGGTGCAAGCGGGCGTCAACCTGATTCGCCCAGATTGGGTTTGGCTGCGGTCTCTCTTCCGTGTAATCAACGATCTTGCCTGGATCACCATCCTGTTGTTGGTGCTGAGAGCGGGTAACTGGATTGTTCTGGCGGACATACCCGGAAGTTCCGCCGAAAGCTACCGCCGCACCGTGAACATTCTGAACCCATATGTCTGCTATACGTTGATAGGTCTCGTCGTCGTGACCGCATATTCTCTGTTCCGCGACGCCCGCAGTGTCTTGCGCGGCCCACAAACCCAGACTTCCACCACGACTCACGATTAGGATTGCTGTCCTGGCTGCCATTTGGAGACGGACCTCGCGCCGCAAATCAGCTTTCTCCCGACCGGCGGCATTTTTTCGCTGGTTGTTGTCTAATGAGCAGTCGCGGCCCGTGTCTTTCGGGCCGGCCGCCCCAGGGAGAATTCGCTGATGCCAACACCCAAGACTCGCCGGCTTGCCCTTCGATTCGCGTCTGCCGCGTGCGCGCTGTGCGTCTGCACAACGCTGTGCGGTCCGCCGCCGGCGGCCGCCCAGAATCACCCCGACGACACGCTTCACAAATTGAACGAGTCGGTGGACACGTTGATCCGCAAGGTATCGCCTAGCGTGGTGCAGATCCTTGTCGCGGGTTACGGCACAGTTGAAGAAAGCCATGGCAATACCGGAGTGGTCATCGGAAGGCAAAAAGCCATTGGTTCCGGCTTCGTCGTCGATTCCGCGGGCTATATCATTACCAATGCGCACGTCGTGTCCGGCGCTCAAGTCGTTCAGGTGGTTTTGCCCTCCGGCAATCCTGATGGGTCGCTGCAGTCTCTGCTGTCCACGAAAACGAACATCGTGCCTGCCCGGGTAGTCGGTGTGAGCCGTGAAATCGATCTGGCGCTCTTGAAAGTGGAAAATGTGAAGCTTGACGCACTGCCGATCGCCTCTTATCGCAGTTTGCGTCAAGGCGAGGTAGTTCTGGCGTTCGGAAGTCCCGAAGGATTGCGCAATACCGTGACAATGGGCGTCGTCTCTTCCGTGGCTCGTCAGACCGATCCGGATTCGCCGATGGTGTACATCCAGACCGACGCTCCCATCAACCCCGGCAATTCCGGCGGCCCGCTGGTGAATGTGGACGGCGCGGTTGTCGGGGTCAACACGTTCATCCTGTCGCAGTCGGGGGGGAACGAAGGTCTGGGGTTCGCCATTCCCAGCAGCGTGGTGAGCGTCGCGTACCAACAATTGCGGAAGTTCGGGCACTTGCATCGTGCGCAAATCGGCATCGGACTCCAAACGATCACGCCGGTGCTGGCGGCGGCGTTGAATTTGGAGCGCGGCTACGGGGTCATCGTGTCCGACGTGCTACCCGATGGTCCCGCAATGGCGGCGGGCATCCAGATTGGCGATGTCTTGCTGACCATCGATGGGCGCATGGCGGAGAGTATTCCGTACCTATCCTTCCGGCTGATGTCGGTGAATGCGGGCGACAAGGTTCACCTGGAAGTGCTGCGCGGGAAGGATCGCCTGGCGTTTGACGTGCCGGTGATCGAGCACACCGACAGCATGGATCAGATCAGCGCGCTTGCGGACCCGGAAAAGAACCTCGTTCGGCCGCTGGGTATCCTCGGCATCGAAATCGACAAGAAGGTTGCGGAAATGGCTCCCGAACTGCGCGACCCGTTCGGGATCATCGTCGCTGCGCGTTCCAGCGAGGCCGGTGCAGAAATTCCACTCACTACCGGAGACGTGATCCGGACGCTCAACGGCGAACCGATGACCACGCTGGACCGGCTGCGGACGGCGCTGGCCAATCTCAAGCCGGGGGCACCGGTTGTCTTGCAAATTCAGCGCGACGAACGCCTAATGTTTATCTCCTTCACCTTGGAGCAGCCTTTATGACCCCGCGGATTCGTAGACGCTGTTTTGGAGCGATCCAAATTTGTTGTTGAGTTTGTTGCAGTAGTTGAAGGGCACAGCCAGGTATGAGTCTGGGTGAGAACTGAAGGAAAATACCATCTCTGGCGTTCTCAGGGCTCCGGTGGTTGGGATTGTTCGGGCATCCTCGTCGGATGCCCTCAGAATAACAGTTCCGTCCTTCGGGAGATCCGTTTGGGCTCTTCTTTGGGCCGCAACTGCGCTCTCACACCGAGCCCTGAACGAAGAACCGAGTTTTCGCACGGCCAGGAATGGCGTTGCTACAGGAGATAGGAGACCACCATACAGCCCCTTCGTTTCAATCCAATCCTGAACACGGACAGCTACAAGCTTAGCCATTGGTGGCAATACCCGCCCAACACGAGATTTATTTATTCCTACGTATGCTCGCGCGGTGGCTTTTTCGATCATTCCGAAATGGCCGGGCTCCAGTACATCCTGAAATCGAACTTCGCGGGAAAGGTTTTCACACCAGAGCACATCGAGGAAGCGGCAAAATTCGCCAGTCAGCACTTTTCCAGCAATCCGAAATGCTTCAACTACGAGGGCTGGAAAAGCCTGTACGCAAAATATTTCGGAGTTCTGCCGCTACGCGTCAAAGCCGTCAAGGAAGGCTCGGTGGTCGGCGCGCAGAACGCGATCGTTACGGTAGAAAATACCGACCCTGAATTTTACTGGCTCACGAACTGGGCGGAGACGGTGCTGCTTCAAATCTGGTACCCAATCACCGTGGCCACGCTCAGCCGCGCAATCAAACAGATTATCGGCGAAGCGCTGGTGCGCACCGGGGACCCGTCGGGCATTGCGTTCAAGTTGCACGATTTCGGATTTCGCGGCGTAAGCAGCCGTGAATCCGCGGCCATTGGCGGCGCCGCGCATCTGTTCAACTTTCTCGGCACAGACAATCTGGCCGCGATCGAACTACTCCAGCAGTATTACGGAGCGGACATGGCCGGGCACAGCATTCCGGCTTCGGAGCATTCCACGATCACGGCGTGGGGCCGGGAGCACGAGGCGGAAGCCTACGAAAACATTCTGAACAGTGTCCCGGAAGGCGTGGTGGCGTGCGTCAGCGACTCCTACGATATTTACAACGCGGTTCGCAATCTTTGGGGCGGCAAGCTGCGGGACAAGATCCTGCAGCGCAACGGCACGCTGGTTATTCGCCCGGACAGCGGCGATGCGGTTTCCGTGCTGGAGCAACTGTTCAACATCGCCGCGGACAAGTTCGGCTATGAGGTGAACCGCAAAGGCTGGAAGGTCCTTGCGCCGCAGGTGCGCTTCATCCAGGGGGACGGAGTGAACTACTACACCATCCAGAACATGATTTCGCAGCTGACGCGGCGTGGCTGGTCGATGGATAATTGGAGTTTCGGCATGGGTGGCGCTTTGTTGCAACAGATCAACCGCGACACGCTGCGGTTTGCCTTGAAGTGCTCGGCCATTGATGTAAACGGGGAGTGGCACGACGTCTACAAGCAGCCGGTAACCGACCCGGGCAAGGATTCGCGCGCCGGCCGCTTCATCTTGCTCAAGGACGGAAACCAGTTCGTAACCGTGAAGCAGGAAGCGGGCGGATCGCTGGAAGGCGATCAACTGGAAACGGTGCTGGAGAACGGCATCTTGCGGCGGGAGCAAACGCTCGACGAAATCCGCGCCATCGCCACGAGCTACGACGCGTATGAAAACAAAGCGTCGTGATCGATGTTTAGAAAATTTGCGGGAGCCAAGGGAGCGTTTGTCGATTTTTGTCGAGCCTCGAGAAAATTTCTCCGACTTTGTCCTTCCATTCATCGCGTTGTTGCGCCCCTGTAACACGATGCGATTACACCTAGTGCGCGCGTAATCCGGACCTCCAGCCTGCTGGGTGCGCGACACGTCCCTCGACGGAGGTTTTATAGATGCATTCGCGCTTGTCTAAATGGAGAGAACTTGC
>Ga0182024_10018530_pt1 | contig 12951 bp, 8 predicted proteins | sample P32metaG_FD_120480 | JGI IMG/M metagenome (GOLD analysis project Ga0182024, IMG submission 120480) | Permafrost microbial communities from Stordalen Mire, Sweden - P3-2 metaG (Illumina Assembly) | ecosystem: Environmental > Terrestrial > Soil > Wetlands > Permafrost | place: Sweden: Stordalen...
CGCTGGCGCATGACACTCGCATTGATCTGCGCGCGGAGGAAGGCGGCCAGCGAGTATTTCTGGATGGCGAAGATGTGACCATGGAGATTCGCACGCCGGAAGTTTCGCAGGCGGCGTCAAAGATTGCGGTGAATCCGGGAGTGCGGCAGGTGCTGGTGGCCGAGCAGCGGCGCGCGGGACAGCAAGGCGGAGTGGTGATGGAAGGGCGCGACATTGGAAGCGTAGTTTTTCCCGACGCGGGGCTGAAGATTTTCCTTACCGCTTCGCCGGAAGTGCGCGCGGAGCGCCGATGGCGCGAGCACGAACAAAAAGGCGACGCCATTGACCTGAAAACAACGCTGGAGGAAATCCGGGAACGCGACCGGCGCGACCTCGAGCGAACTACTTCCCCGCTGGTGCGCGCTCGGGACGCCGTGGTGGTGGATAGCACGGCCATGGAGCCGGAGGAGGCTGCCCGGCTGGTGGTGATGTTGGCAAACGGCAACGCGACTGCGAGCAAAGCGACCTAGCAGGCTTTTCCGCTACAGGATCTGAACTACCGGGCCGCTGGCGGATTCGTTGACGACATCGAGGCGCGCGACGACGTTGCGAGCCATGGCGTAGATGCTCTTGCTGCCGGGAGCGTCTTCGCCTAGTGATGCGACGGGCTTGCCGGTATCGCCGCCAATACGAATCTGCGGATCGATTTCAATCTCACCTAAGAACGGCACACCAAAAGATTTCGCCATGTGCTGGCCTTCGCCGTGGCCGAAGACATCAATGCGCCCGTTGCAATGCGGGCAATTAAAATAGCTCATGTTCTCGACCACGCCGAGAATTTCCACGTTTACCTGGCGGAACATTTCGATGGCTTTGCGAACGTCGGCCAGCGCAACGATGGATGGCGTGGTGACGACGACGGCGCCGCTAACCGAGACGCTCTGAATCAGGGTGAGCTGAACGTCGCCAGTGCCCGGAGGCAGATCCACGATGAGGTAGTCGAGTTCGCCCCATTGCGTGCTGCGCAGAAACTGCTGGATCACGCTGTGGAGCATGGGACCGCGCCAGACGAGCGGCTTGTCGCCCGGATTGAGCAAGCCCATGGAAATCATTTTCAGGCCGTAAGCTTCGACGGGGATGATGGTGCGTTCGTCAACGGCGCGCGGCTGTTCGTTGGTACCGAGCATTACAGGGACGTTGGGGCCGTAAACGTCCGCGTCGAGAAGGCCGACCGCATGGCCCATATTTTTTAGCGCGATGGCGAGATTTACGGCGACGGTGGTCTTCCCTACTCCGCCCTTGCCACTGGCCACTGCGACGAGATTTTTCACGCCGGTGATCGGCGCCTTGTCCTGCAAACGCTTTCCTGCGGCTGGTCCTGCTGGTCCGCTTGCCATGGTTTTCCTTTCGGATGAGTACCGCTTACGTGCAGCTACAAATCATTTTGTTTGAGCTTCAATCATAGACCTGTGAGGCGACGGCGGCAAGGAAGCGAGCGTGAGTTACCGGGCGACTTCCGCCAGAAAAGTATGGCTGCAGGTTGAACGGTGGAACGGTTCAGAAGAGGAGGACGGTGATGCGGAAGCGCGAGAAGCCTGGAGCAGAATTGGCGGTGCATGCGGCCACGGTTGCGGCGCGAAACTTGTGGGTTTGGAGCTGTTGATCGAGGACGTCCGGGAGCTTGTCCAGGTTGGGGGTTTCGTAACGGACCAGAGTGGCTGCGCTGGTGGGGGCAAATTTGTGGTTTACGTCGCACGACGCGCCGGCATCATCCGCCGCGGTGGCTTGCAAGCCGCGCGCGACGAGGAGCGAAACCACTTGCTGCACCTGCTGATCGGGATTCGAGGTTACAACTTTTCGCGAAAAGTCTTGTGTGGCGAAGAGGCCTGAGCTTCCCTGCACAACGGCGATGCCCACGGCGCTGAGCTGGGGGCTGAGAATGTTCGCGCGATGTCCGGGTGAATGCATCCACATCGTGTGAATGACGGCGGGGTCGGGGCCAATGGCGACGTTTTCGGCGATGACGCTGAACCGCGCGCCAGCTTCACTCGCCCGCGCAAGCAGGTTCGGCTCGCCGGGAAGCTGGTGAGACATTTGATCGAGTTGAGCCATGCGGACGGCATGCTGACGGGCGGCAGAGGCGAGGGCATCGTCCCACTGAAGGGCGGGTAAGCCCTGGGAAGCGCGTTCACGGTTCAGGGAGCTAAAAAGCTGGCCTTCCGGGGTGGTAATCCGCGGCGGCTCGGCAAACAAGGCTCCGGGAACCATCAGAAGGATGGCGGCAAGTAGAGTGAACATGCGTGTGAACTGCGACATGCAAAAACCCCGCTGAAAATGGGCCTAAATCGCTTATTTGCCTATTGAAAGGCTAGCGGAAGCGCACGCGGAAAGATGCTGGTCAGAAGTTCAAGGGCCGCGGTACTTAAGGGACATGTACGAAATGACAGGGAAAATAAGGCAAAAAAAGGAAGGACAGGTGCTTTTGAAAAGCGAGCTTCCGATCCTGATTAGCGGCTCGAAAAAACGCTGAAAAAAGGACCCGACACACGGATTCCAATCGTTAAAATGACAAGCAGGAGCGGAGGCGGGCACTTTGCACGAAAACGCGCGAGCGGCTACAATAGATAGTTGGGTTTTGCGAGATTCGGGTAAGGGCAAGCCTGCCGCACTTCAAAACGCAACACCTAAAGGGACAAAACCGAAGTTATGGACGTCGAGAAGGTCATAAATAGGGTAGTCGCGCGGTTTATCGGAACGAAGCACGAGCGCGACGTGAAGGCCATCCAGCCGATGGTGGCTGCGATCAACGAGCTCGAGCCGGAGATGAAGAAACTCTCAGACGCGGAGATTACGGCGCGGACTGAGGCGCTGAAGGCCGAGGTGCAAGGCCGTCTAGAAGGGCTCGAACGCGATGATCCGGACTACAAACGGAGGCTGCAAGAGGCGGTTGAGCCGGCGATAATTCCGGCGTTCGCGCTGGTGCGCGAGGTCGGGCGACGGACGCTGGGAATGCGGCATTTCGACGTTCAGCTCATCGGCGGAATCGTATTGCATCAGGGAAAAATCGCGGAGATGAAGACGGGTGAAGGAAAGACGCTGGTGGCGACGCTGCCGGCGTACCTGAACGCGCTGACGGGAAAGGGCGTTCACATTGTGACGGTGAACGATTATCTGGCGCGGCGTGACGCGGAGTGGATGGGGCCGATTTACAAGATGCTGGGGTTGACCGTGGGCGTGATCGTTCACGATCTGGATGACGTGCAGCGGCGGGCGGCGTATGGCGCGGACATCACTTTTGGCACCAACAACGAGTTCGGCTTCGATTATCTGCGCGACAACATGAAGTACGATTTGAAGGATTGCGTGCAGCGCGGGCATCACTTCGCGATTGTGGACGAAGTGGACTCGATTCTGATTGACGAAGCGCGCACGCCACTGATTATTTCCGGGCCGGCGGAAGAATCCACGGACAAATATTACCGCATCGACAAAATCATTCCGAAGCTGATCCTCGATATTGATTACACGCTGGATGAAAAGCACCGCACGTCCACGCTGACGGAAGAAGGCGTGTCGAAGTGCGAGCGGCTGTTGAACCTGGGGAATCTATATGACCCCGCGAATATGGATGTAATTCACCACGTCTATCAGGCGCTGCGCGCGCATGCGCTTTTTCAGAAAGATGTGGACTACGTGATCAAAGACGACCAGATCGTGATCGTGGATGAATTCACAGGCCGGCAAATGCCGGGACGGAGATGGTCCGACGGCCTGCATCAGGCAGTGGAAGCGAAGGAAGGCGTGAAAATCGAGCGCGAAAATCAGACGCTCGCGACCATCACGTTCCAGAATTATTTTCGCATGTACAAGAAGCTTTCCGGCATGACCGGAACGGCGGATACGGAAGCGGCGGAGTTCGACAAAATCTACAAACTGGAAGTCGTGGCTATTCCCACGAACGTGCCGCTGATTCGAATCGAAAACCCGGACGTGGTTTATCGCACCGAAGTTGAAAAATTTGAAGCGGCGGTGAACGGCATCATTCAGGAAGACGGCACACGCGCGGGTGGAATCCGGCAGTATTACGAGAGCGGGCAGCCGGTGCTGGTGGGCAGTATTTCCATCGAGAAGTCGGAGAAGATCGCGGAGATTCTGAAGAAGACGGGCATACCGTTCCAAGTGCTGAACGCGAAGCAGCACGAGCGCGAAGCAAAAATCATCGCGCAGGCGGGGCGCAAAGGCGCCGTAACAGTTTCGACGAACATGGCCGGCCGCGGCACGGATATTCTGCTGGGCGGGAATCCTGAGGCCATGACCCGGGAGTACAGCCTGAAGAATAAGCTGGCGATGCCGTACGCGCCGGCGAGTTCGGTGATTGGGGCGGCTCCGGGAACGGAAACGCCGGGCCAAGCAGATGCCGCGGCTGCAGGCGGTGCGGGCGGGGCGAGTTCGACGTCCACAGCGACGGCGATAACGACGAGCACTTCCACCTCGACCGCCGCGAGCACGTCAAATGGCTCGAGCGCCACGGCCAACGCGATGGTGCTGTTCCAGCAGGAAGGCAAGATTTATCAGGTGCCGCTCGATCAGTGGAAGCCGATATTCGATCAGTTTGCGGAGCAGTGCAAAGCGGAACACGACGAAGTGGTGGCGATGGGTGGTTTGCATATTCTGGGAACGGAGCGGCACGAGGCGCGGCGCATAGACAACCAGTTGAGAGGGCGCGCAGGCCGTCAGGGAGACCCTGGAGCTTCACGTTTTTTCCTGTCGCTCGAAGATGATCTGCTCCGCATTTTTGGCGGCGATCGCATGAAGGCACTGATGTTCCGACTGGGTATGACCGAGGGCGTGCCGATCGAATCCAAGTTAATCAGCAGCCGGATCGAGAATGCCCAGAAAGCGGTGGAAGCGCAGAACTTTGAAGCGCGCAAACATTTACTGGAGTACGACGATGTAATGAACAAACAGCGCGAGACCATTTACGGGTTGCGCAGTTCGTTTCTGGAAGGGCGCGATCAGAAGGATTTTATTCTGGAGCGCGCCGAAGCGATTGCTAACCAACTGGTTGAAACGTACTGCCCGCGCGAGCAACATCCGGACCAATGGAACATCACACAGTTCAACAACGAGGTGCTCAATCAGTTCGGTTTCGACCCGAAAGCGGCGGGCCTGGATTTCGCTACGCTGAATCACGACACGCTCGCGGAAGCGATGATCGAAAAGGTGAAAGCACGATACGAAGAAAAGGAAATTCTTTTCAGCCCGCAGACGCTGCGCTGGCTGGAACGCCACATATTGCTCGACGTGGTGGACGGGCAGTGGAAAGACCACCTGCTTACGCTCGATCACTTGAAAGAAGGGATCGGGCTGCGCGGCTACGGCCAAAAGGATCCGCTGGTAGAGTTCAAGAAAGAGGCATTCATACTCTTTGATGAATTGATGGACCGCATCGACACGGAGGCTGTCCGTTTCCTGTTCCTGATGCAGCCTGCCAGGCCCGAGGATGAGGCAAAAAAAATCGAGCAACGCCAGCAGCGCCAACAGCGCGATTTGCAGTTTCAAGCCGGACCGGCGCAGGCGGAAACAGCCCCCAAGCCAGTTCGAGCCGGCGCGAAAGTGGGACGCAACGATCCTTGCCCTTGCGGCTCGGGGAAAAAGTACAAGAAGTGCCACGGCGCAGCCGCTTAGAATCGACCCAACCCCTCCATTTCTCAGGCGGACTTGGTCCTCCCTGACGACGCTGAGTGAATCAAGTGAACATGGCGGGCGAATTGGCGACGAGTCCACGTTCACCCGAAATGCTGTCTTGCGTCTGAACATTTCAGCGGCGCATTGCGTACCTCTTGCTTGGGCAGCTCTATCCCGCATAGGAGGAATGAAGATGAAAGTTCGTCTGCGCGCAGTTCCGGGTTTGTTCTTATTGGTGGCGCTGGCTGCGAGTTTGGCCGCGTTTCCTGCATGGGCTGGAGAGAGCCAGGGACATTTCGATCGTACGCTGAGCGTGACCGGCCCGGTGGAATTGGACGTGCAAACGGGATCGGGAGACATTACGGTACGTACCGGTGATTCGACGAAAGTGGAAATCCACGCCAAAATTCACGCGAGTGGCTGGGGCGACGCGGAGCAACGCATCCACGAAATTGAAAACGATCCGCCGATCGAACAAAACGGGAACACTATTCGGGTAGGGCACATCGAAAACCACGATTGGAAGCGCAATATCTCGATCAGTTACGAGTTGATTGTGCCGGTGCAAACGAAGCTGCGCTCTGAATCAGGCTCGGGAGATCAAACCGTCGATGGAATTGGCGGACCGGTGGACATGAACAGCGGCTCGGGAGGGTTGCACGCGAAGAATATTGGCGGTGAAGCGCGCGTGCGAACAGGATCGGGCGACATAGAACTGGATGGCATTCATGGAAATGCTCACGCCACTGCCGGCAGCGGAACCATTCGCGCGATCGCGATTGCCGGCGGCCTGACAGCGTCGAGCGGCAGCGGTGACGTGAAACTGGAGCAGACGGCGGCAGGAGATGTGGATATCAGCACGGGCTCCGGCGACGTACAGATGAAAGGCGTAAAAGGCGCGGCGAAAGTGTCCACAGGCAGCGGCAGCATCACGGCCCAGGGAGATCCTACCGGCGACTGGCGCCTTCGCAGTGGATCGGGAAACGTCAGCGTGGATTTTCCGCCACAGGCTGCATTCAACGTCGTCGCGCGAACCAGCTCCGGGAACATCGAGACGACGCATAACATAAGTGTGCAAGGGAAAATCAGTCCTCGCGAACTGCAAGGCAAAGTAGGAGCAGGAGGGCCGGTAGTGGAACTCAGCACGAGTTCAGGAAGCATTGAAATTCGCTGATAGAGTTTGAAGCAGGAGGGGCGTTCAGTGAACGCCCCTCGATTTCTGTTTTTTCTTCGTGATTTTCCCCGCGAGGACCCTGTTTCGATACGCTATTGTGCTTTTCGGCGCATACCTGCTTGGGTCCGAAAAAATGTGCTACTCTCGCGCTTACCTTGAGGTAATAACCACTTGAGAGGCAGGGGTATGTGATGAGCGCGGCCGTAGCGGGAAATTGTCAAAAGGCTGGATGTGCGAAATCGATTCCGATGGCGCTAGCCGGCGTGCGGTTATGCTTGGACCATTTCGTCGATGAAGCATTTGTCCGTACGGACCAAGCGCTGAGCCAATGCCGGGAAGGACGCGCGATCGATTCGGATAAGCTTCAGTGGCTGCTCTCCGATGCACTTGCGGTGGTGAAAAATCTGGAAGAGGGAGCGGACGAGCCGATGCCGGAACAGCGAGACCGAATGCTGGAGTTACTGTTAGTTCTTGCAAACGTACACGAGTACGTCGCGCACCATTCGGCTCGAGTCGAACGCCCCGCTTAGCGCGGAGTTATTCTCGCGAATGCAAACGCACTTCCCTGTCATCGAACCGCAAACGAAACGCGATTATGTCTGACGAAAACAAACCGTACGATCCTTTCAAGCCCGCGCAACCGACGATACCCGGAGTCCCAACTGAAACCGGACCTGGCGGCAAAGCAACGGGCGCTTTCTCCCTAGCGTCTTTGAAGTTGAGGCTGTCTCAAATGCCAATGCCTCCGGCCTGGCTCACAATCGCAATCGTAGCTGCGATCGTAGCCGGGATCGGAATCGCGTGGTGGAGTCGCGACCCAGCCGTAGTAGAACCAGGGCCTGCTCCGATACAGGCAAGCGCACCACTCGCCGCAGAGACGGCGGCACCCGTGGAACAGTTGCCTACTGCCCCGGGAGAAATCGCGACAACTGATGAACTGGCAAGAGAATGGTCGTCAAAGCGGTTCGTTTATCGTACTTCTACGGGGGACCAAACGCCGGCAATCGTGGTGCGTATGCCAGGCGGAAATTTTTGGGCAATCTTGTTGCGCGAGCCGTTCGGGACTTGCGAGCTGGAATATGTAACAGACCTGCCGAGACTCGAGAAGCAGTACCACTACCGAGCAGATCATCCGATGGTCGGTGATCCATGTCATCACACGGTTTTCGATCTCACGCGTTACGGGACGAACTCGGCGGGAGGGCTGGTTCGAGGGCAAGTGGTGCACGGGTCGGCGATTCGCCCGCCCATCGCTATCGAGATTCGCACAAATGGCAGGCAGGTGATAGCGGATCGGATGGAATAGTCGTCGCTGAACCAACCTATCGCTTCCGGTGATGCGATTAACGAGTTGGCGCCTGAGCGTCGATCGCAGTAAATCGCTGTACTTCCCGGTTCATACGCCCAGCCAGCACCAGCGCGACCATTTTTTGATCGGCGAGCCAGGACCACAAGGGATGATCGAATGATGCCGGACGATTGTGTTCAACGAAGAAGTGTGACACCCAGGCAAAAGCATACGGTACCAGCAGCGCAGCCAGAATGAACCACGGCTGCCGGAAAACACCAGCCGCAAGCAGGAGCGCCCAGCCGGTCAGAGTTCCCACGGAATGAAAACCGCGCGTCAGCGGCTTACGATGCGCTAAGACATAGGACGGCCAAAATTCCGAGAATGTACGCGGGTCCTGCACACGACGATTTTAACTCAGAGTACCAGTGTTGAGAGGGCGAAAAGGAAAATGCCACTGTCCCGCCGCGGCGAACCGCAAACGAGACAGTGGCGCTGGCCCGAGAATTCCGCGCCAGTTATGAGCCGAGCTGTTCGACCGAGCGGGCAACCATCACGGGCTGACCGTTCGCCTGATTGATGAGTATGAATCCGACCACACGAATCTGAATCGGTCCCGGGCCGGAAAGCGCACCAAGGCCGCTTAGATTTATGAAGTTTGTATCGTTGGTTGAGAGCACGGTAAGCGGAGCCGGCAATAGAATCCCGGCGGTCCAGTCATCAGTCAACTGGAAGCTGCCGGCGTTGCCAGACTGCACCATCGTGCTGCCGGAGACCCACGATCCCGACTGGCCTTGACGACGCAGAATGACGCGGTGGACTGTTAGCGTTTCCGTGCCATTCGACGTGGTGAGGGGTCCTCCGATATCCACGCGCTGGCCCGGAGCCAGCAGAGTGTTATTGAAGAGGAGCGTAGTCAGCGGAAGATTGATGTTTCCGATTCTGTAACGCTCGCTCCCGTTCAGGCTCAGCGTTTCGATCTGGCCATCCGAAATTCCGGAAATAGCAGGCAGTTCTTCGCGTACGTAAATATCTGCTTGCGTGGCCGGCTGAGGCGAGGCGGGATTGACATATGTGAGCAAACCACCGAGGAAGAACTTGTCATTGGAGATTACCTCTACTTCCGATGCATCGATGGCATGCGACACCGGATCAAGCGTGCCGGTGAGCGATACAATCGTGCTCGCGGTGAAGGAACTCATCGGAATATCCGGGTCGTCGAAGACAGTACTGTCGTTGGTGGTCACCTGCCACTGACGTCCATGAGGACCCTGAACTGTGAAGGTGTTGGCGCCCGTGACGCCGATGACACCCGCGTGGAAATCATCAATCGAGACGCCGGCATCGGTGGAATTGAGCAAGTTCATTTCGAATACAGGGTTGACGACGCCGGTCACCTGGCCATTGCCGTCAACTTGCAACGACTGGCGCAGGTCGAATTCCATACGAAGGCCGACGAGATCGCTGGCGTCCAGAACGAACGGCTGCGGGAAATTCGCAGTCACGGAAGAAACCGAGAGAGTTCCGTTGATTGTGGATGCCGTAGGCGGATTCGGCGGATTGACGTTGATGTATCCAATCACGGGAGATGCAATCGTCACCGTGGCCGAAGTGTACGTGCCGTTGGGCACCGCGTTGAGATCGAGAAGTTGGTGCAGGCCGTTGAACTGTGCGAAGTCCACGACTTGCGGCGTGGAAAGCACGCTTACATTGGTTGTGCCGTTGAAAATCGTAATGCCCGTCACCATAAGCTGACAAGATACGACGCTCGGAAGCGGAGCATCGGTACCGACGGTAAAGACGGATGCCTGGCCGTTGGAAGTCGATGAAGAACTCGTACCCCCGCCACAACTGGAAAGCAGGAGCGCTGCGAAAAGTGAAACGAACACACCCATACCTTTGCGATTCAACATTAAATTTCTCCTAGTTTAGGTATTCGATAATTGCCGAGGGCCGAGGCCCTTTTCGGCTGCTGAGTGTGAAACCCAAGCAACCAAAAAAAGTTGCTGGCGCGGATAACTATTTAACGGATAGACAATTAATGGCGCATGCCAATTTATGGCATTTCCGACAAATGTTTCTTGAGTGTTACGCAACGACTCTCCGTGTTGGCTCGCGGGAGCCGCTTGCGCCGTGGTCGCGAGTTGTTTAGGATGATTGCGCGAATGTTGGGCGAAACGATATCGCATTACCGCATCATCGAGCCCCTGGGAAGCGGGGGCATGGGCCAGGTGTACCGCGCGGAGGACACGCGGCTCGGCCGTCAGGTGGCGCTGAAATTCCTGTCTGAGGATTTGGCGCGCGATTCCGCATCACTGGAGCGATTCCAGCGCGAAGCCCGCTCCGCATCTTCACTCAACCATCCCGGCATCTGCACAATTTACGACGTAGGCTCGCACAACGGCCGGCCGTTTCTAGTGATGGAACTGATGGAGGGGCAGACGCTGCGGGAAAGGATCGCGGGCCGGCCTGTGGCCGCGGATGCGTTGCTGGATTTTGGGACCCAAATCGCGGATGCGTTGGATGCCGCGCATGCGCGAGGTATCGTGCATCGCGACATCAAACCTGCCAATATTTTTATTACCACGCGTTCGCAGGCGAAGATTCTGGATTTCGGGCTTGCAAAACAATCGGCTTCGCGGCGCATCGCGGAACCGGTGGGCGGCGGGGCCACAGCGTCGGAACTTACTTCGGACAATCTTTTGCTTACAAGCCCGGGTTCTGCGATCGGCACGATTGCATATATGTCACCCGAACAAGCTCGGGGAGAAGAACTGGATGCTCGCACCGATCTTTTCAGCCTAGGGGCGGTACTGTATGAGATGGCTACCGGGCAGGCGGCGTTCAACGGACATACTTCTGCGGTGATCTTCGATGCAATTTTGAACCGAACGCCGGCGGCGCCATCTTCTTTGAATCCCAACGTGGCGCCGAAGCTGGAGGAAATCATTGGCAAGTCACTGGAGAAGGACCGCGACCTACGATATCAAACAGCCGCGGAACTTCGCGGGGATTTGAAGCGGCTGAAGCGCGATTCAGATTCCGGGCGAGCGGGGAGCGGTACTGCGGCGGCGTGGTCCGGCGCGAGCGCGGGCCCCGGATCCGGAAGTTACGTCGCGCCGCCTGCGTCTTCTCAGGTCGCTGCCACAGCTTCACAGACTGCGGCCGTAGCAGCGGCGCCGGCGAAATCAGGCTGGAGCACTTTTGGGAAAATTGTACCGGTGATCTTCGGTCTCGCCGCAATGGTCGTTCTGTTCCTGCATTATCGTAACTCGCACCACGAAACGCCGTCCTCGTTTTCGCAAATGACCATCACGCCGGTGACTTCCACTGGGAACATCCACTCCGCGGCAATATCGAGCGACGGCAAATGGCTGGCCTATGTCCAGGACGACAAAGCTGGGCACGCTCTTTGGGTCCATCAGTTGGGTACCGGCAGTTCCGCGCAAGTTCTTGCTGGAACGCAGCAGGAAATTGCCGGACTGACGTTCTCAATCGATGGGAATTATCTTTATTTCGTCAAACGCGACGAATCGCTCGGGCTCGGAACTCTTTTCCAAGTTCCGTCACTAGGCGGGACACCGACGCAAAGGGTTGTGGACGTGGACAGCCCCATCAGTTTTTCGCCTGATGGCAAGCGATTCGTGTTCGTGCGTCAGGCAGGCAAGATGAAGACATCCAATCTGATCATCGCCAACGCGGATGGCACCAATGAAAAGATTCTTTCGAGCTTGAAGGATCCGGCTTCTTTTTCGAGCAACGGCCCGGCGTGGTCTCCCGACGGCGCTCGTGTCGCTGTGTCCGAAACTGCCAACGGCGACTTCCAGAAGTTTTTTCTGGAGACGGTAGCCGTGGATTCGGGCGCTAAATCCCGCCTGGGATCGAAAGATTGGAGCGGTCCCCGCCAAATGGCCTGGTTTCCTGACGGTTCGGCCATCGCGTTTGCTGCCCCTGCCGACAAGAGGTCAGTAAATCCCCAGATCTGGCAAGTCAGTTATCCGGAGGCTGAAGCGCGCCGGATTACGAACGATCTTAATTTTTATAATGGAACGACCATCACCGCTGACGGCTCGGCGCTCGCAACCGTTCAGATATCTCTAATGGCGAACCTTGCGATCACGAATTTCGGAAGCGTCATCTCGTTTTCATCGCCACGGCAAGTTACTAGCGGAGTCGGGAGGGCTGACGGACTTGGCGGCATCACCTGGGCGCCCGGCGACAAAATAATTTACGGCTACTATACCGGAGGGGCGATTCGCCTTGCCAGTGTTGCTCCGGATGGCAGCAAACTTCACGATCTGGCGATAAATGGCGTCGAGCCTTTTTGGCCTGATGCCTGCGGCGACGGCCTTCGTTTCGTGTACAGCGCGCGCAATCAATCGCAAGGCCTCTCCGTCTGGCGCGCCGACATTGATGGCGGAAACTCGAAGCAACTGAGCATGGGAGAGCTCGATATTCTCCCGGCTTGCTCACCCGACGGAAAATTCGTACTTTACTCCGACGCTTCGGGCGCCGGCCGCGTGATGCGAGTGGGCATCGACGGCGGAACACCCACTCCGCTGACCAAGGAATTCATGCAGTCGCCTCAGGTTTCGCCGGACAATCTGACCATGGCCGCTTTCTACCGGCCCGATCCTTCGAAGCCGCCCAAGATCGCGATCGTAGGTCTCGAGGGCGGCGAGATCCGCAGTCTGTACGAGGTCCCCAACGAAACTATCACTGGATCCGGCGACGGCGGCCACAAGCTGGAATGGACGAAGGACGGGAAAAACGTGATTTACGCCGTGTACAAGGATGAGGTTGCAAGTATATGGGCGCAACC
>Ga0182024_10018531_pt1 | contig 12950 bp, 8 predicted proteins | sample P32metaG_FD_120480 | JGI IMG/M metagenome (GOLD analysis project Ga0182024, IMG submission 120480) | Permafrost microbial communities from Stordalen Mire, Sweden - P3-2 metaG (Illumina Assembly) | ecosystem: Environmental > Terrestrial > Soil > Wetlands > Permafrost | place: Sweden: Stordalen...
TCCAGGGGCTCAATAACTGGACCATCCAGAACAGCATGAGCGCCTATCAGCCAAACCAGAATACGGTGTTTACCAACTTTGTCGCGCTGCCGCTCGGTCCCACGATACCCACCTCCGCGCCCGGTTTCGCGTTCAGCAATTTCCAGCAGTATACCTACACCGCAAATCTGAACAGCTATGAACTGAACTTCAAGCTGTCGCAGCGCATGAGCCGTGACCGCACGGTCTTGACGCGAGAAGGGATTTGGGCCCGCGTGGCGACGCCGCAATTGCTCTACTCGCTGTACGGCGGTTTGCGTTTGATCCGCTACAACGAAAATTTTCTCTGGCGCAGCGAGGGAACCGATCCCACGACGGTTGCCGGCAATTACGGCATCACGACGCACAACGCCTTGTTTGGGCCCCAAGTTGGCACGGTCCTGACCTACCAGCACGAAAACTGGCGATTCTCCGGCCGTCTGGGCGGCGGCGCGCTGGCCAATTACGCCGACCAGCATTCGGTGATCCAAGGCTATGATGTCCCGACCAGCACCTCGATCAACACGAACAGTTCGAATAGCGCCACGACGCTCTCGATGATGGTCGACTTCGGGCTCAATGTGACCTACCTGTTCCGCCCCAATATGGGCCTCCGATTCGGTTATCAGATCATGGCCGTCAGCAACATGGCCCTGGCCGAACGTCAGATCACCTTCCTCAGCCTGAATCCGGGGATCATGAATCAGGACCACGGGCTCTACTTCCAAGGCGTGAGCAGCGGTCTCGAATTCACCTGGTAGCACCCGCCGCTCCACGCGGTCCGCTTCTCGGACGGAGCGCGTGGCGGCGATCCTGGCATTTAGGTGGTCACGGGGGGGCTGGGGTGAATAGGATGGTTTTCTTGGCCCCGCGGCGAAAAGTCGGCATGGACGCACCCGGAGAGCGCGGTTAACCTATCGCACTTAGCCCTATGATTAACCGCTTTTTTACTCGCCACAGTTTCGCGATCATTATCCTGGTGGTCTTTTTCCTGCCGGTGCTCACCCGTGGTGCGCGCATGGCGATGACCAGCAACGATAACAAGGTCGAAGATTGGTTGCCCCAGGAGTATCCCGAAACCCAGGATCTCCGCTGGTTCAAACAGCATTTCGAAAACGAGACGTTCATCCTCATCAGTTGGGAAGGATGCACGCTCGACGATCCGCGACTCGAACTGCTGGAAACCAAACTCCTCAAACACGTCAACCTGATCTATCCCAAGCCGGCCACGCTGATCCAGGCCGGCATCCAAAAGCTCTTTCCGCCGGCCCAGGCTCCCGAGCCCACCGTCGGCCCGCCCCTCTTCCAGAGCGTCGAAACCGGCCGCACCATGCTCAAGCGGCTGACCGAAGGATCGACCAAACTGAGCGAGGAGGAAGCCCTCCGCCGCTTGTCCGGGTTGTTCGTCGGCAAAGACAACCATGCCCAAAGCTGCGCCATTGTTACCCTGACCGACGAAGCCAAGCGCGACCTGCGGCACACGATCGACGATCTCTACGCTCTCTGTCAGCACGAATTGGCCCTCCCACGCGAGCGCGTCAAACTCGGCGGACCGCCGGTCGATAACGTCGCCATCAGCACCGAGGGAGAGAAGACCCTTGCCCGCCTGTTCGGTCCGGCCGGCATCGTCGGCCTGGCGCTGGCCTATTGGTGTCTGCGCAGCACGCGGCTGACGATGATGGTCTTCGTCACCGCCATCTACGCCGGCGCCATCAGCTTGTCGTTGGTCTACTATTCCGGTAGCGCGATGAACGCCATCCTGTTGACCATGCCCGCCGTGGTCTACGTGGCGGGCATTTCGGGCGCCATCCATTTCGCCAATTATTATCGCGATTCCGCCGTCGAAGGGGGAGTCGAGGGGGCGCCTGCGCGCGCGGTTCACCACGCCTGGATTCCCTGCACGCTCTCGGCCATCACCAGTGCCGCCGGCCTGGCCTCGCTCTATACCAGCGAACTGATCCCGATCAAATTGTTCGGCATCTACACGGCCCTGGGAGTTTTGACGACGCTGGCCCTGTTGTTCTTGTTTTTGCCGGCCTGGATGCAGTTGTGGCCGATGAAAAAGGACAGCGCCCTGGATGGCGACGCCCCCAAGGCCGAGGATCTGGCCCTGCCGCTCATTTGGCGCCGCATTCTTTCGGCGCTGCTCTCGCGCTGGCCGCTGGTCTTCGCCGCCGGCGTCGTGCTGCTGGCCGTCTGCGGCGTCGGCCTGACCAAGATCAACACCTCGATCAAGCTCACCAAGCTCTTTTCGTCGGGCGCCGAAATCATCAAGAATTACGAATGGCTCGAAACCAACCTCGGGCCGCTCGTCCCGATGGAGGTTGTCGTGCGTGTCGACAACTCGAAATCGTCCCTCTCGATGCTCGAACGCGCCGAACTGGTCGGCCGCGTCCAGAAAAGCTTGCAGCAGATCGAAGAAGTCGGCAACACCATGTCGGCCGTCACCTTCGCTCCGCCGCTGGAAATGAAGCGCATGGGCTTTGTCCCCAAGAGCACCGTGCGCCACACCTGGAACAAACAGCTCGAAAGGCATCGCCAGGAATACATCGACGGTGGTTTTCTGGCCCTCGACGGCGACGTCGAACTCTGGCGAATCAACGCCCGCGTCGGTGCCCTCAACGACGTCGACTACGGCCTGTTCCTGGACGACCTCCGGGCGAAGGTCGAACCGGTGCTGGCCGCCGAACGGACACGAATCCTGACCGAGCGGGCCAAGGCCGAAAAGAAAAAGCCCGACGCCGAAGAGATCGCCGCGGCCGTTGCTCCCTCGACCGACGACCCGGCTCCGCTGGGAATCGATGCCGTCTACACCGGACTGGTGCCGGTCGTCTACAAGGCTCAGCATCAAATGCTGGTCGGGCTGGGTGAAAATTTCATCTACGACCTGCTGACGATCGCCGGCGTCATGACCATCGTCTTCCGCGATTTGTCGGCCGGCCTGATTCTGCTGGTCCCCAGCGTCTTTCCGGTGATGGTCGTCTTCGGACTGATGGGCTGGTTCGGCGTAACGATCGACGTCGGCACGATCATGACTCCCACCGTCGCGCTCGGCGTCTCGGTCGACGACGTCGTCCACTTTTTGATCTGGTATCGCCGCGGACTGTCCGAAGGCAAAAGCCGCCACGATTCGGTCATGCTCGCCTACGAAGGCTGCGCCCGGGCGATGTATCAAAGCTGGAGCGTGCTGGGCTTGGGCCTGGCCGTCTTCGCACTCAGCTCGTTCGTCCCCACCCAGCGGTTCGGCGCGATGATGTTTTGCCTGCTCACCGCCGCTCTGATCGGCAATCTGCTCATTCTGCCGGCCGTCTTATGCAGTCCGATCGCCGGTCTGTTTGGCCGCCGACTCGTGCTCAAAGCGCGTGCTCAGCTTGCCGCCGATGCGGCGGCCGGCGACGCCGTCGCCGACTCGGCCGAAGAACGCCCGGAGGAAGAATTCGGTTTGGAGCCGACCACCGGCAGCGCTCTGAAACCAGCCATTGCCAGTCCCGTGATGGCCAGCTCCTCGCCGACCGCTTCGCGTCCGAGCAACATCGGTTCCGCACCGACCAATCCGCCGTCGAAGGCAGCATCGCCTCCGGGCACGGCTCCCTATCGGCACGACGCCCCTCACCGCTCAACTCATCGCGGCTAGCCGGCTAGCAGCCGGTGGCAGTTGTCGCTGCCGCGACATTCTTGATAATCGCCCGTGCCGGGCTTGCCTTAGCTCAAACACGAGCGTTCTTGCTTTTGCCTCACCGATGGTTCAACAACCAGCGGTAGCTGGAACCAAAAGCCCCCTTCAGGGGGTTGGGGGCGTGCTCTTTTTTCTTTTAATCCGATCATAGGCCAACAACCCGGCCACGGTTTTGGCGTCTCGAATTTCGCCTCGATCGATCATCGCCAGCGCTTCGTCCCAGTCGACCACGACCGACTCGATTTCCTCGCCCGCTTCCAAGGCGGTCGGGCCGGCTACCAGTCCGGTGGCGACGAACAGGTACATGCGTTCGTTGAGAATTCCGGGCGACATCCACAGCTCGCCGAATTTCTCGAGCCGGTCGCAGCGATACCCGGTCTCTTCGATCAGTTCCCGCCGAGCGTTATCCAGCGGCGGCTCGTTCGGTTCGAGCGTGCCGGCCGGAATCTCCCACAGGGTTTCGCCGACGGCGATCCGGTAGTTGCGAATCAGACAGACCTGGTCCGTGCCGACGATCGGCACGATCGCCACCGCGCCGGCATGGTCGACAATCTCGCGCACGTGCCCCACGCCGTCGGCCGTCTTTTGGACGCGTCGCACCACGCGAAAACGCCGGGCCACAAACAGCACTTCCGGCTCTTCTGACACGGCCAGTACTCCTCTGTTTGCGTGACGATCCAAGGAGCCTATCTGAAAACTGCCGGGGACTGTCCCGATTTTGCGCCAAACGCGAAGCAACAATCGCGGCGCGAAGCAAAATGGGACTGTCCCCTTCTCCCGGGCGGTTTTCGGATAGGCTCTAGGGCGCCGCCGGCATTTCCTGTTGGGCGGCTCGGCCGAAGCCAAACCGCTCGTTGTCGGAAAGGACATAAGCCGCCATCGCCGCCAACATCAGCAGCACTCCCACCCAGGTGCGCCAATCGCGGTGCCAGCGCCACTCCTTCTCGCTGTGCTCGGAATGCCCGTGCTGGGGATGTGAGTGCCCTTGATGCGGATGTTCTTTCCTATGTTCACTCATGCTGTACTTTCTTGCTTTTGGTCCCGGCGGGCATAATCCCCCGCCATCGCTGCGCTCCGCGTCGTGCGGCCCCGACCAAACGGAAACATCGTCATTCGCTCTGGCGTTCCGAATTCTAGCTTGCGGGCGACCGGCGGGCGAGCGCGGTTTTCCCACCCGTGCCGGCTGCTTGGGGCAGAAGCATGCCGCTGGCGAGCGCGTGCCGTCGGCGGTTGATTGACACCCTATCGCCGCGCTGGCAGACTACACGCGCCCGCTCGACGAATCGCGGTTTTTCTCTCTTCCGGTGCGATCGCCTCTCCGCACAAGCGCGGTTGGAGCCGCCCGGTTTGCCCTGGGGCCACACCGTCGACGATGGACACCCACCGAGTGCCGATGACCACCCCCTCCGATAGCGCGCCGCACGAGACCTCGCCCCAGCGCTGGTTTGCCGGCCGGCGCGTGGCCTTTGTCGGCAAGCTGGGCAGCATGCCCCGCCGCGAAGCCCAGCAATTGGTCCGCGCCGGCGAGGGTTCGGTCGTCGAGCGGCTCGACGCCTCGGTCGACCTGGTGATCGTCGGCGAAAGCGAATTGCTCTCGGCCGGCGGCGTCATCGACGACGTCTTCGACGACGCCCTGCGCGAGCGCGTCGCCACCGGCGAGTTGGAAGTCGTCACCGAAACCGAGTTGTGGCAGCGGCTGGGCCTGGTCGAAGGACAACAAAGCGTCCGCCGACTTTACACGCCCGCCATGCTTGCCGAGTTGCTCAAGGTTCCGGTGGCGGTGATCCGCCGCTGGCATCGCCGCGGTCTGATCGTGCCGGCCCGCGAAGTGCGCCGCTTACCCTATTTCGATTTCCAGGAAGTCGCCAACGCCCGGCGGCTGGCCGAATTGTTGGCGGCCGGCGTATCACCGGCAGCCATCGAGCGCAAGCTGGCGGCCTTGGCCCAAAGTGTGCCGGGCGTTCAGCGGCCGCTGGCCCAGTTGTCGGTCATTGTCGAAGGCAAGCAACTGTTGCTCCGTCAGGGGGACGGCCTGGTCGACCCACAGGGGCAATTGCGGTTCGACTTTGGCGCGTTGGCCGACGCCGCGGCCGAAATGCCGCCGGCCGACGACCGACCGGAGGAAATCCTCTCTCTCCCCACGTGTCACGGCGACGCGGTCCTGGCCGGCTCGCCCGACGAAATGATTTCGCTGGCCGCCGAACTGGAAGATATTGGACATCTCGAAGCGGCGGCCGATCTCTACCGAGCCTCCATGGCCGCCGCCGGCCCCACGGCCGAAGCCTGTTTTCGCCTGGCCGAGCTCCTCTATCAGCGCGGCGATCTGCCGGCGGCCCGCGAACGCTATTACGTGGCGATCGAAATCGACGAAGACTATGTCGAAGCGCGGGCGAATCTCGGTTGCGTTTTGGCCGAGACCGGTGAACTCGAATTGGCGGTGGCCGCCTTCGAGGGAGCGCTGCGCTATCACGACGAATATCCCGACGTCCATTATCACCTCGCCCGCACGCTCGACGAGCTTGGCCGCGCCAGCGACGCCGACCTCCACTGGGCCGCGTTTCTGGAACTGGCTCCCGACAGTCCCTGGGCCGAAGAAGCCTTCGAGCGACTGACGCCGCAGCGCTAGAAAAACCGCATGGAATCTTTGCCGGCGAAATCCGATCCGTCGCGCCCCGGCGAAATCGATTCGTCCGGCGCTGCCGGTTCGGAATCGATCGTCACGATCGACGGAACTTCCGGGTTTTGCTCCGAGGACTGGTGTTCGATTTTCCTCGGCTGGACGATCCTGCTCGCGGCGCTGGCGGCGACCTGGCTGTCGCGCCCGTTGGATAACGACGAGCGTGCGACTCGATATCACGACCTCACCCGCCAGCTCGACGCGCTCGACAGCAGTCCTCAACCCGCCCACTCCGAAGGCGATTCCAAGGCCGAAATCAAATCGCTCGCCAAGCAGCGCAAACAACTGCTGGGCGAGATGGCGGTCAACCCGCTGCGGCCTTGGCTGGCCGAGCTCGGTGCGTGGGACGCCAATCCCACCCGGGCTTTTGTCGATAAGCAAGGTCGTAGCGTCGTGCCCGGTCTGGCCGGCGTGTTCGTTGTCAGCCTGCTCTTGTTCGCCGTCGGAATGGCCCTCACCGGAAAGCCCGTGCGTGGGTTTCCGCTCGCGTTTACCGGCGTTTTTCTACTTGCTGTCGTCTCTTATTTGCTCGCCGGCCAAAACGTCGTCAAGAATTACAACTTGGAGTATGCCCTGTGGGCGTTGGTGGTTGGGCTGCTCATTAGCAACACGCTCGGCACGCCACAGTTTTTGCGTCCGGCGATTCAAACCGAGTTTTACATCAAGACCGGCCTCGTCCTGCTCGGCGCCGAAATCCTGCTCAACCTGTTGCTGGCCCTCGGAGTGCCCGGCATTTGTGTCTCTTGGGTCGTGACCCCCGTCGTGCTGATCACCACCTATATCTTTGGGCAGAAAGTTTTGCGCATCCCGTCCCGGTCGCTGAACATGGTGATCTGTGCCGACATGTCGGTCTGCGGCGTCTCGGCCGCCATCGCCACTGCCGCCGCCTGCCGGGCGAAAAAAGAAGAGCTGTCGCTGGCGATCGGCCTGTCCCTCATTTTCACCGTCATCATGATGGTCGTCATGCCCTGGGCCATCGAGCAAGTCGGCATGGACCCGGTGCTGGCCGGCGCGTGGATCGGCGGCACGATCGATTCGACCGGCGCCGTCGCGGCCGCCGGAGCGATGCTGGGCGATACCTCGCTGGCCGTCGCCGCCACGGTCAAGATGATTCAAAACGTCTTGATCGGCGCCGTTGCCTTTGGAGTCGCCGTCTACTGGGTGACGTGCGTCGAACGTCAGGCCGATGCGCCGCGGCCGAGCGTGCTGGAGATCTGGCGCCGTTTCCCTAAATTCGTGCTCGGCTTTCTGGCTGCGTCGCTGCTGTTCAGCGCCATCGGCGGCAGTGGACTCGAAGGACAGTCGCTCGTCTCGGCTGTCACTGCCGACACGTCGAAAGTTTTGCGCGGCTGGTTCTTCTGTCTGGCCTTCGTCAGCATCGGGCTCGACACCGACTTCCGCGAACTCGGCCGCTTCCTCGTCGGCGGCAAACCGCTCATCCTCTACCTGTGCGGTCAAACGTTGAACCTGGTCCTCAGTCTCGCCATGTCGTGGCTGATGTTCGAAAAGGTCTTTCCCGATGCCGCTGCCGCTCTGCGCAAATGACAAAAAGGTGTCAGGAACCTTTTCCCAAAAAAGGTTCCTGACACCTTTTCTGGCGTGGACCGCGATCATCGCGCTCGTCTGGCTCTGCGCACTGCCCCTTTTGGGCAGCCGGCCGGCGATCCAGCGTTCCATCGAGCGGAACGAATCGCTCGGCATCGATCCGAGCGCGAAGTTCTATACCGAGCTCCCCGGCATGCCCGACTTCTATGATCGGACCGACTCGGCCCGCCGCCGCCACGCCGCGGCCTTTGGCTCGTGAGCGCCTCGAAACGGCTGGCAATCAGCGCAGCCGGTCCTCTGCTCCCAGGCCGATGCTGTCGGCGCTGAACGTCTCCCACCCTTGAAGCATTTCGGCGGCTTTCCCCGCGTCATGCTGAAGCATTTGCGACAACTGTTCGGCGCGCTCCGCTATCTCCACCTCTCACGGAATGCTACGGTCGGCTGAGAGGGCAAGACGATTTGCATTCTTCTCTGCGACCTCTACCTCTCCGCGGTGAAATTCTTGCCCCCCGCAATTAAACCAATCACCCGCTCGCCATCTGCTCCAAAACCCGGGCATGCACCACCTTGCCGTCCCGCGTAACCAACGTCTCGCGGGTAATCTCGTCATCCAGATTAATGACGATCTTTCCTTCTTTCACCAAATGCGTCAAAAACGTGACGACATTCTTGGCCAGCATCTGGCTGGCGTGATTCGGCACGTCGGACGCCAGATTCGTCGGACCGAGAATCGTCACGCCGCCGGTCACCACGGTTTCGCCCGGCTGGGTCAGCTCGCAGTTGCCCCCGCGTTCGGCAGCCGCATCGACGATCACCGATCCCGGCGCCATCGCGGCGACCATCGCGGCCGTGACCAGCGTCGGCGCTTTTCGGCCCGGCACGGCGGCGGTCGTGATGACGACGTCGTTTTCGGCCACCACGCGCGTCATCATTTCGCGCTGGCGGCGATAGAAGTCCTCATCCATCGCCTTGGCATAGCCCCCTTGGGTTTGTGCATCGGCGCCGGCCAATTCGAATTCGACGAACCGGGCTCCCAAGCTTTGCACCTGCTCCTTGACCACCGGCCGCACGTCGTAGGCACTCGTCACCGCCCCCAGCCGCCGGGCGCTGGCGATGGCCTGCAGACCGGCTACGCCCGCCCCGACGATGAAGACCTTGGCTGGCGTCAGTGTGCCGGCGGCGGTGGTCATCATCGGAAACATTTTGGGCAACGTCAGGGCCGCCAACAGGACTGCCCGATAGCCGGCCACCGTGGCTTGCGAACTGAGGACGTCCATGCTTTGCGCCCGGGTGATGCGCGGCATCAATTCCAGCGCGAACAGCGTGACGCCGCGCTCGGCCAGCTTTGCGGCCTCGGCGGGCCGGCCCAGCGGATCGGCCATCGCGATCAGGGTTTGACCCGCGCGCATCAACTCCAGGTCGGCCAGTCCCACGACCGGATTGGCCCCCAGCGCGCGGACCGCCAGGACGCAGTCGGCGGCAAAGACCTCGGCCCGGGAGTCGACGATCTTGGCCCCCTTCTCGACATACTGGGCATCGGAAAAGCCGGCCGCTTCGCCGGCGCCCCGTTCGATGTGGACTTCGAGCCCGGCCTTGACCAACCCCGGCACCAGGGCCGGCACCAAGGCGACGCGGCGTTCGCCCGGAAAAGTTTCTTTCGTGGCGGCGACGATCATGGGGCAATTCCGAGGTTTGTGACGGGCCAAAAGGAATGGCAACGGCGCCGGATTTCGGTCTCGCCGGGCACGGGAAACCGAAATTGTGTCAGATGGCCGCCCCCCTGAAAACCCTGCCGGTCCCGCCGGGACACGTCAAAACCGGACTTTTCGGCGTTTTGCCCGTGGACACTCCCCCGCACTTGTCCGTGCGGCGGCTGGCTGAGTCCTCGGTCGGCTCGTTACAATAGACTTCACATGCCCCGGCGGCGTGCGGCAATCGCCGGCACGACGGCGGACCAATCGAACTCCCCAGGTCCAGTGCTTCGATAGGCGGACGCGGACTGCGGAGACACAGCGTCGTGCCAAACCGTCGCGGTCAGAAACGTTCCGGCCGATACGGTGTGGGCGTCGGCTATCGCCGGGCGCATCTTCGGTGCGACGGTCGCGATGGTCGGTCGCTCGCTGGCACCGAGAGTGGCGGCCTGATGGTTAATTCTTCCCATCGAGATTTCATGACTGCTCGTTTTGCTTCCGTCGTGCTCGGCATTGGCCTGGTGTGGGCAGCCGGCTCGGCTACGGCCGCGGAAAACTGGTCGCAGTGGCGCGGCACCAATCGCGATGGAGTCGTGCTCGACGTTGCGCCGCGCAAAACATGGCCCCCCGAACTCCAGCTCAAGTGGCAGATCGAGGTCGGTTTCGGCCACTCTTCGCCGATCGTCGCCGGCGACCGGGTTTATATCTTCACGCGTCAGGACGACAAGGAAGTGATTCGCGCGGTCTCCCAGGCCGACGGCAAGGAGATTTGGGCGCACAACTACGCGGTTCCCTACGAAGTCAGTCCGCCGGCAGCCGGCCACGGCAAAGGACCCAAGAGCACGCCGATCGTCGCTGACGGCCGGTTGTTCACTCTCGGCATCAGCGGCATTCTCTCCTGCTGGGACGCGGCCAGCGGCGAACTGAAATGGCGGAAGGAATTCTCCAAGCAATTCAAACACACATCGCCCCTCTACGGCACCGCGATGTCGCCGCTGGTCGATCATGGGCGGCTGATCGTCCACGTCGGCGGACACGATGCCGGCGCATTGATCGCGCTCGATGTCGCCGACGGCGAAGTGGCCTGGACCTGGGACGGCGATGGGCCAGCCTATTCCTCGCCGATCATTGCCGAGCTTTCCGGCACGCGGCAGATCATCACGCAAACTCAAAACGCCTGCGTCGGTATCGCCGCCGACAATGGTGAGCTGCTCTGGAAAATCGCCTATAAAACCGAGTTCGATCAAAATTCGGTCACACCCGTTGTCTACGAACAGTCGGTCATCTGCTCCGGCTATAACCGCGGCATCGATCGTTACCGTATCGAAAAACAGGGGGATGAATGGCTCACCGACAAAATTTGGGAAAACCGAGAAGTCTCGCTCTACATGAGCACCCCAGTCATGAGTGGCCAGCGGCTGTTCGGCTTTTCGCACCGCCAGAAAGGACAGCTCTTTGCGATCGACATCACCACCGGCCGCACACTTTGGACCGGCGAGGGACGCCTGGCCGACAATGTCGCGCTGGTGCGCACCGGCGATGTTCTGTGGGCGTTGACGACACAGGCCGAGTTGGTGGTGTTTCGCGACAGCGACAAACAATTCGAACAGCTCGCCCGCTATAAAGTGGGCGAAACTCCCACCTGGGCTCATCCGGTGATCGCCACCGGCAGCGTGATCGTCAAGGACGAGACCAAGTTGACCAAATGGAAGCTCCCGGTCCCCGCGCCACCGGCGGCGGCCGGATCGGTTCGGTCCGCTCTGTCAAGCGGCCCGCGCGGCTAACGATCGCTTCTCTCCGCTTCGAGCCTGCGCGGCCTTGGCAAGCCGCCGCGAGTGTCAATAATGAGGCGAGACTCCCGCGCGGGCGCGCGACCACCAATCGCAACCGCATTCACCACGTCGAGCGCGTGACACCGGCGCAGCGGCCGATTGCCGCCGGCTCGCTGGTGGATGACCCCGAGGCAACCATTCACACGGATTGGAGAAAACACCATGGCTCTCGCATCAGCCCGTCATATCCTCGTCGACGATAAGAAACAGTGCGAAGAAATCAAACAACAGCTTGCCACCGGCGGCGACTTTGCCGCCCTGGCCGCTGAGCACTCTCTTTGCCCCTCGGGTCAAGAAGGGGGCGCGCTGGGCGAGTTTTCGCCGGGCCAGATGGTCCCCGAATTCGACCGCGTGGTCTTCAGTGCCCCGATCGGCGTGGTGCAAGGGCCCGTCCGGACACAGTTCGGCTGGCACCTGGTTGAAGTGACCGAACGTTCCGAATAGGCGCGCCGCGCCTGCTACCCCACGCAAGGATCGGCCATGAGTGATACGCCTTCCCTCCGCCCCAGTGCAAAGGCCGCCGCCACGCCCGGCTCTCCTGGCAGCGATCCGGCGGCATCCGGCCGGCGTGTTCCTCCTTGGTTCGTCGGCGCGCCGGTCGCGCTGTTGCTGCTGGCCATTGTGCTGCTGCGCGGCTTTGCCGACGTCGATCCGGCGGCTCGTAACATCGCGACCTTCGTTCTGGCCGCCGTCGCCTCGCTCACGCTGCTCGTCTGGTTCGTTTGGCGCAGCGCTTACTCGCGCCGCTTGCGGCGCACGGCGCTGGCCGTCGTCGTCGCGGGTGTGGTATTTGCGGCGATCGCTCTGCGGGCTGAACCCGATGGTTCGCTCGCTCCGATCCTCCACTGGCGCTGGCGGCCCTCGGCCGATCGCTTGCTTCCGGCGGCCCGGCCAGCCGCCAGCGAGCCGCCGGCCGATTTAACCACCACAACCGAGGACGACTTTCCGCAGTTTCTCGGCGAGAATCGCGATGCCATCGTCCCGGGCGTCGAACTCGCGCGCGACTGGGTGGCCCATCCCCCCGAACTGATCTGGCGACAGCCGATCGGCGCCGGCTGGTCGGCATTCGCATTGGTCGGGCAGTATGCCGTGACTCTCGAACAGCGCGGGCCGGACGAGTTGGTCACCTGTTACGAAATCGAAACGGGCGAACTGTCTTGGGCGCAATCGACCCCCACGCGCCACGAAAGTTTTCTGGGAGGCGTTGGCCCCCGCAGCACGCCGACCGTGTGTCAAGGCAAGGTCTACGCCCTCGGCGCAACCGGCCGGCTTCACTGCTTGGACGGTGCGACCGGTCGCGTGATTTGGGAGAAAAACCTGCTCGAAGAGTTCGGCATCGCCAGTCCCGCAGCCGACATGAATGCCATCGCCTGGGGGCGGGCCGGCTCGCCTCTGATCGTCGGCGATTTGGTCGTTGTGCCGGCCGGCGGCCCCAGCGCTGGGCCATTCGTCTCGCTCGTCGCTTACGACCGCCTGACCGGCAGCGAAGCTTGGCGCGGCGGCCAGACACA
>Ga0182024_10018532_pt1 | contig 12950 bp, 11 predicted proteins | sample P32metaG_FD_120480 | JGI IMG/M metagenome (GOLD analysis project Ga0182024, IMG submission 120480) | Permafrost microbial communities from Stordalen Mire, Sweden - P3-2 metaG (Illumina Assembly) | ecosystem: Environmental > Terrestrial > Soil > Wetlands > Permafrost | place: Sweden: Stordalen...
GTGAGGATTCCTCGCCGCAGATATAGGCGCCGGCGCCGCGCCGCATATGCAGCACCGGACCGCCCGGCGGCAGCTTCCTGATCTCGCGTTCGAGAATTTCGCGCGAGGCCGGATATTCGTCGCGGATGTAGATGTAGATGTCGGGCGCCTCCACCACATGCGCGCCGATCAGCATGCCTTCGATAAAGCGATGCGGATCGGTCTCGAGATAATAGCGATCCTTGAACGTTCCGGGCTCGCCCTCATCGCCGTTGATCGCCATCAGCCGCGGACCGGGCTCGCCCAGCACGGCGCGCCACTTTCGTCCCGTAGGAAAGCCCGCACCGCCAAGGCCGCGCAGCGACGCATCGTCGAGCGCCTTCAGCAACTCCTCCTTGGCCAGCGCGCCGGAGCGCAGCCGCCTGAGCAACTCATAGCCGCCGCCGGCGACATAGGCGTCATAGCCGACATAGTCGGGCAGATCTGCGTGGGTGTCGCCGCCCCTGGCTGCCGCAAGCACGCTGGCAACACTGGCGTGATCGACAAAGTGATGACCGACCTCGGCTGCTGGCGCGGTGTCGCAGCGCCCGACGCAGGGCGCGCGCACCACGCGAAGAGTTGGGCCGGCGCTGCTCTGCAGGTCCTGCAGCAGCTTTTCGCCGCCCAGCATCGCGCAGGTCAGGGAATCGCAGACCCGGATAGTCAGCGGCGGAATGTTCGCCGCGCCTTCCTTCACCACGTCGAAATGGGCGTAAAAGGTCGCGGTCTCGAACACCTCGGCGAAGGAAAGCTTCATCTCGTCGGCGAGTGCGGCGAGGTGGGCGGCGGAAATCTGCTGGTAGCGGTCCTGGACGAGATGCAGATGCTCGATCAGGAGGTCGCGGCGCCGCGGCCGGTCACCGAGCAATGCGGCGATCTCTTCGGCGGCCTGGGGATCGACCTGGCGTCCCTTGGGAGTGGCCTTGGCCCGGCGGCGCCCCTCACCCGGATGCTCGAAAGGGCGGACCTCGTGCACATCATGACTCATCGGGACCGTCTCGTTTTCACAACTATGCCAGCAATTTTGCTGTATCGCCGCGAGTTTAGTGCTTGGCATGCCAGATGCCAAGCGAAACTATGGTGGCTCCAGAAGCGCTTGGGGGACACGCCGGCTCGTCGCCGTCATGCCCCCCAAGACCTCGCGATCCTGCCGTCCGGTTCCAATCAGGTCTTGTCCATGCAATCTTCGATGTAGAACCAGCGGTCGTCGCCGACCAATCCCTTCCGCCTCACCTCTTTGCGGCAGATCTTCAGCTTGCCCTTGTTCGCGTTCCATTTGGCCTTCAATTCTTTCAGCCTTTCGACGGTGAGCTTCACCCTCGATGGCTTGGCAGTTGCGGGAGCCGCAGTGGCAGCCGGCGCCGGCGCCGGCGTCTGCGCCGAAGCGGTGAAAAGCGCGCCAGAGGTAACAACGACAGCAATGAGGCAGGCACTGGTCCGGAGCATGGAAATTCCCCTGATCTCGTTCGATGGATGAATGAAAAAACAAGCGCGGCGGGACGATGGAGTCGTCCCGCGCGCCCCGTGATATCGGATCAGAATAGCTTGGCCGCGCTTTGCAGCGTGATCCAGACACCCCACGCCAGCGGAATGCCGACGAACGCCCAGAACAAGGCGGCCTTGGCGTCAAGACCACCCTTGCCGATGCCGAATGATCCCGAAGGCCCGCCACCTACGCTGGCCGTGGCCGCCTGCAGTTCCGCAACCGCTGCATCGCTCATGTGCCATTTCGGATCGACCGGTTTGATCAGATAGTTGCAGATCAACCCGGCGATCAGCATTCCGCACAGGATATACATGGTGGTGTTGTAAAGCTGGTCGCGCGGAACGCCGGCGGCGAGCTGGAATTCGCGGAGGTAGTTCACCACCACCGGACCGATGATTCCGGCGGTCGACCACGCGGTCAGCAGCCGGCCGTGAATGGCGCCCACGAACTGGGTTCCGAACATGTCGGCGAGATAGGCCGGCACGGTCGCAAAGCCGCCGCCATACATCGACAGGATGATGCCGAAGCCGAGCACGAACAGCAGTTTCGAACCCATCGCGGCGAACGTCGGCGCCAGTGCGTAGAGCGCGATGCCGAGCAGGAAGAAGCAGTAATAGGTGTTCTTGCGGCCGATGCGATCGGACAGTGATGCCCAGAAGAACCGGCCGCCAATGTTGAACAGCGAGAGCAGGCCGGTAAAGCCGGCCGCGATCCCGGCGATGGTGGCTTTTTGCGCGACACTCAGCGCGTTGAAGCCCAAGTCCGGCAATCCGATCAGTTTGCCAGCAAAGATTTCCTGCAACATTGGCGAGGCCATGCCGATCACGCCGATGCCGGCGGAAACGTTCAGGCACAGCACCCACCAGATCAGCCAGAACTGCGGTGTCTTGTGGGCGTCGTCCAGATGCACGTTCTTGGTCGAGATCATGGCGTTGGCTTTCGCCGGCGCGGTCCAGCCGTCCGGGCGCCATCCCGCGGGCGGGATGCGGTAGGCGAAAGCACCAATCATCATGAAGACGAAATAGATCACTCCCATGGCCGCAAAGGTCTCCCAGACGCCAACCGATGTCGGGGTCTTGAAGTAGTTGATCAGGATATTGGCGAGCGGGGCACCGATCATGGCGCCGCCTCCGAAGCCCATGATGGCCATGCCGGTCGCCATGCCACGGTGATCGGGAAACCATTTGATCAGGGTCGAAACCGGAGAAATGTAGCCGAGACCGAGACCAACGCCGCCGATGACGCCGGCGCCAAGCCACATGATCCAGAGCTGGTGAACGTAAACCCCGAACGCGCCGATCAGCAGGCCGCCCGCCCAGCACAGCGCCGCCACGGCACCGGCCTTGCGCGGGCCAACGCGCTCCAGCCAGCCGCCCCAGATGGCCGCCGCCACCCCGAGGACAACGAAGAACAGGGTGAACATCCAGCCCAGGCTCGCCACCTTCCAGTCGCAGGTGGTGGTGAACAATTCCTGCCCGAGCGACATGTCGGGGCAGGCCTTCGCCGCGGTCAAGCCGATCGCGCGCGACAGCGGCAGCCAGAACACGCTGAAGCCGTAAGCCATGCCGATGCACAGATGGATACAGAGCGCCGCCGGGGGCACCAACCACCGATTGAAGCCAGCCGTCGCGATAATGCGCTCGCGATCGAGAATGCCGGCGCCGGCACCGGACATCGTCCTTTCGCTGCTAATTGTCGTCATCGTGTCCTCCCCTGCAGCCGCCCTTGCCGGGCATGTTTGCCACCTGCGATCCTGTTTCCTCAGCCCTTCGTGGCGTACCAGCTCTGCATTGCTGCTCCGCACAACGTTCGAAATGCGCCGGGATCGCGGTGCGCATTCGAGCATTTCCACCCTTGGGTGCGATGCACTATGCCGGCCGTCACAGCCGGCACGGAAATCCATGAAAGCGCCGCCCCTTAACCCGAGCGTGCAACGGGCACGACTCGGCCTCCACACCCCTGCGGAGAACACGAATTGGGACAGAACCCCGGGTTGGTGTCGATAGACAAAAGGTAGCGGTCACAAATTAATCTCGCGGATGCGGCAGTGTAGCACACGTCAGGGCCGCTGCCTTTTCGATCAGGAACACGATCCGCTGCTGGTCACGTTCGCTGATCTCGACCTTGTCCCCGGTCTCCCGGATCAGATTGGGAATATCGATCACCGCCAGCGGGTCGGTGCAATGAACTTCCAGAATGTCGCCGGGAGCGAGGCCCTTCAGCGCCTTTCGCGTCTTCAGCGCCGGCAACGGACATTTAAGCCCGGCGAGATCGAGTTTGGTCGTGGCCATGCCCCGAAGATGGCGAAGCGGCGTCGCATCGTCAACGGCCGCCGCGCCGCCCGACGACGGTCAGACCAGGTTGGCATAGCCAAGAAACCCGACCAGCTGACCGGGATCGACCCGGGTCACGTCCTCGCCGAGTTCCACCAATCCGTCGGTGTCCACCAGCGAGGACAGCAGCCCTGCGCCCTCGCGCGGGAACTTGACCGCTTCGAGCCCGCCGTTCTCGGCCTGGCGCAAGCTGACCCGGACATATTCACGGCGCGCGATCTTCTTCCTGTAGCTGAAGGCGGCGCGCACCGGCAGCGGCAGCAGCGGCTGCTGCGTGGCGCCGGCCAGCGCCAGCACCGTGGGCCGAACCACATGGACGAAGGTAACAAAACTCGCCACCGGATTTCCCGGCAATCCGATGAACGGCGTGCCGCCGATGATCCCCATCGCGACCGGACGTCCGGGCTTGATCGCCATCCGCCACAGCACCAGCGTGCCGACGCTCTCGACACCGGCCTTGACGTGGTCCTCTTCGCCGGTCGACACGCCGCCGGTGGTCAGGATCAGGTCGTGGGCATCGGCCGCCGTCCTCAGCGCCTGCGCGAGCGAGGCGCAATCGTCGCGCAGAATGCCGAGATCGCTGACCGCGCAGCCCAGCCGGACCAGCATCGCCATCAGCATGAAGCGGTTGGAGTCGAACAGCTGCGCCGGCGCGCGTGACGCTCCCGGCGACACCAGTTCATTGCCGGTCGAGAACACCGCGACGCGGATGCGCCGGCGCACCTCGAGCGTGGTCAGGCCGAAGGCCGCCGCGAGCGCGACGTCCTGCGGCCGCAGCCGCCGGCCCGCCGATAGCGCCGCAGCGCCGACCGCAATGTCTTCGCCCGCGGGTCGCACATTGGCGCCGGCCCTCAAGCCAGCCGGGAGCACGACCTTGCCGTCCGCCTCGAGCCGCACGTCCTCCTGCATGAACACGGTGTCGGCGCCTTCCGGCATCGGCGCACCGGTGAAGATCCGCACCGCCTCGCCCGGCCTGACGGCAGCGCCGGCCGAGGCGCCGGCCTGAACGCGCCCTGTCACCGGAAATGCGCGTTCTGCATCGAGCGGCAGATCGCCACTGGCTACGGCGTAGCCATCGACGGCCGAATTGGTGAAGGGAGGCAGCGGCAGCGGCGCAGGAATATCGCGGGCCAGAATACGGCCGTCCGCTTCGGCGAGCGCCACGGTCTCGATCTCCTGCACCGCCGTGACCCGCGCGGCGATGATCGCGACGGCCTGGTCGACCGCCATCAGCGGTCCGCCAAAGGCAAAGCAATCGTCGGATAGTTGCGCCATCTGCCTCTCAGCCTTCGGCGGCAGTTTTCGCCAGCAGGTCTTCGACCGATATCGCAGACCGCAGCAGCAACGCGGCGACGGCCTCGACATCATTGAGATGGGCGGTTGGAAGCGTGGTTTCAACCACCGCGTCGGTCGCGATGCCGACGATGCCGGGGTCGTCAGGGAACAACAGCGGCTTGCCGGCGGCGCGGCGATGCACCTCGATCTTGCGGTGCGGTTCGCGCTTGAAGCCCTCGATGACGACGAGATCGACCCGTGACATCTTCACCAGCAATTCCGGCAGCCTCGGCTCGCCGGCGCCGCGCAGTTCATGCATCAGGGCCCAGCGCCGGGCGGAAGAAACCAGCACCTCGGTCGCGCCGGATTGCCGATGCACCCAGGAATCCTTGCCGGGCACGTCGACGTCGAATTCGTGATGGGCATGCTTGATGACGGAAACGCGCAGGCCCTGGCCGAGCAGATACGGGATGACCCGCGCCAGCAAGGTGGTCTTGCCGGCGCCGCTCCATCCGGCGAGGCCAATTACTTTCATCTCGTTCTCCACGCCATCGGCGGAACCGGGCTAGCTAGACCGTCTTCCGGCACCGGGGCTTCATCCTTCGAGACGCCGCTTCGCGGCTCCTCAGGATGAGGTCTGGACCCTCATGGTCAGGAGCCGCGCCTGCGCGGCGTCTCGAACCATGAGGCCACCGGGCGGTCGTGATTCGACCCGTCGCCACTTGATCTAGGCATCGCGTCCCGATGCTGTATATCGGTTGATAGGCAATGTCATGCTAACGTGCCCGATATGATGAAGATGGAAAAAGCAGCGATCCCCCTGATCGTCCCTGATCCGGACGATCCGCGCCTGACCGAGCGCGTCGCCGGGACCGACCAGACCGGCGCCTCCGTCGAGATCAAGGTCCCGGTCGAACGGCCGCTGACGCTGTATCTGAACGCGCAGGAGATCGTCACCATGATGACGATCGGCGACTATCCGGAATATCTCGCGCTCGGCTATCTGCTCAATCAGAATATGCTGAAATACGACGATATTGTCACCGAGGTCGAATACGACGACGATCTGCAGGTGGTGGTGGTGCGCACCGAGCACCACACCAATTTCGAACAGAAGCTGAAGAAACGCACCCAGACCTCGGGCTGCGCGCAGGGCACGGCGTTCGGCGATCTCTTGGAGGCGATCGAAAGCGTCGCGCTGCTGCCGGCCGAACTGCGCACCTCCTGGCTCTACCAGATGACGCACGCGATCAACACCATGCCGTCGCTTTATCTCGAGGCCGGCGCGATCCATGGCTGCGTGCTGTGCCAGCAGGGTACGCCGGTGTGCTACACCGAGGACGTCGGCCGTCACAACGCCGTCGACAAGATCGCCGGCTGGATCTACCGCCACGGCGTCGATCCCGCCGACAAGATCCTCTACACCACGGGACGGCTCACCTCAGAGATGGTGATCAAGACGGTGCGGATGGGGATTCCGATCCTGGTGTCGCGGTCGGGCTTCACCGCCTGGGGCGTCGATCTGGCGCGGCAAGTCGGTTTGACCCTGGTCGGGCGCGCGCGGGGAAAGCGATTCATCGCGCTGTCGGGCGGCCAGCGCATCATCTACGACCAGAACCTTGCCTTTGTCGAAGAGGAATCCGCGCGCCACACCCGCAAGGGCGAACACCGTGACGAGTAGAGTTCCGGGCGTGCTGCTCGCCGGCGGCCTGGCGCGGCGGATGGGCGGCGGCGACAAGCCGATGCGGCAGATCGGCGGCCGCACCATCCTGGCGCGGGTGATCGCGCGGCTCACCCCGCAATGCGACGAGCTGATCCTCAATGCCAATGGCGATCCGGCGCGCTTTGCGAATTTCGGATTGCCCGTCATCGCCGACACCGTGAAGAATTTTCCCGGACCGCTCGCGGGCATCCTCGCGGCGCTCGACTGGACTGCGGCCAACCGGCCCGAGGTCGCCTGGGTCCTGAGCGCGGCGGCGGATTGCCCGTTTCTGCCGCGCGATCTGGTCGCACGCCTCGCGCGCGCGCGCGCCGAGCAGGACGCCGAACTCGCGGTCGCCGCCTCCGGCGGCCAATCGCATCCGGTGATCGGATTGTGGAGCGTGGCGCTGCGCGCGGAGCTGCGTCAGGCGCTGGTGGTCGAGGATGTCAGGAAAATCGACCGCTGGACCGCGCGCTATCGATTGGCCACGGTAACATGGCCGACGACGCCGCTCGATCCATTCTTCAACGCCAACACCATGGACGACATTGCCGAAGCCGAGCGGCTGGCCGCGCTGGACGGGGACTGAGACTCGCTTCGTCATTCCAGCCAAGCAAAAGCGCGAGCAGGGACGACCCCGAAGGGGCGCGGTTAGGAAACCGTAGCCCGGATGGAGCGCAGCGCAATCCGGGAATCGCGATGCGGTGAGACGACTCCCGGATTACGCTTCGCTCCATCCAGGCTACGAGGGCTGTCAGTTTGCCGGCCGGAATCCCGCCCGGGTCAGGGCTGCGCGACTTTGCTCTGACGCCAGCGCGTCGAGGAACGCCTGCACCGCAGGCCGCTGTTTTCTCGCCGTCACCAGCGCGAAATCATAATGCTCCTCCGCCAGCGGAATGAAGCCCAGCCCGGCGGCATGCGCCACCGGCGCGATGGTCATGCCCCAGTCGGCGCGGTGCTGCGCCACCGCGGCGGCGACGGCGTTGTGCGAGCGCGGCTGGTTCGAGTAGCCGTCGGGGCGCGCCTCGCCGAGCAGCCGGTCGATCAGGATGCGGGTACCCGCACCCTGGTTGCGGTTGACCATGATGCAGGCGGGATCGGCCAGCGCCGCGCGCACCGCGCCCTCGGCGTTCAATCCTTCGAACCGGGTGTCGCCCTTGCGAAACACGATGCCTTGCATCCGCCGCCAGCCCGCGACCAGTTCGAGCCCGTCGCCGAGATACGGCGTGTTGTAGGTCTCGGATTTTTCATCGAACAAATGGATCGGCGCGAGATCGCACTCGCCGCGTTTTGCCGCCGCAAGCCCGCCGAGGCTGCCGACCGCGATCGAACGCACGATGAGGCCCGCGCGCGCCAGCGGCGCGGTGACGAGATCAAGCCCGGTGCAATGGCTGCCGACAATCACCAGATCCGGCACCCGGACATGGGGCGTGAACAGCGTCACCTCGGCCTCGGAGCCCGCCGGCATCTGATCGGCCAAGGCGTCGACCTTGAGGAATCCGTCGGCCTGCGCAAAGGACGTGATCGCGCCAGAGCCCTTGCCCGAGGGATAGGCGATCAATCCGTCGGCGGCTTCGACCAGCGACACCATGACGAATTCGGTCCGGCCCAGTTCCGAGCCGATCCGCACCGGCACCGTTGCCGTGACCTTGGCATCGGAGCGCGGCGGCAGGCCCGCCATCCGCCGCAGCACCGGCACGATCATGTCGTGGAAGGTGAACATCGCCGAGGTCGGGAATCCCGGCAGGATGATCACCGGCTTGCCGTCGCAGACCGCAAGACACAGCGGCTTGCCCGGCTTCAGCGCGACGCCATGGGCGATGATGCCGGGCTGTCCCAGCCGGGCGATGATGCGGTGGGAGAGGTCGCCGGCACCCTTCGAGGTGCCGCCCGACACTACCAGCATGTCGCTGGTCGCGAGCGCCCGGCGCATCGCGGCTTCGAGCCGTTCCTCGTCATCGGCAACGGCGCCGAGAAAGCTGGCCTCACCGCCGTTCTCGTTCACCGCCGCCGCGACGATCGCGCCGTTGGTGTCGTAGATCGCGGCCGGACGCAGCGGCTGACCCGGCTGCACCAGTTCGTCGCCGGTGGACAGCACCGCCACGCGCGGCCGGCGCACGACCTCGACCTGCGCGATGCCGCAGGCTGCCAGCATGCCGATCTCGCGCGAACCGATCGCGGTGCCGGCGCGCAGCAGCGCCTCGCCGCGCGCGATGTCGGAACCGGCATAGGAAACGAATTGCCCCGGCGTGGCGGCGCGGCGGATCTCGATCGCGCGCGGGCCCGCAGGCTGGGTATGCTCGACCATGACGATGGCGTCGGCGCCGCGCGGCACCGGCCCACCGGTCGCGATCGGCGTCGCCGTCCCCGACAGCACCGGCCGCGTCGGCGCGGTGCCGCAGGCGATCACTTCGTCGTTGAGCAGAACGCGGACCGGCGAGGCTTCGCCGGCCGCCGCGAGATCGGCGGCGCGCACCGCAAAGCCATCGACATTGGAGCGATCGAACGGCGGCACATCGATCGGTGCCACGACATCGGCGGCCAGCGCGCAGCCGAGCGCATCGGCAAGCGGCCGCGGCTCGCTCGGGGCGGCGCGCGGAAACAGCGCGGCCTCGAACCGCGCCAGCGCATCTTCGCGCGACAGAATGCTCAGGAACTGGTCCTGGTCGACGCTGGCGCGGTGTTTCGGCAGGGACTTGCGGGTCATTTCTGAACTCATGTCAGTCCCGTAGCATATAGGCATCGACCGCGGCTCCCGCCGCAAATCCCTCACTGCCGCCGGGTACCGCCAGCCAGGCGTCGGCACCGGCGATGGCCCGCAGCGACAGCTCGCCGACCGCAACAGGAAGCCAGCCGTCCTGATCTCTGTTGAGCAGCACGAGTTCAGCAATGCCGACGCTCGATGCGATCTTGCGCAACAGCGGCAGCCGGACCGGCCGCCGCGGCGACCGTCCGGACAATCGGTCGAGCACCGGCAGCACCAGGCTCCACCACGCCGCGAGCGCCTGATCCGCTGCGCCGGGCAGCGCGACGACGGGAATTTGTCCGATCCTGCCGACCGCCGAGGTACGGCCGGGCTGCAGCGCGAGCCCATGCGCGATGATCTTGCCGCACCGGGCCAGTGCCGCGACGGTCGCGTCGCTGCGGCCGACTCCCGAACCGCCGATGGTCAGGAGCAGATCGCAGGTTTCGCCATCGAGGGCGTCGGCAATGGACGCCGCATCGCGCCCGGCGGCCTCGCCGCTGACGATAGCGGCGCCGGCCGCGCCGGCGCTTTGCGAGACCAGTCGTGTGGTCGCCGCAAGGCCGGAGGCCGCGGGAATATTGACAACGCGCAGGCGCGGGCGCCGCACCTGCAGGGTTTCCAGTCCGGCCACTCTCGCAATCAACAGATCGAGCGGGCGGACCGGTTGCCCGGAACGGACCGCCAAACCGCCTTCAGGGATGTCGCCGCCACGGCGACCAACGCCCTGCCCCGGCATTGCCTCCGCCAGCACCTGCGCCAACGGGCCGCTCTGGTCGACCCAATCGGCGTCGACCACGCAATCGCAACCATCCGGCATCCGGTCGCCGGCTTCGACCCAAACCGGCGGTTGAGCCAATGGCAATGGCGCGTAGGACGACGCACCGGAGAGGTCGCGGGCGTGCAATGCCCAGCCGTCGACGGCGGCCCTATCGCAGGCCGGATTCGCCGGCAAAGCCGGCATATCCGCCGCAATGCAGTCCAACGCCTGCGCCAGCGGCATCTCGATCGGCCCGACCGGCCTGATCCCCTCCAGCAGCAGCGTCAGCGCCACATCGAGCGGCGTAAGCGAAACCGGCAGGCGCTGGGTCGGGGTCATGACCAATGGTGGACTACCGATCACCGGCTTGGCAACCATTGCCCGCGCCATGTCCGTTCTACTTTGCCACCCCGATCTCGCGGAAGTAGCGCAACACGCCGGGATGGATCAGCTCGCGACTTGGCGCCGCGGCCAACGTGTTCACAGCGGTGGTTTCACAGGCCTGCGCGAGTTTCCGGCACAGCGCGCGCTCGGCGCCGTGCAGCGTTCGCGCCAGATGATAGGCAAGGTCGTCCGGCAGGGTCTCGCGGACCAGGATAAAGCTCCACGATCCCAGCGCGTCGATCGGGACGTTCTGATTGGGATAGCTGCCGGCCGGCACGGTCAGCGGCTTGAGAAACGAGTGCTTGGCCCGGATCCGCACGATCTCGTCGGCATCCGGTGCGATGAATCGCGCACCGCCCGGGCTGGTCGCGATGGCGGTGAAGCCGGGCCAGCCGATGCCGGCGCCCCACAATGCCGCAACCCGTCCGTCGAGCACCATGGCCGGGCCGTCGCCGGCATGATCGAGATAGACCGGCTGGAAATCCTCATCCTGCTTCAGGCCGAGACCATCGAGCACGTAACGCGACAGGATCGGCAGGCCCGAGCCCCTGGCACCGAACGCGATCGGGTGGCCGACGAGATCGCGAATGGCCTTGTAGGGGCTGTCGGCGCGCACCACGAACATGCCCGGATTCGAATAGATCGCCGTCAGGATTTTCAAGGCGGTACGCGGCCGCCCGATCCCCATGAAGGCCTCATAGGCGGGCTCGCCGGCAACCAGCGCGATATCGAGCTGGCCCTTTTCCAGCAGCGGAATGTTCTCGTTGCTGCCCTTGGTGTTGCGCGGCTCGATCGACAGCGTCGGATCGGCGGCATTGATGATTTCGGCGAAGGCGTTGCCGTACAGCGGAAAGCCGCCGCCCGGCGTTGCCGTGCCGAGACTGATCGGTGTCGTTTGAATGGCCTTGCCTCCCTGTTGCGCCGCAGCGCCGCCCGCCAGCAGCAACATGGCGACGCCAGCGATTGCTGCGATATTCATCTGTCACCTCCAGACGCCCCACGGGCGTCGCGACGGCTTGCACCGGCGTCAGATCGCTTACGAGTTCCGATTTGTATGAAAGCATGCACCATCTGCCTGCCATGGAGCGGCTCATGATTGGCTATTTGCGCGCAGCGATCATCGGGCTGGTCTGCCTCTCGAGCCTTGCGGCAGGCCTGGTGCCGGCCTTCGCCGCCGACTATCCGAACCGGCCGGTGCGCTGGCTGATCGGGTTCGCCGCCGGCGGCCCGGTCGATATCGTGGCGCGGATCATGAGCCAATGGCTGTCGAACCATTTCGGCGAGCAGTTCGTGGTGGAGAATCGTGCCGGCTCCGGCGGCAACATCGCGGCTGCCGCGGCGATCAACTCGGCGCCGGACGGATATACCCTGCTGTTCGTCGCTCCGAACAACGCGATCAGCACCACGCTCTACAAGCATCTCAGCTACGACTTCATCCGCGACACCGTGCCGGTGGCGAGCATCATGCAGTTGACCAACATGCTCGTGGTGTCGAACGCCATGCCGGTCAAGACCGTCCAGGAGTTCATCGACTACTGCAAGGCCAATCCGGGCAAGGTGTCCTATGCCTCGTCGGGCTATGGCACCTCGGTGCACATGTCGGCCGAATTGTTCAAGGCGATGACGGGGATCGACATGGTTCATGTGCCCTATCGCGGATCGGCGATCGCCTTTCCCGATATCATTTCCAACAAGGTGCAGCTGATTTTCGACAATCTGCCGTCGGCACTTGCCCAGTCGCGGGCCGGCAGCGTGCGCGCGCTCGGCGTCACCTCACCGCAGCGCTGGCCCGGCGTGCCCGATGTCCCGGCGATTGCCGAGACCGTGCCGGGATTCGAGTCGGTCGGTTTCTACGGCATCTCCGCACCAAAGGGCACGCCGCCGGAGATCGTCGCGACCCTCAACAAGGCGGTCAATGAAGCCCTGAAGGACCCCAAGCTGGTGGCGCAGCTGACCGACATCGGCGGCATCCCGAAGCCGATGACCCCGGCCGAATTCGGCAAGCTGGTTTCCGACGAGACCGAGAAATGGCGCAAGGTCGTCGAATTCGCCGGCGTTTCGGTGGATTAGGCCTTTGCGGCAGCGCGGCATTGCCGGATCGCCGGCCGCATTGTAAGGGGTGTCGGCACCGTTGCCGAGCCGCATTCCGCGGCCGCCTGCGGCGGGGCCTGTAGCTCAATGGTTAGAGCCGGCCGCTCATAACGGTCTGGTTGCAGGTTCGAGTCCTGCCGGGCCCACCAAGGAAATCA
>Ga0182024_10018533_pt1 | contig 12950 bp, 15 predicted proteins | sample P32metaG_FD_120480 | JGI IMG/M metagenome (GOLD analysis project Ga0182024, IMG submission 120480) | Permafrost microbial communities from Stordalen Mire, Sweden - P3-2 metaG (Illumina Assembly) | ecosystem: Environmental > Terrestrial > Soil > Wetlands > Permafrost | place: Sweden: Stordalen...
ATTGCTTCCGGGGACGTTGAGCCAGGGTATCGAAGTGTCGCCGCTAAGCGGCCCGGTGCTTGCGTTCACGCTTTCGCTCTCGTTATTGATCGGCCTTCTGTTTGGCCTGGCGCCGGCGCTCGAGAGTTCCAAATTCAATCTGAATGAATCGTTGCGCGAGGGAGGCCGCGCAGGCACGGCTGGAACAGCGCGCCAGAGGTTTCGAAACATATTGGCAGTCGCCGAAGTGGCGCTGTCGCTGGTGTTGCTGGCCGGAGCGGGACTGTTGATCGAGAGTTTTCTGCGGCTGGAGAAATCCAATCCGGGTTTTGAGCCCGACAACACTTTGACCATGGAGCTTTCACTCCCCGATTCCAGCTACGGAAAAGATGCGCAGAAGACCGTCTTCTACGATCAGCTTCTCGCGCGGCTTGGGGCCCAGCCAGGATTGTCCCACGCTGCCTTGGTCTCCTCGCTCCCGTTGCAGGGCCACAGCAACCACAACAGTTTCCAGGTTGAAGGGCTTCCACCCGGCAAAACCCTCCAGGACTTGCCCGTCGCCGACCAACGCATGGTCAGCGCCGGCTATTTCGGCTTGATGGGGATTCCGGTGCTCCGTGGCCGCACATTTTCGCGGCTCGATAATCCGAACGCACCAGGCGTCGCCATCGTGGATGAAGCCACCGCGAAACAATATTGGCCCAATCAGGATCCGATCGGAAAACGGATTCACTACTTCACCGACAGCGGCCAACCCCGCCCGTGGCTCACCGTGGTCGGCGTGGTAGGAAGCGTCAAGCAGAATCGCATCGAAGAGCCCGCTAGCACCAGCGTCTACCTCCCGCTAGCTCAATCGCCGTCGAACGATGTCGCCTTGGCAGTGCGCGGGACCATCGGCGCCACTGCGGTGATGGGATCCATTCACGCCATCGATCCCGATCTGCCGGTTGGCCGGATCAGAACTATGCAAGAAATCATGAACCAATCGACCGGGCTGGAGCGCATCGCGGCGCAACTGGTAGCAGTCTTCGCCGCCGTGGCGCTGGCGCTGGCGGTGATCGGAACCTACGGTGTGATGGCGTATTCGGTGGCGCAACGCACCCAGGAATTCGGCATTCGCATTGCCCTCGGAGCCAGCCGCGCCGACGTGTTGACGCTGGTGTTACGCCAGGGGCTGATCCTGACCGCCGCCGGCATCGCGCTCGGTTTGATTGCGACCGTTAGTGTGACGCGATTAATGACCAGCGTGCTGTTTGAAGTGCGGCCCGGCGATCCGTTGATCCTAGGATTAGCCGCGTTGATCCTGGGATCAGTAGCCATGCTAGCCAGCTACTTACCCGCCCGCCGCGCAACGAAAGTTGATCCTATGCTCGCATTGCGCTATGAATAGCGTGGCGCACGCACTTTTGCGTGCCGCGTCGATACTCGTGTCGACGCTTGGTGTGTTAACGGCTCAACAAACGACGTTCGAGTTCCACAGCAACTTCTGGGTCAACCTACATCACTTTCTGTACAAACAGGCAGTGGCGAAATCGCCCGAGCAATCGGACAGCGAGGCTTGGAATCACGCGGTGGAAGTGTATCGCACAGACATCACGAAACACGAACTGCTCAGCCGCGACATCTCGGGAATCAACATCGCGCTTGCGCAGATCGAGAATACCGAATCTCTGAAAGGTTCAGGCATCGACGCGGAGCTGACCCAAACTCTGGAGCGCGCCGCGCCCATCTACAAGGCCCGCTGGTGGCCACAACACAATCGCGCAAACCTGGACTGGATAGCCACCGCGACGCCGCTGGTAGCCAAGTACGAAACGGTCATGAAGAAGGAGCTATCGGCTGCGTACCAGACTCCGTGGCCGGCCGATCCCATCCGGACCGACGTGGCCGAGTACGCGAGCTGGGCCGGAGCCTACACAGTGCTGGATCCGACGCACATCACGATCTCGAGTGGCCCCGTGAGTCAAGCCGTGGTCGAAAGCCTATTCCACGAAGCCTCGCACGGCATGATCCAGAAAATCAGCGATGCGCTCACCGCGGAACTGGATTCGCAAAAGAAACTGTTTCAGCGGCGCGCCTTCTGGCACGCGGTGCTCTTCTACACAGCAGGCGAAGTTGCACAGCGGAACCTGGATGACTACACGATGTTCGGCATCAAGAACAGCGTCTTAGACCGCGGCTGGCCGGGCGCGCTCCCGATTCTCGAGAAGGACTGGAAGCCTTATCTCGACGGCAAAATCGATCTCGCTACCGCCGTGCATCGCCTGGTTACCGATTACGGAGTGGCTAAGTAGGACAAGCCTCTGGCTTGTCCAGGCAAGCCGGAGGCTTGCCCTACGAGGATTCGCCTACCGCATTCATCGAAGTCGGCGCAAGCGCACCGCCGCTCGATTAGCTCACGCATCCCTCGAATCCGCTCCATCAGAGCATCCAGCTCCACGATTTTCTTCCGCGCCACGCGCTCCCAACGCTCGGAAGGACGCCCTTGATCGTTGAAAAGCTGACGTACCTCATCCAGCGTGAATCCGCAATTTTTGGCGCGCTCCAGAACCGCGAGCCGCCGGAGAACGCTCGAATCGTAGCGCCGCTGCCCACTCGATCGCGCCGGCTTGGGCAGTAATCCAACTCGCTCGTAGTATCGAATCGCCGAGGCGCGTAGGCCAGATCGTTTCGCAACCTCCCCGATGGTCATGACCCAAGGCTATCACTGCTTAAGCCATCGGCTGAAGTCGGCCTTGATGAATTCCTTGACGCCTTCCCGTCCAGTCAGACGCAACCAAAAAGCGCCATGCTCCCGCTCCAGGCGAAGATCGATATCGAAGAAGGGACAGCAGAGATGCTCACCCGCAGACCATTCGGCTACCAACTGAATTGTCGCCGGATCGGAAGGAAACTTAAATTCATACCCATCGGGAAGTTCGCGCGCGCCCTTCACCATGGAGCGTAATTGCGGACCCAACTCGTCAAAATGCCGCTTGCGCTGCTCAGCGTTGAGCGCCGAGCGGTCACAGGCGAAAGGAGAAAGTGTTACCGCAAGGAACAAAAGTGTCTTCATACCCAAATGCTACGGGTTAAAGTCGACTTTAAGTCAAGAGAAGATTTTGAACCAGAAACCAGAAACCAGGAACCAGAAACTAGACAACCATCCCCGCGGGCTGCCGAATCTCCATACATCCCTTCCCCGTCGGCAACATCTTCCCAGGATTCAGCCGGCACGCCGGATCGAACAGCGCCTTGAATCGCCGGATCATCTCCAGCGTTTCATCGGGGAACTGTTCGCCAACCAATTCCATCTTTTCCATCCCCACGCCGTGCTCGCCCGTGATGGAGCCGCCCTCTGCGATGCAAAATCGCAGGATCTCGTCACCCGCCGCCTTGGCGCGCTCCAACTCTCCCGGCTTGTGATGATCGAACAAAATGATGGGATGCATGTTGCCGTCGCCCGCGTGGAAAATGTTGCTGATGGTAAGCCCGTATTTCTCCGACACTTTGTGAATGTGCCGCAACGTCGGCGCCACCTTGGTTCGCGGCACCACGCCGTCCTGCACATAATACGATGGACTCACGCGGCCCACCGCTCCGAATGCGTTCTTGCGGCCCTTCCACAGCAACTCGCGCTCCGCCGCCGACCGCGCAATCCGAACCTCGCGCGCCCGGCAACCAATGCACGATTGCTCAATCTGCAACACCTGTTCTTCCACCGCCTCGCGCAATCCTTCCAGCTCGATCAGCAACACCGCCGCCGCATCCATCGGATATCCGGCGTGCGTGGCCTCTTCCACCATCCGCAGCATGACGCCATCCAGCATCTCGATCGCCGCCGGAGTAATGGCGCGCGCGGTGATCTCAGCCACTGAATCCGCACAGTCGCCAGGAGTGTCGTAGATCGCAAGAATCGTCTTCACCACCTCCGGCTGGCGCATCAGCCGCACCGTGATCTTCGTCACCAGCGCCATCGTGCCTTCAGAGCCCGTCAGCAGACCTGTGAGATCGTAGCCCGGCAAATCCGGCGCGACCCCGCCTGTTTCCATCGTGGTTCCATCCGGCAGCACCGCCTGTACGCCCATCACATGATTCGTGGTGACGCCATACGCCAGCGTGTGCGGACCTCCGGCGTTTTCCGCGACGTTGCCGCCAATGGTGCAGGCCTTCTGGCTGGAAGGATCGGGCGCATAAAAATATCCCTGGCGCTCCACGGCCTGCGTGATCTCGAGATTCACCACGCCGGGCTCCAGCACAGCACGCTCGTTCTCTAGTTCGATCCGTAGCACGCGATTCATGCGCGCGAACGAAATCACAATGCCGCCCGCGCGTGGAATGGCTCCGCCGCTCAGCCCCGTACCTGCGCCGCGGCCCACAATCGGGATGCCAAATTGGTTGGAAATTTGTACGATGGCGGCCACGTCTTCCGCCGTTTGCGGAAAAACCACAAGTTCCGGCCGCGCTTTGTCGACGCTGCCGTCGTACTCATACAGCGTCAGATCTTCGGGCTGATCCAGATACCCGCGCGGACCCAGCAGTTCACGAATATTCTTCTGAGCCGCGGGCGTCAGCAAAAGATTCGTCCTCGCCTACAACAGCGACCGAACATAGCTCACGATCTGGGGATCGGTCCAGACCTTCCATTCGCCATTCACATCGGGCAGACCGGCGTACTTCTGCAACACCTTGCCATTGCGGTCGATGATATAGCTCTCCGGAACCTTGTAAGTGCCGTACCGGTAGTTGATGTTCTCCTGAGGATCGCGAACGGTTTGGAAAGTGACCTGAAACCTCTGCAGCATGTTCCGGTACAGCTCCTCTTTACTGTCCACGTTGACGCCCAGCACCACCAACCCTTGCGATGCAAACATTTTCTGGATCTGATTCAGGGACGGTATCTCCTGCACGCACGGCGCGCACCAGCTCGCCCAGAAATTCAAGATCAGCACCTTGCCGCCAAAACTCGTCGGTGTCATCAGGGCACCGTTTTCGGTCTTGACCCTAAATCCCGGGGCGCTGTCACCCACTCCAACCACATGATCCTGCACCGAGTAAACAATCACGAAAGCCAACGCCACCAGCAAAACTCCCGTGGCTGCCTTGATCGCCAGATCAATCTTGTTTTGTTTCATCTAAGTCCCTGCGTTTCCTTAAGCTTCTACTATAATCTTAGAGTATCTTATCCCAGTGCCGCTGCATCCAACCATTTGGTAATGCTCATCACCCGCAAAGCTGAATTCTCTGCGTCGCACGTTTGTGCCCAATCTTCGTTGACCCCCGAGCAGAATCGGGCCCTCTACGGCTTGGCAGCCAACCCAAACGGGCACGGGCATAACTACGTGCTGGAAGTCACGCTGGAGGGCGACCCCGACCCCGCCACTGGCATGGTCTTCGATCTCAAGCAGCTCAAGGAAATCATCCACAAAGCCGTAATCGAACCCATGGATCACCGCTTCCTGAATTATGAGGTCCAGCCGTTCGATAAAGTTGTGCCCACTGCCGAAAACGTTGCGGCTGAGATCTGGAATCGCTTAGAGCCGTCTTTCGAGGGAAGCCCCGCGCGATTGCAAAACGTCCGGCTGTACGAAACCGATGACCTGTATGTGGATTACGCCGGAGCGCGACAATGATACGCGTCACGCGCCGCTATCGATTCGCCGCATCCCACCGCCTGCATTCCGAGCAATTCTCCGAAGGCGAAAATCGCGCGCTGTACGGCAAATGCAATAATCCGCACGGCCACGGGCACGACTACGTTTTGGAAGTGTGCGTCTCGGGACCGCTCGACCCAGTGTCAGGACAGGTGGTGAACGTGTCAACCTTGGACCAGTTGGTGGCTTCGCGCGTGGTCCAGGATTTCGATCATAAGTACATGAACGCGGACGTGCGCGAGTTCCAGGAAGTAGTTCCAACTTCCGAGAACATCCTGCGCGTCGTTGAAAAGCGCCTGGCCGCGCAATGGAACTCCGTGTTTCCGGGCGGCGGGACGCACCTGGAATCCATTCGATTGCGGGAAACCAGGCGCAATGTTTTCGAGTTGAGGACAAGCTGAGAGATGAAGAAAAACCGAGCAGTTGTGAAGGTGATGCAGCCGAAGCAGCACCAGGAGTCCATTGCATCGCTAATGAAAGAGTTGTTACTGAAGGTCGGCGAAGATCCGGCGCGGGAAGGCTTGGTGCGCACACCGGAGCGCGCCGAGAAGGCTTTCCGCTTTTTGACCAGCGGCTATGAAACGGATATCCAAAGCATCGTCAACGGCGCGCTATTTTCTCGCGAGAACAGCGACGGAATGGTGGTAGTGAAGGATATCGAGTTCTTCAGCATGTGTGAGCATCATCTGCTGCCCTTCTTCGGCAAGATGCACGTGGCTTATTTGCCCAAGGACAAGCTGATCGGTCTGAGCAAAATCCCGCGCATCGTGGACACTTTCGCGCGTCGTCTCCAGATTCAGGAAAGGCTCACCCAGCAAGTGGCCGAAACTATCGAAGAAGTGTTGCAGCCGCGAGGCGTGGGAGTGATCTGCGAGGCCCGCCATTTCTGCATGATGATGCGCGGCGTCGAAAAACAGCAGTCCGGAACCGTAACCAGCGCCATGCTGGGCGCATTCCGTGCGCGTAAGGAGACCCGCGATGAGTTTCTGTCGCTGGTGGCGGCTAAGAACCACCCGTTCTACTGAGCCCCGACCGGCAGGAAGCGCTGCGAGAGTAGCAGAGAGCGGCACCTCGCAGCAGGCAAAATTGCGATCAGTTTGAAGGATGCGAAGGCGAAGGGGTATGCCGCCTGCACGGTGTATCGTCCGCCGGAGCACGAGGATCGGCCACCTGGCGCGTCGATTCGCCGGAAACTCGGTTTGAGCGAGAAAGGCGACATAACGCCGGATTATCGGAAGCGGAGGCGCAGGCCCGAGATAGGGTGGCGCTCTAACGCCACGCGTCCGGTTGCAATGGTGCCCTGCTGGATCAGGAAGTAGTTGGGGACAGCCACTCGCGCAAAGGGGCTTTGGCACGCCTGACAGACAGGCGGCGCATAAGGCGGCTGGTAATCCTCAGGGGGCGGTTCATCGCAGGCAAAGCAATCATACGTGTCGCAACGTGGGCACCTCAAAACGAGGAAGTACCCCTCCTTCCGCGGTTTCAGCACACCGCCCCTCTGGTGAGCCAGCACCAGGAGATCGCACTTGTACCACTCGGTGAAACGAACGTACTTCGTGAGGTCTACCTCATCCGGGAATCGCTTGACTTCAATGTAAAGAGGACGGTCGGAGCCCGGAAAAGAGAGTCCCGTGATCGTGAAGTCGGGGGTGTAGGACACGTGCTTCGGCCCCATGTCGAATTTCAGCGGTTCAGACTCCCACGGGAGGCCAAGTTGATTGAAGGTCTTAGTCCATTCGACCTCCGCGGTGGACCGGAACAGGTCGTTGTCGTATTCGTGACGCCATGGATAATTGTGTGTCTCCCGGCCCTTAGATTCCCATTCGCCCAGCAGCATTTTCTCGGCCTTAAAGGGCTTGCGCCACGGCCGTTCGGTGCTCCCGGAGTTCGGCGGCGGGCACATTGCCTCAGATGATGGAACAGGCGCAGTCTGCTCGTCACTCGCTACGCGCGCCGGCGCGGTTGGCCTGGCGGGTCCATCGGTACCAAGTCGCTGCGGTCTTCTCCGCTTCGGCCCGCCCAAGGCACGCCGAACGAAATCCGGATTGCAGACCAGAAAAATGAGGAGGATGAGTCCAAGGATTGCGTGTAGCAATTATCGTCCTCTTGATCGATCAGTCTTGAGGGGACGCCTAGAATAATAGCTGCTCCCGAAGGCTGGACTCGTTGACAGCGTGATTTTGCACGTACACCGTTGCACGCGAACCCTTCGTCAGATTCTCATAAATCTCATCGCCGAGGCCATGCCCGTTTGACCATGCGATGGAATCCCCTACTTCGATATCCCAATCAGACAGCAACTCGATGATCGTAAAGCCGTCGTCTTCGGTGGCCATCGCCACCATCGCACGGTCCGAGTTGATAACTGCGACTGTTCCGCTCCGACGCATTCAGTCCTCATTTCCGTTCCAGCACGAGTCGATTTTACACCCGAAAACAATCGCCTCGCCGCGGGAAACGGCGCAATCGAACTCGCGCGGTGCAGGGCCGGGCGCTTCCAAGGGCAAGGACAATATCTTCTTTACTAGACGATAAAGTATGTTTCCGTCTACTAACCGACGCGACTCGCGGCTCATCAGCAGGGTTCTTGCAACCCCAACTCTCCCGCGCCGTTTTCCCGAAAAAGACTTCCATCTCGAATATACCGCCGCACCGTGCTCGGCTTCCGCTACAATCGACCTAGATGCTCGACAACTTCCGTGAATTCCAAGCTGGGCCCGATCCATTCGGTCGCATGTGGCAGGTGCACCTCAACTGGCTGCAGACCGGCATCTCCATACGCCACGCCGATACGGTGGATGTGAAATTCGCAATCTCAACCGAGGGCGAACCGTTCGAGGAGCGCGTCATCGCGTTGCCCCATCCAGCGCTGCTGGTTCTAAGCAAGAACACCGGCCATCCGCTCACCGATGCCTGGTGCCTGAAGCTTGCCGCGCTGCATCTGAAGCACATGCTGGAAAATGGCGAGGACATGGAGAAAACGCTGGTCACAGTTCAGCCGGAAGAACTGGACGGCTACGCGCGCGAGCTCCAGAAATCAGCCGCGTAGCGCACGCCCGCGGCGTGCCGAGTTCACAATCGTGTGAATGCCAGCTTCTTCGAAATCGACCATGGCTGGCAGGTGTGCGGTAGGTTGGCGAAAACCGTAAGCGGTACAATACCCGTGATGTTTGTGCGAATGCTAGCCCTGATTACCCTGTTCCTCCCCGCGCTCCTCGCCCAACCGAATCCCTATCACATCGTCGAGAACTGGGCCAAATTTCCCGCGGCCCGCACCTGGGGATCATCGAGCGGGATCGCGATCGACCGCGACGGCACAAGCGTCTGGGTGGCCGATCGATGCGGCGCAAACTCCTGCGCCGGTAAATCCGATGCGCCCATCCTCAAGTTTGATTCCGCCGGAAACCTGGTGAAGAGTTTCGGCCAAGGGCTATTCGTGTTCCCGCACGGTCTTTATGTGGATCGCGACGGCAACATCTGGGTGACCGACGGGCAAGCGAGAGATGGCAAGGGTCACCAGGTTTTCAAATTCAATACCGATGGAAAAATCCTGATGACGCTCGGCAAAGCTGGCGTCGCTGGCGACGGTCCCGATACCTTCAATCAGCCTAACGCCGTGGTGGTCGCGACGAATGGCGACATCTTCGTCTCCGACGGCCATTCGCCGGCGAAAGGCAACGCGCGAGTGGTGAAGTTTTCAAAAGACGGAACGTTCATCAAGCAGTGGGGCGGTCATGGCGCAGGTCCCGGCCAATTCGAAATGCCGCACGCCTTGGCCTTCGATTCCAAAGGACGCCTCTTCGTAGCTGACCGCGGCAACAATCGAATCCAGATCTTCGATCAGGACGGCAAGTTCCTGGCCGAGTGGAAGCAATTCAGCCGTCCCAGCGGCATCTTCATCGACAAGAACGACGTGATCTACGTGACCGATTCCGAATCAACTGACAAAGAAGGTTACGGCCACAATCCCGGCTGGAAACGCGGCATCCGAATCGGCAACGCGAAAGACGGCACCGTAACGGCCTTCATCCCGGACCCGTCCGACGGAACCGCAATCACCAGCGCAGCCGAAGGCGTAGCCGCCGACTCAGCAGGCAATGTCTACGGCGCAGAGGTAGGGGATCGAGACGTGAAGAAATACGCAAAGTAGCAATCCGCGTTAATCCGCGTTCATCCGCGGCTAATTCAAGAAGTACGTCCGGTACAACGTATCCCGCTGCTTCGGAATGAACCCCGCATCGCGAATCAACCGCCGTAGCTCTTCTTCGCTGGCGCGATTGTGCGCTCCCGCGGCCGAAACCACGTTCTCCTCAATCATGATGCTGCCCACATCGTTGCCGCCAAACCGCAGCCCCACCTGGCAGGTCTTCAATCCGGGAGTCACCCACGACGACTGGATGTTCAGAATGTTCTCCAAATACAGCCGCGATATCGCCAGCGTCTTCAGGTATTCAACACCCGTCGCTTCTTCCTTGACGAACCGGCCCAGCGATGTATTCTCGCGCTGGAACGACCATGGGATGAACGCCGTGAAGCCTCCCGTGTCCTCTTGTATCTCACGCACGATGTCGAAATGATTCATGCGCTGCTCAACGGTTTCGCCGCATCCGAACATCATGGTCGCGGTGGTCCTGAGGCCCAGCGCATGCGCGGTGCGATGCACGTCGATCCAATCCTGCGTCGATGATTTCAGCCGGCTGATCCGGCGGCGCACCTCATTATCCAGAATCTCCGCCCCGCCACCGGGAATCGACTCGAGGCCCGCATCCCGCAGCCGCGCTATCGTGTCGCGCAGCGTCAACCCGCTCACTTCCGCGATGTTCACAATTTCGGGCGCCGAAAAACAGTGATTCCAAATCTTGTCGCCGAACCGCGCCTTGATCGATCGCAGCAGATCCTCGTACCACTCGATCTTCAGCTCCGGATGCAGTCCGCCTTGCATCAGAATCCCGGTGCCGCCCAGGTCGATGGTCTCTTGAATCTTGTCGAAGATCACTTCCTTCGAATGTATGTAGCCTTCGGCGTGCCCCATGGGCCGGTAGAACGCGCAGAAGCTGCAATACTCGGTGCAGAAATTGGTGTAGTTGATATTGCGATCGATGATATAGCTGACGATGCCGTGCGGATGGAGCTTCCGCCGCACCGCATCCGCCGCCATTCCGATGCCAATCAAATCATCGCTGCGATAAAGATCCATCGCTTCTTCGCGCGTCATCATACCGTCACCTTTTTCATCTCCACCGTATTCCCCAGCTCCGCAGCATATTGCAGAAAAGTCGCCAATCCCTTGTACTCGCGGTCGCCCAGCTCGAAAACAATATTGCGAGTCAGATACTCGCGCGCCAAAGCTTCCGAAATCCCGAGCTTCGAATGTTCCTGGCGCACGATGTCTTCCATGTGCGCCATTCCGAAACGAAGCGATTCGAGAAACGGCGCCGGATCCTGCGCAGGTACTTCCGCGCGCGCCGCCCAGACCGCGAATACCATCGGTAGCCCCGTCATCCCGGTCCATTCCGTGCCCAAGTCGAGCACATGGAACGGAAGATCGGCGGGATCCAAAACCAGCGCGGCATCCCCGATGATCAGCGCAGCGTCGCAATGCTCCAACATCGATCCCAGATGCGGACGCTCGGAAAAAAGCCGCGGTTCGGCACCGTATTTCTTCGCCAGCACGATCCGGCTGAGCGCCACCGAAGTCCGCGAGCTTACGTCCGTCGCCAGCGTCCTAATTTCCTCAAACGGTACTTTCGAGATCAATAAAATGCTGCGTACTGGACCGGCACAAGCGATGCCCGTCCCCGGAATAATCTCGAGCTTCTGCCGATTCAGCTCCACCGACGGCACAATCCCGATATCGGCGCGCCCGTCGGCCAGCCGATCCGCGCATTCCGCGGGAATCGCAAAGGAAAGGTCGAACAGTCCGCGCTCGTCGCCATGCAGCATGCCCCAAACAAGCGGCACCGTATTCAAATAACTGACTACCGATACCCGAGGTTTCAATCCACTAGTTTATCGCACCCCCGTGCCGTAACCGGTCGCTTACGCTCGCGGCTCAGAAAGCTTTTACCGAACCGCGACCGTGAGGGAGTCGGTGCCGTCGATTCTTCACGGATCCTCCGGCTAGCGAAAGCACAAAATGCCAGCGATTGTGCAGCGACTCGGCACTGCGAATTAGTTAGCCCCAGCTCCATGCCCCCCGTCGTCAGGTGACGCGACTTTGCGCTAGTGTTTACAAGGATTGGCACATTGATCGAGGTCGGCTGGCAGTGCCCCGTCAAATTCCTCTATGGGAACTTCTGTCATGGGGTCGAACAGAGCGCAAATGACCGCGGCTCGATGATGGCTTCCAGTAGCCATCTCGTCCCTTTGTAGATTCTCATCGGGTCTTTTGCTGCCTTATCGCTCCTATAGCCCCCATCTTAAGGATGCTTTGGACATCGGATCGGAATATAGAGGATCACTTGGAGTTGGCCAACCGGAATATCCATGGAGTGATTTTACTCAAGTTGTGAAACGCCGCCCCCTTCCCGGCGCGCCCGCGGCATCCGGCTTGCTTGTCTGGCATCGCCATGCTGACACCGCAATCGCAGGTGGATGCCGGATGCTTCAATTGCGTCGGCCGCCCAATCACGAAGGCATCGGAATCTATCGCGTCGGGTCTCGGCGTCGGTATAGAACAGACCGCACACGGCCCATTCTTTTGGCACTGGGGCGACAACGGCGATTTCAAAGCATTCGTGGCAGCCTCAGCCGGCTCGCGGCGTGGCGTTGTAATTTTCACCAACAGCTCGAACGGCATGATGATCATTCCCGATATCGCCGCTCACGCCCTGGGCGACACTCAACCGGCCTTCAACTGGGTCCATTACGAGCGCTACGATTCGCCCCGCATGCAGCTCCAGCAAGCCATCCTCGACAAAGGCATCGACGAAGCGCTCAAAAACTACTCCGCCAGCCAGCCCATCGAGGAAGGCTCCATGAATATGCTCGGCTATCAATTGCTGGCGCGGAAGAAATTCAAGGAAGCCTACCCCAAATCCGCCAATGCCTGGGACAGTCTGGCCGAGGCGTACATGATCGCCGGAAAGAGCTGGCCATCCAGTATTACCGGAAATCGCTGGATCTCGATCCCGAGAATTCCAACGCCGCCGACATGCTGAAGAAGCTCGACGCAAAGTAAAAGCTCAGCAAGTGGGGCGGACCCCCTGGTCCGCTCCCCTGGATCGGGTTGAGTGACGGGGATTGCGCCCCGCCACCCTCCCACACCACCGGACGTGCGGTTTTCCGCATCCGGCGGTTGAACCCAGCCGCCTTTAGCGCGCGGCAAGATGTGATGGA